>ENA-ORTP01001414-ORTP01001414.1-human-gut-metagenome-genome-assembly--contig:-NODE-1414-length-24507-cov-14.400949_pt1 | contig 24507 bp, 18 predicted proteins | sample MGYA00241913_ERZ509190 | MGnify/ENA primary metagenome ERZ509190 (study PRJEB26280, sample SAMEA2338839) | human gut metagenome | biome: human gut; feature: human-associated habitat; material: faeces...
ATTGTGACAACTGTTTAAATCCGAAAAAACAAGTGGAAGCTCAAGAATTATTGTGCACCGTGATAGAAGCTATTCTTGCGGTAAAAGAAAATTTTAAAGCAGACTATATTATAGACATTATACAAGGAAAAGAAACTTCGGAAGTGCAGGCGCATCTGCACGAGGACTTGGAAGTTTTCGGTTCCGGTATGGGAGAAGAAGACAAAACTTGGAATGCTGTTATCCGCCAGGCATTGATTGCCGGTTATTTGACTAAGGAAGTAGAAAACTATGGCTTGTTGAAGGTGACAGAAGAAGGAAAGAAATTCTTGAAGCATCCTAAGTCCTTTAAGATTACGGAAGATAATGATTTCGAGGAAGTGGAAGAAGAAGCGCCGGCACGCGGTGGAGGCGCTTGTGCGGTAGACCCTGCACTCTACTCCATGTTGAAAGACTTGCGTAAGAAGCTCTCCAAGAAGCTGGAAGTGCCGCCTTATGTTATATTCCAAGACCCTTCTTTGGAAGCGATGGCTACTATTTATCCGGTAACCTTGGATGAATTGCAGAATATTCCGGGTGTGGGAGCCGGTAAGGCGAAACGCTATGGCGAGGAGTTTTGCAAACTGATTAAACGCCATTGCGAGGAAAACGAAATAGAACGTCCTGAAGATTTGCGTGTACGCACCGTAGCCAATAAATCCAAGATGAAGGTGGCTATTATTCAGGCTATTGACCGTAAGGTGGCGTTGGATGATATCGCTATGTCGAAAGGAATCGAGTTTGAGGAGCTGCTGGATGAAATAGAAGCTATTGTTTATTCCGGCACGAAGCTGAACATCGACTACTTCCTGGAAGATATCATGGACGAAGACCATCTGTTGGATATATACGATTACTTTAAAGAATCTACTACGGACGATATCGATGACGCCTTGGATGAACTGGGAGATGATTTCACAGAAGAAGAGGTGCGCTTGGTACGTATTAAATTCATCTCCGAAATGGCGAATTGACCTTCGGGCTGTGATTTAAAAAAAAGAAAAAAATATTGCGTGTAAATATACGAAATAGAATAAAAACCGTATATTTGCACGCAATAAATTTTAAACGCATAGCCCTATGTCATTTATTGCTGATAAGATTGTAATGGACGGATTGACTTACGACGACGTTTTGTTAATCCCTGCTTACTCTGAGGTACTTCCTAAAACAGTCGAACTCTCGACTAAGTTTTCACGCAACATTGAGTTAAAAATCCCGTTTGTAACAGCCGCTATGGATACTGTTACCGAAGCGAAAATGGCTATTGCCATTGCTCGTGAAGGCGGTATTGGTGTGATTCATAAGAATATGTCTATTGAAGAGCAGGCTCGTCAGGTCGCTATCGTAAAACGTGCCGAAAACGGTATGATTTATGATCCGGTGACTATCAAGAGAGGCTCTTCGGTTGCGGATGCTCTGGATTTGATGTCCGAGTATAAAATCGGTGGTATTCCGGTAGTGGATGATGAAGGATATTTGGTAGGAATTGTTACCAATCGCGACCTTCGTTTCGAGAAAGACCGTAGCAAGCGTATCGATGAGGTAATGACGAAAAAGAATATCGTTACCACCAATCAGACGACAGACTTGGAAGCTGCCGCTCAAATTTTGCAGGAATATAAGATAGAAAAACTGCCGGTAGTCGATAAAGACAATAAACTGGTAGGCTTGATTACTTATAAAGACATCACCAAGGCTAAAGATAAACCGATGGCTTGCAAGGATAGCAAGGGTCGCCTTCGCGTAGCTGCGGGTGTAGGTGTGACAGCCGATACCTTGGAACGTATGCAGGCATTGGTTGATGCCGGAGCGGACGCTATCGTAATCGATACGGCTCATGGACATTCCAAAGGGGTTATTGAAAAATTGAAAGAAGCTAAGGCGCATTTTCCTCATATCGATATTGTTGTCGGTAATATTGCTACCGGTGAAGCTGCCAAGGCATTGGTTGAGGCCGGTGCTGACGGAGTGAAAGTAGGTATAGGTCCGGGCTCCATTTGTACCACTCGTGTCGTTGCAGGTGTGGGTGTTCCCCAGTTGTCTGCCGTTTATGATGTGGCAAAGGCACTGAAGGGCACAGGTGTTCCTCTGATTGCCGATGGCGGTTTGCGCTATTCGGGTGATGTGGTGAAGGCTTTGGCGGCCGGCGGTTACTCTGTGATGATCGGTTCACTGGTTGCCGGAACGGAAGAATCTCCGGGCGATACGATTATTTTCAACGGTCGTAAATTTAAATCCTATCGGGGTATGGGCTCTTTGGAAGCTATGGAAAATGGTTCTAAAGACCGTTATTTCCAGAGCGGGACGAACGATGTGAAGAAACTCGTACCGGAAGGTATCGCAGCCCGTGTTCCTTATAAGGGAACTTTGTATGAGGTGATTTATCAGCTGACCGGCGGTTTGCGTGCAGGTATGGGATATTGCGGCGCTGCCAATATCGAAAAGCTGCATGATGCTAAATTCACTCGCATTACTAATGCCGGTGTGTTGGAAAGCCATCCGCATGATGTCGCGATTACCAGCGAGGCTCCGAATTATAGCCGTCCTGAATAAAGAATATTCATCCATGAAGATATATGCCCGGAGAGTAATTTATACTTTTCGGGCATTATTTGTTTATGAAATTGTATCTTTGTGATATTACCTGTTGTTTGGTTTTGCTTATTTAGATAGATGATTATGATAAGAAGTTGTTTGATGATGGTTTTTCTCGGGTTGAGTTGGAGTGTTTTCTCTCAACAAGACCCGGTGTTGATGCGCATCGGCGGGAAAGATGTATTGCGTTCTGAATTCGAGTATAACTATAACAGGGATAAAGCGTCACTTGCTCCTAAGGATGCCGCACCGGAGAAGTATGCAGAGCGGTTTGTGAACTTTAAGCTGAAAGTCGCTGCCGCCGAGGCGGCCGGGTTGGATACGGCTCTTGCTTTCCGTGAAAGAGTGGAAGGTTACCGCAGCCGGTTGATAAAATCGTACCTGACCGATACGGTTGTAACCGAAAAAGCTGCCCGCAGGTTGTACGACAAAATGAAATCCGGTCATCGTGCAGGGCAAGTACGTGTAAGCCATATTTTTAAATACCTTCCTCAGAACGTATCCGGTGCCGCATTGCGTGATGCGGTTGCCCGGATGGACTCCATTTATGAGTATCTTCAAAGAAATCCGGATAGCGAGGCTTTTGATTCCTGTGTAGAGCGTTTCTCCGATGAGAAACAGGCATTCCGGGTGAGTTGGCTGCAGATGCCGGTAGAGTTTGAAGATGTGGTCTTCGGCCTGTCGGCGGGAGAAATGTCTCAGCCCTTTTTTACTCCGCAAGGTATTCATATTGTAAAAGTTCTTGAACGATTGGAGATGCCTTCTTTTGAGAGTGTGAAAGAGGAGCTGATGGCTCGCCGGGCACATCGTCACGGAGTGGATTCGGGTGCAGAGGCGCAGGTGGAGAAATTAAAGAAAGAATATCGGTATACCCCCGACAAAACAGGTGTGGACGAGCTGATAAATACAGGGAGAACAAACCGTACTTTGTTTACACTGGCGGGAAAAAACTATACGGGACACGATTTTGCCCGTTTTGCGGCGGCGTATCCGGCCGGTGTGCGCAGGCAGTTGGATGCTTTCATAATGAAAACCGTGCTCGATTATGAAAATACGCGTTTAGAGCAGAAACATCCGGATTTACGTTGTTTAGTACGGGACTACGGGAATCGGTTGCTGGCGGATAAGATTACGGAACAAGAAATCCGTAAACGGGCTGCGACGGATGAAGCCGGACTGCAAGCTTACTTCGAAAAGCACCGTTCCGATTATCAGTGGAAAGAGCCGCGATACAAAGGCATTGTACTGCATGGAGTGAGCAAACGTATTGCCAAACAGGCCCGTAAGTTTTTGAAGAGCCTGCCGGAGGCGGAATGGAAGGATGCGATTCGTCTGACGTTTAATGCCGGTGCGCAGCCTCAGATTTTTGCGGAACAGGGATTGTTCGCTCCCGGTGACAATGCGTATGTCGATGATTTAGTGTTCAAAGGTAAGGATGCCGCTTCGATGGTGTCATTCCCTTTTACTGCTGTGTTAGGTGAAAAGGTAAAAGGCCCGGACGACTATCGGGAGGTAAGAGACCGGTTGGTCGCGGATTATCAGAACTATTTGGATAATCAGTGGACAGCCCGTTTACGAGCCTCGGCTAAGGTTGAAATTAACCAAGAGGTTTTAAAAACCGTTAATAATCACTGATGCAACCGATTAAAGCCGTATCTTCGTACCTTAAAATATAGTAAATATCAGTTGATAATGCGAACAACCTGTCTGGGGCTTTTAATTCTTCTTTTCTGCGGATCATGCAAGGAGCGGCACGATCACGGAGGACGAACGCCGCTGGTGGAATTAGATGGCAACTTCCTTTACCATGAGGACTTGCAATCGGTGCTTCCCGCGGATTTGTCGAAGGATGACAGTCTGTTGTTTGCCGAACATTATATCCGTAACTGGGCGGAAGATGTATTGTTGTACGAGAAAGCTCAAAGCAATATTCCCAACAGCGATGAAATAGACAAGTTGGTGGAGAATTATCGGAAAGCGCTGATTATGCACACTTATCAGCAGGAATTGATAAATCAAACTCTTTCCGAAGAAATCTCGGAAGCGGAACTGACCAGTTACTATGAGAAACATCAGGAACTTTTTAAGGTGGATCGTCCTTTGATGAAAGGATTGTTCATAAAAGTCCCTCTTACGGCTCCTCAGTTGGGCAGTGTCCGCCGTTGGTACAAGACGGAAACCCGCGAAGCTGTGGAACATCTGGAAAAATACAGTTTGCAGAATGCGGTGAAGTACGAGTATTTTTACGACAAGTGGGTGCCGATAACCGAGGTGATGGATTTGATGCCGCTGAAAGTGCCCGATGCCGGAGAATATCTGAATAAGAACCGTCACGTGGAATTGAAAGACACGGCCTTTCATTATTTCCTGAATGTGAGTGATTATCGTGCCGTGGGAGAACAGGAACCGTATGAGTTCGCCCGTACCCAAGTAAAAGATATGATGCTCAATATGAAGCAGGTGGAGTTTATGAAGCAAGTGAAAGAAGACTTGTATCGACGTGCGGAGAAAAGAGACAAAATTAAATATTATTAGTATAAGACACCAAGAATGAAGAAGTGTATGAACTTTAAGTTTGTAGTTTTATTTGCCTTGACGCTGTTAGCCGGTTCTACCGTTTATGGACAAGACAATGTGATTGACGAGGTTGTGTGGGTAGTAGGCGACGAGGCTATATTAAAGTCCGAAGTGGAAGAGGCGCGTATGAGCGCTTTGTACGAAGGGCGTAAGTTCGACCGAGACCCTTACTGTGTGATACCGGAAGAAATTGCCGTACAAAAGTTGTTTCTGCATCAGGCCGCACTCGACAGTATTGAAGTTTCCGAAGCTGAAGTTATCCAGCGTGTGGACTATATGACGAATATGTATATCACCAACATCGGTTCCCGCGAAAAAATGGAGGAGTATTTCAATAAGACCTCTAGCCAGATTCGTGAAACCTTGCGTGACAATGCGCGTGAGGGTTTGAAAGTACAGAAAATGCAGCAGAAACTGGTCGGTGAAATCAAGATAACGCCTGCCGAGGTGCGCCGTTACTTCAAAGACCTTCCGCAAGACAGTATTCCTTATATTCCGACCCAGGTAGAGGTACAGATAATCACTCAGCAGCCGAAAGTTCCTTTGGAAGAAATAGAGAACGTAAAGAAACGTTTGCGCGACTTTACCGATCGTATTACGAAGGGCGAAACCAGCTTTTCCACGTTGGCGCGTATGTATTCGGAAGACCGCGGAACGGCTATCAACGGCGGCGAAATGCCGTTTACGGGACGCGGATATCTGGACCCTGCTTTCGCAAACGTGGCGTTCAATCTGCAAGACCCCAATAAAGTATCTAAGATTGTAGAGTCTGAGTTCGGTTTCCATATTATCCAGTTGATGGAGAAGCGGGGCGACCGTATTAAAGTGCGTCATATTTTGCTGAAGCCGCATATACCCGAAGAAGCGTTAGTTTCAGGTATGGCGCGTCTGGATTCCATCGCCGATGATATCCGTAATGGAAAATTCTCTTTTGAGGAAGCGGCATCGGTACTTTCGCAAGACAAGGATACGCGCAACAATCATGGTTTGCTGCCTAATCCCAATACCAACACTTCCAAATTCGAGATGCAGGAGTTGCCGCCCGAAATCGCCAAAGTGGTAGACAAAATGAAAGTAGGGGAAATCTCTGAAGCCTTCACCATGATTCCGCAGAAAACAGGTAAGGAGGAATGTGTTATCGTGAAACTGAAAAGCCGTACAAACGGTCATAAGGCAACCGTTGCCGACGATTATCAGAACTTGAAGGAAATCGTATTGGAGAAACGTCGTGATGAAATGCTGGACAAGTGGATTCGTGAAAAACAGAAACACACTTACGTTCGCATCAACGAAAATTGGAGAAACTGTACATTCAAGTATCCGGGATGGATAAAAGACTGATAATTGGTTTGATATGCCTGTTCGGCGTTTGTTTGCTGAGCGCCCAGGACAGGAAAAGTGAGCCTGACAAGAAAAAGAAACGTGTGGATTTGCTTTATGCCGATGAGGCGCAGGCGGATAAACAGTTGCGCCCCGATGTGCAGGTGTTGATTGGTTCTGTCCGGATGAAGCATGACAGTATGTACATGTTTTGCGACAGCGCTCTGATTTACGAAAAAATCAATTCCGTAGAAGCGTTCGGCAATGTCCGCATGGAGCAGGGAGACACCTTATTTATATACGGTGACTACCTGTATTATGACGGGATGTCGCAGCTTGCCATGTTGCGTGAGAATGTCCGCATGATTAATCGTAATACGGAACTGACGACGGATAGCCTGAATTACGACCGTCTTTACAATTTAGGATATTACTTTGACGGCGGTACGCTGACCGATGAGGAAAATGTCCTTACTTCCGAATGGGGAGAGTACAGTCCGGCAACCAAACTGGCGGTGTTCAACCATGAGGTGAAACTGGTAAATCCCAAATTTGTCCTTACTTCCGACACGTTGAAATACAGTACGGAGTCCAAAATAGCCACTATTCTGGGGCCTTCCGATATTGTCAGCGATAAGAATCATATCTATTCGGAGCGCGGAGAGTATAACACCGTTTCCGAGCAAGCGGAATTATTAGACCGTTCCGTATTGACTAATGAAGGCAAGAAACTTACCGGCGACAGTCTTTTTTACGATCGCAAATTGGGATATGGCGAAGCCTTCGATAATGTACAGATGAATGATACGGTAAACAAGAATATGCTTACCGGTAATTACTGTTTCTACAATGAACTGACCGGCAATGCCATTGCCACCCGGCGTGCGGTTGCCATAGACTATTCCCAGGGCGACAGCCTTTTCATGCATGGCGACACCTTGCGATTGGTAACTTACCATATGAATACCGATTCCGCTTATCGTGAAATGCGTGTTTATCATAAAGTACGTGCCTATCGGACGGATGTGCAGGCGGTGTGCGACTCTTTGGTCTACAACTCCAAAGATTCCTGCATGACAATGTACACAGACCCCATCCTGTGGCATGGTGCGCAGCAATTGCTCGGTGAGGAGATAAAGGTCTACATGAATGACAGCACCATCGATTGGGCGCATATCATCAACCAGGCATTGGCTGTCGAACAAAAAGATTCTGTCCATTATAACCAGGTGACGGGTAAGGAGATGAAAGCCTTTTTCCAAAATGGAGATATGCGCCGTGTGGATGTGAACGGTAATGTTCTGATTATCTTCTATCCGGAGGAGAAAGACAGTACGATGATCGGAATGAATTATGCCGAAGGCAGTTTCCTTCGTATTTATCTCAAAGACCGCAAAATGGAAGAAGCCGCTTTAATAGGCAAGTCCAATGGTATATTGTATCCCATGGACCAGATACCGGCGGACAAGATGAAACTGCCGTCCTTCGTGTGGTTTGATTACATCCGTCCGTTGGATAAGTATGACATCTTTGAGTGGCGAGGTAAAAAAGCGGGTGAAACATTGCAAAAAAGTGACCGGAAACCTTTAACTTCGCCAAGAGATATGCATATAAAACGAACTAAAAAATAACGCTATGGGAATGTTTACAATGCGTAAGCCGCGAGGTTTTCACCATTCATATATCTATGTGGATGAACGGAAAGAGAAGCTGGCTAAAATGGAAGAAGATGCCAAGCGCGAATTAGGCATGTTGCCGGAAAAAGAGTTTTCACCCGAAGATATCCGGGGAAAGTTCATTGAGGGTACCACCCATCTGAAGCGTCGCAAGGAAAGCGGGCGTAAACCCGTTCATCTGGGAGTACTGCTGCTTATCATAGCTTTGCTGATATACCTGTGGTACGCTATAACCAACGGTATTATCTGAATTTTTCCGTACCTTTATATTTCATACTTTATACTTACTACTTATCATGAGCGATATCATTCATTTGCTGCCCGATTCGGTTGCGAACCAGATTGCTGCCGGAGAGGTGATTCAGCGTCCGGCATCTGTCATCAAAGAATTGGTAGAAAATGCGATTGATGCGGAAGCCGGAGAAATACATGTTTTGATAACGGATGCCGGAAAAACCTGCATTCAGGTTATCGACGATGGAAAGGGAATGTCCGAAACGGATGCCCGTCTGTCCTTTGAACGCCATGCCACCTCTAAGATACGTGAAGCGTCCGATTTGTTCGCTTTGCGTACGATGGGTTTCCGCGGCGAGGCATTGGCTTCTATTGCCGCGGTGGCAGAGGTGGAACTGAAAACCCGTCCGGCTGATGAAGAGCTCGGTACGCGGCTTGTGATTGCCGGTTCCAAGGTCGAAAGCCAGGAAGCCGTATCTTGTCCTAAGGGCAGTAACTTTTCCGTAAAAAACCTGTTCTTCAATATTCCCGCCCGCCGTAAATTCCTGAAAGCGAATTCAACGGAGCTGAGTAATATCCTGACCGAGTTTGAGCGTATCGCTTTGGTGCATCCCGATGTCGCTTTCTATCTGTACAGCAATGATACAGAGCTGTTCAATCTGCCCGTCATGCCGTTGCGCCAACGTATTCTTGCCGTATTCGGTAAGAAACTGAACCAGCAACTGCTCTCGGTGGATGTAGATACAACGATGATAAAGGTTTCCGGTTTTGTGGCGAAGCCGGAGACGTCCCGCAAGAAAGGCGCGCATCAGTACTTTTTCGTGAACGGACGCTACATGCGCCATCCGTATTTCCATAAAGCGGTTATGGATGCTTATGAGCAACTGATTCCCGCTGGGGAGCAAATATCCTATTTCATCTATTTCGAAGTCGACCCTGCCAACATAGATGTGAATATACATCCTACGAAGACGGAAATCAAGTTCGAGAATGAACAGGCTATTTGGCAGATACTTTCGGCCGCCGTTAAAGAATCGCTTGGCAAGTTCAACGCCGTACCGTCCATCGACTTTGACACCGAGGGTATGCCCGATATTCCGGCATTTGAGCAAAGCCGCCCTATTGAACCGCCTAAAGTGCATTATAATGCGGACTTCAATCCTTTCAAAACTTCATCTGCCTCTTCCTACGGTGGCGGAGGTAATTATTCCCGTCAGAGCGTGGAATGGGAGGGTTTGTACTCCGGCTTGGAGAAAGCGAGCAAGATGAACGAGCCTGTTATGGCGGAAGAGCCTTTTGATTTCGGGGAAACGGCTTCTGCCGTGGCAGAACCGGTTGCGGCATCTTCCCAATCGTCTTTGTTGTACTCCGGTGAGCCTTCTTCGATGGAGAAGGGAGCGCAGCATTTGCAATTCAAGGGACGCTTTATTCTTACCTCCGTAAAGTCCGGTTTGATGCTGATAGACCAGCATCGTGCGCATATACGTGTGTTGTTCGACCGGTATATGAATCAGATTCGCCAGAAACAAGGGGTATCTCAGGGAGTACTGTTTCCGGAAATGATTCAGTTGCCGGCTTCCGAGGCGGCGGTACTGGAAAGCCTGTCGGATGATTTGGCGGCAGTGGGCTTCGACCTCAGTCCTTTGGGCGGAGGCAGTTACGCCATCAACGGTATTCCTTCCGGTATCGAAGGATTGAATCCCGTGGAGCTGGTGCGCAATATGGTACATACCGCTATGGAGAAAGGTAATGACGTTAAGGAAGAAGTCCGGACTATCCTTGCGCTGACACTGGCGCGTGCGGCAGCCATTGTCTACGGACAAGTGCTGAGCAATGATGAGATGTCCAATCTGGTGGACAGCCTGTTTGCTTGTTCCACTCCCAACTATACGCCTGACGGGCGTACGGTTCTTGCCACTATCAAGGAAGAGGACATTGAAAAGCTGTTCCTGAAATGACGATTTGCGTACTTTTCCCTTTATAAAGCATAGAGGGCCGGTATAAATTCCGGGCACGGATTATATGGAACTTCACAGGTGACGATAAATAAATCCCTGATTTTCCGTATAATCCGTGCCTGCTTTTTATATTATTTGTCCACAACTATTAAAAAAAATCTTTTTTTCAGAACCTTTTAGTCTTGCCGGCGTTAATTAATCAGTTTGAATGATAAAGAATTTAATTAACCAACTTAACTATTTAAGGTATATGAAAAAGATTCTAATGTTGCTGGCTTTGGCCGGCGTATCTTCTGCCGCTATGGCGCAGCAAAAACCTGTTGTTGTAGAACAGGTAGACATTATTCAGGTACAGGATAAGTACCAAGTAATCACAAATCCGTTCTGGAGCAACTGGTTCTTCTCTATCGGTGGTGGTGCATCGGTAATGTATGGAGACAACGATCAGGAGTTGGGCGACTTCGGTAAGCGTATCAGCCCTACGATGAATATCTCTGTCGGTAAATGGTTTACTCCGGGGCTCGGATTGCGTTTGCAGTATAGCGGCCTTCAGGCAAAAGGTTTCACGGCAGACCCGTTAGCCGATTATGTAAAGGGTACCCAACGTGAAAACGGTTCGTACAAGCAACGCTTTGACTATATGAACTTCCACGGTGACGTAATGTTCAACCTGAATGCCCTGTTTGGCGGATACAACCAGGACCGTGTATACGAAATCATCCCTTACCTGGGAGCCGGTATTACTCATAACTATACAAAGCCTCACCGTCAGGCGCTGTCGGTAAACGCAGGTATTATCAACCGCTTCCGTATCTCGAATGCGATAGACATTAATCTGGAGCTCAGTGCGATGGGTGTTGAGGATAAGTTCGACGGAACAGTTGCCGGCAAAGGTTATGACGGCGTATTCAGTGCTACGCTCGGCTTGACTTACCACTTCCCGAAACGTGGTTTCAACCGTCCGATGCCACAGTTGATTTCCGCTCTCGAATTGTCTGCCATGCAGCAACAGATGGCTGAAATGGCTGCCGCCAACCAACAGTTGGAGTCAGCTCTGACCGCAGCGCAGAACAGACCGGTAGAAGTTACCGAAACCGAAGTTGTCGTTACCGATCCGAACATCGCGCCGCGTACCGTATTCTTCAAGATAGGTTCTGCCGAATTGTCTCCGCGTGAGGTTATGAACATCTCTTACCTGGCAAAACAGATGCAAGAGTTCCCGAATGCAACTTATACGGTAAACGGTTACGCCGACTCTGCAACAGGTACTCCTGAGTTCAACAAAGAGTTGAGTTTGAAACGTGCGCAGGCCGTGGTAGATGTTTTGGTAAAGGATTACGGTATTCCTGCCAACCGCTTGAAAGTTTCCGCCGACGGTGGCGTCGACAAGTTCGGACAACCGATTCTGAACCGTGTAGTATTAGTAAAATCTGCCAACTAACAGATAAATAGAAAAGAACAAGGGCTGTATCCGGTGACGGGTACAGCCCTTTCTTGTATGCTTTTCTTTATTCCGCGCTGAATTTCTTTACCTGTTCCGCGATAAGTTCCGCGTCATCGAAGTAGTTAATCTTCATGGCTCGACGCACGTCGTCCAATGTCGCTGCGGCTGTTTCGCGTGCCGTTTCACAGCCTTTCTTCAGCATATCGTAGATGGCCGGAATATCTTTCTCGAATTCCTTGCGGCGATTACGAATCGGTTCCAACGTTTCCTGCATGATATTGTTGAGGAAACCTTTCACTTTCATATCACCCAAACCGCCACGTTGATAGTGCGCTTTCAGTTCTTCCAAAGAAGGATAGTCGGGCAGGTAACGCTCGAAGTGTTCGGGACGGCAGAAGGCATCCAGGTAAGTAAATACGGTATTGCCCTCAATCTTACCCGGGTCTTGTACGCGCAGATGGTCGGGGTCGGTGTACATGCTCTTCACTTTTTTCTGAACCTCGTCGGCGGTATCGGAAAGGTAGATACAGTTGCCCAAAGACTTGCTCATCTTGGCTTTTCCGTCCGTACCCGGCAGGCGCAGACAGGCTGCATTGTCCGGCAGAAGGATTTCCGGCTCCACCAGCGTGTCGCCGTAGATGAAGTTGAAGCGGCGTACGATTTCACGGGCTTGTTCAATCATCGGTTCCTGGTCTTCGCCGACGGGAACGGTGGTGGCGCGGAACGCTGTAATGTCCGCGGCCTGGCTGATGGGATAGGTGAAGAACCCTACCGGAATACTCGTTTCAAAGTTGCGCATCTGGATTTCCGTCTTTACCGTTGGGTTGCGTTGCAGGCGCGATACGGTGACAAGGTCCATATAATAGAAAGTCAGTTCGCACAGTTCCGGTATCTGCGACTGGATGAAGATGGTACTCTTCGCCGGGTCCAGTCCGCAAGCCAGATAGTCGAGGGCTACCTCGATAACGTTCTGACGTACTTTTTCAGGATTCTCCATGTTGTCTGTCAATGCTTGCGCATCGGCGATGAACACGAATGTCTTGTCATACAGTCCGGAGTTCTGCAACTCCACTCTGCGTCTCAATGAGCCTACATAATGTCCGATGTGCAGGCGTCCTGTGGGCCGGTCGCCCGTAAGGATGATTTTTTCTTTTGCCATATCTGTATTTATTATTTTTTTCTTATAAGTAAATACGTATGATTTCGTTTATACCGTCTGAATGACAGATACTCTTGGTATAAACCGAATTTCAACATATACTTAACATCTTGTCTGTTATAACGGAATGCAAAGATACCATTATTTTCGTCGAATACAGTGCATCGCTTTAAAAATTAAACGGTGAAAGCTCCGCCCTGTCCTTATTCCTTTATATATATGCGGTGGCTGCCATAGCCGCTGATGCCGATTCCGCTTTCGGGCGTATGCGCCCATTTACGCAATTCCGTGGTAGCGGAACTTTTCAGCAATCCGGTCAGCCGGCAATAGATGCGTACGGTGAGGTACGGATTCTCTTCCAGGTATTTCCGGGCTATGTCCAAACGTTGTTTCGGAACGTATTTTTGCGAAGAACGGCGCGGACGCCAATGAGCACGCTCCAAACGGCATTTCCGGCGGGTTTCTCCGACCAGTCTTTTATCGGCCCGGAAGTTGATGTTGCCCACAACGATGCTTTGGGCGTTGCGGTGTACCGCATTTTCATCGGTCTTTTCGCGTTCTTTGTCCTCACGCAGGGCAAGCGCGGGTGAGAATACGCCTATCCCTTCTATCTTAACCGAGCGTCCCATGGCCATTTCATGCGCCAATGCTTCTCCAAGCTCCAGTATCACCCCTTCGGTGACCCCTTTGGCAAAAGCGCACTTCGCGGATATGTATTCCGCCAGTTCACGAGTTCCCGTTTGCCCCGTCATAACCATTTGCGGATAGGTGATTTCCTCGCCCGTTCCATGAATATCGGGCATTTTCTTCATTATATACTGTGCAGACATGATTTCCTTGTATTATAAAGTGGATATTGTTGCAACGCAATCTCAGAATTAAACTTCTGTTCTTAAGAATTAAATCTTAGTTTTTATAAACGATACTTTAGTTCCTATAAATCAAAGTTTAATTCTGAGATTGCGTTGCAACAAAAGTAACTATTCTTTTCGGATAAGAAATTTATTCTTTTGATTAATTTGCTCAAATCGTAAATAAGTCGTTACTTTGCAAAAATTTTAGAGATAACTATGCAACCGCAGGAAAAGAGAAGTACATACAACCTACGTTCGAATGAATTTCATTCGCTGGCTGTCGGTTTCTCTTTTTTCGAAAACGATATTTTTAGTTCTTTGGTAATGCGTTAATCCTTATTCGGGTAACGCATTTTTTTTGTGCCGGAACGTGAAGTATGAACTTAATAGACAACAAGAGAATATGGAAAAGAATTTGAAGAAAGTGCTTGTCTTGGGCTCAGGTGCGCTCAAGATCGGTCAGGCCGGGGAGTTTGACTATTCCGGCTCGCAGGCTTTGAAGGCTTTGCGCGAAGAAGGTGTGGGTTCGGTATTGGTTAACCCGAATATTGCTACAATCCAGACGTCGGAAGGTATTGCCGATAAAGTTTACTTCTTGCCGGTAACTCCTTATTTCGTAGAAGAAATCATTAAGAAAGAGCAGCCGGACGGTATCCTGTTGGCTTTCGGCGGACAGACTGCGCTGAACTGCGGTACGGAACTTTACCTGAACGGTACTTTGCAAAAATACGGCGTACGTGTATTGGGTACTTCGGTAGAGGCTATCATGTATACGGAAGACCGCGACCTCTTTGTGAAGAAGCTGGATGAGATTCCTATAAAAACTCCGAAGAGCCACGCCGTGGAAAGCATGGAAGACGCCTTGAAGGCTGCCCGCGAAATCGGCTATCCGGTAATGGTGCGTTCGGCATACGCTTTGGGCGGCTTGGGCAGCGGTATCTGTCCGGACGAGGAAGCGTTTGTCAAGCTGGCTGAAAGTTCTTTCACGTTCTCCAAGCAAATTCTGGTGGAAGAATCCCTGAAAGGCTGGAAGGAAATCGAATTCGAGGTAATCCGCGACGCCAACGACCACTGCTTCACCGTGGCAAGCATGGAAAACTTCGACCCGCTGGGCATTCATACCGGTGAGTCTATCGTGGTTGCTCCAACCTGCTCTCTTACCGACGAACAGGTGAAGATGTTGCAGGAACTTTCTACCAAATGTATCCGTCACCTCGGCATCGTGGGCGAATGTAACATCCAGTATGCGTTCAACGCCGAGACCAACGACTATCGCGTAATCGAGGTGAACGCCCGTCTGTCCCGTTCCTCCGCATTGGCGTCCAAAGCCACCGGTTATCCGCTCGCTTTCGTTGCCGCCAAGATTGCATTGGGCTATACGCTCGACCAAATCGGCGAAATGGGTACTCCTAATTCCGCTTACGAGGCTCCGCAGTTGGATTACCTGATTTGTAAAATTCCCCGTTGGGACTTGACTAAGTTTGCGGGTGTGTCTCGCGAAATCGGTTCGAGCATGAAGTCGGTGGGCGAAATCATGTCTATCGGCCGCTCTTTCGAGGAAATTATCCAGAAAGGTCTGCGTATGATAGGTCAGGGCATGCATGGCTTTGTAGGCAATGACGATGTGGAATTCGATGATTTGGATCACGAATTGTCTCATCCCACCGACCTGCGTGTGTTCGCTATCGCCCAGGCTTTGGAAAAAGGCTATACAATCGACCGTATCTTCGAACTGACTAAAATTGATCCCTGGTTCCTCGGCAAGCTGAAGAACATTGTGGACTATAAGAATAAACTCTCGCAATATGATAAAGTGGAAGACATTCCGGTCGATGTGCTGCGCGAAGCGAAAGTGCTCGGTTTCTCCGACTTCCAGATTGCACGCTTCGTGCTGAGCCCGGAAGGCAATATGGAGAAGGAAAACCTCATGGTGCGCGCCCGTCGTAAGGAGCTGGGTATTCTTCCGGCTGTGAAACGCATCAATACCATCGCTTCCGAACATCCGGAGCTGACGAACTACCTCTATATGACGTATGCCGTACAGGGGTATGATGTGAACTATTATAAGAATGAGAAATCGGTGGTTGTATTGGGTTCGGGCGCTTACCGCATCGGTTCTTCCGTAGAGTTCGACTGGTGTTCGGTGAACGCCATCCAGACTGCGCGCAAGCTGGGTTACAAATCCATCATGATTAACTATAACCCCGAAACAGTGTCTACCGACTATGATATGTGCGACCGCCTGTACTTCGATGAGCTGTCTTTCGAACGTGTGCTCGATGTTATCGACCTCGAACAACCGCGCGGCGTAATCGTGTCCGTGGGCGGACAGATTCCCAACAATCTGGCTATGAAGCTTCATCGCCAGTCTGTTCCTGTGCTGGGTACTTCTCCTATCTCTATCGACCGTGCGGAGAACCGTAACAAGTTCTCAGCCATGCTCGACCAGCTCGGTATCGACCAGCCGGCTTGGCAGGAACTTACCAGTCTGGAAGACGTGAAGGGCTTCGTTGAGAAAGTGGGTTATCCGGTATTGGTGCGTCCGTCGTATGTGCTTTCCGGCGCTGCGATGAACGTATGCTACGATGAAGAAGAATTGGAGAACTTCCTGAAAATGGCTGCCGAGGTTTCCAAGGAATATCCGGTAGTGGTTTCCCAGTTCCTGCAGAATACGAAAGAAATTGAGTTTGACGCTGTTGCTCAAAACGGCGAGGTGGTGGAATATGCCATCTCCGAGCATGTTGAGTTTGCCGGTGTACACTCCGGTGACGCTACACTGGTATTCCCGGCGCAGAAGATTTACTTCGCTACGGCGCGCCGTATCAAGAAAATCAGCCGCCAGATTGCAAAAGAGCTCAATATCTCCGGTCCTTTCAACATCCAGTTCCTGGCACGCAACAACGAGGTGAAAGTTATCGAATGTAACCTGCGTGCTTCACGTAGTTTCCCGTTTGTGTCTAAAGTGCTGAAACGCAACTTCATCGAAACTGCCACGAAGATTATGCTGGATGCTCCTTATTCCCGTCCGGACAAGTCGGCGTTCGACATCGACTGGATCGGCGTGAAGGCTTCCCAGTTCTCATTCTCCCGCCTGCACAACGCAGACCCTGTATTGGGTGTGGATATGTCCTCTACGGGTGAGGTGGGCTGTATCGGTGACGACTTCTCTGAAGCGTTGCTGAACTCCATGATTGCTACCGGCTTCAAGATTCCGCGTCCTGAAAAGGGTGTGATGTTCTCTTCCGGCGCGATGAAATCGAAAGTGGATTTGCTGGATGCCAGCCGCATGCTTTTTGCGAAGGGGTATAAGATTTACGCTACGGCAGGTACCGCCGCATTCCTCAATGCGCATGGCGTAAGCACCGAAGCCGTGTTCTGGCCGGATGAACGTGCCGATGCGGAAAATAATGTAATGACAATGATTGCCGAGCATAAGTTCGACCTGATTGTAAATATTCCGAAGAATCATTCCAAACGCGAGCTGACTAACGGTTACAAGATTCGCCGCGGCGCTATCGACCACAATATTCCGTTGATTACGAATGCCCGTCTGGCAGGCGCTTTCATTGAAGCTTTCTGTGAGATGAAAATGGAAGATATCCAAATCAAGAGCTGGCAGGAATATAAATAAGCCGGTTGGTATGTTATTGTAATAAAGAGGTTGTACCAAACTCGAATCCCACTATCATTCTGTCGTGCAGAGCGTAGCTGATGACAGAATGATATGTTTATCAGAGTTTTGTACAGCCTCTTTTCCTTAAATAGGCATTGGCGTATGATAAAGAATCTATTATTTGATATGGGCGGTGTGATATTCCGCCAGAATTCGGAAGAGGCTTATCGCCGTTTTCGGGCGATGGGAGTGAATACGGATGATTACATGGGTGAATATGGCCAGAAAGGTTTTTTCCTGGATGTGGAAACGGGAAAAATCGACGCCGGCGAGTTTTGCCGGAGAATGGCTGAGGCTGCCGGACGCGAGTCTGTCAGCTGGGATGAAGCGCAGCATTGCTGGTTGGGCTTTATACGTGATGTTCCGGTAGACAGGCTTCATAATTTGTTGAAGCTGAGGGGTGAATACCACGTCTGCCTGCTTAGTAATACCAACCCGTTTATTATGGCTTTTACCCGTAGCGATAAGTTCAGTGACGAACACAGACCGATAAGCGATTACTTCGATACACTGTTTTGCAGTTATGAAATGCGGGCTTACAAGCCTGAACCTGATATTTTTCTTAAAGCGTTGGCCGCTGACGGTATGAAAGCCGAAGAAACGATATTCGTAGATGACAGCTTAAAGAATATCAAGGCTGCGGAAGCGCTTGGCATACGCGGGTTGCATGTGGCTCCCGATGAAGATTGGATGGAAAAGCTGACAGCGTTGTTGCATACATGTAATGGTTTGTAGTATATTTGCAATGAAAAGCAATTAGGATAAGAATATGAGTGAGGTAGATAAAATGAGAAGCTCGCAATTGGCGAATACTGCTTCTCCGGAAATTCAGGAGCGTTTTAAACGTGCGAAAAAACTGTTGCTGAGACTGAATGCCACGAGCGGTTATGATGAAGAATGCCGGAGCGTATTGGAAGAATTGATACCCGGTATTCCCGCTTCCGCCACTATTTGGCCGCCTTTCTGTTGTGACCATGGTGACGGTATCCGTCTTGGGGAACATGTCTTTATCAATTCCAATTGTACTTTCCTGGACGGTGGTTACATCACTGTCGGGGCGTATACGCTGATAGGACCTTGTGTGCAGATTTACACCCCTCAGCATCCGTTTGATTATCTGGAACGGCGTGTGGAGCAGGAACACGCCTATCCGGTGACGATAGGTGAAGATTGCTGGATTGGCGGCGGCACTGTTATTTGTCCCGGGGTAACCATTGGCGACCGTTGTATTATAGGTGCGGGGAGTGTAGTGACAAAAGATATTCCGTCCGATTGTGTAGCCGTTGGGAATCCGGCAAGGGTAATCCGAAAAAATGAAGTAAAAAAGTGATGAGGCTAATTGCTTGAATTTCAATAACAGTCGGTACTGCGTGAAAAAAAACTTGCAAAATAGATGGAGAAAGTTTTGGTAGTTTCAAAATAAGCTGTACCTTTGCATCGCTTTTGAAACGGAAGTGTACGGGCGTTTAGCTCAGCTGGTTCAGAGCATCTGCCTTACAAGCAGAGGGTCGGCGGTTCGAATCCGTCAACGCCCACACAAAAAAACAAACACTTTCGTTCATCAAAAGGGCGTTTAGCTCAGCTGGTTCAGAGCATCTGCCTTACAAGCAGAGGGTCGGCGGTTCGAATCCGTCAACGCCCACAGTGTAGTTTTTATTGAAAATAGCTTTGCATATATCATGCAAAGCTATTTTTTTGTCCTGCGACTTCATTTTTGTAATTTATTTCTTCTTTATACCTTATTACTCGGAAAAAAGCCGTAATTTTGCAGCCCGATAATTATCATAAATACGACGTATGGAACTTGATTTACTTACCGCAATCTCTCCGATTGACGGTCGATACAGGGGCAAGACGGATGCTTTGGCCGCCTATTTCTCAGAATTCGCACTGATAAAATACCGTGTACAGGTTGAAGTGGAATATTTTATAACCTTGTGTGAACTGCCTTTACCCCAGTTGAAAGGGGTGGATAAGGGTGTGTTCGAAACATTGAGAAACATTTACCGCAATTTTTCAGAAGCCGATGCCGGACGTATCAAGGATATTGAAAGCGTGACTAACCATGACGTGAAGGCTGTTGAATATTTTTTGAAAGAAGAATTTGATAAGCTGGGCGGAATGGACGACTATAAAGAGTTTATCCACTTCGGACTGACTTCACAGGATATCAACAATACTTCTATTCCTTTGTCTGTCAAAGAGGCATTGGAGCAGGTGTATTACCCTCAGATAGAGGAACTGATAGCGCAACTCCGTACTTATGCGGAAGAGTGGGCGAACATTCCTATGCTTGCCAAGACACACGGACAGCCGGCTTCTCCTACTCGTTTGGGAAAAGAGGTAATGGTGTTTGTATACCGTTTGGAACGCCAGCTGGCTGCACTGAAGGCTTGCCCGGTTACCGCCAAGTTTGGCGGTGCTACGGGAAATTACAATGCGCATCATGTGGCTTATCCGGAATATGACTGGAAGGCTTTCGGTAATAAGTTTGTTGCGGAGAAGCTGGGATTGGAGCGTGAGGAGTATACGACCCAGATTTCCAATTATGATAATCTGTCCGCTGTCTTCGATGCGATGAAGCGCATTAATACGGTGATGATTGATATGAACCGTGACTTCTGGCAGTATATCTCCATGGAATACTTCAAGCAGAAGATTAAGGCGGGCGAGGTCGGTTCGAGCGCAATGCCGCATAAGGTAAATCCGATTGACTTTGAGAATGCCGAAGGTAATCTGGGGATAGCGAACGCTATTCTGGAGCATCTGGCCGTGAAGTTGCCGGTGTCACGTCTGCAGCGCGACCTGACGGACTCTACCGTATTGCGTAACGTGGGTGTTCCGTTCGGGCATATCGTAATTGCCATTCAGAGTTCATTGAAAGGATTGCGGAAGCTGCTGTTGAACGAAACGGCTATCTACCGCGATTTGGATAACTGCTGGAGTGTTGTGGCCGAGGCCATCCAGACAATCCTGCGCCGTGAGGCCTATCCGCATCCTTACGAGGCGCTGAAAGCGTTGACGCGTACCAATCAGGCTATCACGGAGAACTCTATTAAAGAATTCATCGAAGAATTGAATGTAAGCGAAGAGATAAAGAAAGAATTACGTGCAATTACTCCCCATACATATACGGGGCTTTAAGAAGCGACAAGAGAGTCCGGAATATTCAACTTTTTAATCCGGAATTTGTTTATAAGCTAAAATAAAAGAAAAGGTAATCAGAGATAAAGAAAGAATGGCCGTGAGGCCAGTAGGTTTAATTTTATTCGAATAAAAAACAATGAGTACAGAAAATGAAACTTGGCGTGATGCTTCTTCCTCAGAGGAGAACTCAGGCGCCGGCCGTGATGGTAACCAATTTAACAGAGAGGGAAGCTATAGCCGCCCGTCTTATAACCGTGAAAATGGGGACCGCCCTTATCGTCCGAAATTTAATGGTGAAAACGGCGATCGTCCGCAACGCTCTTACGGCAGTGACCGCCCTTACCGTCCGCGTTTTAATCCGAATGCGGAGAATGGCGACCGCCCTCAGCGTTCTTATAATACCGACCGTCCTTACCGTCCCCGCTATAACAGTGAAGGCGGCGACCGCCCCCAACGCTCTTACGGTAATAATGCCGGCGGTGACCGTCCTTACCGTCCCCGCTATAACAGCGAAGGCGGCGACCGTCCCCAACGTCCTTACGGCAATAATGCCGGTGGTGACCGTCCTTACCGTCCCCGCTATAACAGCGAAGGTGGTGACCGTCCTCAGCGTCCTTACGGCAACAATGCCGGTGGTGACCGTCCTTACCGTCCCCGTTATAACAGCGAAGGCGGCGACCGTCCTCAGCGTCCTTACGGTAACAATGCCGGTGGCGACCGTCCTTTCCGTCCGCGCTATAACTCGAATGGCGACCGTCCTCAACGCTCTTATGGCAACAGGGATAGTTACAGCCGTCCGATTCGCCGTACGGGGGATTACGATCCCAATGCCAAGTACAGCAAGAAGAAACAGATAGAGTATAAGGAACAGTTTGTCGACCCGAACGAACCGATTCGTCTGAATAAGTTCCTGGCTAATGCCGGTGTGTGCTCGCGTCGTGAAGCGGATGAGTTTATTACAGCCGGTGTAGTGTCTGTAAACGGAGAGGTGGTTACGGAATTGGGTACTAAGATTAAGCGTGGCGATGAAGTGAAGTTCCACGATCAGACGGTCAGCATCGAACGTAAGATATATGTTCTGTTGAACAAGCCGAAAGATACGGTGACAACTTCCGATGATCCGCAGGCGCGTCGTACTGTAATGGATTTGGTGAAAGGCGCTTGCGACGAACGTATCTATCCGGTAGGTCGTCTGGACCGTAATACTACGGGGGTATTGTTGCTGACGAACGACGGTGACCTGGCTTCCAAGCTGACTCATCCCAAGTATCTTAAAAAGAAAATATATCATGTACACTTGGATAAGAATCTGACTAAAGCCGATATGGAGCAGATTGCGGCCGGTATTCAGTTGGATGACGGTGAAATCCAGGCGGATGCTATCAGTTACACTGATGAATTCAAAAAAGATGAGGTGGGCATAGAAATCCACTCCGGTAAGAACCGTATCGTGCGTCGTATTTTCGAATCGCTGGGATATAAGGTTGTGAAACTGGACCGTGTATTCTTTGCCGGCTTAACCAAGAAAGGCTTGCGTCGCGGCGAGTGGCGTTACCTCACTGAACCGGAGGTAAACTTCCTGCGTATGGGCTCTTTCGAATAATATATAATAAGGTATAATAACTGTTTTATGGAAAAAATTAGTAGAACAAAGATTGTTGACCTGTTGAAGCGCGAGGATTTTGGCGCTATGGTCAACGTGAAAGGCTGGGTTCGTACCCGCAGAGGTAGTAAGCAAGTTAATTTTATCGCGCTGAACGACGGTTCTACAATAAATAATGTGCAGATTGTGGTGGATTTGGCGAACTTCGATGAGGAGATGCTGAAAGATATTACCACAGGCGCTTGTTTGAGCGTGAACGGCGTGCTGACGGAATCGGTAGGCTCCGGTCAGAAAGTCGAAATCCAGGCTCGTGAAATCGAAGTGTTGGGAACTTGCGACAATACATATCCTTTGCAGAAAAAGGGACATTCTATGGAGTTCCTTCGTGAGATAGCCCATCTGCGTCCGCGTACGAATACGTTCGGCGCTGTGTTCCGCATTCGTCACAATATGGCTATCGCCATTCATGAGTTCTTCCATAAGAAAGGGTTCTTCTATTTCCATACGCCTATCATTACGGGTTCTGACTGTGAAGGCGCCGGACAGATGTTCCAGGTTACTACGATGAACCTGTATGATTTGAAGAAAGATGAAAACGGTTCCATTATCTACGATGACGATTTCTTCGGCAAACAGGCCAGCCTGACGGTTTCCGGCCAGTTGGAAGGTGAGCTCGCCGCTACGGCATTGGGCGCTATCTATACGTTTGGACCTACGTTCCGCGCCGAAAACTCCAATACTCCCCGTCACTTGGCGGAGTTCTGGATGGTTGAGCCGGAAGTCGCGTTCAACGACATTGCCGATAACATGGACTTGGCGGAAGAATTCATCAAGTTCTGCGTACAGTGGGCTTTGGATAACTGCGCCGATGACGTGAAGTTCTTGAACGATATGTTTGACAAGGGCTTGGTAGAACGTCTGCAGGGTGTTCTGAAAGAAAGCTTCGTTCGTCTGCCTTATACGGAAGGTATCAAGATTCTGGAAGAAGCCGTAGCGAAGGGACATAAGTTCGAGTTCCCCGTATACTGGGGCGTCGACCTGGCTTCCGAACACGAGCGTTATTTGGTGGAAGAGCACTTCAAGCGTCCGGTTATCCTGACGGATTATCCGAAAGAAATCAAGGCGTTCTATATGAAACAGAACGACGACGGTAAAACGGTACGTGCCATGGACGTACTCTTCCCGAAGATTGGTGAGATTATCGGAGGCTCCGAGCGTGAGTCCGACTACGCTAAACTGATGAACCGTATCGAGGAGCTTCATATCCCGATGAAAGATATGTGGTGGTATCTTGATACCCGTAAGTTCGGTACGTGTCCGCACTCAGGTTTCGGATTAGGCTTTGAGCGTCTGTTGCTGTTCGTAACCGGTATGACTAATATTCGTGACGTGATACCGTTCCCGCGTACTCCGCGCAATGCGGAGTTCTAATCGATGGAGAACGGAATAGAATATCTTTAACGGATAAGCCCGCATAAACTTTGGTTTATGCGGGCTTTTTTATGCGATAAACTGTTATTTTCTCAAAATAAATCTTTATATTTGTGTCAACAGAAATGACATAGCGTTAACCAATATCATACGAATATGAAAAAGAGTTATTTCTTTACCATGCTGGCGGCGGTGCTGCTTGCGGTAACAGGAGCCCGGGCGCAGGATAAGGCTGTTTTCGAGCCGGCGCATCTGGAAGGTATTTGGCAGTTGTGTCATTATGTGTCCGAAAATCCGGATATTCCCGGAATATTGAAGCCGAGCAATACATTTAAGGTGCTGAGCGATGACGGCCGTATTGTTAATTTCACGATACGACCCGGTGCGGACGCCATTATTACGGGGTATGGCACCTATCGGCAAATATCGGGCACGGCCTATAAGGAAAGCATCGAGAAGAACATCCATCTGCCTATGTTGGATAATAAGGATAATATCCTTGAATTTGAAATGGGTGAGGGCGGTGTGATGTATCTGAAATATTTTATCGCAAAAGATTTAAACGGAAATGAACTGAATACATGGTTTCATGAAACCTGGAAACGGGTAAATATGCCATCCGCATTTCCGGAGGACATTGTCCGGTAACAGAAAACAAATGCCATTTCATACCCCTTGCGTAAATCCGGGAATGTCCTGTTTACAGGTGTTTGCATGCGCGGGCGGGAACTTTTGAAATTATCTTCCGAAGAAATAAAAATATCCCCGGAAGATAATTTCTTTTTATTGTATATCAGCCAAGTGCAATTTAAAAA
>ENA-ORTP01001421-ORTP01001421.1-human-gut-metagenome-genome-assembly--contig:-NODE-1421-length-24442-cov-3.102473_pt1 | contig 24442 bp, 22 predicted proteins | sample MGYA00241913_ERZ509190 | MGnify/ENA primary metagenome ERZ509190 (study PRJEB26280, sample SAMEA2338839) | human gut metagenome | biome: human gut; feature: human-associated habitat; material: faeces...
ATGGGACTTTTCAGAGGTGAAGTTGTTCTTCCCTTTAATTTTCCGGGATTGTTTGAAACATTTTTCCTGATCCCAGAGTTGTTAAAAATTCTCATAGGAATAGCCGGGTGTGAATTTTGGATTTTTAAATTCAAAAAAATGCAGGCGAATTAGAAAAGTCAAATAAGCGAAAAATCTAATTTTGGTGGAATTTATAATTGACGTTTATACTTTAAAATGGTATCGTAATAAGAAATTATTTATGAAAATGGGAGGAGTTAGAAAGTGAAAAACAGCAGCAAATACAAAAGACAGTATTTCCTTCCGCCAGTAGAGTGTATGGACTGGGCAAAGAAGGACTATGTAGAGAAGGCGCCTGTGTGGTGCAGTGTGGATTTGAGAGATGGAAATCAGGCATTGGTGATTCCTATGAATCTGGAACAGAAGATAGAGTTTTTTAAGCTTCTGGTGAAAATCGGATTTAAGGAAATTGAGGTTGGATTTCCCGCAGCATCTGAAACAGAATATACCTTTCTTCGTACACTGATTGAGGAAAATCTCATTCCTGATGATGTCACCATTCAGGTGCTCACCCAGGCAAGAGAACATATTATCAAGAAAACCTTTGAGGCAGTAAAAGGCGCAAAAAACGTCATTGTGCATGTATATAATTCGACCTCTCTTTCCCAGAGAGAGCAAGTATTTAGAAAATCAAAGGAAGAGATTCTGCAGATTGCAGTAGAAGGAGCAAAGCTGTTAAAGGAGCTTACTGAGGAAGCAGGAGAGAGCTACCGCTTTGAGTATAGCCCGGAAAGCTTTACCGGAACAGAGCCGGAATATGCCCTTGAGGTGTGTAATGCGGTTTTGGAGGTTTGGAAGCCAACGAAAGAGAGAAAAGCCATTATCAATCTTCCGGTTACGGTACAACATTCCATGCCCCATGTGTATGCAAGCCAGGTTGAGTACATGTGCAAAAATCTGAAATACAGAGAAAACGTTGTGGTTTCTTTACACCCTCATAATGACAGAGGCTGCGGCGTGGCAGATTCTGAAATGGGACTGCTGGCAGGTGCCGATCGTATTGAGGGAACCCTTTTCGGAAACGGAGAGCGTACTGGAAATGTAGATATTGTGACACTGGCATTAAATATGTATTCTCAAGGCGTAGAACCAAATCTGGACTTTACTCATATGACAGATATCTGTGAGCAGTACGAATCTTTTACAGGCATGAAAATCAACGAGAGGAGTCCTTACAGCGGCGCGTTGGTCTTTGCAGCTTTTTCAGGCTCTCATCAGGACGCTATTGCTAAAGGCATGCACTGGCTGGAGGAGAAAAAGCCGGAGCACTGGACCGTGCCGTATCTTCCTATTGACCCTACAGATTTGGGAAGAAATTACGATGCAGATGTGATCCGTATTAACAGCCAGTCCGGAAAAGGTGGTGTAGGTTATATTCTGGAAACCCGGTTTGGTCTGAATCTTCCGGCAAAAATGCGGGAAGCTATGGGCTATACGGCAAAGGCTGTTTCCGACCATACACAGAAAGAGCTTCTGCCGGAAGAAATCTTTGAGCTGTTTAAGAAAACTTTTGAAAACAAAGTGACGCCCCTTTCTGTCTGTGAAGTGCATTTTACACAGACAGAACACGGTATGGATACAGAGGTAACTTCTTCCTTTAATGGAAAAACCGTGACTACTCATGCATCAGGAAACGGACGCTTAGACGCAGTTAGCAATGCTTTGAAGCAGGCATATGACCTGCAGTTTGAACTGGTAACGTATCAGGAGCATGCTCTGGAAAAAAGCTCCAGTTCCAGAGCGATTGCCTATGTGGGAATCCAGAAGCCGGACAAAACGCTGGCATGGGGCGCAGGTATTCACGCAGATATTATTCGCGCTTCCATTGATGCTTTGGTCACTGCCATCAATAATCGGTAGACAGAGAATATTATACGAAAAACAGAAATGAAATTGTGCATAGTGCCTAAAAAACAGGTATCGACTTGACTTTATCAGCAGAAGTCCTTTATAATTTCAGAAAATCAGTATTAGAGCTTAAAGACAGACTAAAGGAAAAAAGTATGGACATTATATGTGCAATTCTAACAGGCTTTCATTACCTTGTAGAGAGAACAAAAAGGCTGGCAGAAAGAGTAAAAATCTCAAAAAAAAGCAGACGGGAGAAGGCGGTCTTTGTAATAGGAGCCATAGCTGTGGCGGCCGTGGATTTTTCCTTTCATGGCGTACACGCCGCAGTATTTTACGAAGTTTATGCTGCCGTAGGAGATGAAGAGTCAGAGACGGAAACAGAGGAAAACAGTACCTTTGGGTTAGATTCCATTATTGAAGGCGTTTATCTCAGCCAGAATCAGGACGAAGCAGAGCGAATTGGAACTTCTTTTGAGGTTGTTTTAGTCGGACAGCGTATAGGACCAAGAGAGTTGGCTTCAGATTTGGATTTTGGTACGGAGGGAGCCAGAAAAGTGGAGTTGCTTCGGGAAAAATCCATTGGAATTTCAGAAGAGCAGCTTACCATGTCAGATGAGGATTATAATACGCTGCTGAAAATTGTGGAGGCAGAAGCCGGAGGCGAGGATATGAAGGGAAAGATTCTGGTGGCGAATGTTATTTTTAACCGTATGAAAAGCCCTGAATTTCCTTCCACAGTCACAGAAGTAGTCTGGGAAAACGTAGCAGGAAGTCCTCAGTTTTCCCCCACAGCAGACGGCAGAATCCATACGGTAACGGTTTCGGCGGAAACCAGAGAGGCAGTAAACCGTGCCATTGACGGAGAAAATTATTCCAAAGGCGCCCTGTTTTTTGTAGAAGAAGAATACGCGGACAAAAGCAATGTTGCGTGGTTTAAAAAGGATTTGAAGTTTTTGTTTCAATACGGAGTGCATGATTTTTATACATATCCGTAAGAAAGGATTAAAGTATGCAGGTATTATACAAAAGTACAAGAGGAACAAAAAGAGCATATACAGCCTCAGAGGCAATTTTAAAAGGACTTTCAGAGGACGGAGGACTGTTTGTGCCGGATAAAATTCCGGCCTTAGATATTCCACTTTCCAGACTGGCAGAGATGTCTTATCAGGAAACAGCTTATGAGGTTATGAGCCGATTTTTGACAGATTTTACAGAGGAAGAACTGAAAAACTGCATTGCAAATGCCTATGATGATAAATTCGATACAGAAAAAATTGCACCTCTGGTTGAGAAAAACGGCGCGTTCTATCTGGAGCTGTTTCACGGAGCAACTATTGCTTTTAAGGATATGGCGCTTTCGATTCTGCCCCATCTGATGACAACAGCGGCAAGAAAAAATCGGGTGAAGAATGAGATTGTGATTTTGACTGCGACTTCAGGAGATACGGGAAAGGCAGCAATGGCAGGTTTTGCAGATGTGCCGGGTACCAGAATTATTGTCTTTTATCCCAAAAACGGCGTAAGCCCTGTGCAGGAAAAACAGATGATAACCCAGAAGGGAAAGAATACCTATGTGGTGGGAATTACCGGAAATTTTGACGATGCACAAAGCGGCGTAAAGAAAATATTTAATGACAGGGAACTGGCAGAACAGCTGGATAAGGCAGGTTTTCAGTTTTCTTCTGCAAACTCCATCAATATCGGTCGTCTGGTTCCCCAGGTTGTCTATTATGTCTATGCTTACGGACAGCTTCTGGCACAGGGGAGAATCCGTGAGGGTGAGCAGATTAATGTAGTGGTTCCTACCGGAAACTTCGGAAATATTCTGGCAGCATACTATGCAAAGCTTATGGGACTGCCCCTTGGAAAATTTATCTGTGCGTCCAATGAAAATAAGGTGTTGTATGATTTCTTTTCCACTGGCTGCTATGACAGAAACAGGAAATTTCTCCTTACCACTTCCCCGTCCATGGATATCCTTATTTCCAGCAATCTGGAAAGACTGATCTACCGTATTGCGGGAAATGACCCGGAAAAAACAAGAGAACTGATGCATGGACTTTCCGAAACCGGAAAGTATCAAATTACAGAAGACATGCAGAAAAATCTTCAGGAGTTTTATGGAAATTATGCCACAGAGGAAGAAACTGCAGCCGCAATTTCAGAACTGTATAAAACAGCCGGATATGTGATGGATACTCATACAGCCGTAGCCGCAGCCGTATATGCAAAATACAAAGCAGAAACAAAGGATTCCGCAAAGACGGTGATTGCATCTACTGCAAGTCCTTTTAAATTTACCAGAAGCGTTATGCATGCCATTGATAAAACATATGATACCATGTCTGATTTTGAACTGGCAGAGGAACTTTCCCGTATCGCAGCTGTTCAGATTCCTGCAGCAATCGAGGAAATCCGCACAGCACCTGTGCTTCATGACCGTGTGATTTCAGCAGAGGAGATGCCTGAAACCGTAAAAGAAATTTTAGGTGTATAATGGTTTGCAGCGGAAAGAGGAGAGAATATGGGAAAAATTGACCTGGAGTATGCAAAGAAAAATTTTCGGGATTACTTGAAAGCCTATGACCAGCAAGATGAGAAAATCAAATTAAAGCGGATTCATACTTTTTGTGTGGTTGATGCAGCAGGTTATATCTGCAGACGGGAAGGATTTTCCCAGGAGGATACAAGTCTGGCGCTGCTTATTGCCCTGCTTCACGATATCGGAAGATTTGAGCAGCTGAAAAAATACAACAGCTATGATGATAATATTATGAATCATGCGGATTTCGGTGTGCAGGTGCTTTTTGAAGAGGGTATGATTCGCAGATTTATAGAAACAGAAGAATATGATGAGATAATCCGCAGTGCTATTGCATATCATTCTCTATATGCCCTGCCTGAAATTGCAGATAAAAGAATTTTGCTGCACTGTCAAATTATCCGGGATGCAGATAAGCTGGATAATTTCCGAGTAAAGGCAACCGAGAGTCTGGAGGCTCACTTTGATGTATCAAAGGAGGTTGTGGAGCAGGAAACAGTTTCTGAGAACATTTTGGAGGCTGTCAGAGCCCATCGCTGCATTTTACGTGGGGAGAGAACCACACACCTGGATATGTGGATTTCCTATCTTGCGTTTCTTTTTGATTTGAATTTTCCTTCCAGCTTTTGTTTTATCAAAGAGCATGATTATATTAATCATAATATTGACCGTATGGAATATGCACAACAGGAAACCAGAGTACGCATGGAAGAAATCAGAAAATTGTGCCTGGATTATCTGGAGGAGAAAAGCAGAGCATAAAAATGTTAAATTTTTCTGTGATATTCCTCGTATTTTTGTTGAAATATTTCATATACTAGAGTATAATAACAATATGAAAAAAGTCCTGGGGTGTTCGAGGCTCCCATTTATTTTGAACCTACATTACTTTAAACGGGATTCCTACATTGCTGTCTTAGATGTCAGGCCGTCATTATGCAGCGGAAGACAGAAGAGCAGCTGCGGTTGCCCACCTAGCATAAGCTAGGAGTCAGAAGATGGGAAACGGCACTCTGGGATAAATAAAAAGAGAACCCTGAAAAGGGTTTTTTTCATTTCGTAGGAAAATGCAGCCTATGAGAACTATAGAAAATACAGCAGGAAAGCAGGTAGAGAAGTATGGGGATTCAGAAACAGTTATTCGGAAAAAGCCTGGACAACCGGGAGGTTTTTTTATATGAAATGACGAATAAAAATCGGATGAGTATTGCAGTCACAGATTTTGGGGCAACGCTGGTAAAGGTATTGGTACCGGACAGGCAGGGAGTGAGAAGAGATGTGGTACTGGGTTATGACGATGCAGAAGGCTATTACAATAATCCGGGACATTTTGGTGCTGTTGTGGGAAGAAACGGAAACCGTATTAAGGACGCCAAATTTACCATTAATGGAAAAGAATATCAGCTTGCAGTAAATGACAATAAGAATAATTTACATAGCGGCCCGAATTGGTATCGCACCCGTGTATGGAATGTTACAGAAATCAAGGAAGAGAAAAACAGTATAACTTTTGGTCTTTTAAGTCCGGACGGGGATCAGGGCTTTCCAGGCAATTATACCTGTTATGTCACTTATGAGCTGACAGATGAAAATGAAATTGTACTGCATTATGAGGGAAGTGCAGATGCAGATACAGTCGTCAACATGACAAACCATTCCTATTTCAATCTGGCAGGACATGCAGCAGGAAGAGAGGCCATGCTGAAGCATGTAGTAGAGATTTACGCACCGGAATACACACCGGTTAAAGACAGTGAAGCCATTCCCACAGGAGAACTTCTTTCTGTAGTGGGAACCCCTATGGATTTTACCAGCCCTAAGACCATCGGACAGGATGTGGAGGCTGACTTCGAGCAGTTGAAGCTTTTGGGAGGTTATGACCATAACTATGCGCTCTGCCGTGAAAAAGGCGAGCTGAAAAAAGCGGCAAAGGTTGTCTGCCAGGAATCCGGCATTGAGATGGAGGTCTTTACAGACCTTCCGGGCATGCAGTTTTATATCGGCAATTTTATTGAAAAAGAAAGCGGTAAGGAAGGCTGCGTCTATGAAAAACGCGGAGGCTTCTGTATGGAAACCCAGTACTATCCAGACGCCTGCAACCAGCCGTCTTTCCAGACTTCCGTATTAAAAGCAGGAGATAAGTATGACACGGTAACCGTATATAAATTTTCAACAGAAAAATAAGTGATAGAAGAAAGCTGTTTCGTGGAAAGCAGAGCATATTTTGCAGGCTTTTTCCGGAACAGCTTCTTTGTGTATGGAAAAGAAAATCCGGGCATATATTATAATTATGAATTGGAAAGAAAAATTAAAATGGAAGCTCCTGATTATTGCAGCAGCTCTGGCAGGGATTTTGATTGTGTGGTGTGCAGGAAAGGCGGGAGAGAGAAAGGCAGATGCCAGAAAAGAAGTCCTGAAGGAGTATGCCAAAAAGGAGAATGAATGGGCAAGCGCAGGTGTGAAATTTCAGCCTCCAAGGTTTGAAAATGCAGAAGAAAAAATGGATCAAACGGATATTACAGATAAAAAAAACGAAGAAGAGCCAAAAAAAGGTGAGGTTTCTGCAACAAAAGCTGTGGAAGCAGTATCAGAAACGCAGACAGATAAGAACCAGGAATCCTACGGATCAGGACCTGTGATTCAGGTGTTGCTTATGACAGACGGATATAAAAGCTATTATCATGAAAAAGTTTCCTTGAAGGTGCAGGGAGCTTATGAGTTGCAGGGAGCAGAAAAGCGGCAAATGGCAGACCGGGAAACTTTGAATCTTCAGGCAGACAGCCCGGAGCTTGCAAAAGGCAGTCTAAGCCTGATGCCGTTAGAGGCGGACTGCCGGATTCAGGTGCTGTCCCTGAACAGGGGGCAGGGAAATCCTCTGTATCGCGGCAGTCTTACCGTATACAGGGACAAGGAGGGACTTCGTCTGGTAAATACCCTGCCCCTGGAGAATTATCTCTGCGGGGTAGTTCCAAGCGAAATGCCGGCGTCTTATCCGGAAGAGGCATTAAAAGCCCAGGCAGTCTGTGCCAGAACGTATGCCAGTGTGCAGATGCAGGAAAGCAAGCTGGCGGATTTAGGGGCACAGGTAGATGATAGTGTGGGATTTCAGGTATACCAGAACAGCCCGGAAGCAGAGAGCAGCAGTAGGGCAGTAAGAGATACGGCAGGAAAAATTTTATTGAATAACGGCGCTCCTATCTGTGCCTATTATTTTTCTACTTCTCATGGGAAAACCAGTACAGACGAGGTCTGGGAAGCATCAGCCCCTTCTTCTTATCTTCAAAGTGTGGAATGTAGTTATGATGCAGAAGAACCCTGGTATCAGTGGACAGTTTCTGTGAAAAGAGAATCCATTCTGGAACATATACAGCAGACCTATCCGGGGGTTCAGACAGTGGAAAAACTGGAAATACAGGAAAAGGGAGAAGGAGAAGCTGTACAGAGGCTGGCTGTGTATACAGATAAAGGGGTAAAAGTCTACAGCAGTGAATATGACATACGTACCCTTCTGGCTCCTGTGGGCGAAACGATTGTTCGCCAGGACGGCTCTGAAGTAAAAGGGAGCGCTCTTTTGCCTAGCGCCTATTTTGACATGAAGGAGGAACGCGGCACAGACAACACGCTTTTAGGCTGGCGAATAGAAGGGGGAGGCTATGGGCACGGAGTGGGCATGAGTCAGAACGGCGCCAGAGGCATGGCGAAATCTGGAAAAAGCTGGGAGGAAATTCTCACTTATTTTTATAAAGACATAGAGATAGGAAATCTGGCGCAGGTTGTCAAGCAGGGAAATTCATGATATAATTGGCGAAATTGTGCAGGAATGAGAAACAGAGAGGAGCCGTTATGAAGGGTTTCAGAAAAGTAGTGGAAACCATAAAAGGTTTCATAAACAGTATGAACAAAAATCATACCACAGCCTATGCCGCCCAGGCTGCTTATTTTCTTATACTTTCCTTTATTCCCTTTATGCTTCTTTTGATGACCTCTGTAAAATACACGCCTCTTACAAGAGATGAGGTGATTCAGGCTGTGATGCAGGTCTGCCCTGAAAACTTTGACAGCTTTATTCGGGGGATTGTCAATGAGGTATATGAAAAATCTCTGGGTGTTGTGCCGGTTTCTGCAGTGATTGCCATGTGGTCTGCCGGAAAAGGAATACAGGCATTAACTAATGGCTTTAACTGTATTTATCAGGTAGAGGAAACCCGTAATTATCTGATGACGAGAATCCGGTCGGTATTTTATACACTGGCGTTTATGCTTGCCATTGTACTGACACTGACTTTGCAGGTATTTGGAAACAGTCTGCAAAGGGAACTGAGCAGGCATTTGCCGTTTCTGGATAGGCTGGTATCCATGATTATCGGCATGCGTGTGGTGATTACCCTGCTTACTCTGTGTATGGTATTTTTACTTTTGTATAAATTTATTCCTAATAGAAAAGCCACCTTTTGGAGCCAGTTTCCAGGGGCAGTATTATCTTCTCTTTTCTGGTCCGGGTTTTCCTTTTGCTTTTCTATTTATATTGATGTTTACAACGGAGCAGCCAATATGTACGGGAGCATGACTACTATTGTTTTAGTGCTTTTGTGGCTTTATTTTTGTATGATGTTCGTTATGATGGGTGCACAGGTCAACCATTATTTTGAAGAAAAGTTCCGTTGGATTCATGATACAGCCAAAGAAGCTGTGAGAAGGGAATATTATCAGCTTACAAGACCGGAAGTTGAGGAGGAAGACGCAGAGGAGGAAAAAGAAAAAAGAAATTCTTGACAGAGGAGAGGAAAGTAGATACAATATAGGACAGATATGAAAAAGACAAGGAAAGTGTAAGTAGATATTTGTTTCCTGCCAGAGAGGAAGAGTCATCGGTTGAAAGCTCTTCTCAGTTCAGACAGATATTGAAGTTCCCACCGGAGTTGCATTTCTGAAACCCGCATCTGCAAGAGCAGAGGAGAAAGTAAGAGATGACGTGACTGTGCGTTAAACAGATTTGAGTGCCTGCTTTATCTATGGCAGGAACAAGGGTGGTACCACGGAAATCTGCTTCGTCCCTTTTGGGGACGGGGCTTTTTTACTTTATAGGAAATTTCTTTGTTTTTTACCAGAAAGAAAAGGAGAATATCATGAAAGAAAAATTACAGCGTATTCAGGCTGATGCCCGCCAGCGTATTCAGGAATCTGACAGTCTTGACAAATTGAATGAAGTGCGCGTTGCATTTTTAGGAAAAAAAGGAGAGCTGACAGCCGTATTAAAAGGTATGAAAGATGTTGCTGCGGAAGACAGACCAAAGGTTGGACAGTGGGTAAATGAGGCAAGAGCAGAAATCGAGCAGCTTTTAGAAGACAGCAAAAAGAAACTGGAAGCAGCGGCCTTAGAACAGAAATTGAAAGATGAGGTCATTGACGTTACTCTTCCTGCAAAAAAAATGGAAGTTGGACACAGACACCCCAATACCATTGCCCTTGAAGAAGTGGAAAGAATTTTTATTGGCATGGGCTATGAAGTTGTGGAAGGACCGGAAGTGGAATATGATCTGTACAACTTTGAGAAGCTGAATATTCCGGAAGGACACCCGGCAAAGGACGAGCAGGATACCTTTTATATCAACAAGAACATTGTGCTTCGTACCCAGACTTCTCCGGTACAGGCTCGTGTGATGGAAGAAGGAAAACTGCCGGAATATTTTATTTTGGTCGGCGGCCTGCTGCTGCCATAAGTCATCATTGACTGCCTCTGGCTGACGGAGGGATCATCAAAAATGCATAAAGATACCCCCGAAGAGCGGTGCAGATGCTGTTCTTCGGGGGTTTTTTATCTATGGGGCTGTCTTTCGGCTGTTCCTGGGCAGGTCTGGCGCACAGCCTTTTTTATTTATAATGTTATAATGTAATGATAGTTATAATGTAAGGATATAAGGAAGACAACTTATTGCCACAGGTCGTCCAGTTGCTCAAAAAAGGCCGGATAAGAGACATCGACACATTCGCTGTCGGTAATGCAGGTTTCTCCGTCGGCATTTAAGCCGGCAATGGCAAAGGTCATGGCAATCCGGTGATCCATGGCGCAGTCGATGGTCGCGCCGTGGAGAACAGGAGGCGTCTGCCGGCCTTCCTGGCTGTTGATGATAAAGCCGTCGTCCGTAGGAAGAATATCTGCCCCCATGGCCTGGAGATTTTGACTGACAATGGCAATGCGGTCGGATTCTTTAACCCGGAGTTCATGGGCATCCCGAATGATCGTTTCGCCCCGGGCAAAGCAGGCCAGCAAAGCGATGACCGGCAGTTCGTCAATGAGGGTAGGGATGATCTTTCCTTCAATCACCGTGCCGTGAAGTGGAGAAGACTGTACGTAAAGATCGGCAACCGGTTCTCCGCCTTCTTCCCGCAGGTTTTCACAGCGGATATTGGCGCCCATGGCCTGACAAACGTCAAGGATGCCGGCCCTGGTTGGATTAATGCCGACATTTTTGATGATGATTTTGGCATCGGGACTGATCAGGGCAGCCACAAGGAAAAAGGCAGCAGAAGAAATGTCGCCCGGAACCTCGATGTGCTGACTGCGCAGAGTGGCAGGGGGTGCGATCGTACAGGTCAGACCCTCCTGCCGGATGTTGGCGCCAAAAGAACGCAGCATCCGTTCGGTATGGTCTCTGGATAAAGCCGGTTCAGTTACGCTGGTTTCCCCTTCGGCATATAAACCAGCCAGCAAAACACAGGATTTTACCTGGGCGGAAGCTACCGGAGAATCATAGTGGATCCCGTGAAGCGGTGTGCCCTGAATCGTCAGCGGCGCACAGCCATCGTGATTCTGGCTGGCGATTTCCGCGCCCATGCGGGTGAGGGGGTCGATGACCCTGTTCATGGGACGGGAATTTAAAGAAGCGTCGCCGCTTAATACAGCGGAAAAAGTCTGTCCGGCGAGAATGCCGGAAATCAGTCTGGTGGTTGTTCCGCTGTTCCCCACATACAAAGGAGCATCGGGCGCCTGTAAACCGTACAGTCCTTTTCCGTGAACGAAGATCTCGTCCTCTTTTTCTTCAATGGCAACGCCCATTTTGCGAAAGCAGTCGATGGTGGACAGGCAGTCGGCCCCGTTTAAAAATCCGTGGATGGTGGTGACGCCCTCGGCGAGAGCGCCGAACATCACTGCCCGGTGACTGATGGATTTATCTCCGGGAACGGTGAGGGTTCCCCGGAGTCTGTGGTGTCTGGTTATGGTTTTCATAGAAGGGTTCCTTTCTTATCGGATGTGTACGGTATAATTCCGTTCTTTTAACACCTGTGCAGCTTTTGCGCAGGATTCTTCATCGTATAGAATGATTTCCAGTACGCCTTCCTCAAATTCACGGTTGTGAACGATGCCGATATTCTTAATGCTGATGTGATTAAAGGCAAGCTGAGAAGCGGCGGTGGCCAGCGTTCCCGGTTCATCGGGAATATCAATATAGAGTTTATGGATCTTATCAAACAGGCCAACGGCATGGTCGGGAACTGAATTACGGTAGTCGCTGGCGGACTGGAAATAATCGTTCACGTATTGTCCGTTCCCTTCTTCCAGCTTTGCGATAACCTGTTGGAGATCCTGTACCATATCGGTAAGCAGCGCCTTGATGTTTCCGGCGTTGTTCAGGCAGATCTGTTCCCACATGACCGGAGAAGAAGAAGCGATGCGGGTTATGTCTTTAAAACCGCCCGCGGCAAGCTGCTTCAGCATTCCGTTGTGATGATCGGCGCGGCGAACAAGATGAACCAGTTCGGCGGCAATGATATGGGGAACGTGGCTGATGGATGCGGTAATGTAGTCATGTTGCTCAGGCTTTAAGGTGACGGCCAGTGCGCCGAGACCCTGAATAAAGGAAGAAAATCTGGCGGACAGGTGAAAGAGCGTGTGTTCGCTCGGGGTCAGAAAATAATAAGCATTTTCCAAAAGCCGGTCGTTGGCATTGGCGTAACCGGTTTTTTCGGAACCGACCATGGGATGGCCGCCGATGAACTGTTCTTCCATGCCCAGCTTTTCCACAGCCTTTTGCACCGGTTCCTTGACGCTTCCTACATCCGTGATCAGGCACTGGGGAGAGACAATATCCTTTAACTTTTGCAAGTACATGATGTTTACGCTGACCGGCGCACAGAGAAACAGGATGTCGCAATGGGAAAACTGCGGATCAATCTCGGTGAAAAAGTGGTGAAGTACGCCTTCCTCCAGAGCAAGTCTGCCGGCTTCCTCATCTGTATCAAAACCATAGAGGACGCTGTCGGGATGGACGCGGCGAATCGTTTTGGCAATGGAACCGCCAATGAGACCAAGACCGATGAATCCTATGGTGAAATGTTCTGTATTCATAGTTGAAACCTCCATTTTTGCACTGGTATTCATTTTATACGGGAAATGAAGCTGTGTCAAATTATACATGGAAAACAAAGACACGTCAACACTTTTTAGTGTTAAAGTAATCAGGCGGAGCAAAACAGAAATAATCACAAAAGAAACGCAAAGAATTTGAGAAAATTAGTGAAAATATATTAGATTTCTCTTGTAATATTGGCTATTTTTTAGTAAAATAGACCTGTGGTTATCGGGAATAGACAGATGATGTTCGTTGTTTCGACAAAAATATCCGTAATTATTCCAGATACATTATTAATTACAACATGGGAGGAACTGATTATGAATGTATATGCAACCGAGAATATTAGGAACGTCGTTTTGCTGGGACACAGTGGATGTGGTAAAACAGCATTGATCGAATCCATGGCTTTTACAACCGGGATCATCAAACGGGTAAGAACGGTAGCTGAGGGTGGAACAGTTAGTGATTATGATAAAGAAGAGATCAAGAGAAAGTTCTCCATCCAGTCGTCAGTAATTCCTCTGGAAGTAGATGGTATTAAGGTTAACCTTCTGGATACCCCGGGTTTATTTGATTTTTCCGGTGAAGTTTATGAAGCGCTCAGTGTTGCGGACGCAGCCGTTATTGTCATCAATGGTAAGTCCGGCGTGGAAGTTGGTACAAGAAAGAGTTTTGATTTCTGTGCCAAAAAAGGTATTCCGGTTATCGTATATATCTCCTGTGTGGAGGATGAACACGTAGACGCATCGGCCATTATCGAAGAATTAAGAGAAAGTTATGGAAATAAAATCGTACCTTTCCATATGCCGATGAAGGAAGGAAATGAATTTAAAGGATTCATCAACGCAGTGAAAATGCTTGAGTGTCGTCTGCAGCCTAACGGAAGCTATCACGAAGTGGAAGTGGAAGAAGGCGTGAACGATGAACTGGATGATTTCCGTCAGCAGTTAATGGAAGGTGTTGCGGAGACCAGCGAAGAACTGATGGAGAAGTTCTTTGCAGAAGAACCGTTCACCGAAGAAGAGATTAAAACGGCGATTATCGGTTCCGTGGCAAAAAGAGAACTGATGCCGGTAATCTGTGGCGCATTGAATACTGATTACGGCGCAAATATTCTTCTGAATGACATGGTGAAATACTTCTCCTGTCCGGGTATGGTTACCGAACAGTTTACAGGGGTAAAAGTGAAAACCAACGAGGCAGTATCCGCATCCTATGATGTTACGCAGCCAGTCAGCGCCTATGTATTTAAGACCATCGCCGATCCGTTCGTAGGACGGTTCTCACTGGTAAAAGTTACCGATGGTATTCTCAAAGCAGACAGTTCATTATATAATGGAAACAAAGATTCCGAAGAACGTATTGGCAAGCTGTATGTATTAAGAGGAAAAGAACAGTTGGAAGTAAACGCGCTCTATGCCGGAGATATTGGTGCGATTGCCAAACTTTCCGTAACCAAGACGGGCGATACTCTTTCTCCTAAGTCCAATCCGATCATCTTTGATCAGGCAGAGATGCCGGTGCCATACACCTTTATGCGTTATGTGGCTAAGACAAAGGGAGATGAAGATAAGATTTCCTCTGCTTTACGTAAGCTGATGGATGAAGACCTGACGTTGAAAGAAGTCAATGATAAAGCGAACCGTCAGATGCTCTTATATGGTCTGGGAGATCAGCATCTGGAAATCGTGAAGAGTAAACTGGCGGAAAGATATAAAGTAGAAGTTGATCTGGTTAAACCAAAAGTTGCCTTTAAAGAAACGATCCGCGGCAATGTGGAAGTACGTGGCAAATATAAAAAACAGTCCGGTGGACATGGACAGTATGGTGATGTTCTCATGCAGTTTGAACCATCCGGAGATCTGGAAACACCGTACGTTTTCGATGAGAAGATTTTCGGTGGAGCCGTTCCGAAAAACTACTTCCCGGCAGTGGAAAAGGGTATTGCAGAAAGCTGTCTGAAGGGGCCTCTGGCAGGTTATCCTGTAGTTGGTGTTAAAGCTACGCTGATTGACGGTTCTTATCATCCGGTTGACTCTTCGGAAATGGCCTTTAAGATGGCAGCGATCACAGCCTTTAAAAATGGTATCATGGATGCAAAACCAGTTCTTCTTGAACCAATCGTTAATCTGAAAGTGGACGTGTTGGATGCTAACACCGGTGATGTTATGGGCGATCTGAACAAACGTCGCGGACGTATTCTGGGAATGAATCCTCTTCCGGGCGGAAGACAGCAGCTGGAAGCTGATATTCCTCTGGCCAGTCTGGTTGGTTATTCCACGGATCTGAGATCCATGACTGGTGGAAGCGGAGAATTTGCCTATGAATTTAGCCGTTATGAACAGATGCCTGCCGACGCACAGGAAAAGGTCTTAAAAGAAGCGGAAGCTGAAAAGGAGAACGAAAAATAAATATGATTAATAAGGCGATTGCATTTGCGACGAAGGCTCATGGCGGCCAGCGCAGAAAGGGAACGGATATACCTTTTATTTTACATCCCATGGAAGTGGGGATGATCGTTTCAAGAATGACGGATGACGCCGAAGTGATTGCGGCTGCAGTGCTGCATGATGTGGTGGAAGATTGTCAGTCCGTGTCCGTTGAACAAATTGCAGAAGAGTTTGGAGAACGGGTTGCCGGAATTGTCCGCATGGAAAGTGAGGATAAAAGTAAAACCTGGAAAGAAAGAAAAGGGGCTACGCTGAAATCTTTAAAAGAACAGACCATGTGGGAGGCAAAATTTGTTGCTCTGGGAGATAAATTATCGAATATCCGTTGTATTCACGGCGATTATATGCGGATAGGAGAAAAAATCTGGGAACGGTTTAATGTGAAAGATAAACAAATGCAGGGCTGGTATTACAGAGGACTTTGTGATGCTTTGTCAGATTTATCTGATCTGGAGGAATATCAGGAGTTTTCCCGTCTGGTTGCGGCAGTGTTTGATGGTGTGATTGCTGAAGAATAATCAAAAAAGATATTTTGGGGTATGGCAAAAAGAGGTTTTGTTTTTGCCATACCCGTTTTTATTTGATTGAAAACTACGCCATTTTCGATCAGATAAAAACCCTCCGGGAGATGGGTATTCGCACGGGAAGAAGACGTCGCTGATGCGACCGTGCTCGGCGCGAATGTTTTGTGGGCGAAGCGCTTCGTGCAGGGGAAAAAGAAAACAGCACGTTAAAAGGGAGTTTTTGGCGCATAAGAAAAAAGAAGTTTTTTCAAAGGGAAAATTTATGGTTGCACATTGCCAAAGAATGTGATAGTATCTTTCCTGTGCATACAAATGTGTTTGTACGGCGAACTTTTTTTGAATTGCATGAAAAAAAGGAAAGAACGATAAAAACGGGTGCTTATAATGGAAAATTCATTCAAATTTTATATGGTAAAAAATAAAGCGCTTCCAGAAGTGTTGATGAAAGTTGCGGAAGTGAATAATATGTTAAGCGCCGGTAAAGCGAAAACGATACGGGAAGCCATTGATGCCGTGGGGATCAGTCGCAGTTCGTATTATAAATATAAGGATGACATCTTTCCCATTCATGAGAAGATTCAGGGGAAAACAATCACCTTTGTCATGGAGATGGATGACCGGCCGGGACTTTTATCGAATGTACTGAAGGTGGTTGCCGAGTGTAATGCTAATATTTTATCCATTCACCAGAGTATTCCGGTGAATCATATCGCTTTGATTACGTTAAGTGTTCTGGTTTTACCAACCACTGATGATGTAACCAAGCTGTTTGATCGCATAGAGAATGCCGACGGTATACATAATCTGAAGATCGTGTCTGCCGAATGAAAAGGGTAAGAAATAGAGAAAAGAGAAAATAAGGAAAAATCAGGAGGACAGACATGATCAATGTAGCAGTTTTAGGATATGGAACCATCGGTGCGGGTGTGGTAGAGGTTCTGCAGACCAATGTGGATAGCATTGAAAAAAAAGCAGGACAGAAGATTGTGGTAAAACACATTCTTGATTTAAGAGATTTTCCGGGAGATCCGAATCAGGATAAAGTGGTTCATGATTATAAAGTGATCGAAGAAGATGACGATGTGCAGATCGTTGTGGAATGCATGGGCGGACTGGAACCGGCATATACCTTCGTGAAAAAAGCGCTGATGCAGGGAAGAAGCGTGGCTACGTCCAATAAGGAGCTGGTGGCTAAATATGGAGCGGAACTCATTGCCATTGCCAGAGAAAAGAAGAGCAATTTCCTTTTTGAAGCCAGTGTGGGAGGAGGAATCCCGATCATTCGTCCGCTGACCCAGTGTCTGACTGCCGATGTTATCGAGGAAATCAGCGGTATTTTAAATGGAACGACCAACTACATGCTGACGAAAATGGAAGAAGAAGGCATGGCTTTTGATGAAGTGCTGAAGGAAGCGCAGGAAAAAGGGTATGCGGAGCTTCATCCGGAAGCCGATATTGAGGGATATGACGCCTGCAGAAAGATTGCGATCCTGACTTCCCTGGCTTATGGAAAACAGCTGGATTTTGAGAAGATTCATACGGAAGGTATCACGAACATTACTGCGGAAGATTTCCGTTACGCACAAAAGATGGGAAAATGTATCAAGCTTCTTGGTAAGAGCTGGACAGATGAAGGAAAACTGTACGCCATGGTTTGTCCGATGCTCATTGCCCACGATCATCCGCTGGCCGGTGTCAGGGACGTATTCAACGCGATTTTTGTTCATGGCAATATGGTAGACGATACGATGTTTTACGGAAGAGGCGCAGGAAAACTTCCGACAGCCAGCGCCGTAGCCGCCGACGTGGTGGACTGTGTGAAACATATGGGTACGCATATCAAAATGATCTGGGATCAGGAAAAGCTGGAATTAAATGATTTTGGCGGTTTTGAGAGAAAATATTTTGTTCGTATGCCAAAAGAAGTGGACTGGGAAGCAATCGAGGAGGCTTTTGGTCCGGTAGAACGTGTGGAAGTGCAGGGAATAGAAGAAAAAGCATTTATAACGGCGACCATGAAAGAAAATGATTATCATCAGGCGGCAAAAGCTTTTGATACGATTTACAACATGATCCGCGTAGACGTAGTATAGATACTGACATTTGTGAAAGGGGATACTTGAGTGATGAAATATGTAATAGTACTTGGCGATGGAATGGCAGATTATCCGCTGGATGAGCTGAAGGGCAAAACACCGCTGGAATATGCAAAGACACCAATGATGGACAAACTGGCAGAAAAAGCGGAAATCGGCCAGGTACATACTATTCCTTCCGGGATGAAACCGGGCAGCGATACGGCAAATTTATCGGTGATCGGATATGAACCGAAAAAATATTATACCGGCCGTTCTCCATTGGAAGCCCTGAGCATCGGTGTTCCGATGAAAGATACGGATGTGGCCATTCGCTGCAATATCGTTACAGTATCTGACGAAGAAAAAGAATATAAGAAGAAAAAGATGATCGATCACAGCGCTGGAGAAATATCGACAGAAGACGCCGATATTCTGATCCAGGCGGTACAAAAAGAACTGGGAAATGAAATGTTCCATTTTTATACAGGGACAAGCTATCGTCATCTGCTGATCTGGGATAAAGGAGCAGTCACAGAGTTGACGCCGCCCCATGATATTTTAACCAAAACAATTGGAAATTACCTGCCGGAAGAAGATTTACTTGCGCAAATGATGGAAAAGAGTTATGATATTTTGAACGCTCATCCGATCAATGTTGCCAGAGAAAAGGCAGGTCTGCACAAAGCGAACTCTATCTGGTTCTGGGGAGCAGGAACAAAACCGGCTCTGTCTGCTTTTGAAGAGAAGACGGGGAAAAAGGGCGTGATGATTTCTGCCGTAGACCTGTTAAAAGGGATTGCTGTCGGTGCGGGACTGAAAAATATTATAGTGGAAGGCGCAGACGGAACGCTGGAGACGAATTACGAAGGGAAAGCGCAGGCGGCCGTGGACGCTCTTGTACAGGATGGCTATGATTTTGCCTATATTCATGTGGAAGCGCCGGATGAAATGGGACATCAGGGCAGTATGGAAAGAAAGATCAAAGCCATAGAATACCTGGATGAACGGGTGATTAAAAAGGTGAAAGAAGGCATGGATGCTTCGGGAGAAGATTATCGTATTCTGGTACTTCCTGATCATCCTACCCCGATCGCTCTGCGTACGCATACCAGCGATCCGGTTCCGTTTTTGCTGTATGATAACAGAGCCAATGGAAGCCGGATGTGGCATTATAATGAACGGGAAGCAGCGGCTTCCGGATTGGTTATGCCATCGGGAGCTGCATTGATGGAATACTTTTTAGATGAAAATACCTTGTATAATTAGGAGGAACAGTATGTTAATCGTAAAGAAATTTGGAGGGACTTCTGTAGGCAATAAAGAAAGAATTTTCAATGTTGCAAAAAGATGTATTGAAGATTACCGTAAAGGCCACGATGTTGTTGTCGTTCTGTCGGCTATGGGTAAATCTACAGATGAACTCATTGAGATGGCAAGAGAAATCAATCCATCACCATCCAAGCGGGAGATGGATATGCTTCTGACCACAGGCGAGCAGGTTTCCGTATCTATGATGGCGCTGGCTATGGGCTTCCTCGGTGTGCCGGCGGTTTCCCTGAATGCTTTTCAGGTGGCCATGCATACCACCCATCGCTATGGAAATGCCAGATTAAAAAGGATTGATACGGATCGCATCCAAAATGAACTGGAACAGAGAAAAATCGTCATTGTAACCGGTTTTCAGGGTGTGGATAAATATGATAATCTGACCACGCTTGGCCGTGGAGGATCTGACACGACAGCCGTAGCGCTGGCGGCAGCCTTACATGCCGATGCCTGTGAGATCTATACGGATGTGGACGGCGTCTATACTGCCGATCCACGGGTAGTAAAGGGCGCCCGTAAGATGGATGAGATTACTTACGATGAAATGCTGGAGTTATCGACTTTGGGAGCAGGTGTTCTTCATAACCGCTCTGTGGAGATGGCGAAAAAATATGGAGTACCGCTGGTTGTCAGATCAAGCTTGAATACAAACGAAGGAACAATCGTCAGGGAGGAAGTAAACATGGAAAAGATGCTTGTCAGTGGAGTGGCTGTTGATAAAAATGCAACAAGAATTGCTGTTATTGGATTAAAGGATGAACCGGGAATCGCATTCCATTTATTCAATGCACTGGCAAAATACAATATTAACGTAGACATTATTCTGCAGTCCATCGGACGTGACGGAACAAAAGATATTTCTTTTACCGTTGAAGAAGATATGGCTGATGAAGCGGTAGCAATCATTCAGAAAAATTTCCCGAAAAACAATTACAAAAAAATTGATGAGGAAAAAGACGTGGCCAAGATTTCCATCGTGGGCGCAGGAATGATGAGCAACCCGGGTGTTGCCGCATCCATGTTTGAAGCGCTTTATGACTGTGGAGTGAACATTAAGATGATCAGTACTTCCGAGATTCGCGTCACCGTGCTGATTGATGAGAAATATGTAGACAGAGCAATGAATGCTGTTCATGATAAATTTTCACTGGCAGACTAAGGAAGACGCCGACGAAATGAAACGGCAGATCAGGGATGAAGTTTCTTGCGGACTTCATCCCTTTATGTTATGATAAAGCTAAGTTTAAACAGGAGGACGGACATGAAGAGAGAAGAATATGTTTCATGGGATGCCTATTTTATGGGAGTCGCCCTGCTCTCTGCCGAGAGAAGCAAAGATAATAACACGCAGGTAGGGTCCTGCATCGTCAGTCCGCAGAATAAGATTCTGTCCATGGGGTATAACGGAATGCCTACAGGCTGTGATGACGACCGGATGCCATGGGAGAGAAAAGGAACACCTTTGGATACCAAATATCTTTACGTCTGTCATGCGGAACTTAACGCCATCTTAAACTACAGCGGAGGTTCCTTGCACGGGGCAAGATTATATACGACTCTTTTTCCCTGCAACGAATGCACCAAGGCGATTATTCAGTCGGGGATAACGGAAGTAATCTATTATTCGGATAAATATGCAGATACCGATTCTACGATTGCGGCAAAGAGAATGTTCGATATGGTAGGCATTACCTATCGTCAGTATAAAAAAGAAAATAAAAATCTGATATTGGAATTATAAATCGCTTGACAGAAGTGATTTCTGGTGGTATAGTTATTAAAGTTGTTTTGGATATTAACTTGTAGAATGCTGTCCGAACAACAGGAGAATAAAGCAGAGTATCCACTCTACCCTTAGCACAACGGTGACTCGGGTTTATATCGTGAACGTATTTACTATGGTAATTTATAGTAGTTCTTAGGATAATGGTGGATAGTCTTTGTTACTATCCATTTTTCTTATTTCTATGAAAAAGCAAATGGCCCGCTTTATTCTGGAAACGTGTATTATACACAGATATTCACAGATTTATGGAGGTGTACTGCTATTAACGATTTGATGATTAACGAACAGGTGCGTGACAGAGAGGTCAGACTGATCAGCGAAAGTGGAGAACAGCTCGGGATTATGTCCGCGAGAGACGCCATGAAGATTGCCAGAGAGGCAGAACTTGATCTTGTAAAGATTGCACCGAATGCCAAGCCGCCTGTATGTAAGATTATTGACTATGGAAAATACAGATATGAGCTTGCACGGAAAGAAAAAGAAGCAAAGAAAAAACAGAAGACCATTGATATTAAAGAAGTGAGATTATCTCCGAACATTGATACCAATGACTTAAACACCAAGGTGAATCAGGCAAGGAAATTCCTTTCCAAGGGAGATAAGGTAAAAGTTACCCTTCGTTTCCGCGGACGTGAGCTTGCTCATGTGAATTCCAGCAAGGGGATTCTTGATGATTTTGCTGCACAGCTTTCCGATATTGCGGTTGTGGATAAACAGCCAAAATTTGAAGGCAGAAGTATGACAATGTTTTTAACAGAAAAACGTTAAATTTATATAGAACAAATTAGGAGGACTTAATTATGCCAAAAATGAAAACAAGCAGAGCTGCTGCAAAGCGCTTCAAAAAAACAGGTACTGGACAGTTAAAAAGAATGAAAGCTTATAAAAGCCATATCTTAACAAAGAAATCTCAGAAGAGAAAAAGAAATCTGAGAAAATCTACAATCACAGACGCTACAAATGCAAAGAACATGAAAAAGATTTTACCATATCTTTAATCGTATAGAGGAGGACGTAAATAATGGCAAGAGTAAAAGGCGCAATCGGCGCAAAGAAAAGACATAATAGAACATTAAAACTGGCGAAAGGGTACAGAGGAGCAAGATCCAAACAGTATAGAGTAGCTAAACAGTCCGTAATGAGAGCTTTAACAAGTTCTTACGCAGGAAGAAAACAGAGAAAAAGACAGTTCAGACAGCTTTGGATTGCACGTATCAATGCAGCAGCAAGAATGAACGGAATCTCTTACAGCAAAATGATGCACGGCTTAAAATTAGCTGGCGTAGAAGTAAATAGAAAAATGCTTTCCGAGATGGCAATCAGCGATCCGGCAGGATTTGCAGCTCTTGCAGAATTAGCAAAGAGCAAGGTGGCTTAATGAAACGTAAGATCAGTAAACGAAAGTTTACTGGTCTTTTTTATTTATAAAAAACGGGTAAATTCATTAAATAACATTAAATTTTTGTTTCAAAAGGGAGGAGATTATGATGCAACATGTAACGAGATTTAAGAAAATGGTAATCTTTTTGATGGCTTTTGTCATGATCTGTACGACGGCCAATGTTTCCGCTGCGACGACTTATAAAAGAGGCGGAAGAACCTGCCGATACAGAAGCGGTTCGTATAAAGTATACTTTAACAGTGTGCTGACCAACACCCCGAGAAAACCGGGTGTCATGATCAATCAGAATGTGATGATTCCTTATAAAGCGACGCTGGTGAAAAAAGGACCGAAGATGGCAAGTACATACGATAAGGCATCAAAAACATTAACACTTTCTTATAATGAGACAACCGTAAAAATGACGGCAAATAAAAAGAAAATGTATGTTAACGGACAGAAAGTCAAACTGAGAACAGCGCCGTTATTTGTGAACTTCTCCGGGGCAAATACGCTGATGGTGCCGGCGAAAGCAATCTGCCAGGCATTTGATTTGGGTTATAAATATAAGAAAAAGAAAAAAGCCATTTACATTACTGCGCCGACAACGACCACCAACAGCCCGGTTGCTCCACAGGCGCCAGTGGGAGACTGCGGATTAACGGCACAGTCCTTTAAAGGAATGTCTACCTCCCAGTTTATTGCAGCGATGGGACCGGTGGCACAGGCAGATTATCACAGATCCGGCGTGCTGGCTTCCGTAACGCTGGCACAGGCTATTCTGGAAAGCGGATGGGGAAAATCCACACTGGCGCAGAATGCCAATAATATGTTCGGCATGAAAACCAATCTGTCCGGAAATACATGGGCAGGTTCCGCATGGGACGGCGTCAGCAGTTACAGCATCAGAACCGGAGAAGAATACGATGGAAAACATGTGACGATCACCGCAAGTTTCCGTAAATATCCGGGCGTGGCGCAGTCAGTTGCCGATCATTCCGCATATCTGGTCAATGCAAAAAATGGTTCCACAAACCGATATAAAGGTCTGACTTCTACGAAGAATTATAAAGAGCAGATTACCATCATTAAAAATGGCGGTTACGCAACCAGCAGTACATATATTTCCCAGCTGACTTCTCTTATTCAGCGTTATCATCTGGATCAGTATGATCGATAGGCGGAAGAAGAATGTTGAGATTCTATCTTTTCATGTGTTATAATACAGATGTAAAGTTAGGAGGATGATATGAAACGTATTGACCCGACGAAAAAGGAAAAAAGGGGAAAAGGCCCGCTGGTTTCTCTTTTCGGCGCACTTCTTCTACTGGCGGCAGCCATTGGGATTGTGCTGGCATTCAGAGTCTATCTTCGAAATCATACGTATGAAGGGCCGAAGATTCAGGTGGAAATCCCTGAAGAACAGGACTCCGGCGGAGAAACAGAATATCTGGATATTGACGATCGTTTTACGCCCTGCAGGGTGATGATCTGTGATGTTCCGGAAGCGGGAGTATGGGCCAATGCTGTTCCGGGAAAACGGGGAGAGGAGTCCAGAGAATTAAAAAACGGACAGATCCTCAAAGCGGAAGAAAGAGGAACTTACCAGGGAAAAACTTACTATCGTCTCCAGAATGGGCTGTATCTGAATGCCAGTATCTCCCATGTGGAGCCGCTGATCAGTTATACGGAAGTAGAAGGCTATCTGGCCATCACCTATATCAGCGCCAATGGGGTTAAACTCAGATCGTGGGGAGATTTTGAGGCAGACAATGTGGTAAAATCTGTTTATGTGGGCGATAAGGTTCAGGTGAAAGCGAAAGTTGAGACAGAAAAAGGAGCCGTGGCGTTCATCACCACAGAGGGATATTATATCACGGCAGATACCCGGTATCTGAACGATTATTCCGCTGTTCCGGAAGAAAAAGCAGAGACAAAAAAAGAACGGCAAACAGAAAAACAAAAATTAGAAGAAATGAAAAAAAGGCTGCCTTCATCGGAGAAAAGCGCAGCCACAACACAAAAAGGATTGAAACGTAACCAATAAAAAACTGCTGTGTAAATATAGCGTCGACAAAGAGTTGATCAAT
>ENA-ORTP01001436-ORTP01001436.1-human-gut-metagenome-genome-assembly--contig:-NODE-1436-length-24257-cov-2.627345_pt1 | contig 24257 bp, 22 predicted proteins | sample MGYA00241913_ERZ509190 | MGnify/ENA primary metagenome ERZ509190 (study PRJEB26280, sample SAMEA2338839) | human gut metagenome | biome: human gut; feature: human-associated habitat; material: faeces...
GTTGAGGTCACCGGTCTGGGCGAAGGCCGCGGCGGCGGCGATGCCGGCCACGATGGCCTCGGCGGAAGAGCCCATGCCACGAGCCTGAGGGATGTTGTTGGTCGCTTCCAGCGTGAAGCCGAGTCGGCCGAGGCCGAACGTGGCACAGGCACGGCGGAAGGTGGAGACCACGAGGTGGGTTTCGTCGCGTGGGAGGGTGTCGGCACCCTCGCCGTGGATGATCACGTGGGCAATGCCGTCGTTCGGGTCGTCGTTGAGCGTGAAAGTGAGCTCGTCATGGTAGTCGAGCGCCAGACCCACGGTATCGAAGCCGGAGCCGAGGTTGGCGGACGTGGCGGGCACGCGCACGTGAACGCTATTGCAGATTGGATTCATGGTTGTTCCTTAAAAAGGAGCTCCCTCATCAGAGGGAGCTACGAAAAAACCTCCCTCTGATGAGGGAGGTGGCATCGCGAAGCGATGACGGAGGGAGAGATTAGCGAAGGGTTTTACAACAACTCAATAAGCTGATCGACCTCTTCATGCGTGGTGGCCCAGCTGGTGCAGAAGCGCACGGCCTCGCGGCGTCCGTCGATTTTCGCCCACGGCGAATAAGCGTACTGCTCGCCGAGTTTTTTCAGCGCTTCGACGGGAACGATCGGGAACTGCTGGTTCGTCGGCGACTCGACCATAAAATTCCACTCTTTGGCGCGGCAAGCGTCGCGGATCAGCATGGCCATGCCCACGGCGTGACGGGAAATTTTCAGGTACAGATCGTCCGTAAAGAGCGTTTCGAACTGCACGCCCAGCAGGCGTCCCTTGGCGAGCATGGCGCCGCGCTGCTTTTCGATGTAGCGGAAGTCTTCCTTCAGCGCCCCGTTGGCAATGACCAGCGCCTCGCCGAACAGCGCGCCCACTTTGGTGCCGCCGATGTAAAAGGCGTCGGTCAGGCGGGCGACGTCGGCCAGCGTCAGGTCGTTGCCCGCGGCCGCCAGACCGTAGCCCAGGCGCGCGCCGTCCATGTAAAGGAAAAGATTTTTCTCGCGGCACAGATCGTGCAGCGCCGTCAGCTCGGCCAAGCTGTAGATCGTGCCCAGCCCGGTCGGGTTGGAGATATAGACCAGCCTGGGCTGAGCCATGTGCTCGTGGGTGGCGTCGTCCCAATGGTTTTCGACGACCGCGCGCACCTGGGCGGCCGAGATCTTGCCGTCCGCTCCGGGAACGGCGATCACCTTGTGTCCGGTCGCTTCGACGGCGCCGCTTTCGTGCACGTTGATGTGCCCGGTATCGGCGCAGACGGCGGCCTGATGCGGGCGCAGCGCCGCGGCGATCATCACGAAGTTGGCCTGCGTGCCGCCGACGAGGAAGTGCACGGCCGCCTCCGGCGCGTCGCAGGCGGCGCGGATCAGCGCGGCGGCGCGTTCGCAGTGCGCGTCTTCTCCGTAGCCGGGCGTCTGCTCCATGTTGGTTCTGACGAGGGCTTCGAGGACGGCGGGATGGCAGCCCTCGCTGTAATCGCAGTTGAAACGGATCATATCGGCTCCTCCTTGCGCGGAGAGAATTTTGTCCCGGATCCGAAAAGAGCCGTCCGACAGGACGTGTCGAACGGCTCGGAACGCGCGGCGGAAACTACTTTTTGAGGCTGTCGGCGAAAACGACGGCGGCGGCTACGGAAAGCAGCTTGGTGCGGGGCGAATCGGCGCGGCTGGTGAGCACGATGGGAGCGGCGGCGCCGATGATCAGGCCGGCCGTTTCGTTCTCGGAGAAGTAAACGATGGCTTTGAACAGGGCGTTGCCGGCCTCGATGTCGGGCGCGAGCAGGATGTCGGCTTTGCCGGCCACGGGCGAGTCGATGCCCTTGATCTGGGCGGACTTTTCGCTGACGGCGTTGTCGAGGGCGAAGGGGCCGTCGACGATGCAGCCTTTGATCTGCTTGCGGTTGTTCATGGCCGTCAGCGCGGCGGCGTCGATCGTGGCGGGCATGTCGGGGTTGACTTCCTCGACCGCGGCCAGGCAGGCGACCTTGGGGCACTCGATGCCGAAGGAATGGGCCAGCTGCACCGAGTTGCGGATGATGTCGGCCTTCTGGGCCACGTCGGGATACATGTTGAACGCGGCGTCGGTGACGAAGAACAGATGGTCGTAGCCCTTGATGTGGTGGAAGAAGCAGTGGGAGATCGTGTTCTTGCCGCGGCGCAGGCCCACTTCCTTGTTCAGCATGCCGCGCAGGAAGTTGGCGGTGTGCAGCTGTCCCTTCATGTAGATGTCGGCCTTGCCGGAGGAAACTTCGGTGACGGCCTTGATCGCCATTTCCGCCTCGCTCGCGGAGCAGTCGATCACGTTGTAGTCGGCCAGATCGGCGCCGGCGGCTTTCGCGGCGGCCTCGATCTTGGCGCGCTCGCCGGTGAGGGTGAATCTGGCGATGCCGGCCTTGCGGGCGTCTTCCATAGCCTCGAACAGGCCGGGATCGTCGGCCTTGGCGACGGCGATACACTTGGGGCCTTTTTCGGCGGTGATTTGCTTGGCGTAATCCAGAAGCGCGCTCAGACTGCGAAGCTGTTCCATAAAAAAATTCCCCCTTGGATGATTTGCGCCACAGGAGAAGCGACCTCTGACGCGATTTTATGTATCGATTATACACTCGGCGGCGAAAGATTGAAAGGCGAAAGTCAAAATCATCCGCCGCAAAAAAAAATTTCCATATTGTGCGTTTTACCATGTTCTTTCCCGCCGATTCTGCTAAACTACAAAGGTATTTTCCAATTCAACGCTACCGAAAGGATTGATCGCTTTGAAGATTTCGCTTCTGATCGCCGCCGCGCTGTTGGCGCTTACAACGGCGGCCGGTGCGGCCGAACGGCCGCCGCTGATCCCCGTGGAGGATTTTTTCCGTCTGCCGGACAAGGCCCGCTTCACGATCTCGCCCGACGGACTTCATTACGCCTGGATGGCTCCTTGGAAAGGACGCATGAACGTCTACGTCGCCAGCGTTGACGCTCTCTGTACGGGCGAAGGCACGCGCGTCACTTCGGCCACCGAGCGCGACATCGCCGGCTACGGCTGGGTCAGCAACGACCGCCTCGTCTACATGCAGGACAAGGGCGGCGACGAGAACCACCACATTTACTCCGTCGCCAGGGACGGCTCCGACGTCAGGGACATGACGCCGTTCGACGGCGTCAAAAGCGGCATCGTCGACCAGCTCGAGGAGGACGACGAACACATCCTCATCGAGATGAACAAACGCGACCGCCGCGTCTTCGACGTCTACCGCCTGAACGTGCTCACCGGCGCGCTCGAACTGATCGCCGAAAATCCCGGCACGATCGTGGGCTGGGGCACCGACCACGACGGCAAGCTGCGCCTCGCCACCGAATACGTGGGCACCACCACGCGGCTGCTTTACCGCGACACGGAAGACTCGCCGTGGAAAACGCTGTTCGAGACCGACTTCCGCGACAGCGTTTCGCCCCAAGTCTTCACGGCCGACAACAAACGCCTCTACGTCATCTCCGACATCGGCCGCGACAAAGGCGCGCTGTTCGAGTACGACCCCGCCACCGGCGAACAGAAACTGATCTACGAGAACGACGAAGCCGGCGTCGGCGGCGTCATCTGGTCCGACCTGCGCAAAAAACTGCTCGGCGCCACCTACTACACCGACAAGCTGCACCGCGTCTACTTCGACACGGAAGCCGAGGCCTTTTACAACAAGCTTCAGGCCCAGTTCCCCGATCTGCGCGTCGGCGTCAGCGACATGTCGAAAGACGAAAAGCGCATGTTCGTTTCCGTCGGTTCGGACCGCGTGCCCGGAAGGCTGTATTACTACGACAAAGACCAGACCGACACCTTCGTGCAAGTAACCGATTTCTATCCGTGGCTCAAGGAAGAGTACCTCGCGGAAATGAAGCCCATCAGTTACGCCGCCCGCGACGGTCTGACCATTCACGGCTACCTGACGCTGCCCGTCGGCGTGGAAGCGAAGAATCTGCCCGCGATCGTCGTCGTCCACGGCGGCCCCGAGTCGCGCGACACATGGGGTTACGACACCGAAGCCCAGCTCCTCGCCAACCGCGGCCTAGCCGTGCTGCAAGTCAATTACCGCGTCTCCACCGGCTACGGCAAAGCGTTCTGGGAAGCCGGCTTCAAACAGTGGGGACTGAAACAGCAGGACGACATCACCGACGGCGTCGCATGGCTGATCGCCCAGGGCGTCGCCGATCCCAAGCGCATCGCCATTTACGGCGGCTCTTACGGCGGCTACGCCACGCTGATGGGACTGATCAAGACGCCGGAACTCTACGCCTGCGGCGTCGATTACGTGGGCGTCAGCAACATCTTCACGCTCTTCCAGTCCATTCCCGAATACTGGAAGCCGTTGCTCGAACAGATGTACGAGACCATCGGCCATCCCGAAAAGGACAAAGCTCAGTTCGAAGCCACCTCGCCCGCGCTCCATGCCGACAAGATCAAAGCGCCGCTGTTCATCGCCCAGGGCGCCAACGATCCCCGCGTCGTCAAGGCGCAGTCCGACGCCATGGTCGAGGCCATGCGCCGCCGCGGCGTGAAAGTGCAGTACATGGTCAAGGACAACGAAGGCCACGGCTTCCACAACGAGGAAAACCGCTTCGACTTCTACCGCGCCATGGACGCATTTCTGACGGAGCATCTGGGGCTTCAACGCACTGCCGGCTGATCCGTCTTTCGCCGTTCATTTCCAGAAACGGGCACAAAAAAAATCCATCCCGGTGCCTCACACACCGGGATGGATTTTTTCGTTATTCTGCGTTGTCGTCCGCCGAAACCCGAGACGGTCCGGCCGACGAAGCGTCCGCACGACTGGAACGGCGGCGGGGACGACGGTTCCCGGAGTGTTCGCCGCGCCGGCGGTCGGAATGTTCGTGCCGTTCTTCGCGGGGCTCTTCGTCGCGACGGCGCTCGGACCGTCCGCCGCCGATCAGGCGGACGGCCACCTTGCGGCCGGGTTCGACGCCGATGGAATGAGTTTCCACGTTGGCGCTCTCGCGCAGGGTCAGGTGAACGATGCGGCGCTCCCAGCTGGACATGGGCTGGAGGTACACGGTGCGCCGCGTCTTCATGGCTTCCTTGGCGGCGTCCATGGCGACGCGTTCCAGATCCTTTTCGCGCTTGCGGCGGAATCCCTCGCAGTCAAGGCGCACATGGGGCGCGGGGCCGTCGTTGCGGGCCATCAGGTTGACGATGTAGTCGAGAGCCTTCAATCCCTCGCCCTGGCGGCCTGCCAGCAGAATGCGGCTGTCAGGGCCGGAAAGGTTGACCGAGCCGTCCGGCTGGACGTTGACTTCGAGGTCGAGATCCGCGGCTTTCAGGACTCTTTTAAGCAGAACGACGAACCCGCCGTCCGCTTCGGCCGCTTTCGCCGGTCCCGCCGCGGGAACGGAGGGACGCCGGGCTTCGATCTTCAGTTTGCGGCCGAAAAGCCCGAAGAGTTTTTTCTCTTCGCCGACGACGGTGAGAACCACGTCTTCCCTGGAGATGTTCCAATGAGACGCGGCGCGGTCGCGCGCCTCGTCTTCCGAGGAAACTTCCAGCACCAGCACGTCGTCGTCCTGAGCCTTCAGAATTTTTTCTTCCATAGTGCGGGAACCTCCTTCGTCGTCAGACTTTATTTGTGCCGTTTGGGGATGAAGTCGCTGAAATCATCGTAGACTTCACCGCCCTGCACGGCAGCGGAGGGGATTTCCCCCAGCTCGCGCTTGGGCGCGGGACGGTTCTCCTTGACGGGGCGGGGCGTAAAGACGGCCTTCTGGGCGGAGGCTTCGCCCTCGCGGGGCTTGTCCTTGAACAGAACAGGTTTTTCTTCCTTGGCGACTTTGTGCACCGTGAACCACTGCTGGATCACGGCGAACAACGAAGACAGCATCCAGTAAAGAAGCAGGCCGCCGGGCATGGAAAGGCAGATGAAACCCATGAAGATGGGCATGACGACGTTCATGGTCGCCATCTGGGGATTGCCCTGCGCGCTGAGCTTCTGCTGATACCAGGTCAAAAAGACGATGAACAGCAGCAGGAACGTGATGGGCAGCCAGACGCCGACGGCGGAAAGTCCCGCGGGATTGGCGCCGACGGCGCGGCACGTGTCCATAAAACCGGCCGTCAAGGGATCGCCGCTGAAACCGACCGCCTTGGCAATCGAGGAAAGCACCGTGCCGGCCAAAGGCACGCCGCAGAAGGTGGCTTCGCCGAACTGGGCGCTGGCGTCGCGCAGTACGTTGAACAGCAGGATCAGGATCGGCAGCTGGATGATCAGCGGCAGACAGCCCGAAGCCGGATTGACCTTGTTCTCCTTGTAGAGCGCCATCGTCTCGCGGCTGAGGGTATCGCGGTCATTGGCGTATTTTTCCTGAAGCACTTTGAGGCGGGGCTGAAGACGCTGCATCTGCTGCATGCTGCGCATCTGCTTGGCGTTCAGGGGATGCAGCGCCAGGCGCACGATCACCGTGAGGGCGACGATGGCCCAGCCCCAGTTGCCGGTCATGCTGTAAAGGAAGTTCAAAAACTGAAAGAGATAATCACTCAGAGCTTTCCACAAGATTCAGTCACCTTCTCAGAAAATTTGTAAACCTGAAGAGCGGTCAGAAACGTCTCTTTCGCGCCGGCGGCACAGGGTCGAAGCCGCCCTCGCTCCATGGGCCGCAGCGAAGCAGCCGCCAGACGGCGAGGAGGAGGCCTCTGACAGGGCCGTGAACTTTCAGCGCTTCGATGGCGTAGCTCGAACAGCTGGGATAAAAACGGCAGCGATGGCCCAGCAGCGGCGAGATCCAGCGCTTGTAGCCGCGGATCGGCAGCACCAAAAGCCAGACGAAAAAACTACTGATACCAGATCGCGCCGGGCCAGTCATCTTTCATAAAGCCTTTGCGCTTCAACAAAGCGCCAAGATCGGCATACACCTCGTCGGCTTTCGCCCGAAGCCCCTGCTCGTTCAGCATGCAGGCGAACCACCAGCCTTCCTTCATCCAGGGATGGAGCCGGCGCAGCGCTTCTTTGAGCACGCGGCGGCCGCGGTTGCGCAGGTGCGCTTTGGCGATCTTTTTGCCGACCGCCATGGCGAAGCGCGTTTTGCCGTCGGGGGCCTTGACAAACAACAACCGCACCAGCCTGCCTTTTAAACGACTGCCGGTGCGGAATAGTGTGTCGTATTCCCAGCCCTGTTTAAGCCGTAATGAAGCGGGATATGGGAAGACCAAGGCTCTCGGATTAGACGGCCAGGCGCTTGCGGCCTTTGGCGCGACGGGCGGCGAGCACGCCGCGTCCGCCGTGGGAGCGGGAACGGGCGAGGAATCCCATGCCCCTCTTGCGCGATCTGACGTGAGGCTGAAAAGTCTGCTTCATCTGATGAACACCTCCTCAGTTAGGAACTCCAGCGTGAAAATACTTTTCTGGATAGTTAATTCAGCCCTCGAACTATATCACATCGGGGGCGAAGTTGTAAATACGCAAATTCATTTATGAGCGCCGACCAGGCGGTATTTTTTTACGGGGACCGCCGGCAGGCTGTCCAGGATTTTCCAGTCGGGACGGGTCACGATCCGTCCGTCGAGGATCACCACGCGCCCCCGGTCGGAGCCGGTGCGCACCAGCCGTCCTGCGGCCTGGCGCAGCTGCATTTTCGCGCCGGGCAGCACCGCCTTGACGAAATTCTCGCGCCCTTCCAGCTTGGCGCGCGCCTCGCCGACGGGATCACCGGGATGGGGAAAAGGAATGCGGTCGATGATCACCTGAGTGAGCGCCTCGCCGGGCACGTCGATGCCCTCGCGGAACGACGCCATGCCCACCAGCACGCTGCGTTCGTTTTCCTTGAACAGCTCCAGCAGCTCCGTGCGCGGCAGGTCGCCCTGCACGAGAATATTCAGTCTATCCTTCTCCGCGTTCATCTTCAGATAAGCGGAAACGGCCGTCAGCAGCCGCCGCGACGAAAGCAGGATCAGCGTCGCGCCGCCGTTTTCGCGCGCGTACTTGCGGCACACCCGCGCCACCGCGTCGGCGTAGCCCGGCGACATCACCTGCAGCCCCAGATCGACGACGTCGATCTCCATCAGCGAAGGCAGATCGAACGGCGAATCGAGCACCGCCGTCTCGTCGGGGGCCAGTCCCGTTTCATTGGCCCAGTATTCGAAAGAACGATCCACCGTCATCGTCGCCGACAGGGCGATGACTTTGATCTCGTCGTCGTCGAAGGCCGGCGGGATCAGGTCGCTGCCGTTCACGCAGGAGCTCTTCAGGCTGCCGCCCTCGCGCCAATAGGCCCATTCGGGATAGTTCTGCGTGTCGCAGCACCAGCGCAGCGAGTCGCGGAACGCCGTCAGTTCGCCGTTCCAGACGGCGATCCTGCCGTCGTCCTGCAGGGCGTTCGCGTCGCGCCCGCCGCCTGCGGCCGCTTCCTGGAGTTCGTCCAGATGGCCGATGATCCGGTCGCATTTGACCAGCAGCTCGGCCGTGTCGCTTTTCAGCTCCGGCGGATAGGCCGTGAAACTTTTCCCGTCGGGCAGCCGCGCGGCGAGCTGATCGAAAACGCTCTCGGAGACCCGGCTCAGATCGGCCACTTCCTCGGCAAAACGATCGGCCGGGCAGTCCACGCTGCGCAGCAAAGACGCCTCCACCTTGTCGAGGCGGGGCGCGCGCCGCAAAAGGCGCTGCCAGTCGCGCACGTCGACGCCCACCTGCGTGACCGCGCGGGCCGCGTCCTCCATCTTGTGCGCCTCGTCGCAGATCAGCAGTCCGAAAGGAGCCGGAAAGGGCTTGCGCTGCCCCAGCACGTAGGAGAAATAGACGTGATAGTTGGCGACGATGACGCGCCAATGCGACAGGCTGCGCATCACCTTGTTGTAGAAACAGCGCTCGTGATGCGGGCAATAAGGACCGAGACAGGTCAGATAGGACGAGGCGATGCGCTCGCGGGCCGGATGGGTGTCGCCCAGGCTCAGCTCGCTCAGGTCGCCGGTTTCGGTGGCGTAAAGCCAGCCGCTGATGTCGCGCGAAGCCTGCCCCTTATCGCCGCCGAAGTCGAGAAAACCTTCCGCGCCGATCTCGCGGGCTTTGCGGATGCAGGCATAGTTGCCGCGGCCTTTGAGCAGTCCGTAGGGCAGGTCGAGCCCCAGCACGTCCAGCAGCGCGGGAATGTCCTTGTAGATCAGCTGTTCCTGCAGCGTGATGCCCGACGTGAGCACCAGCACGGTGCTATTGTTCGCCACAGCCCACCGCATGGCGGGGATCAGCATCGCATAGGTTTTGCCGACGCCCGTGGGCGCTTCCGCCGCTAGAAGACGCCGGTCCGACTGCAAAAAATTCTCTATTTTTTCAGCCAGTTCGCGCTGCTGCCGGCGATATTCGAAATTCGGAAGGCGCGCGTTGAGAATCCCTTCGGGACCGAAAAAATCTTCCATGCGATCACCGTGTTTTTCTGATAGAATAGGCGGAGTTTTTCAAAGCGCTCCAGGAAGATATTTTACAACGAATCGGACCGTTTGGCCTCCATTCCCATTTTATTGTTTTTCTGGTAGAATATCATTTGTCTGTTGCGAATAAACCACGGTCCGTGGTAGAATTCTTATCGTTTAACCGGAGGAGGTGAACCGAATGCCCAACAAGAAGTCCGCTATCAAGCGTCCGCACGTCTGAGAGAAACCGTCTTTACAACCGCTACTGGAAGAGCCGCTGCAAGACCTCCATGAAAAAGGTCCTCGCCACCGTCCAGAACGGCGACGCCGAAGCCGCCGTGCTCCAGCTCAACGCGGCCCAGTCCGTGTTCGACAAAGCCGTTGTCAAAGGCGTGCTCCATCGCAATACAGCCGCCCGCAGAAAGGCCCTGATGACTGCGAAGGTCAAGTCCCTCTCCGCCGAAAAGCCCGCCGAATAAGTTTCAACGACCATAAAAAACGCCGCCGGAAGATGAATGAACGTCTTCCGGCGGCGTTTTTGTCCTTTCGATTTTCGGCCCTTATCCCGCGGCGCGGGACATGACGGCGAGAAGGAGCTTTTCCAGCCCTTCCCAGCCTTCGCCCTCGCCGCTGCGCTCGCTCCAGGACAGGCGGATCAGCTCGCCCAGCCACAGCGACAGGAGTTCGGGGCCGTAGGTCTGCGCCATGGCGCGGGCCGTCTTTGTCTGAAAATTGGTGAGATGCACCGCTCCCGCCCCGGCATCGCCCAAGCGAGCCGCGAACATGGCGCCGCGCACGCGCTTATGCACCGCCGCAAGCGCGGGGATCAGTTCGCCTTCCTCGCGCAGGACCGCGAGGCTTTTCACGGCGGCGGCGACGTCGGCCTTGGCGACGGCGTCGAGCAGGTTGAGCACGCCTTTGCCGCCTTGGTCCATGGAGAGGGAATTGACCTGCTGCACCGTGATGCGCTTGTTCGGCGCCGCTTTGGCCAGCTTGTCCACCTCGCTGCGCAGCTCTTCCTCGTCTTCGATCCACTCCGCCAGCAGCGCCGCCGCCGCGGCGTCCAGAGTGCAGCCCGAAGCGCGGGCAAGCCTTTGCAGCCAGCCGACGCGCTGGTTCGGCCAATAAGGCGCCGCTTCATAGGGTACGGAAAAGGCCGTTTCGAAAACGTCGCCCAGTTCCTTCCGCAAAGGTTTGTCGGAATGGATCAGAAAGATCACGTCGGCGTCGCCGCGCTCGACATATTTTTTGTACGTGTCGGGCAAAACGCCCAGCGACCGGCCGTCGTCGACCTCGAAAATCCGCCGGGGGGCGAAGAGGCTCGGCGTCAGAGCCTCTTCGAACAAATCGGGCCACGCGGCCGTTTCCAGACGCCGGTCCAGCACGTAGCCTTTCTTTTCGTAAGCGGAGAGCGTTTCCGCGCGAAGGCGGGGCTGAGCGCCCGCCGGCGCCGCGATGAGCACCAGCGCGGGCATTTACTTCACCACCAGGTTGACCAGCTTTCCGGGAACGACGATAGTCTTGACGATCGTTTTGCCCTCGAGACGCCGTTTGACCGCCTGGTCGGCCATGACGGCGGCCAGCAGCGCGTCTTTGTCCAACCCGGCCGGCAGTTCGAGTTTCTCGCGCACTTTGCCGCTGAACTGCACGGGCACCGTCACCGTCTCGCTGACAGTCAATCTCTCGTCATACTCCGGCCACTTCGCCAGCGACACGCACGGCGCGTTGCCGATCTTGGCCCACAACTCTTCGGCCAGATGCGGCGCATAAGGCGACAGCAAACGGGCGAAGACGTCCATCATGCCGCGGTAGCACACGTCGGCCTTGCCGGCTTCGTTGACCAGCACCATCATCTGCGAAATGGCGGTGTTGAAGTTCAGCGTCGCCGTATCGTCGCTCACCTTCTTGATGGTCCGGTGCAGCGTCTTTTCCAGTTCGGCCGGCACCGGCTCGTCGCTGAGGGGCTTTTCGCCCAGCTTCCAGACCTTTTCGAGGAAGCGGTACACGCCTTGAAGCCCCTGCGTGGACCAGGGTTTGGACATCTGCAGCGGCCCCATGAACATCTCGTACAGCCGCAGCGAATCGGCGCCATAGTTCTTGACGATCTCGTCGGGGTTGATGACGTTCTTGAGCGACTTCGACATCTTGGCGACGACGCGCTCCAGCTTCACGCCGGTTCCCTTTTCGACGAACATGTCGGGGGCAAGTTCTTCCACCTGATCCACGGCGACCAAGGATTTGTCGGGACGCTGATAGGCGAAGGACGTAATCATGCCCTGGTTGACGAGGCGGGCAAAAGGTTCGTCCGTGTTGACCAGGCCAAGATCATAGAACACTTTGTGCCAGAAGCGGGCGTACAGCAGGTGAAGCACGGCGTGTTCGGCGCCGCCTACGTACAGGTCGACCGGCATCCAGTAGTCGATTGTGTCGCGGGCCGCAAATTCCTTGTCGTTGTGCGGGTCAAGGAAGCGTAAATAGTACCAGCACGAACCGGCCCACTGGGGCATGGTGTTGGTCTCGCGCCGGGCGGGCGCGCCGCAGACGGGGCAGGGCGTGTTCACCCATTCTTCCACGTTGGCCAGCGGCGATTCGCCGGTACCGGTCGGTTCATACTTCTTCACCTCGGGCAGCAGCAGAGGCAGCTGCTCCTCGGGAACGGGGACGGTGCCGCAGTGCGGGCAGTGGATCAGCGGCATGGGTTCGCCCCAGTAGCGCTGGCGCGAGAAGATCCAGTCGCGCAGCTTGTAGTTGACGGCTTTTTTGCCTTTGCCATGCTCTTCCAGCCACGCAATGACCGCATCGATTGCCTCCTGCATGCCAAGACCGTCGAGGAAACCGGAATTGACGTGGGGACCGTCGCCTTCGTAAACTTCTTCCTGCACGTCCACGTTGCCTTTCAGGACTTCGACGATGGGCAGGCCGAATTTCTTGGCGAACTCCCAGTCGCGGCCGTCGTGCGCCGGCACGGCCATGATGGCGCCGGTGCCGTAGGAGATCAGCACATAGTCGGAGATCCAGATCGGCACGCGCTGCTCGTTCAACGGGTTGACCGCATACGCGCCGGTGAAGACGCCGGTTTTTTCTTTGTTCAGTTCCGTCCGTTCGAGCTCCGACTTGAGCGACGCCTCGCGCACGTATTCCCGCACCGCTTCGCGGCATGCGGAGGTCGTGATCTTCTCCACCAGCGGATGTTCCGGCGACAGCACCATGTAGGTGACGCCGAAAAGAGTGTCGGGACGAGTCGTGTAAACTTTGAGATCGCCGTGACCGCCCTCAATCTCGAAGGTCACTTCAGCGCCGACGCTCTTGCCGATCCAGTTGCGCTGCATGATTTTGATCGGCTCGGGCCAATCGAGCTTGTCCACATCGTTCAACAGGCGCTCGGCGTAGTCCGTGATCTTCAGCACCCACTGGCGCAGGTTGCGGCGATGCACTTGATGGCCGCAGCGCTCGCAATGTCCTTCTTTGACTTCCTCGTTCGCCAGTCCCGTCTGGCACGAAGGACACCAGTTGATGGGGATCTGCGCTTCGTAGGCCAGCCCCTTCTTGAATATCTGCAAAAACAGCCACTGCGTCCACTTGTAATATTCGGGATCGCAGGTGGAGACTTCGCGGTCCCAGTCATAGCTGAATCCCAGTGATTTGATCTGAGCGCGGAAAATGTCGATGTTCTTCTCCGTCGTCACCTTGGGATGAGTGCCCGTCTTGATGGCGTAGTTTTCGGCCGGCAGTCCGAAAGAATCGAATCCCATCGGGTGAAGCACGTTGTAGCCGTTCATGCGCAGATAACGGCAATAAATATCCGTCGCCGTATAGCCTTCGGGATGCCCCACGTGAAGCCCGGCTCCCGAAGGATAGGGGAACATGTCCAGCACGTAGCGGTGCTTGTCGTCAGGCACCGCGGGATCTTCGAACGTCTTGAAGGTTTTGTGCTCGTCCCAGTAGTTTTGCCATTTTTTTTCAATTGACCTGAAATCGTATTCCATGTGGAAACTTCCTCCTCGAAAATTCTTGCGACAAGAAAAAATCACCGCGATTATAGCAGTTTTTCGGGATCTATTCACAAAATTTTGAAAAACTATGGCTCAACCACATTGGCACGGGCCAGCGCTTCGCTGACCGAAAGCACGCGAATCAGTTCGATCTCAGCGTCGAGCTGCGGCTTCTCCTCGCGTGAGCTGACCACGGCGCGCTTGAAACCCAAACGCGCCGCTTCTCGCAAACGCTGCGCCAGACCAGAAACGGGACGCACTTCGCCGGCCAATCCGACTTCGCCGATCAGGCAGCATTCGGACAGGACATTCTTCCCCGTCAGCGCCGAAGCCATCGACGCCGCCAGCGCCAAATCGGCGCCGGGGTCGTGGATCTCCAGCCCGCCGGCGACGTTGCAGTAAATGTCGTCGCGCAGCGAAGGCAGAGCGCAGCGGCTCTGCAACACGGCCAGCAGCATGCCGATCTTGTTGGCGCCGAGACCGATGCCGGCCCGCTTGGGATAGGCGAAGCTGCTCTCGCTCGCCAGCGTTTGGATTTCGGCCACCAGCGGCCGCGAGCCTTCCATGATCACGGTCATGACGACGCCCGACACAGCGCCGTCGGATCGATTCCAGTAAAGATAGCTGGGGTCGGGAACTTCCGTCAGCCCGTCGCTGCGCATCTCGAAAATGCCCATTTCGTCGGTACCGCCGTAGCGGTTTTTGCTGGCCCGCAGTGTGCGGTACACCGACGAATTGTCGTCAGCGAACATAATCACCGCGTCCACCATGTGCTCCAGCAGCATGGGACCGGCGATGCGTCCTTCCTTGGTGATGTGCCCGACCAGCACCATGGGAACGCCGTGTTCCTTGGCGTAATTAACGCAAACCTGCGCCGTGGCGCGCACCTGCGTGGGCGTGCCAGGCCAGCCTTCAGCCTGCGACGTACGCATGGCCTGGACGCTGTCCACCACGATCAGGCTGTGGTCCTTCGCCAGCGCCAGAGCGTCGTCGATGACCGTGTGACAGCAGACGTCGAGCCCGTCGTGAAGAATTTTCAGCCGTTTGGCGCGCAGCCCCAGCTGCGACGGCGATTCTTCGCCGGAAATGTAGAGCACGCGGCGCCCCGCCGCCGAGATGTGTCCGCAGACCTGCAGCAGCAGCGTCGATTTGCCGATGCCAGGCTGACCGCCCAGCAGCACGACGCCGCCGGGCACCCAGCCGCCTCCCAGCACGCGGTCCAGTTCGCCGAAACCGGACGCAAGCCGCCCGGGCGGTTCCAGCGTGCTGATGTCCACCGGCGTGAGAATCTTCGCCGTGCCGGCGGCCGCCATGCTGGGCGCGACGGGGATCTCCTCTTCCAAGGTGCCCCAGGCGCCGCAGCGCGGACATTTGCCCGAAGGGACCAGGGAGACATAGCCGCACTCGATGCAGCAGTACCGTTTGCCGTCTTTTTTCGCCATGATTCCTCCTCAGTCCTTTTGCAGCCGGAAACGCTAACGCTTGTAGCCGATGATCCGGTTCAGCAGATTGCGGCGCGCTTCGATGTCTTCCGCCGTTTCGACGCCCGCCGGGGGAAAGCCGTCGATCACGCCGGCGATACCGCGTCCCTGTTCGGTCTGGGCGACAAGGATCTGCAGCGGATTGGCCGTCGCCGCGAAAACGCGGCACACTTCCTGACAGTTTTTGACGCGGTCCAGCACGTTGAGCGGGTAGGCCTTGCGCAGCACGATGAAGAACGTATGGCCGCAGGCGATCGTCTGGGCGTTCTTCACGGCCAGGTCCACCATCTCCTGATCGTTGCCTTCGTAGCGGATCTTGCAGTCGCCCGACGCTTCGCAGAAGGCCACGCCGAACTCCATGCCCGGCGCCGAGGTCGCCATGACTTCGTAAAGGTCTTCCGCCGTCTTGATAAAGTGACTCTGTCCGACGATCACGTTGCAGTCTGCCGGAAACTCCGCCTGCACAATGTTCCATTGAATGTCCGCCATCGTATTCTCCTCCATTTCGAGCGTTTTTTGAGAGCTTGTTCAATCATACAACTTTGCCCGTAAAATCGCGACAAAAAAATATCCCGCGTCCTTCGGCGCGGGATATTTTTTTCAATTGTGCCAGAGTTACTTCTTTTTCTTCAGTTCATTGATGACGTCGGCCGTAAGATCAACGCCGCCGAACTGAACGGCCTGAGAATCAAGAACCACGTCGCAGCCCTTGTTCTTGGCCACGGTGCGGACGGCCTGGCGGATCTCCTTGTAGATGGGCTCCTTGAGCTTCATCTCTTCCTGCGCGGCTTCGCGGCGTTTGGCTTCGATCGTCTCGGCGCCTTTCTTCTTGTCGGTGACCTTTTCGAGGGCACTTTTCAGTTCCTGCTCCTTGGAACGATACACCGCTTCGATCCTCTTGCTGACCTGCTCAAAGTTGGGATGATTGAAAAGGATCCTCTGCATGTCGGCCACGCCGATCTTTGTATCGGCATAAGCCGCGCCGGCAATGGCTAGCGTCAAAGCCGCAAGCAGTGTAAAGACACGGAAAAACTTCTTCATTTGGTAATTCCTCCTTGGTTCAGTCTGTTTTGACGTGGTCATTGTACTGCAAAGACGCGATTCCGTCCAGACCGTTGAAAACAACAATATATATTTATCGTCTCTATCTCGACCGCTGCGCAACCTGCGTGACTCTCTGCGTGGATCTTCCCGGGGCGCTCCTGTAATTCAGGGTTTTAATCAAGAAACAGCGCCGGGTTGCCAATCCGCCCATAACGGCGTTTTCATGCGCGCCGGAGGCGTGAGTCGCTGTCATGCCCAAGAGGAAGCTTGACCTGAAGCGGGCTCTCGGTGTTAAATTATGCCGTATTTTTCGCCGGCCCGTCGGCCGTCATGAACAAAAGAATGTCCGGAGGTTTTTCCATGCGCGTTATGTTTGCGATCTCGATCGTCATTTTCCTGTACGAAACGTTCAGCATGATCTGCCCGCTGCGGCTGCCCCTCGGGGGCAAGCTGGCCGCCGCGGCGCTGCTGCTGGCGGGGGCTTTCAAGAATTCCATCTACCAGCGGCTGGGTGGCGGCATGTTCTTTGCTCCGGACCTGCCGCGCTGGGTCATGATCGCGGGCTCGCTGCTCTACAATCTGCTGATCGTGGCGCTGTTTCTGCTGCTGATCAAAGACGCGCTCTGGCTGCTGTGGAAGCTCTGCGCCCGCCAGCCGTTTCCCGCCGCCGGGGCTTCGCTGCTCGTCTTCGTCCTCGCCGCGGCGCTGACCGTTTACGGCACGTGGGAAGCCATCCGCGTGCCCGACGTCGCCGAGCGCCCCGTGACGATCCGCGGGCTGCCGCCCCAGTTCGAGGGGCTCAGGGTGGCGCTGCTCGTCGATCTTCACGTCAGCGCGCTGAATCGCCGTCCGCTGGTCCAGGCCATCGTCGACAAAACGATGGCGCTCAAGCCCGATCTGATCCTGATGCCCGGCGATTTCGTCGACGGTCTGATCAGTCAGCGCAAAGCGGATCTGGAACCGCTCGCGCAGCTGAAAGCGCCGCTGGGCGTTTTCGGCACGTCGGGCAATCACGAATACTATTCGGGCTTCGACACATGGATGAAGCAGCTGCGCAAATTCGGCGTCACGATGCTGGAAAACGAGCACCGCGTGCTCGTCCGCGGCGAAGGCAAACTGATCCTGGCCGGAGTGCCCGACCAGCAGGGATCGAGCATGGGCTACGCCGCGCCCGATCTGGACAAAGCGCTGGCCGGCGCGCCCCAGGGCGCGCCCGTCATCCTCATGGCTCACCGCCCCGAAGCCGCGCGTGAAAACGCGGCCCGCGGCGTGGCGCTGCAGCTGTCCGGACACACGCACGGCGGCATGATGCCGGGGCTCGACCGGCTCGTCGCCCGCTTCAACGGCGGCTTCGTCAAGGGCTGGTACGACGTCGGCGGCATGAAACTGTTCAACAGCCCCGGCACGTCGCTCTGGAACGGTTTTCCGCTGCGGCTCATGGATCCCGCCGAAATCACGCTGCTCACGTTCCGCGCCGCCAAATGATCTCTCGACAAAAAAACAAAGAAGCGCGTCTTCCGCAATCGTTTCAACCGCGGAAACGCGCTTCTTTTTCCATCTCTCCGACTCTCTTCGCCGATCAAAAAGCCTGTGCCGACTTTTGATCGAATACCGGCTTTTCTCAACGATTACAACGCCAGACTCTCGATCGCGCCGAGGGACTCCTTCTCCGCCGCCGTCAGCATTTCGCCGCCGGCAGAGGGGCTTTCAGGAACTCTTCCACGAAATCGCCCAGGTAACGCACCGTTCCCTCGAAGATCTCGCGCCCCCACGCCGCGTCGGCCTTGGCGCAGCTGTCGTCGCCGCCGCCGAAGGTGCCCGTCTTGGTGAAAGCGTCCGTCGAGCGGATGATCTTCACCGTGGCGCCTTTGAAGGCGATCGCGTTGCCGTACGCGCTTTTCAGTTCCGGCGTCAGCGACCGGATCTCCTCGGGGACAAAGTTCTTTTCCTTGCGCACCCAGTCGGGGCGCAGCGCCATCATCACCACCGCCTCCTGACCGCCGCCGTGGCCGCCGCCCCAGCGCGGATCCAGCTCGCGGGCGATCGTCCACCAGTCCAGGATCGCCCCAAGGCCGCCGCGCTCGTAAATCCCCAGACAGGCCGCCTCCAGTGCCGGATCGTTGCCGCCGTGACCGTTGAGAAATGCGAAACGGCGCACGCCGGCGTTCATCAGATGCTCGGCGACGCTCGTCATCACCGACTGCAGCGCCGCCGTGCCGATGTCGATCGTGCCGCTAAACTCCGTGTGATAAGGGCACACGCCGTAGGGCATCGTCGGCAGCACGACCAGGCGATCGGGATACTGTGCCTCGAGCCGGCGCGCCATCTCTTCCGGGATCGCGAAATCGGTGCCCAGCGGTCCGATCGAGCCGTGCTGCTCGGTGCTTCCCAGCGGGACCAACGCCAGCAGATCGTCGGAAGTCGCTTCGTGGAACTCGTGCCACGTCATCGAAGCCAAATACATTTTTCAATCCCTCCCATACTTCCGGCAAAGAGAGAGCCCCGCCGCGCGCCGGGCGGCTTGCAGCAGGGCTCTCTGCGATTCTTAGGCGAAATGCCGCTTCAGCGTCTTGTCCGAAGCCCTGCGGGTCACCAGACTGACGACGGTCATGACGATCATCGCATACGCCCAGCAGACTATCAGCGGGTTGAAGCCGAACGCCCAGCCGGGACGCTTCAGCGTCATCAGGACAAAAAGCGCCTCGCCCACCGCCACGCCGGCGAACGCGCCCGCGCGGGTCGCGCCCTTCCAGTAGAGCCCCAGCAGCACCGGCGCCGTCCAGATCCCCAGCCCGCCGAACGCGAACAGGATCAGCTTGAAGATCGTCGCGGGACGGGAAACGCCGAAGCAGATGGCGATCACGCCGATGATCACCGTGACGTAGCGCGACAGGCGCAGAATCTGGCCGTCGGTCGCCTGCGGATTGACGCGCCTCTGATAAATGTCGCGCGTGATCGCGCCCGTGGCGGAGATCAGCAGCGAGTCGATCGTCGACATGCCGGCCGCCATGATGCCCGTGATCAGCAGCAAGGAAATGACGGGCGAAAGACTCTTCTGCAGCAGCAGCGGCACGATGAAGTCGATGTCCTTGCCCTGCAGTCCGGGAATGGAAACGATGCCGTTGACGCCCGACCACTCGATCAGCGTCGCGGCGATCCACATGCCCAGCGTGCCGAGAATCGTGGCCTTGAACATGACCTTGTAGTCTTTCATGGCGAAGAACTTCGTCACCAGCGTCGGCTGCGAGATCGAGAAAAAGCTCCACAGCACGATCATCGACACGTAGTTCGCCCAACCGTAAGCCCTGCCAACGCCGGGATGAGACATGTAGGCGGGATTGAGCTCAAGCAGCTTCGTCGAGATCGCCTCGAAACCGCCGCCCAATCTGACCGATACCACAAACGTGACGATCGCCGTGGCCAGCATCAGACCGCCCTGGATCACGTCGGTAAGCATGGCGCCGCGAATGCCGCCGCTCATGCAGTAAAGGATGACCACGATCCCCATGCCGACGATGCCCACCCACTCGGGCGCGCCCGTATAAACTCGCAGGATCACGCCGGCGCCGATGGTCTGCGCCCCCATCATTGGGATCATGAAGATGATCATCAGCAACGCCTGGAACGTGCGCAGGCCGTTGGACTCGAAACGGTCGCCCAGATAATCGGCCAGCGTCAGAAAGCCTTGCGTATGCCCGAGCTTGATGAGTTTGCGACCCACCAGCAGGGCCGGAATGATCATGGAGAACACCAGCCCCGGCACGGAAATGGAAAGCCCCGCGAAGCCGACCTTGTAACAGGTCGCCGGGCAACCCATGAACGTGCTCATGCTGTACTGCGTGGCGAAATAAGCGAAGCCGCTGACGATGGCGCCCGCTTTGCCGCTCATGACGAAGAAGTCCTTCAGCGTAGTGGTGTTTTTCGCCGAAAAATAACCGATGCCCGCCATCAGCACAAAATAAAACGCCAGAACGCCGTAAAAGACCGACGGAATCGGTTTGAGCATTGTCCCTACGTCCATGATAAACTACGCTCCCTTCTCCTCGTCAAATTCGTGGTACTCGGGGCGGCGCATCGCCTGCGCGTAGAACACGACGATCAGGACCATCGTGATCGCCGTGTGGACCGTCCAGCCAACGATGAAACTGGGCAGCCCGTAAATCACGGGGATGTAGCGGGTCGCGTAAAAGAACGGGAACGGAATCATGATGACAAAAAACAGAAAACCGAAAATCAGCGCCCACTTCTTCTCGAATTTATTGCTGAAAATATCCATCCAAGCTACTCCTCTCAAAAGAAACGCCTCAACACGCTGCGCCTTCGGCCGTAAAAGCTTCCCCCCCAGACCTCAGATACCGGCAAAAAATGTATCCAATAAATTGCGACTTAAGTATAATAACTTTCTTCATGCATGTCAATCAGTCCATTTTAAGAAAACTATCGAAAACAGGCGTCTTTTTCCGTCAAAAGCTTATCACAGAAAGAACAAAAACCGGCGACGCTCCGTCGAACGCTGAAAAACAGTCAGCGCGCGACGAAGCGTCGTCAGTTTTGCGTACAAAAAATCTTCTTTCTACAGCTGCGACAGCAGTTCCTCGACCGTCTTCTTGCCGAACATCGGCTGGCCGTCGTTGACGACGTAGCAGGGAACGCTCATGACGTTGTATTTTTCCCGCAGCGCCGGGAAATGATTGAGATCGTAAATGTCGACGGAAACGCGCGGATTCAGCGAAGCGATACGCTCCGCCGCGGTCACCAGCTCCGGGCACATCGTGCAGGTCAGGCTGACCATGACCGTCATGTGGACGTCGCGGTCGAGTTTCCGAATAAGGGCTTTGGTCTGGTCATCGAGCCGCTGCCCGGGGCCGGCGAGGTTGTACAGTCCGAGCACGAACGAGGTGAACTCGTGCCCGCCGGGAACGCCGTGGAAGGCGACGCCCGTTTCGCTGCCGTCGGCGCGGCAGATTTTCACGCAGGGAGCGCCGTCGCCGTCCGTCGCCGCGCTTTTTTCCACGGTGAGCTTGTCCGTGAGGCGCGCCAGAGCTTCCATGTAGTTTTCCAGCTCGCGCGAAACGGGCCGTTCGTCCAGCGTCAGGCGCAGGATCAGCGGCGATCCCATCTTGGCGAACAGACCGTTCAGCTGCCGGACCATGTCGCCGCTGAAGAGGCCGCCGTCCGGCGAAACCGCCGGCGCGCTTTCCGAGCGTCCGGAATCGACGGGCCGATGCGCGGCCGCGCGCTTGTGGGGAACTTCCGGCTTCAGTCCCGTCTTCTTCTGCATTTCCGCGCAGTACTTTTCAAGTTCGGTCGCGGCCAGCGCGCCGTCGCCGACGGCCGTGACGACCTGGCGCAAATTTTTAATGCAGACGTCGCCGGCGGCGTAAATGCCGTCCACCGAGGTCTTCTGCTGCCGATCGGTGACGACGTAGCCGTGCTCGTCCAGTTCGACGATGCCCTTGACGAGTTCCGTGCTCGGCGAGTAGCCGGCGAAGACGAACACGCCGAAGGTGTCGCCGTTCTCGGGCTCGAAGACTGTGCGTTCGCCGGTCTTGCCGTTGACGTAGACCAGACGGCGCAGCACAGAGTCGCCCGAGACGCTCTCGACCGCGGTGTTGGTGAGCACGGTGATCTTCTCGTGCCGCTTCGCCTCGTCGGCCGCCGACTTGGCGCAGGAAAAATCGTCCTTGCGGATCAGCACGGTGACGTGCGAGGCGTACTTGGTCAAAAAAACGCTCTCCTCCGCCGCCGCGAAACCGCCGCCGACGACGAAGACCGGCTTGCCCGCAAAGAACTCGCCGTCGCAGGTCGCGCAGTAAGCGACGCCGTGGCCGCGAAAATCCAGCTCGCCCTCGAAGCCGACCGTGCGCGGGTGCGCGCCCGTGGCGACGAGCAGACCGAAGCACTCGAAAACGCCGCGGCTGGTCGCGACTTTGCGCACGTCGCCGCCGGCGTCTATGCCCGTGACCTCGGCCAGCAGGAACTCGGCGCCGAAACTCTCGGCCTGGCGGCGCATCTTTTCCGTCAGCTCCGCGCCGCTGGCGCGCTCGACGCCCGGATAATTGACCACTTCGGACGTGATCGTGATCTGTCCGCCGAATTTTTCCTTCTCCACGACCAGCACGCGGTAGCACGCCCGCGCCAGATAAAGAGCGGCGGTCAGTCCCGCAGGACCGCCGCCGACAATGATGACGTCGTAGAGATTTTTGCCGCCCGCGCTCATTTAGAGCGCCCCGACGAGGTCAAGGCTCGGCTTCAGCGTCTCCGCGCCGGGCTGCCACTTGGCCGGGCAGACCTGATCGCCGTGCTCGGCGACGAACTGGCAGGCCTGCAGCTTGCGCAACAGTTCGTCGGCGTTGCGGCCGACGTTGCCGGAATTGACTTCGTAGGCGACGATCCGCCCCGCGGGATTGACGATGAACGTCCCTCTTTCGGCGATGCCTTCCGCCTCGATGAGGACTTCGAAATCCTTCGCCAGCGCCTGCGTCGGATCGGCCAGCATCGGATAGGTCAGCCTGGAGATCTTCTCGGAGTGGTCGTGCCACGCCTTGTGCACGAAATGAGTGTCGCAGGACACGGAGTAAATTTCGCACCCGGCCGCCTTGAACTTTTCGTAATTGTTCTCCAGATCTTCGAGCTCCGTCGGGCAGACGAACGTGAAGTCCGCGGGATAGAAGAAAAACACGCTCCACGTGCCGAGGATGTCGGCCTTGGTGACAGTCTTGAACTCGTTGTTCTGATACGAAGAGACTTTGAAATCGGAAACTTCCTTGTTGATAAGAGACATATGGAATTACCCCCTTGATGTTTTTGGATTAGCGTTGATTAACCCCGACTAAAAATATCATATTTCTGCGCGATGTCAAGAGGGAAGTGCGCGGAAAATCTCTTTTATCACGCCGGGTCCGGGGCGCGGTTCCAGGTTACAGGTCTTCCTCCTTGACCGCGGGGCCGACGTACCGATCCATCACGAGCGCCAGATAGAGATTGAGGCAGGTGCGGAAGTCCTTCAGGTCCAGTCCCGATTCCTTGTTGAGCTTTTCGAGGCGATAAATCAGCGTGTTGCGGTGCACGTGCATGCGCCGCGCCGCCTCGACCAGCGAAAAACCGCTTTCGCACCACTCGCGGATGGTCTCGCGCATCTGCTCCCAGTCTGGATAACGCCGGAACGCCCCGGTTACGGCCTGGACAAAGCGCGTGCGCACGGGCGAATCGATCGTGGTGATCACGTCTTCGAGGCGGTAATCGGCGATGTTGTACACGCCCGGCTGCTGGCGGAATTTCTTGCCGAGAAACAAGGCTTTCCAAGCTTCCTGATAGCTTATCGCCAACGCGGAGATGCCTAACGCCAGCGAGCCGATGCCGATGGCGGCCTTGAGACCGAAGGATTCGATGGCTTGGAGGATCTTTTGCGCGCGCGCCGTCGCTTCCTCGAGCATGGATTTTTCATGCTCTATCTTTTCAGTGCCGGCCGCGAAAAGGATCACGAAACGGTTGTTGCCGAGCATCGCCGAAAGATCGCGCGGCTCGGCGAAGAGTTTGCGGATCGAAGCAAGCACGGCTTTCTTCACGTTGAGAATGCGAGTCTCGGCGTTCTCGCTCTGGCTGCGCATCTGCTCGCGGACCTGCAGGGCGAAACGGCCGAACTGGTAAAGGTCGACGGCGATGGGAATGTAATGCCAGGTGCGGTCGTAACCGTATTCGGACACGCGCGACAGGAGCAGCGCTTCGTTGCTGACGCCGGGGACGAAGGAGCCGATGTCCTGAACGAGGTTCTGCAGCGTGCTCTCGCGATTGACCGAATAGGCGTACAGCTCGCGCTCGCGCAGCAGCAGTTCGATCTGCCGCTTCACGATCGTGGCGAAAGGAGCCACTTTTTCAGGATCTCCGGCGATGGCCACGGTGCCAGCGATCTGGCCGTTCATGCTCTGAATGGGCGCCGTCACGCCGGGCAGCGTGCCTCTGAGCTGATGCGCCTGCCCCTCGCCGGTGCGAGCGCTCTCTCCGCTGGCGACGACGGAGAGCGACGCTTCGTGAAACTGTTCAAGACGGTCCGCGTTGCTGGAACCGACGACAACGCCTTCCGTATCGGTGATGATCACGTCGAAATTGATGGCCGAAGCGACGGCAGCGGCAATTTCTTGGGCGCATTTGCGCAGCAGGATATTTCCCTCTGAATTCTGTTCATACATTTTTCTCACCTTGTGCTTAAAGTATAAACACAGTCAATATTTAGCCATAAATTTTATATTTTTGCAATAGCTTATTGAGTGAATTTTCACGAATGATCCTCCGAAGTTGCCGGCAAAGATCCGCTTATGCCTTTTCTGAACAAACAAAAAGCTCA
>ENA-ORTP01001440-ORTP01001440.1-human-gut-metagenome-genome-assembly--contig:-NODE-1440-length-24208-cov-3.411212_pt1 | contig 24208 bp, 17 predicted proteins | sample MGYA00241913_ERZ509190 | MGnify/ENA primary metagenome ERZ509190 (study PRJEB26280, sample SAMEA2338839) | human gut metagenome | biome: human gut; feature: human-associated habitat; material: faeces...
ACCGGGAGTAACCCCGACGGTTGACAAAACTATAGGAACACCCAACGACTAGGACTGTCCCCAAGTGCCACATCTGGACCAAGGCGACGCCGATGCTTTGGCAACGCCAGCGAAAACCCACCTGAGCGAGCAAGGTGCCTTGAAGCGAAGCGGCATTGACCTTCTGGTCATGCCGCTGAAGCTGAAAGGCAGATTGCCGCTCAGGTGGGTTTGCAGCGTCGGCCCGTTACGCGGTTTGGTAAAACCGCGTAGCTCTTAGTAGTCCAGCTTCCACATGTAGCGGCGCGTCATGTAGTCCTTGTGGGTGACGGCAGAGAGCGCGCGCATGTACACGTTGTTGAGGATCGGGGCAAAGATCAGGTGGTTGAAGTACTCGCTCACGCTGTCCTTGATGTCGTTAAGGCCGAGCTCCTTGGCGTCGAGCTGATAGACGCGCTCGCCACCGTACTGGTTGACGAAGCGGATGCCGCGCTCGTCGTTGCAGCGGCTGCGGCCGACGCTGATGAGCTGGAACAGCGAGGTGCGCTTGTCCAGGATCTCGAAGGGGCCATGGAAGAAATCGCAGGTGTTGATGGTGCAAGAGTCGATCTGCAGCATCTCCTGCACGTTGCAGATGCTAAAGACGTAGGCGGCACCAAAGAGCGGGCCCTGGGCCATGACGTTGATGCAGGGCTTGTCGGCGTTCTGCTCGGCCCACTTGGCAGCGAGCGGACGGGTGTACTCGACGGCCTTACGATAGATGGGGTCGACCAAGTCAAACGCGGCCATAGCGGTCTCGTACTCGGCATAGCCCTCGGTCTGCTGCGTGAGCTCCATGGCGATCATGGTCACGACGGCGGAGTTGGTGCGACCCATGCAGGACTCGTCGACGGCCAGGCTGTCGTACTGGATCTTGTAGTCGCAGACCTCGGTGAGGCCGGACTCGTCAACATAGATGGCGATGGTGCTGGCGCCGTGGTCCTTGGCGACCTGGGCGGCAACGATGGTCTCCTTGGTGCCGCGCATGGACACGACGACGGCCAGGGTGTTCTCGTTGACGTAGGCCGGGGTGGCGTGCACGAACTCGTTGCTGGTGTAGCTGGAGCTCACGACCTGCGTGGCCTCGTGCTCCATAAAATACTGAGCAGGATAGTTGCCACCGTTGGATCCGCCAGCGCCAATCCACACGACGCGCTTGATGCCGCCCTTGTCTGCCTTGTCAGCCAAAACCTGGGAGACGACGTCCTTAACCTGTTCCTGAGTAGTCATCGTGCATCAGCCTTTCTTCTCGTTTGATGCTCTCGATGGCATACAAGTTACATACATGTTTTAACGATGTCGACTAGTTGTATGCTATATTTGACTTAGAAATTTTGCTGCTGTGGTTTTCGATTGCTCGTTACGCGCGGTTTTGTTGTTGTATTAAATACATGCTTGCTTAGATAGGCATACAAGTTAGATATAGGTTGGCAATATGAGCGTCTCATCTAAAAAGAAACTGAGCCAATACGAGCGCTTGGCGGGCATGTTGCGTGACCGCATCGCCGCCGGCATCTACGCACGCGGAGACAAGCTGCCGTCCGAGATGGAACTCATGGACGAATCGGGGCTGTCGCGCAGCACCGTGCGCCACGCCCTTAAGGTTCTCGTTGATGAGGGCCTGGTGCGCACCGAGCGCGGGCGTGGCGCCTTTGTGGCCGACACGCCCGCGCTCCACGAGAACAACCTAGTGTTTTCGAGCTATACCAAGCAGGTCGAAGGTCAGGGCATGAAGCCCACCACGCGCACCGTGGACTCGGGCTTTGCCAAGGCGGCCGGCAGCATAGCTAAGTTCTTTGACGCCGCCGTGGGCAGCAAGCTCGTCAAACTTGTCCGTCTGCGCTACCTGGACGACGTGCCGCTGTGCCTGGAGACCACCTACCTGCCGCCAAGCTTCGAGACGCTCATCGATCGCGATATCAACGGTTCGCTCTACGCGACGCTGCGCCAAGAATTCCATCGCGCGCCGGCACAGGGGCATAAGACCTTTGAGGTGTGCTACGCCTCGCAAAACGAGGCGTTTTTGCTCAACGTCGAGCGCGGGCAGGCACTAATCCTGATCACCGACTACGTCTACGACACCGACGGCCGCCCGCTCCATGTCTCCAAGCGCATCCAACGCACCGACCGTGCCAAATACACCGAACCCATCGGCTAACCAACACCAAAACCACCACAAAGGGGACAGGCACCTTTGTGGTGGTTTTAGGCGAGGAGGTCGGGGAACCAGGTTGGCTTAGGTTGGTTAGGGACGCGCTCGGCCAGGACCAGCTCCATCCAGCACATGTCGTACCAGCGGCCGAACTTTTGGGCGCAGCGGTCGAAGGCGCCCACCAGGCGATATCCCATATGGGCATGGAAATCCTGGCTGTTGTGCGTCAGGTACTCGTCGTCCTTGTCGTGCGGCACGGCAATGAGCGCGCACATGTTGGTGATGCCCATCGCGATCAGACATTGCTTGAGCGCGTCGTGCAGCTTGCGGCCCAGCCCGCCGTGGCGCACATCGCGCGCCAGGTAGATCGATGTCTCGACCGACCAGTCGTACGCCTCGCGGCTGTTAAGCGAACTCACGTAGGCATAGCCTACCGGACGCCCGTCCAACTCCATCACCAAATATGGATAGCGCTTGAGCGTACGCTCGATGCGCCCAGCGAACTCCTCAACGCTCGGCACCTCGTATTCGCAGGTAATCGCCGTCTGGCGCACATACGGCTCATAGATGGCAAGCAACGCCGGCGCATCATCGGGCGTCGCCAGGCGAATCGTCGGCTCGGACATCTCGGTCATACAACCCTTCTCCCCAAAAGCAAAGGCCGCCCTGCGCCAAGCTCAGGCGCAGGGCGGCCCCTTGTCATTACATCAGGCTACAGGACAGCCGCCAACGCGTCGATATCCTCCTGCGTCGTGGCCCAGCTGGTGCAAAAGCGCACCACCGTGTGAGTATCGTCGTACTTTTCCCAGTACTCGATCGAGGCATGCTCGCGAATGCGGGCCATGTCCTCGTTGGGCAGAATCACAAACTGCTGGTTGGTCGGCGTCTCCAAGAAGAACTGGTAGCCGCGCTCGTGCAGCACGCGACGCAGCGCCTGAGCGGTCTCAATCGCCTGGCGACCAATCTCAAAATACAGGCCATCGGTAAAAAGGGCCTCGAACTGCACACCCGTCAGGCGGCCCTTGGCAAGCAGCGCGCCGTGCTGCTTAATACGCGGAATGGGATGCGCCGGGGTGTGCATGCCGCAAAACACCACAGCCTCGCCGCACAGAGCGCCGCACTTGGTGCCGCCGATGTAGAACACGTCGCACAGCTGCGCCAGCTCGGGCAGGGTAATGTCGCACTCATCGGCCGCCAGCGCATAGGCCAGGCGGGCACCGTCCACAAACAGCGGAATCTCGCGCTTCTGGCACACTGCGTGAATCGCCGCGAGCTCGGCCTTGGAGTACAGCGTGCCGTACTCGGTCGATAGGCTCACGTACACGGCGCCCGGGAACACCGTGTGCTCGTAGCTCTCGTTTTCGTAGAACACCTGGATATAGTTCTCCAGATCCTCGGCGTGCATCTTGCCCTCGTAGCCGGGGATGGTGAGCACCTTGTGACCGCCAAACTCGATGGCGCCCGCCTCGTGGCAGGCGACGTGGCCGGTCTCGGCAGCAACGACGCCCTCGTACGGCGCGAGCAGCATGTCAATCACCGTCGCGTTGGCCTGCGTGCCGCCCACCAGAAAAAACACGTCGGCATCGGGGGCCTGACAGGCCTCGCGGATAAGCTGCTTGGCACGCTCGGTGTGCGCATCGGTACCGTAGCCGGGCTGCGGCTCCATATTGGTGTCGACGAGCGCCTGCAGCACTGCCGGATGTGCGCCGTGGGAATAATCGTTGTTAAACGCGAGCATGGCAATCCTCTCTTACCGGGTATCGGCCAGATGATTCAAACGGAGCTATTGTACGCCGTTGGGATAGGCAATGCGTGCGGCAAGGCACTCAAGTGCCAGTACCAGGGCAAAACCGCAGCTCACGTCACTCAAAAAGTGCGCGCCGATCACGATGCGCCCAAAGGCGACGAACGCTGCAACAACAACCGCCGCCCAAAAGATCACGCGGCGACGCGAAGGTTTTTCCTTAAAGGCTGCCGCGGGAAGCCCGGCGAGCATAAGGCCGATCGCCGCATGCGCCGTGTGTCCGCTCGCAAACGACTTGAACCCGTCCTTGATCACGCCGGCGGCGATATAGGCCCACTTGTCGGGGTTGCCGATCACCCACCACGGCTGAAAATTGAGCCCCGGCGTGACCTCGATCACGCGCATGCGCGGGCGCGACCATAACGGCTTAACAATGACGTTGAGGATGATGGCCTGAGCGACCCACACGGCCAGCACCATCAACGCCCAGCGCGTAAGCTCGTCGGGCTCGGTCGTGCGCGTGAGGCGGTAGGCGATGAAGTTGGCTGCGATGACCAACGCAAACGTCAGAACCAGCTGAAACGCAATAAGCTTGCCGCCGACGCGCAGCGATCCGATAATCTCGTAGCCGACCAGACCCACGTTGATCAAAACGCCCAGCGCAGCGAGCCACTTGCTCACCTTGGAGTCGGAACGCACCGCGCGCACGAGCATAACGCCCGCGACGCTCGCCGTCAGCTCGAACGGTAGCTCGCCGGCCGCCTCGACAAAGCGACCGTACATGCTGCCGATGTTGAACAGCGCACTCGAGATCTGATAATCAAAGAAGCTGCCCACGCCCAGACAAAGGCACAGGACGGCCGCGATAATAGCGACATCTTTCTTATAGATGTATCCGAACATGCTTTCCTTTCGATGGGGCTGGAATCAACCTGCGAGGTGGCGGGGCAAAGAACAACTGGTAGCTATGCCCCGCCACGCCCCTACTTGTTAGTCATCGTCGCTCGTGCCTAATTGCTGCAGCAGCATGAGTGCCGCGGCCACCGGGCCGGTGCCGTCGTTGGCGTCGAGGCCGCGACCCAGGCCACTGCCCGCGCCGGCGCCCGCCTTGTAGGGCACCGACAGCTTGCGGCTCTTGGGAAAGTTCACCGCGCCATAGCGGGTCTTAAGCTCAAAGGCCACCTTCTTGGGCACGTCGACGCCCAAAAACGTGATGCGTCCGCCGCTGAGCGTGACGCTCTCGAGCCCCAGGCGCTCGCCGCGAATACGAATGCGAGCACGGTTGAACAAGTTGAGTCCCGCCAACGGAAGCTCACCGTGCGCAGCCTCGGTCTCCTCCTGCACCTCGTCGATACTCTCCAGGTCCTCAGCCGCCGCGAGCTTGCGGTACACGAGCACGCGCCGATCCACCGCCGGCAGGTACTCCTCGGACAAGAAGTAGTCGGCCGGCAGGTTAATGCCCACGCTCGCCGCTTCCACGCCGGCATCGTCGTCGCCGCGCGCCTCGGCCACGGCCTGTCCCAGCATCTGCGTAAACAGATCGAAGCCCACGCTCGACAGGTTACCGTGCTGCTCGGCACCCATAAGCGAACCGGCGCCGCGGATCTCCAGGTCGCGCATGGCAATGCGCATGCCGCTACCCAGGTCTTGGAACTCAGAAAGTGCAGTCAGGCGTGCCGTGGCCTCCTCGGTAAGCGGCAGCTCGCCGGGGAACATAAAGTACGCGTATGCCTGCGTGGCCGAGCGGCCCACGCGGCCCTTAAGCTGGTAGAGCTGTGCCAGACCCAGACGCTGCGAGTCCTCGATGATGAGCGTGTTGGCCGTTGCGTTGTCGATACCGCTCTCCACGATGGTCGTGGCGATAAGCACGTCAATCTTTTTGGTCGCGAACTCGATCATCACATCCTCGACCTCGCGCGGGCTCATCTTGCCGTGCGCCACGCCCACGCGCGCCTCGGGCGCGGCCTCGTGCACGCGCGCCACGGCATCGTCGATGGTCTTGACACGGTTGGACACGTAATACACCTGACCGCCGCGGCCCACCTCCAGGCGAATCGCCGCGCTCACCACGTCGGGGTCGTACTCCCCCACGTGCACGATCACGGGACGACGCCCGGTCGGCGGTGTGGTGATCAGGCTCATGTCGCGCACGCCGCTCGTGGCCATCTGCATGGTTCGCGGAATCGGCGTTGCCGAGAGCGTGAGCACGTCAATCTGCTCGCGCAGGTTCTTGAGCTGCTCCTTGTGCTGCACACCAAAGCGCTGCTCCTCGTCGATGATCACCATGCCCAGGTTCTTGGGGTTCACATCGGCCGAAAGCAAGCGATGCGTGCCAATGAGCACATCGATCGTGCCCTCGGCAAACGCCTTGAGCGCGCGCTTTTGCTGCGCCGGGGTGCGGAAGCGGCTGAGCACCTCGACCTCCAGGCCAAACGGGGCAAAGCGCTCAAAGAATGTCTCGTAGTGCTGTTGGGCCAGAATGGTCGTGGGGCAGAGCACCATGACCTGGCGGCCGGAGTCCACGCACTTGAAGGCCGCGCGCAGGGCGACCTCGGTCTTGCCAAAGCCCACGTCGCCGCACAGCAGGCGGTCCATGGGCTTGGGCGCCTCCATGTCGGCCTTGATGTCGGCGATTGCCTCCAGCTGATCGCGCGTCTCGTCGTAGGGGAAGCTCTGCTCCATCTCGATCTGCTCGGGCGTGTCGGGCGGGCAGGCGATACCGGTAATCGACGAGCGGCGCGTATACAGGTCGACCAGGTCAAACGCCAGCTTTTTGGCATTCTTGCGCGCCTTGTTGGTAGCACGCGTCCAGTCGGCGGTGTTGAGCCTGGTCAAGCGCGGCTTATCGCCGTCGGGACCAACGTATCGCGTGATACGGTCGACCTGCTCGAGCGGCACGTAGAGCTTGTCGCCGTCGGCGTATTCCAGCAAAAAGTAGTCGCGCTCCTTGCCGCCCACTTCCTGGCGCGCGATCTCGCTAAAGAGCGCGATGCCGTGGGTAGCGTGCACCACGTAGTCGCCCGGCTTAAACGGAAACGTGATCTGCGTAATGTCCACCTTGCGGCGGCTGCGCGCGCGGTTGGCATCCATGCGGGCGTTGAGGTCGGCGATCGAGAACACGGCCAGGTTGGCATCGGGCACCACCACGCCCTGCGGCAGAGCGGCATCGACAAAGGTCACGCGCCCGCGCGAGATGGTGGGCACGGCGGCGCCGGCGGCAGCCTGCGCGGCGCCCGCCTCGAGCGAGCGGGCGTTGAGCGCGTCGGCCTTACGCTCGCGAATGGAAGCATGGGCCTCCTGGCGTGCGGCACGGTTGGCGGAATCCGCCGCTGCCACGCGCACGCGGTCGCCGATAGCGCCGGCGTTTTCGGGGGCCGCCGTCAGCGACTCCTCAAAGGTAATGCCCTCGTCACCAAAGGTGAGCTCCATCGACTCGCGCGCACCGCGGTCGGGAATGGCAAACACGCAGGCATAGCGCTTGCCCACGACCTCCTGGATGCGCGTCATAAAACGGTTGTCCGATCCTGCGATGGCAGGCTGCTCAATCTTCAGCTCGGCCGTCACCGCACCACCGGCACGGATGAGGCTCACATAGTTCAGGCGTTGCTGGGAACCAAAGTCGAGTTGCTGGGCACGCACGTACAGACCGTCCAGGCGGTCGACACCCGCCTCACCGGCACGTGCCTCGATATCTTCGTAGGCGCGCAGGCAATCGTCGAACAGCGAGCGCGGCTCGGACAGCACCACGAGCGCCTTGCCGCTCACATGCGACAGCGGGCTTACGGTCTGGCCGTACATCACCGGCAAAAAGCGATCGAGCTCGGGCGTGACGATGCGCGCATCCACCATCTCGAGCAATGCGGCCAGTTTGCTGTCGTCCTGGCTGGCACGATAGAGCGCCACATGCATGTTGTGGACAGCCTCGTCGGTAAGCGCCAGCTCACGGCAGGGGAAGATCTCGATACTGTCCTCGTTGCCGATGGTCTGCCCCGTAGAGCTCACCATGCGACGGATGCGGTCGATCTCGTCGCCAAAAAACTCAATGCGCACGGGCGCTTTTTCCTGCGCGGGGAACACCTCGACGGTGTCGCCGTGCACGCGGAACAGGCCGGGCGCGTCGGCGGCGCCGGCATTGGTGTAGCCCATGCCCACCAGGCGCTGCGGTACCTCGTCAAAGGGAATCTCCTCGCCCACCGCAAAAGTAGTGGACTCCCAGTAGCGGCTCTCGACTGGCGGCACGCAACGCAGCAGTGCACGGGCCGAGGCGACCATGATGCAGTTGTCCCCGCGCACGATGCGCCCGAGCGCCTCGCAGCGCTGGGCAACCACGGCATCGTCAGGCGCCTGCTCGCGCCACGGATAGTCCTTGCGCTCGGGAAAACGGCACACGTGCGCCAGGCCCACATAAGCAGCAAGGCTGCGCGCGGCGCGATCGGCCGCGTCCTCGCCGCTCACAATGTAGACCGTGGGGCGCGGACGGCGCGCAAACTGGGCTGCCGCCATAAGCGTGCGACCCGATTGCGACACGGCCAGCGTCACGTCCTCGCCGGCATCGAGTCCGGCCTCGACAGTCTGCAGCGCCTCGGCAGTGTAGAGCTGCGCGGCTATACGGTGAATGAGCATGCTGTTCCTCCGGCATCGCAACGCCAAAAGCCCGCCGGGGCAAGCTCAGCGGGTCGTTCATCAAAGTTCATTAACGTTTATGGTACCGCACGGCCCCGTGACCAAAAGCCAAAGCGACATCATGCCAAATGTTGCCCACAACGGTCGCGCCAACACGTTTTACCAGCTTATTAACCCGCCATACACTCTGTTCTTTGTTACCTTTCAACACTGATTCGCACCGCAGCGCCCCCTAGCGGGCATTTCGAGCTGCAAAGCGCCTATAATTGACGATATTTACGCATCCAATGCTGTTTTTGAGAGAGGGGGGGGGTAAAAACAAATGGCTGACACTCCATCTTGTGCACTGTACGCCGGGCTTAAGTCACTCGGTCGCATCAACAACGGTAACGCCGCGCAAATTCTCATGGCCGGCAACGCCCGTTACGGTGGACGCCTCATCTCCGAACGCTTGACGGTCCCGTCGTTTATCTCACGCGAAATCGTTCACACCAAACCCGGTGACCTTCCCGAGCCGCTGTTTGCGCCCTTTGAACAAAGTGCACGCCAGATACTCAACCTCATCATGCAAAACCGAGGCTCCGACCCCCAATCGCTGAGCAAGGTCGCTAAACGCTATATGGAGTCGTGCGTCCCAAACATGCAGGATGCCCTTACCAATTGCGGCGTCGACGGCATGCTCTTTAGAAACGGCGTCGAGCGCATCGAGACCACTGACGATAGTGACATTAAAGATCGCCTCTACATCCATCTGATCTTTTTTATCGTTACCGGCTGCCTTGGCGACCCCGCCCGCGCCATCGAGTACACCGAGTCCTTTGTGTCCGACCAGATGCTCTCGACGCTTGGCACGGTCGAGACGACCGTCACCTCATTTTTCTCGACAACCGCGCGCCCCACGGGAGACATTCGCCTGGGGCTGCTGCGCGTCGTGGGCAACTCGGCGCGACCGCCGCTGCGTCCCCTTACCACGAACCCGGTGGGCAGCATTATCGGGTCGCTGACTGGCGACGCGAACGCCATCACCGACGTCGATTCCGATGTCTCGCGCCAGCACCTGCGCATTTGGTTCCAAGACGGTCGCTGGCTTGCGCAGGGCCTCGACTCCACCAACGGATCGTTTTTGATCTCGGGCGTCGACCGCTGCCGGCAGCCTATCGAGCTGCCTCGACGCGACCGCCCCGCCAACTTTGCCAACACCCCCGTCGAGATTCACAACGGAGACACGCTTTGTTTGGGCGCCACGACGCGTTTTTTGGTCATTCGCATCACAGACTAGTCTGCCCACACATCTTCGACGCAAAAGGTGCCGTTATTTGCATTAACCTCTGCAAATAACGGCACCTTTTCAATTAAGACAACGGTTGCGCTACCTTTTGACTAACATTATTGCTATGCATTTTTTCTCGAAAGGATCGCCCCGTGACGTACGACACGGACATGGATATCATCGCGTTGTCCCCCTTTGAACCAAACGCCATGTTTGCGACCACCGAAGACTCCGATACCATTCGCCGCTTTACCACCCTGTTGGATTGCGGGGCAGTCGGCGGCGGCTCCCACCATCTTCGCAAGGTCGCCAACACCGAGGGCGAGACCTTTGCGCTCAAGACGCTGTGGCCCCTCAGCGGCTGTGATGAAAACGGCTCCGCTGTCAGCCCCTCGGGCATTAAGACGCTCACCGAGGAGTATCGCAATCTTGCAGTCGTCTCACTGTTGGGCGGCTTTCCCAAAACCTATGGCTACGGTTATGCCGGCAACACACCGGTCATCCTTATGGAATGGATTGAAGGCCTGCCCCTTCGCGATGCCGCGGCAGAGCTAACCGACCCCGCCGAGGGCGGCCGCATTCCCGCAAACACCGTCGCCGCAATCGGAAAACGCCTGGGAGAGATCCTCCTGAGTGCACAAAAGCTCGATGCACCTTTTGTGCACCGTGATATCTCCTTGCGCAACATCATTATTCGAACGACGCGCCGACCCCTTGCCCAGCAGATTGCACACTGCAGTTTTGACCTTTGCCTGGTCGATCTGGGCAGCTCGAGCATCAAGCGCTCGGACCCCTCGTTTACCATGTCCACCGGCATCTGGCGCAACGGCACCCCCGAGTTCGCCCCACCCGAGATGCTCTCCAACGACATCCCCGAGCTGGCGCCGCTGCGTACGTCGCCCAGCATCGATACATACGAGCTCTGCAGCGTGCTCTACACGCTCTATGCCGGCCACACGCCATATCGTCTAAACGAGCATATGGACCAGTCGCCCTACCTGTACAAGATCGAGCACGAGCCCGAGCTGCTCGAGGCGCGCTTACCCGGCGACCAAAAGCTTGTCGATGTCATCATGAGTGGCATCCATAACGAGCAGTCCCAGCGCGCGCCGCTGTCTACGATTGTCGGCAAGCTCGATGCCTGGATTAAAGACATCGATTTTGAGCCGCGCACGCCGCTGCCCGCACCTGTCGACTTTAGCCAGCAACCAAAGGCTTTCGGCTCCGACAAGGCTCAGACGCGCCATCCGATCATCTCGCGTCGCACTGCGCTCACGCTCGGCGGTGTCTGTGTTGCCGGCATCGCAGCTTCCGCCATTGCCACGGGGTGCTGGGGGCTTATCGACCTTGCGCACGGCATCAAGCCGTCACTCGACGATTACACCTGGGAAGAACTCGCCCTAATCTCCCGCAAAATCCAAGAGACATCTTCCAACAAAAAGGCGCTCGCGATTGCCGAAACCTACCACCTGGTAAGCAGCAAGCAGTCGCTCGAAAACGAGAACACCAAGACCGTCAGGCTTTCCGATGGGACCAAGGCACAAGTCCAGATCGTGGGCTTTAAGGCAGACACGTTCACCGATGACGGCCTCCCCGCTGGCATCACCTTTATGTTCCGCACCCCCATCGCCATGCGCGCCGTAAATGACAGCGCTGCGACGGGTGGCTGGGAGCAATCGTCGCTTCGCGAATGGTTGGCAGACGAGGGCATGGCTACGCTGCCCGACGATCTCCGTAATCAGATCCGCTCGGTGCGAAAGCTCACCAACAACACCGGCGGCACCAAAGACGCCTCCAGCATCACCGCCACCGATGACAAGCTGTGGCTGCCGTCCATGAGCGAGCTGTGCGGCTACCAGGCGCCTGAAACGTTCGCAGACGGCTACGGATACCTTTCTGACCTCTACAGCGGAGAAGGCGAACAGTACCAGCTCTATCGCGAGCAGAGCGTAAGCAGTCTGACCACCAACGACGCCATGATCCGCACCGTCGCCGGCAAAAAGATCTGCTACTGGGAGCGCACCCCCAGCGCCGACTGCAGCGAGGGCGCCAACTCGACGTACTTTAACCGCGTTGGAAAAGACGGCGACGTGTTTAGCTGGGCAACGCCTGGAAACGATCCGGACCAAATGACCTATGTCCTGCCCGGCTTTGCATCTAACACCTTCCCCGACACCAGAAAGGAGCCTTGCATCATGCGTGCGGAAACACCTTCCGAGGTGCTCTTTGATTTCCTCAAGTGCGACCTGCAGATCAATAATCGAGAAGCGGCGCGCATCTTGATTTCGGACAAGCCGATGGGCTCCAATCCGGCTCCAAGGTTTCGCATTACCGAAAAGACGTTTCTGTCGCGACGCGTGGTGCACGTCGTTCCGGGTACCGACAAGATTGACCCTGAGATGTTTACCGATTTTTCGCAGAGCGTCCAGAACTTGGCTGCAGCTGTAAAAATCGGCAGCGCCAGCAGTCCAGCGGCCGTCAACGCTTGCCAGCAAGCCATTACGGCGCATGCCCTCGAGCGCACGGCAACGTCGCTCGAACACTGGGGGCTCGATGGCTCCATCCTGCGCAATATCTTTGACCGTATCGCCGTCACGCCTGGCCTCAAGCAAAGCGACCGGCGCCTTTTGGAGCTCCTTGCGCTAACGGTCTGCGGATGCCTGGCCGATCCAAATGCCGCCGCCTCCGAGGTCAAAGACTTTGCTATAACGCAGCTAGCCCAGACCTTTGGCACGCTTGAAACCGCCGAGGCGATCCAGGCGCAGGACACTAACTGCAAGGTCAACGAGCCCCCTGCAAAACTAGGGCTGCTCAGGCTTGCGAAAGACGGTTCGGCCTTGCCTCCGATTTATCCCTTGAGCCTCGATCCCGAGGGTACGGTACTAGGCTCTTTTGCACACGACCGAAACGCCATCACCAATGTAGGACCCGATGTATCCCGCCGGCACCTGCGCGTAGCGTTTTCAAACGGCACATGGCTCGCAAGCGGCCTTCATTCTACTAATGGAACGGTGCTGGTGACACGCAGTGGCGCGACCACCGTTATCGAAAAGCCACGCTCGCTGCGGACCGCCGACGACGAGGACAAGCAGATTCCCATCCACGACGGCGACTTGCTCAAGCTGGGCTCCTCGACCGATTTTTTGGTGCTGAAGATCTCCTCAAACGTACGCGCGCTGGCCTAGGGCCGAGCTCACATAATAAGAACCAACGCAAAAGAGCGCCGCTGCACACACATCGCAGCGGCGCTCTTTTGTACAAAAGCGCCCCCGGCCTTGTAACCGGGGGCGCCTATAAAGGGGAAACGAGCTTAAAAAGCTACATTAGGCGTTAAAGCGGCGGCGGGTAGCACCAGCGGCGATGGCAGCGGCACCCAGACCAGCGATGATCGTAACCTGAGCGGCAACGCTATCACCAGTGGTGGGAAGGGCAGCCTCGTCGGCCTTCTTCTCGTCCTTAGCGGGAGCCTTGGTCTTCGTGGTGGTCGTGGTAGTGGTCACCTTCGGCTGAGCAGGCTCAACATAGGGAACCAAGGAGTCAAGGACCTTCTTGGCGGCATCAAGCTCAGCCTGAGCCTTTACCTCGGCCTTCTTGGCGAGCTCAAGGTCAGCATAAGCGTCGAGAACATCGCTCTTGGCCTTCTCGTACTTGGCAGCAGCAGCCTCGGCCTCGGCGGACTTAGCACCCTTGTTGGCCCTTGCGTCCTCGAGAGCCTTGGCGGCCTCCTCCTCAGCCTTCATGGCATCGTCCAGAGCCACCTTAGCATCGTTGGCCTTGGCATGAGCTTCATCCCATGCAGCCTGAGCATCGGCAACTTCCTGCTCGGCCCTAAGGGCAGCATTATCAAGCTCATTGAACTTGGCTGCAGCCGCATCGTCGGCCTTCAGAGCATCGTTGTAAGCAGCCTGTGCCTCCTCAAGAGAGGGAAGATTCTTGGCATCCTCGAGAGCAACCTGCGCATCGTTTGCGGCCTTGAGGTCCTCGTTCTTCTGCTTCTCTGCATCCTTGGCAGCCTTCTCGGCATCGAGCGCATCGTTGTCAAGCTTGTTAAACTTGGCAGCAGCGTCATCAGCAGCCTTCTTGGCATCCTTGAGGGCGGTTTCAGCATCCTCGACGGAAGGCAGGTTCTTAGCAGCATCGAGGTCAGCCTGAGCCTCATCGCGAGCATCGCGAGCAGCGGCCCACTCGGCGTCCTTAGCCTTAGCAGCATCGCGAGCCTTCAGAGCCTTGTTGTTGAGCTCATTGTACTCGCGACCAAGATCATCAGCATCAGCCTTAAGCTGAGGATACTGCTCGCCAAGGTTCACCAGGGCAACAGCAGCATCCCACTGTGCCTTCAGATCCTCGGCCTCCTTGGTGGAGTCCTGCAGCTTGCTGTATGCCTTGTTGTCTGCATCGACGGCATTGTTGTAGTCAGTCTGGGCCTTATCGACCTTAGCCTGCGCATCAGCAACGACGCCCTCCTGAGCATCAACCATCTGGCCTAAACGCTGAATCTCCCACATATTGTCGGAAATCTGAGCCTGCGTCAGCTGCTTCTTATAAGAGTTGAGAACACCCTGTTGGTTATTAAGCTCAGACTTGGCGGCAGCAAGAGCTTCATTCGCTGCGCACAGGTCATCGAAGGTCTTGTCCTTGTTAGCCTGATCCTCGGCAACGTCACCGTTGATCTTATCGTGATAATCCTGGGCAAGCTTATCTGCCTTTGCCCTATTAGCCTCAAGATTCTTATAAGCTTCCGCTGTATTGTTTACCTCGTCGAGCTTAGCGTCCCACTCGCCCTTCTTGGCATCGGCGGCGTCCTCAGCATCGGCTGCAGCGTTGTCAAGCTCATTGAACTCCTGGCCCAGCTGATTGTCCTTATCAGCAGCCTTCTTAAGCGCGGCCTCAGCATCGGCAACGGCCTTGTCTTTCTTGTGGGCAGCAGCAAGATTCTTCTCTGCCTCAATCTGCTTATCGACAGCCGCTTTCCAATCGGACCTAGCGTCCTTTGCGTCCTGAGCAGCCTGGTCAGCAGCGTTCAGAGCATCGTTGTATGCCTGGCCGGATGCGTTGGCCTTATCCATGGCATCGTTGTATGCCTTCTGGGCGTCCGCAACGGTCTGGTCCTTCTTCTGGGCGACCTTCAGATTGGCCTCCGCCTCGGCCTTCTTACCTGTAGTCTTGGACCATGCGGCCTTTGCGTCGTCCGCATCCTTACGAGCATTGAGGGCCTTGTTGTCGAGCTCGTTGTACTTAACACCGAGTGCGTCGGCGGCGTCCTGGGCGTCCTTGTAAGCCTTCTTGGCATCGGCCAGAGCGTCCTTGGCGGTGTCGAGCTTGTTCTTGGCCTCCTTCTCGGCAGCCTCAGCGTCCTTAAAGGCGTCCTTGGCCTCCTGGTCGCCGGCCTTAGCCTCGGCCTCGGCAGCCTTAGCCTCGTCGTAGGCCTTCTCGGCCTTCTCGACGTTAGCCTTAGCCTCGTCGTAGGCCTTCTGGGCCTTCTCAACGTCGGCCTTAGCGGCAGCAATCTCTTCCTTGCTGGCCTGCTTCTGCTCGGCCTTGACGTCATCGTTGGCGTCGGTGCCGGACTCAGCGAAAGCAGCGGTCTGCAGGACCGGAGACAGTGCAAGGCTGGCGGTAACGGCCATGGTCACCGCAGGCTTAGCAAGGTTGAGCTTGGATTGCGCTTTTTTGTGCGCGGGCTGATACTTTGCCATGTTTTCCCCTTTGTTCAGAAACAGCCCATCCCGAAAAAACGAGACAGATTTACTAATGCACGGTTTATTTAAAAGGAAAAAAACGCGAATTGGTTGCGCAACCAAGCTGTATCTATGGTTTAGACCTTTTTTGCAAAAAAGTAAGCAAAAAGCTATTGCACCACCCGTACGCTGGGTCAAAGATCTGCCAGCGGGCACTCGTCGCACTTGGGCTTGCGGGCATCGCGCAAACTGCACGGCGGCCATCAGCACCCGTTCCGCTCACCCAAAACGCGCATGTCCAACGCCCTCGGCACAAAACATCTTGGTCGAACAGCATCAATTATCTGCTGCCACCTGCGCTACTTTGTAATTATGGCAATTCCTACTTTATAGTTGTGGTAACTTCTACTTAGTAATTATGGTTGTTTTGCCTTGACAAAATGGCAAATCCCAAAGACCTGCCACGATACCCGGCGGATACCGACAAACTCGGCACGAGGTTTTCGAACTAAAAGCATGCCTGAGAGCATGCGATACAAGACACGAAGGGCGTTAAAAATGATTGAGCGAACCATGGCCCAAAAGCTACGCGACATGTCAGAATGGTTCCCCGTCGTCTCGCTTACGGGCCCACGCCAAAGCGGCAAGTCAACTCTCATCAAGGCCGTCTTTCCTGAATATGAATATCTCAACCTCGAGAACCCGGAAGTCCGTCGCGCCGCGCTCGATGACCCCGTCGGTTTTATCAGCAGGCGCCCCGATCATCTGATCATCGACGAGGCCCAATATGCACCGGAGCTGTTCAGCATGATTCAGGTCGCCTCCGACGAGCGCGGAAGAGCCGGCCAGTATGTATTGTCCGGCTCGCAAAACTTTTTGCTCATGCACAACATCCAGCAATCGCTTGCCGGGCGCGTCGGCATGCTCAAACTCCTACCTCTCTCCTACCAGGAGCTCAGCGATACGCAAATCTCGCTTGACACCTACCTGATTCGCGGGGGATACCCGCGCATATATGATGCGGGTATCCCCACCGATATGTTCTACCAAAATTACCTTATGACCTATGTGGAACGCGACGCGGGCGGCCTTCTCGACGTGCGCAACCTGAGCTCCTTTAGAAAAATGATCGGGCTGTGCGCGGCTTGCGTGGGAGGGCTGCTCAACCTATCAAGACTCGCCGCTGATGTGGGAGTCGCCACGGCGACAATCAGCTCGTGGCTCTCGATCCTACAATCAAGCTATTTGGTGTTCCTGCTTCAGCCTTATGCCGGAAACATGCGCAAGCGGCTTACCAAAGCGCCAAAACTGTACTTCTACGACACGGGACTGCTTTGCCACCTGCTTGGCATTCACGACGAGCGCAGTCTCATGAACCACCCCCTAAGCGGGGAAATATTCGAAAACCTCGTTGTCTCGGAACGCCAGAAGGCATATCTCAACAGAGGCATCGAGCCCACGCTTGCCTTTTATCGCGACGACAGCAAACGAGAAATCGACCTTATCGATCTAACAGAGCCGGCTCGCCCACAGGCGTTCGAAATCAAATCGGGCGCTACCTATCGCGACTCATTCGCTCGACACCTACGCTCTGTTGGTTCCGAACTTGGCATTCCCGCAAAGGACCGAGCCGTCGTATATCACGGCTCCGAGCGCTACGATACCGAGGGCGCATCGGTTGTGCCGGCAGAAGACTTCTTGCTTCGGGAGTCGTAGCGAGCGCCGTGGGCACCGGCCGCGCCTCGATTTGTGCCGCCCGGAGATAGGCAAAAGTGGTGACGCCCCACCCTTGTAACCTAGCCCACCCGTACGCTGGGGCAAAGGTCTGCCAGTGGGCACTCGTCGCACTTGGGTTTGCGGGCATCGCAGATCTCGCGGCCAAAGGTAATCCACTGGTGGTTGACCGACTCCCAATACTCGTGCGGCAAAATCTTGAGCAGATCTTGCTCGGTCTTGAGCGGCTCTTTGGCATGCGTTTTAGGACTCAGCATCAGGCGATGCGCGATGCGGTTGACGTGTGTATCGACCGCGATGCCCTCGACAATACCGTACCCCACGTTGAGCACGATGTTCGCCGTTTTGCGTCCCACGCCCGGCAGCTTTACAAGCTCCTTCATGTCGGCCGGCACCTCGCCGCCGTAGTCGGCGACGATCATCTGCGCGGCCTCCACGGCATGCTTGGCCTTACTCTTATAAAAGCCGAGCGACTTGATGGTCTCGGCCACATCGGCCACGCTCGCGCCGGCCATGGCCTCGGGCGTGGGCCACTGGGCAAACAGTTGGGGCGTCGCCTTGTTGACCTGCGCGTCGGTCGTCTGAGCCGAGAGCAGTACCGCGATGAGCAGCCTAAAGGGATTCTCGTGGTCCAAAAAGCACTCAACCGGGCCATAGCGACGGTTGAGGCGCTCGCACACCTCAACGGCGCGCTCGCGTTTGGCGGCATTGGTCTCGCGTGGCATAGCGGCTCCTCAGCTCAGCGGCACAACAAACTACAGGCACGATTGTCCCACGTCCGGGGCGCTTACGCCTCCAAAAATGTGCCGGTCTGGCGGCCCCACAGGCTTGCGTACTCGCCGCCCGCCTCGACAAGCTGTGCATGCGTGCCGTCCTCGACAATCTCGCCGTCCGCCAGCACGACGATGCGGTCGAGTGCCGCCACGGTGGACAGGCGATGTGCCACCACAATAGAGGTTCGACCGCGCATCAGGTTCTCGAGCGCCTCCTGCACCAACGCCTCGGACTCGCTGTCCAGGGCAGAGGTCGCCTCGTCGAGCACCAGAATCGGCGCGTCGGTCAGGATAGCGCGGGCGATGGCCACGCGCTGGCGTTGGCCGCCCGAGAGCTTGACGCCGCGCTCGCCCACCATGGTGTCAAAGCCATGGGGCAGGCGGTCGATAAACTCGGTCGCATTAGCCAAGCGAGCCGCCTCGCGAATCTGCTCATCAGTGGCGTCGGGACGACCGTAGGCAATGTTTTCGCGAATGGAGCGGTGGAACAGCAGCGCCTCCTGCGGCACGTAGGCAACCTGGCGGCGCAGGCTCTGCTGCGTGCAGCGCGAGACGTCCTGGCCGTCCACGAGCACGCGGCCGCCCTGTACATCGTCCAGGCGCAACAACAGCTTGGTGAGCGTCGTCTTGCCCGAGCCCGATTTGCCCACCAGGCCCACGCGCTGGCCCGCCGCCACATGAAGTGTCAGGTCATCGAACACGCTCTCGCCCGCCGCGGCGTCACGGTATGCAAAGCTCAAGTGCTCAAAATCAATCGCGCCCTCGCTCACTTTGAGCTCGGGGGCATTCACGTCGTCTGCCACCAGACGTGGCTCGTCCAGCACGCGTGTCATCTCGGCCGCATCGCCGAGCGCGCGGTTGATGCGCTGCATCATGGAGTTTACGTAGTTCAGACGCATGGTGAGGTTGTACGTATAGGTAAAGATCATGACGAGCGCGCCGGCAGAGATGCCAAACCACGCGTTGCCGCCCGCGACGAACACGCTCACCACGGCCATGGTGATGACAATAAGGCCCGAGGTCGTAAAGTTGCGCTGCATCATGGCGTGCATCGAAACCGTCTCGGCGTCGCGCGCGGCGCGGTCGGCGGCATCGAACAGGTCGCGCTCAAAGTCCTCGCGCCCACAGGTCTTGACGGCCAGGATGTTTGTGACCGCGTCGGACAGCACGCCCGACAGTTTGTTCTGAGCGGCGGACGTCGCGGCCGAAAGCGGCATGATGCGCTTATACATAAGCCAGACAAACGCAATGTAGACGACCATGATGCCCACCAAGATCACGGTAAACGTCGGCACCACCGGGGCGAGCGCCGCCACCGTGCAGACAACCGAGGTGATAGTGGGAATGAGCGAATACACCGTCACGTCCACCAGACCCGTGTAGCCGCTCATAAAACGACTCGTCTGGCTCACAAGCGATCCGCCAAAGCGGCTGGTGTGGAATGTCATGGATTGATTGGAGAGCGTGTCGAAGCACAAGCGCGCCAGGTGATAGTTGCCCGCAATCTCGAGCTTGTAGACGGTGTAGTCCTGCAGCTTGGAGAGGATCTGGCCTACCAGGTTAACGAGCACGAGCGCCAGAATATAGGGGCCAAAGACCTCAAACACCTGGTCGCCTGCCACGGGGCCGGCCTGGACGCGGTCGACGATAAGGGCCATCACGTAGGTGTTGGCAAACGTAAGCAAAAAGATATAGCCCGCCGACGAGAACACCGAGAGAAAGACGATCAACGGCTGTGTGCGCGTAACGTCCCAAAAACGCTGCAACGTGCGGCGCACGGTGGAGCGTTTGAGCGGACTGGTGCTTCTCTGAGACATGGGCTTCCTTTCGCGTCTGATAGGGCGAAACGCCATTGTTGCACACTAAAGTGCACTTCAGGCAAGCACGATGCGAAAAGCGCCCGCGCCTCGCGCTTGCGCCGACGCCCCGCCGTCCGTTGCGGCTAGCCCTCGTCTTCCTGGCCCGCGAGTAAGCCTGCGGACTCCAAGCCCAGAATCGCGTCGGCCTCCTCGGCATCCTCCAGTGCATCGATGTCCTTGAGCTTGCGTTCCATAACGTTGGTGCGCGTGGTGATAATGCCCTCGACCGTCTTGCCCGCGGTCTCGATCTGCTGCTGCGCGCGACGCAGCGCCGCCTGATAGCGCGGCAGCTCAGCCTTGACGGCGGAAAGTACGCGCAGCACGTCATCGGTGCGTTTTTGCAGCCTAAACGTCTGATAGCTCATCTGCAGGCTGTTAAGGATGGCGGCCATGGTGCTGGGGCCGGCAACGTTGACGTGATAGTCGCGACCCAGGGTCTCGATAAGCCCGGGGCGACTGACGACCTCGGCGTACAGACCCTCAAACGGCACGAACAGAATGCCAAAGTTGGTCGTCGCGGGCACGCTCAGGTACTTTTCGCAGATGTCCTTGGCCTCGCGTTTGACCATCATATCGAGCGTCTTGCGCGCTGCGGCAACGGTCTCCGCGTCGCCCGACTCCTGGGCGTCGAGCAGATGCTCGTACGCGTCGCCGGGAAACTTGGAGTCGATTGGCAGCAGCACGGGATCGCCCTCGTCTACCGGCAGCTTGACGGCAAACTCAACGCGCTCCGAGGCGCCGGGCTTGGTGGCGACGTTTTCCAGATACTGGTCGGGCGTAAGGATGTCCGCCAGGATCGCGCCCAGCTGCACCTCGCCCAAAATGCCGCGCGCCTTGACGTTGCCCAGCACGCGCTTAAGGTCGCCCACGCCGGTGGCGATAGACTGCATGTCGCCCAGACCCTTGTACACGGCCTCGAGCTGGTCGCTCACTTGCTTAAACGATGCAGACAGACGGTCGTTGAGCGTACGGGAGAGTTTCTCGTCCACCGTCGCGCGCATCTGATCGAGCTGCATGTTGTTGTCCTTGCGGATGGCGCCCAGCTGTGCATCGACCGTCTCGCGCACCTTGTCCAGGCGGCGCTCGATGCCCTCGCGGTTGGCGCCAAGCTGTTGGGCCGTCTCGCGGCGCAGGTCATCCATACGGTCGCCGGCCTGCGAGAACTCGCGCGCAATGGTCAGGTAGCGCTGCTGCTCCACGGCCGCATCGGTTGTCTGCTGCTGCGCGATGGCATTTGCCGTGCGGCGGGTTTCTGCCAGCGCGACGTTGAGGGCATCGAGCGCGCTGTTGGCCTGCTCGAGCGCAGTCAGCATCTCTGCCCCGCTATCGCCGCGCTCCCGCAGCTCGGCGCGAAGGCCCTTAAGCTGCAGGGCACAAGCCACGGCAACCCCCACCGCCACCAAGGCAATCACAACAAGCGCAATATCAATAGCAGACATAGATTCCGCCCAACAAACCCAATCGATTATCAATCAAAACTGCGATCAATCTTACCCCGCCACACGCACCGGGCGCCCGGCCCCTTCTTGGGTGCCCCTCTCCTCCGCATATTCCATAATGCGGCGCGCCGTCTCCCTGCTCACCTTTGAGTCATCGCCGGCTAAGTATGCGTACACGTTTCCCTTATTCAGATTCAAATCGCGGCAGAGACCGTAGCGCGTTACGCCCGATTCCTCTAGCGCTCCCAATGTTCTTTTTCGCATCAGGGCGTTGATCCTTCTGTCCGCCACTGGCTTTTCCTTCACCGCTCTATACGCACGCCAAACGTTGGCATAACGGTTGGGGAGCTCACTTTTGGCACATAGAGACGCCATACCACCCGCTTGATCGTACAAGGACAAAACGCCTCGGTAATCCTCTTCCATCCACGAACCCTCGGATAAACCCAGAACGTATTCGGCTTTTCCTTGCGCCAAAGCGAGCAAAAACAGAGGCTCCGCCACGCGCGGCGCAACCGTCGTCGCCTGCTCAACCAGTTTTCTAAAACTCAGCGACTGCTGTCCGGATAGCTCTCGGCAATAGCCTTTTAAGAATCCCTCAAAGGTCAGATTCAACCGAGCACCTCCTTTTTGTATTGCCTGTATGCCCAGACCATCTCTTGATAACTCCGCTCCGAAGGCGAAGACGCCAGCGCCTCGCCCTCGTCGAATATAAGCCGTTCGAGCAGATCCCAATCAAGTCGGTCGATAAACGCTCGACTATGGAGGTCGACGATGTCGTTCGGACGGTAGGCATAGAGCTTCATTACCGCCAGGTCCTCCAAGGATGGCGTAAAGTACCTGATAAAACGCGCGCCAATATCCAAGGGAATCAAACGATCTTCGTAATTGAATGGCATCTGATTACAATATGCCACCGCCATACCATTCACCTCGGGATATCGAGCTATGATCTCGCGGAGGCACCTGTCTGCCTCAAACACATCAATGTCATGTGTAACCGACCGATTCGTTACATCGTTTAGCATGAAGGCGCTTCCTCCCACCAATACAACGCTCGGCCTGTCGTCTCTTGGACCTATTTCCAGCTCCGCCTCTTCGTCAATGCCCAAAAGAGTCCGCTCTAAATCCTGCTTATACATAGCAAATCCTATTATTATTCATCTTCAATAATACTATTCAGTCGCACGACAGGACCTACAGATTGCAAGAATTCTACTCGTGGCGATAATCCCTACACCCTAGAAGCCCTAATGTGACAAACGCTAACTCTCCCAGCCGGCGCGGACGGTTGTTGCGACATCGCCTAGGCGCTGGCCCAGGGCCGCTAGATGCTGAAGCACCTCACTAGGCGAGGCGCCGTTGAGAATGCACGTGAGGGCATATGAGGCCAAGAAGATTGCCGCGAGTCCCAACGGGATCAGCGCAATCATCGCTAACGTGCGCAGGCGCTGGCCCACGCGGCGGTGACGTGTGCGGCGCTTGTCGAACGCAAGCTCCTGCGCATATGAATCTTGTTGTACGGAATAGTTCTCTGGCGCCGATCCGCCCGCAGGCGAAACCGCGGGCGTGGCATTTTGCACAGGGGGCTGGGCGGTTACCCCTTGCATTTGCATCTCCATGAGCCGTTGCTGCTGACGCAACATGCGCTCGGCTTGTCGCTGCGGGGTCTCAAGAAACAGATCCATGCTGGCCTCCTCAATCGGAGCATTCGACGCTTGCGCCCAGCATCCCGCACCGCCAAGACCGCGACAACGCAATCGCCGGCAATAGCCACAAAGTTTCTTTTGCTCAAAAGCTGTCGAAAAGCTCAACAACTCCCCTACCAGCACTTTCTCTGAGCTTTTTTCGCCAGCAATCTTTTGGCCTTCCACCCTTACGCCAACTGACCAAAATCTAACCAAAAGCTTGACGAAAATTGTGAAGACAGGGACCCCACACAAAAAGTGCCGCCCAATAGGGGCGGCACACAAACTTCTTATCAGCTTTTCTGTAGCGAGCACGCGACGACTCAACGCCGGAGCGCAGGGCAGGGAAACCTTTGCCTCGTGCGACCCTGCGAAGCCGTGAGCGAGAGGGAAAGGTTTCCCCGCTCTGCGCTCCGTGGTCGGTGAGGACAGACTACATGCCCGCGAGACCGCGGGCGGCGGTGGCGCACATAAACGCCAAGGCTAGAATCACGAGCGAGCCCGCGATGTCAACCAGCACACCCATTGCGCGGCGCTCAAACAGCCAGCTCTCGAAATGTGGGGCGACATTGCGCCAGACACGCCACAACAAGATGCCCATGCCGATGACGCCGGGGATATTGAGCAGCAAAATCTCGGAGCACAAGAGGCCGATCAGGTTGCCGGCGGCAAAGCCCGCATCGCCCTCGCAGTACTTGCGATAAATCATGTACAGCATGTACGCCACAAACGGCTGCAGGCACGCAGAGATAAACGTAACCACCATCGAGGGGTCCTGAGAAAAGACATCGGTGAGCTTATCCACGCTCATGGCATCTTTCGAAGCCAAGAACAAGCCAACGACCACCACGGGCACCACGCCCATGATAACCTCGACCAGAGTAAACAACTTAGCAGTCAGATCCTCGCTAGCCGTATTGAGGTGAGGCGCCCACTCAGGATGAGCATGCGCACCGACCTTCTTGTCCTTCTCGACACGATCGGCCTTTTTGCCCTCGGCAACCCGACGACCAGGATCCTTGCGAGTTCCCGCGGCAGCAACCCGAGCCCGAGACTTCTTACCCATAAAAACACCCCATCAGGTAGTAGGTAAACTAAAAATCGCTACCCAGTGTACCCCACCCATGAACGGTGCCGTCCCAACCGGTCCCCATACAAAAACGTGCCGCCCCATAAGGGGCGGCACACAAACTTTAATATCAGCTTTTCAGTAACGAGCAAGCGACGACC
>ENA-ORTP01001486-ORTP01001486.1-human-gut-metagenome-genome-assembly--contig:-NODE-1486-length-23449-cov-2.764512_pt1 | contig 23449 bp, 20 predicted proteins | sample MGYA00241913_ERZ509190 | MGnify/ENA primary metagenome ERZ509190 (study PRJEB26280, sample SAMEA2338839) | human gut metagenome | biome: human gut; feature: human-associated habitat; material: faeces...
GCCTGAAACTCTACGACCTGCCCGTCCGCGAGTGGCTCAAGCGGCATTGGCTGATGAAGTAGGTTGCGGTTCGTTCCGCCATACGGGAAGGTCCCCTCGTTCTGGAGGGGACCTTCCTGTTTTGCGGCGAATGGCTTCCGCCCAACGCGCAGAGATGCCGGGAGAGGCGTGAACGAGAAACAGCCGCCCTTTGGGGGCGGCTGTTTCTGTAAGGCCGTGATTTCGCCTCTACTTGCCGAAAGCGGCTTTGATCTTCTCGGTGGCCTTCCTCAGCAGCGCCTCGGGGCAGCAGAGCGTGATGCGGATGTAACGGTTGCCCTCCGAGCCGAAGATGCCGCCCGGGGTCAGGAACACGTCGCATTTGTCCATCACCTCGTCCGAGAATGCAAAGCTGTCGCCCTCGTACGATTCGGGCAGCTCGGCCCATACGAACAGCCCGGCCTGGTGCTCGCGGTATTTGCATCCCAGCGCGTCGAGCAGCGCATAGGCCTGCTTCTCGCGGCCGTAATAGATGTCGTTCAGCTCCTTGAACCACTCTTCGCCCAGTGCCAGCGCCGTGTCGGCCGCCGCCTGGATCGGGTAGAACATGCCCGAGTCCATGTTCGACTTGAACGTCAGGATCGAGTCGATCCACTCCTTCTTGCCCACGACGACGCCCACGCGCCAGCCGGCCATCGAGTGGCCTTTCGACAGCGAGTTCATCTCCAGTGCGACGTCGCGTGCGCCCTCGGCCTCCATGATCGAGATCGGGGCGGCGGCATTGCGGATGAAACTGTACGGGTTGTCGTGCACGATCAGGATGTTGTGCCGGGCGCCGAAATCCACGATTTTCTGGAACAGCTCCATCGTCGGGGTCTGGCCCGTCGGCATGTTGGGGTAGTTGACCAGCATCATCTTCACGCCGTCCAACCCGGCCTTCTCGATCGCCTCGAAGTCGGGGTAGAAGCCGGTCTGTTTGTTCAGCGCATAGGGAACCATCTCGCCGCCCGAGAGGCGCACGGCAGCCGAGTAGGTGGGGTAGCCGGGATTGGGCACGAGCACCTTGTCGCCCTTATTGAGGAACGTCATGCATATGTGCATGATGCCCTCCTTTGAGCCGATCAGGGGCAGTACTTCGTTGTTGTAGTCCAGTTCCGTGCGGTACCATTTCTTATACCAGTCCGCAAAAGCCTTGCGCAGGATGGGTTCTCCCTTGTAAGACATGTATTTGTGTACGTCGGGGCGCTGTGCCTCCTTTGCGAGGCGGTCGATGACCGACTGGTGCGGGGGCAGGTCGGGGCTGCCCATAGCGAGTTTCACGATCTGACGGCCCGTTGCCGCTTCGATTTCGGCGATCTCGCGCAGACGGCGCGAAAAATAGTACTCTCCGATGCCGTCCAACCGATGGGAACGGGCGATGTTGACTGCTTTTGCCATAGTATAAGGGTGTTTGGATTTTTGCCAGCAGCAAAGATAGGTATTCCGATTAAAATTTAAAAGCCATCGTTGAATTTTATCTGCCATCCGACTCTCTCCGCCGCTTCATTTCTCGCCCCAAACTGCTTTTGAGCGACATGCGGGACGGGTAACAGTTCGTAACATTTTTTACGAACCACCCCGCTTACAGCGCGAAGAGGATGAATATCTGCGCCGTCAGCACGCGCAGGAACATCACTACGGGATAGACCGTCGAATAACCCACGGCCGGCATGTCGTTGCCCGCCGTCGCATTGGCGTAGGCCAGCGCCGGGGGATCGGTCGTCGATCCGGCGATAAGTCCCATCAGCGTGTAATAGTTCATTTTGAGCCACAGCCGCGCCACCAGCGCGACGATTATCAGCGGCAGGACGGTGATGGTGACGCCGTATCCGATCCAGCGGTAACCGCCGTCGACGATGGCGTCGATGAACCCGTCGCCCGCGCCGATGCCCACCGCCGCGAGGAACAGCGCGATGCCGATTTCGCGCAGCATCAGGTTGGCGCTCATCGTAGTGTAGGTGACCAGGTGGAAATGCGTGCCGAAGCGTCCGATCAGGATGGCCACGATCAGCGGGCCTCCTGCCAGTCCGAGCTTCACGGGCTGGGGTACGTTGAGCAGCGGAATCGACCCCAGCAGCACACCTAAAGCGATACCTACGAAGATCGTCACCAAATTAGGCTGGTTCAGCTTCTTGAGCGAGTTGCCCAATACGTTGGCCACCTGCGCCACGGCTTTCGCGGGCCCCACGACCATCACGCGGTCGCCGACCTGCAGTTCCAAGCCCTGATAGGGGATCAGATCGACGCCCGCGCGGTTTACGCGCGTGATGGTGATGCCGTATTTCGTGCGCAGGCGCAGGTCGGAGAATTTCTTGCCGTTGAGCGACGATTTCGTAATCAGGATGCGGCGCGACACCAGCTCGGCATTGGGCGTATTGTTGCCCCACTGCTCGTCGGTCATCTCCACGCGGCGGCCGAAGAAGGCCACGATCGCCTCGATGTCCTCGGCCTGCGAGATCAGCCACAGCCGGTCGCCGATATGTATCACGCTCTCCGCATCGGCCATCGAGATCGTTCCGTCGGGACGCAGGATGCGCGATATGACGAACTGACGGTTGATCAGGTCGCGGACATAGGCCACCGTGCGGCCGTCGAGCGTCTTGTTGGTGAATTCGACCGAAACCTTGTCGGCGAGCTTGTGTTCACGGCTCAGCGCCGCCAGCCCCTCGTCCTCCTTTTCGAACTTCACGCGCAGGGCGTAGCGGATGAAGATCATCGTGAATATGATGCCCACGACGCCGAGCGGATAAGCCACGGCGTAACCCAGCGCGATCGTGGGGTCTTCGATTCCCGACGCATCGGTGTATGCCTGCTGCGCGGCACCCAGTCCGGGGGTGTTGGTCACTGCACCCGAAAGGATGCCGACCATTGTCGGAATCGGCGTGCCCGTCGCCAGATGAACTACATAGGCCGTCGCCACGCCCAGCAGTACGATCGCTACGGCACACATGACCAGCGTCATGCCGCCGTGTTTGAACGACGCGAAAAATCCCGGTCCGACTTGCAGACCGATCGAGAAGACGAACAGAATCAGCCCGAATTCCTGCACGAAGTGCCTGACCTCGCCGTCCACCGTCATTCCGAAATGACTCAGGACGATACCTACGAACAGAATCCATGTGATTCCGAGCGAGATGCCGCCGATTTTGACTTTTCCGAGCAAAATGCCGATGGTGATGACCAATGCGAAGGTCAGCACGGCATGGGCGATGCCGCTGCCGAAGAACAAGGTGTGTAACCACTCCATATTAACCTACTTTTGTACGAATTGCCAGCAATTTTGCAAAAGTAGTATTTATTATAGAATTTAAAAAACTTTGATGCGACTTTTATGAGCCCGATATATGCCCGTCCGTCTGCCGCAGGGCTTACCGCTAATACAGATACCGCTCCATGAGCGGCATCAGCAGCGCCGTAGCCAGTCCCATCAGGGCCATCGCCAGTCCGCTCAGGGCTCCTTCGACGGCCCCCATCTCGATGGCGCGCGCCGTACCGATGCCGTGCGCCGCGGCTCCCAGCGCAAACCCCCTTGCTTCGGCATCCCGCACGCCGCAGCGGCGCAGGATCCACTCGCCGAAGATACTGCCGAAAATACCCACGCAGAACACCACGACCGACGTGACGGGGACGATGCCGCCCAGCGGCCCCGAAACCGACACGGCGATGGGCACGGTAACCGACTTGGGGGCTATCGAGTTGAGTATCTCGCGCCCGGCGCCAAACGCCATGGCGATATATACGACGCTCAGCACGCCCGCCACGCAACCCGCAAGGGTGGCGATGCCGACCGGGAGCAGGCTTCCGCGCAGTTGTTCGACCTGTTCGTAGAGCAGGTAGCCGAGTGCGACCACCGACATGCCCAGGGCAAAGTCGAGGATGCCCGTGGCTTCCTGGTAGCGGGCATAGCCGATGTCCGCCGCACGGAGGAATACGATGACGGCGACGAACGTGAGCAGCACGGGATGCAGCAGCGGCATCCGGATGCGGCGGTAGACCGCCGTCCCGAGGCAGTAAAGCCCCACGGTGAGCGTCAGCAGGAAGAGGTCGGTGGAGAGGAATGCCTTGTCAATCATTGTCCGGGGTGTTTGCGGCGGTTTCACGAAGGTGCCGGATGCGGCGCAGGCGCGAGCGGCGGTTCAGGCTCTGGAACGTCTGCCCCGTCACCAGCAGGACGATGATCGTCGAGGCGATGCCCGAGATTACGATCGCCCACAGGTTGTCGAGGATCACGCGGTAGGAGTCCATCAGCCCTACGCCGTAGGGGACGAAGAAGAGTGCCATGGCCCCCAGCAGGAACCGGGCTGCGGGACGTACCGTTTCGGCTTTGACCCAATGCAGGCACAAGGCTGCGAAGAGCAGGATCATGCCGATGATGTTACCTGAAACATAACCTCCGGTAAGGATGCTCAATGCATTGCCGATCAGCCAGAAAAGAAGGATGTAAAAAAGTCCGGGCATTGTGTGTGTGCGCTTGATTCCGGGGCAAAGATAGCATTTCCGGCCGGAAGTTGTTGCGCCCGCCTGTGATTTTATGTGCGGCGTGTCTTTTTCAACGGGCACTGCGTACTGGCGCACGACGCGCATCCCCCGCGGCGCCTGCCTCTGAAGAAGCACCACATCCGCCGCACCACGACGGCTGCGACCACGATGCCGATGCCCCAGACAGTATAGTCCTGCCACCCCATGTCAGAGCCACATGAAAAGGCGGTAGACCGCCCATGCTACGACCCACGCCAGCACCGTGTTGTAGACCACGGCTGCCGTGGCCCATTTCCACCCGGCCTCGGCGCCGATGGCGGCGATGGTCGCAATGCAGGGGAAGTAGAGGAGGATGAATACCAGGAAAGCCAGTGCCGATGCCTGCGTGAAGTCGCCGCTTGCCAGCAGCTTGCGGGAGAGGTTCACGGTTTCCTCGTCTTCGCCGGCCGGCTCCGTGACCTTGCCCGCCTGCGTGCCCGTGCTGACCTGTGCGCCAGCGTTTTCCGCAATGCGGATCGCCGTCTGTCCGTCCGCCCCGCCGATAATGGCGATGCTGCCTTCCGGCAGGTTTCCGATCTCGATCTTTTCGCCCGATCCCGTGACGATCTCCGTCGTGCCGGCGCCGGGGGCGGTTGCCGCCTCCCCGCCGTCGGAATAGAGCACGCCGAGCGTGCTGACGACGATCTCCTTGGCCGGGACACCCGACAGCAGTGCCACGCCCGCCTTCCAGTTCAGCCCCAGCGGACTGAAAATCGGCGCACAGCTTTGCCCCAGACGCCCGAGGTAGGAGTTCTCGTAGTGGACCGCCGTGCCGCCCTCTTCGCTGCGGGGGTAATAGCTCAGGAACCATACGACCATCGAAGCGATCAGGATCATGCCTCCCATCTTGCGCAGGTATTGCGCGCATTTGTCCCACATGTGGGTGAGCGTCGTCTTCCATGTCGGCAGGCGGTAGGGCGGCAGTTCCATGACGAAGGGCGTTTCGTCCACCGGGAACATGAAGCGCCGCATCAGGCGTGCCGTGACGACGGCCAGCACGACTCCCAGCACATAGAGCCCGATCATCACCATGCTGGCGTCGGCGGCGAAGAACGTCCCGGCGAGCAGGAGGTAGATAGGTATTCGTGCACTGCATGACATGAAGGGGGTTATGAGTATGGTTATCAGCCTGCTGCTTCGGCTCTCGATCGTCCGGCAGGCCATGATGGCCGGGACGTTGCAGCCGAAGCCCATGATCAGCGGGATGAACGATTTGCCGTGCAGGCCGATGCGGTGCATCACGCGGTCCATGATGAACGCCGCGCGGGCCAGGTAGCCCGAATCCTCCATGAACGAGATGAACAGGTAGAGGATCATGATGTTGGGCAGGAAGACGATGACCGCCCCCACGCCGCCGATGATGCCGTCGACCAGCAGGTCGCGCAGCGGCCCCGCGGGAAGGAGCGCGTCCACGCCGCTGCCGATCCATCCCACGAGCGTGTCGATCCACTCCTGCGGGTAGGCGCCGAGGCTGAACGTGCACCAGAACATCAGCCACATCAGGAAAAAGAAGATCGGGAAGCCCCACAGCTTGTGCGTCACGAAGGTGTCGATCAGCTTCGTGGCCGAGGCCTCTTCGCGTTTTCCCGGGGTGTAGGTCTCCTTGAGCGCCCCCTGAATGAACCCGTATTTCTGGTTGGCGAAAGCCGTCTCGACATCCTCGCCCAGGGCCTCGGCGATGCGCTTCGCCTCGCGGTCGCGGATCTCCACCCACTCGGGATAGCGGCTGCTGCCGCGCAGTTGTTCCTCGACCTGCCTGTCGCCTTCGAGCATCTTCATGGCATAGTAGCGTGGCGGGAAGGCCTTGGGCAGTTCGCCGCGGTAGTCGCTCATGTCGTCCTTGAGCCGCCGGAGCCCCTCCTCGATGACGGGGCCCATGTTTATATGGATGTGGCGTACGCGCTCGTCCTGATTTTCGTACACGGCGATCACGGTGTCCAACAGCGCCTCGATACCTTTGCCGTTGCGAGCCTCGACGGGTACCATCGGTACGCCGAGCATCCGTCCCAGGTTGTCGTAATCGAGCTCCGAACCGCGTGAATTGAGCTCGTCATACATATTGAGAGCCACCACCATGCGCGGGTTTATGTCGATCAGCTCGGTCGTCAGGTAAAGGTTGCGTTCGAGGTTCGACGCCACGACCGAGTTGATGATGACGTCGGGCGTCTTTTCGGCGATATGGCTGCGGACGTAACGCTCCTCGGGGGTATAGGCCGAAAGGGCATAGGTGCCCGGCAGGTCGGTCACCTCGAAGCGGTAGCCGCGGTAGTAGCGGTGGCCGCTCTTGGCGCCGACGGTCACGCCGCCGTAGTTGCCCACGTGTTCATGGCCGCCCGATATGGCGTTGAAAAGCGAGGTCTTGCCGCTGTTGGGGTTGCCCACGAGCGCCACGCTGATCGTGCGGCTGTGGCGCGAGATGACCTCGTCGGCCGTGGCGCAGTCGTCGTCCGCGCCCGGTGTCCCTGCGGCAGGGCATTCGGGGATTTGTTCCGGCGTTCCGCAGCCGCAATGCCCGTGGTGGTGCCCGTGATGAGGGCGGTGACGGTGATGTCCTCCGGCAAGGTATTCGTTCACTTCGCTGTCGGAGAGTACGACGACCATGTCGGCCTCGGTACGGCGCAGCGAGATGTCGTAGCCCATGATTTTATATTCGATCGGGTCTTTCAGGGGGGCGTTGAGTATCACTTCGACCCGCTGCCCGCGGATGAACCCCATCTCCATGATACGTCGGCGGAAGCCTCCGTGACCCGTTACCTTGAGGATCGTGGCCGACTCGCCGGTTTTAAGTTCGGATAAACGCATTGTCGCTCTTTGTTTTGGCGCCAAAGATACGACTTTGCGGCCGGATATGCAATCCCCATTTGTGGGTATATTGGGGCGCGTATCCGGCCTGCCGCTTCTGTGCGGCAGGGCGGGGCCGGTTCGTCGGCGCGCCGTTTTTCGCCTGTGTCAAACGCCTGCGTCGGGCGGCGCTACCACCCGCCGCCCAGCGCCTTGCAGAGGTTCACGTAGTTGATGTACTGCTGCGCCACGAGGTTCACCAGCCCCATCTGCGACTGGTAGAGGCTTCGTTGGGCGTCGATCACGTCGAGGTAGTCCGACAGCCCGCTGCGGTAGAGCGCCTGCGTCATGGTGGCGATACGGTCGTTCGAGACGACCAGTTCGCAGTAGCGCTCCGCCTGCCCGCGGTAGGTGGCGATGGCGACCAGCGCCTTCTCGACATCTGCGAATGCCGTCAGCACGGTTTGCTCGTAAGTCTTTGCCGCCTGCGTATAACGTTCCATGGCTGCCAGCTCCGAGCGGCGCAGCTTGCCGAAGGCGAACAGGGGTTGCGTGAGCGAGCCCAGCGCATCCCACGCCCAGGGGTTTGCCACAGTTAAACCTTTGATCGAGTTGGATGCTATTCCGCCTTTGGCCGTCAGTGCGATGGACGGGAACCTTGCCCCGCGTGCGACCCCGGCTTCGGCAGCCGCCCGAAGCATGTCGTAACGCGCTTCCATGATGTCCGGACGCCGCTTGAGCAGTTCCGACGGAAGCCCTACGGGGATGTCGGCGGGATGGCGGTCTACGAGCAGGCGCAGCCCCGAGCCCGTGCTGTCCGCCGCCTGCGGCGTTTCGCCCAGCAGGATGTCGAGCGACAGCCGCGTCTGCTTCACGGCACGTTCGTATTGCGGGATGTCCGCCTCGGCCGTGTAGACCAGGCTGCGTGCCTGCTCCAGCGCCACGCCGTCCGACATGCCGTAGCGGAACATCGAGTCGATCAGTGCGGCCGATTCGCGCCGCAGGGTGCAGCTGCGCCGGGCGATCGCCAGGTCGCGTTCGTATTCGAGCAGCGTGAAGTAGGTCGTGGCAACCTCCGCGGCCAGCGACAGCCGCACGCCCCGCAGCGCCCATTCCGAAGAGGCGATTTGCGCCCTGGCCGCCCGTTTGGCGTTGCGCAGCTGCCCGAACAGGGCGATTTCCCACGAGAGCGACGGTTCGACGGCGTAGGTCTGTACGATCTTGGTCTGCGGCGTGTATTCCCCCTCGGCCGTGACGCCTATGCCCACCTGGGGCAGGAACTGCGCCCGCACGACGCCGAGGTTCTGCCGCGCCTCTTCCACGCGCGAAGCCGCTACGGCCACGTCGCGGTTGTTCTCCAGCGCCCGCTGCACGAGGTTGTCGAGCACCGTGTCCCCGAACAGCCGCCACCAGTCGGAGGCGAGCGCCGCGGTGTCCCGCGGGAAGCCTTCGCCGTAGAGGTAGCCGTCGGGCACGTCGACCTTGGGCGGGTAGAAACGGGGTGTGCAGGCCGCGCAGGCGAGCGCGAAGATTACGGTAAGGTATCCGGTTTTCATAGTTTTTCCTCCTGTTTTTTGCGTTCGCGGCGGCGTTCGAAATTCCCGATGCGCCCTACGAAATAGTAGAGTGCCGGGTAGACGAAGATGCCCAGCAGCGTGGCGAACAGCATACCGCCCACCAGTGCCACGCCCATGATGTTGCGTGCCGTGGCGTAGACCCCGCTGGCGAATACCAGCGGCATGACGCCGAGGATGAACGCGAAGGCGGTCATGATGATCGGCCGCACGCGCAGTTTGGCGGCGCCGATCGCGGCGTCCATCAGCGACAGGCCCTTTTCGTTGAACAGCCGGTCGGCGTATTCCACGACCAGGATGGCGTTCTTGGCCGCCAGGCCGATGAGCATGACCAGCGAAATCTGCATGTAGACATCGTTGACGAAGAAGGCGTCCAAAAGGTGCGATACCCCGATGAAGAGCACGGCGCCCAGCACTGCGACGGGGACGCTCATCAGGATCGCCAGCGGCAGTCCCCACGATTCGTAGAGCGCCGCGAGGGCCAGGAAGACGAACACCAGCGCCAGCAGGTAGACCAGCCCACCCGTCTTCGAGGCATTGGCTTCCTGATAGGAGGTGCCGCTCCACGCCGTGCCGATGTCGTCGGGCAGCACCTCGCCGGCCGTACGGGTGATCTGCTGCATGACGGTCGTGGTCGAGGCGCGCGCCGCGGGCGTCACCGTGAGGGAGATCGAGCGGTAGAGGTTGAACTGCGAGACGTATTCCACGCCCACCGTGTCGACGACCTCCACGAACGACGATACGGGCACGCTCTCACCCGAGGACGAAGCGACGTAGTAGTTGTCGAGCGAGCGTTTGTCGAGGCGGTATTCGGGCGCCGCCTGGATATAGGTCTGGTAGAGCTTGCCGAAGCGCGAGAAGTTGTTGATGTAGGCGCCGCCCAGCAGGGTCGTCAGTTCGCCGTACAATACGCCCAGGTCGACGCCTGCGGCCAGCGCCTGCTCCTTGTCGATGCGCAGGCGGCGCTGGGGCACCCCGGCGTTGAACTGCGTGGTCACCGAGGCGATCGAAGGCTGTTTGCGCAACGAGTCCATCAGCCGCCCGGCCTGGGCGAGCAGGTAGGCCGTGCCGCGCCCTTCGAGATCCTGCACCTCGACCGATACGCCCGAGGTGATGCCCAGCCCGGGGATCGAGGGCGGGATGAAGGCATAGCACTCGGCTCCCGGCACGGCGACGTACAGCTCGTCGGTGAGTTTCTGTGCGATCTCCATGGCCGAGAGTTTGCGGTCGGCGAAGTCGACCAGCGAGACGAAGATGATGCCGCTGTCGGTCGAGGCGATGCCCGCCATCATGTTGAAACCTGCGGCGAACGAGGTCGAAGCCACTTCGGGCAGGGTGCGGATCACGGCGTCGGCCTCCTCCATGGCGGCCTGCGTGACGGGCAGCGCCGAGGCTTCGGGCGTGGAGACCATCACCATGACGTAGCCCTGGTCTTCCTCGGGGAGGAACCCGGCGGGCAGCTTGCGCCATACGACGAAGATGACCGCGAGTACTACGGCGATGAATACGCCCGTGCGCGTCACGTGGCGGATAAGCGTCGGCGTAAAGGCCGTATAGCGATCCATGTTGCGGGAGAACCAGCGATTGAAAGCGGCGAAAAAGCCTTTCTGCGGCGGTTCGCGGCGGCGCAGCAGCAGGGCGCACAGCGCCGGGGAGAGCGTCAGGGCGTTGAATGCCGAGATCACCACCGAGACGGCGATCGTGATGGAGAACTGCTGGAACAACCGGCCTGTGATGCCGCCCGTGAACGACACGGGGACGAATACGGCCAGCAGCACGACCGTCGTGGCGACGATGGGCGAGGCGACGTTCTTCATGGCTTCGAGCGCCGCGGCGCGGGGCCGCATGCCGGCGGCGATGTTGACCTGCGCGGCCTCGACGACCACGATGGCGTCGTCGACCACCAGGCCGATGGCCAGCACCAGCCCCAGCAGCGAGATGATGTTGACCGAGAACCCCAGCAGCGGGAAGAGCGCGAAGGCGCCGATGAGCGAGACGGGGATCGCCACGAGCGGGATGACGGTCGCCCGCCAGTCCTGGATGAAGAGGTAGATGATGAAGATCACCAGCAGGAGGGCGATCACCAGCGTGTGGAATATGTCCCGGATACCGGCGTCGATGCTGGTCGTGGTGTCGACGATCGTGGTGGCCGCAATGCCGTCGGGCATGCGTTTTTCGAGCCGTGCCATCGCCGCCCTGACCTTCTTGCCCACCTCCACGGCGTTGCTGCCGGGCTGCTGGTAGACGACGATCATGGCCGTGGGCTTGCCCTCGAAGAGCGAGCTCACGCCGTAGCTCTGGCTGCCGAGCGAAACCTCGGCCACATCGCACAGCCGGATCTGCTGGCCTTCCGAAGTCGTGACGACCACGATGTCGCCGAACTGCGCGGGGGTGGTGATCTGCGGCGGCATGGTCACCGTATAAGTATAGGTGGTGCCGTCGGGCGCGGGTTCGGCCCCGAACTGCCCGGCGGGGTAGATGCCTCCCTGGTTCTCGATGGCCGCGGTGACGGCCGAGACCGGGATGCCGTAGTATTTCAGCACGTCGGGCTTGAGCCATATGCGCATGGCGTACTCGCCGGCGCCCATGATCGACACCTTGCCCACGCCGTTGATCTTGAGCAGCTCGTTCTGGAGGTTGATGTAGGCGTAGTTGGAGAGGAACTCGGCGTCGTAGCGTCCGTCGCTGTGCAGCGAGAAGACCAGCAGGAAGCCGGTCATGGTCTTGCGCGTGGTGACGCCCTGCTTGGTGACCGTCAGCGGGAGCTGTGCGGTGGCCGACGAGACGTTGTTCTGGGTGAAGATGGCGTCCAGGGCGGGGTCGGAGCCTATGTCGAAGGTCACCTGCATGACCATCGAACCGTCGTTGGCGCTGGTGGTTTGCAGGTAGAGCATGTCGCTTACGCCCATGACGCTCTGCGCCACGGGTGTCGCCACGGCGTTGTTGACCGTCTCGGCATCGGCGCCGTCGTACGTGGCCGAGACCTCGACCACGGGCGGCGTGATGTCGGGGTACTGTTCGATCGGCAGGTTCAGGATCGAAATCAGCCCCACGAGCACGATGACGATGGCCAGCGACAGGGCGAAGATCGGGCGCGAAACGAAAAATTTCTCCATGGCGTCACTTTTTTTCGGGGATGACCTTCATACCGTCGTGCAGTTTCTGCTGCCCGGCCGTTACCACCAGTTCCCCGTCGATAAGCCCTTCGTCGATGCACCACATCGTCCCGTACGTGTCACCCGGGATCACCCGGCGGTACATGGCCGTGCTGTCGGGGCGCACCACCCAGACCGAGTTGACGCCCTGCGCCTGGCTCACGCACGCCTGAGGAACGACCACGCGCGGCCGTACCGGGCCGACGTTGGCCTCCACACGGGCGAACTGCCCGGGTTTGAGCGAACGGTCGGGGTTGGGGAACATCACCACCAGCACGAGCGTCCCGGTCGTGCTCGACACGTCCTTGCGCGTGTAGTCGTAAAGCCCCTTGTAGGGGTATACCGTGCCGTCGGCCAGCATCAGGCGGATGTCGGTGAGCAGCCCCGCGTTGTCGAAGATCGAGGTGCGCGGCCCTGCCGCGCGCAGGTATTGCGCCATAGGGATCGCCACGTCGACGGTCAGCGTGTCGATGTTCGAAATGGTCGTCAGCACGCCGAACTGCGTGCCCGGGCCCACGTAGTCGCCCACGTGTGCCGAGGTGTTGGAGATGATACCGTCGATGGGCGAGCGAAGCTCCGTATAGCCGACGTTCATGCGGGCGCTGCTGAGGGTCTGCTCGGCCGAGCGGACGGTGGCTTCGGCGGCTTTGTACTGGGCCGTATACTGGTCCAACTGCGACTGGCTGATGGCGTTGATCCTGGCCAGCGGCACGGCGCGGTCGTAGTTGTTGCGGGCTTCGACGGCCTGTGCCCGGGCTGATTGCAGGGCGGCCTCGGCTGCGAGCATCGAGGTCGAGAGCTGGTCGGGGTCGATCGTGAACAGCAGTTGCCCGCGCTTCACGGGCATGCCGTTGGCGAACTGCTTCGTAAGCAGGTAGCCGTTCACGCGCGGCTGGATCACCGCGTCGAAATTGCTCGCCAGGTAACCGATGAACTCCATGCGGTTGGGGACGCTGTCCGTGACGGCTTCGGCCACGCCGACCCTGAGCGGGGGCATGGCGGTTTGGGGCTTGTGCCTGCGGCACCCCGCGAGGAGTACGGCGAGCAGCCCCGTGATAAGGAAAAGTCTGTTCATACCGGGATGTTTTACGCCCTTGCAGGGACAAAAAACGTACCGTGAACAGGGTGAGAGTTAGTTAAAAAGGGGATTTTATGCTAAAAAAGGCTGATTTTTTTGGCTGCAAATGATGATGTTTAGATAATTTTTATATCTTTGCGTTGATAACAAACCCAAATTAATATAAAAGTTATGAAAGAATTAGTAGCAAAGATCAATGCCGAATACGAAGTATTCGCAGCAAATGCAGCAGCACAGGTGGAGAAAGGCAACAAGGCTGCCGGTACCCGTGCCCGCAAGTCCGCACTGGAGATTTCGAAGCTGATGAAGGAATTCCGCAAGATTTCCGTAGAGGCTGCGAAATAATCGCTGACTACGTAGACGCAACAAAGGCTGTCCTTGGGGGCAGCCTTTGTTGTTTTCGTGCCGTATGCGGATCGTTCCCGCGACAAGCCGCACGGTCGCGGCGCAGGTCAGGGCTCGATGCCGAATTTGCGGAACACCTTCATATCCTCTGCGGAGAGGTCCGTCTTGCGGAACGGTACGGCCTCGTTGTGGTCGTTCAGGTAACGGCGCGGCCGGGTGCGGTCGTAGTCCGCGTTGACCAGCGACACGCCCGTGTCGATGTAATTCCCCCGGATCGAAGCCATGTCGGCCATGGTGTGGAACAGCGCATGGGTCGTGGCGGGCGCCGTGGCGTTTGCCTCGGCGGCAGCGGCCTTGTCGGGGAAATTCTGCCGGTAAGCGTCGGAGAACCACGCCAGCGAAGCGACGTAGAGCTGGTAGGCCGTCGTCGTGGGCGAAGCGTGCAGGAACCGTTCGCGCCTGTCATCGAGGATGTCCTCGCCGTGGTCGGCGCAGTAGAGCAGCGCCGACGAAGTCCCGCGCAGCCCGCGCAGGTACTGGATCGTTTCCGAGAGGAAGAAATCCGTGTAGAGGATCGAATTGTCGTAGGCGTTGCGGAGCGTCTGCACGTGTTCCCGCGAGATCGCCACGTCGTCGTCGGGGCGGAACTGCGCAAACTCGCGCGGGTAACGCTGGTGGTAACTGAAGTGCGAGCCGTAGCAGTGGAGTATGAAGAGCATCTTCTGCGCCTTGTTGCTTTCCACGGCGCGGCGCACCTCGTCCAGCAGCTGCATGTCGTGGCGCGGCGAGCGGATATAGATCAGGTGGTCGGCGTCGCGGGCGAGTTTGTCGATCATGGCGCCCTGCGGCGACTGGTTGGAGATGAACCAGGTCTCGAAACCGGCCTCGTTGAACAGCGCCGGGAGCCCCTTGCGGCGGTAGAGTTCGGGATGCTCGTCGGTCGCAACGGACGAGAGGATCAGCGGCACGCTCTTGTGCGTGGTGTTGCTCTGCGTGAGCATGTCGCGGAAAACGATCAGGTCATCGACCTGCGAAAGGCGGGGATTCGTCTCGCGGTCGTAACCGTACAACTGCCAGTTCATCGCACGCGAGGCTTCGCCGATGACGTAGACGTATATCTCGCGCCCCGGCGCCTGGGCCGTGCGCGACGCACCGTAGGTGAAATCCTCCGAGGTCTCCTCGAAATTGTAGGCCTTGCGGAATTCCGTGGCGCTCAGGTGTACGTTGTAGAGCACGTTGAGCGGAAAGATCTCGTCCCGCAGCACGTGCCGGTCTTCGCTCACGCGGTAGGCCGGCCACAGCGCCAGCATGCCCAGCGCCATGAGCACCGCCCCGGTCAGCCCGACGTTCATGCGCGTGGTGCGCGATATCTGCCGTTTGTGCCCGATTTCGCGCGCGGCGAACCACAGCAGCGGCAGGTACATCACGCAGACCAGGATCACGGAGGGGTAGATGTTGCTCAGCAGCTCGCCCGCCTCGCCCGGGTTGGTCGTCACCAGGTTGGTGAACATGTCCGTGGCGATGATCGAGTTGCCGAAAAGGTACAGCAGCACGATCTGGAACGCACACAGGAAAATGAACGGGAACGCCAGCCAGATCATTATGCCCGAACGGCGCAGTGCCACGCTCCACATCATATAAAATCCCAACGGCATCAGTATCAGCGCCTCGACCGTCCATACGGAGTAGGGCTCGGTGTTGGCCAGCACGCAGTTGGGGATAATCAGCGCGACAAAGAAATAGACGGTCAGCAGCGTGGTGAAACGGCTGCGGGTTTTGACCGTCCGTCGCCTGTTATTTTTATTCGGATCAGCATTCATATCTTTACTAACCTAAAAAGCTTCGTTCAGGCTCAGCAGGAACCCGCTGGTTTTCTTGCCGAAGCCGTAATCGAGCCGCACATTGACCCGTTTTTTCAGCTCCCACCTCAGGCCGACGCCATAGTTGGGAAGCGTTTCCGACCAGTCGAACCGGTCGAGGCTCTCGAATACGTTGCCGGCACCGCCCCATACCGTGCAGCCGATACGCCGCCAGATGCGCTGGCGCAACTCTACCTGGAAGGTAATCATGTCGTTGTCCGTATAGCGCCCCTGGTAGTAGCCGCGCATGCGCTGCGAACCGCCCATGCGGGCCAGCATCGGCCACGGGGTGCCTTCGGAGTTGAACTCCGCGTAGAGGTCGGTGGCGATCAGTCCCCCTTTCCATACCTGACGGTACCAGTCGGCCGTGAAGGTCGTGCGCCACAGCGACTTGCCGCAGTTGCCCAGCCCCTTGGCGAAGAAGGTCTCCTCCAGGCTGACATAGATGCCCCGGTACGGGTTGGGGATGAAGTCGCGCGAGTCGTACTCGAGGATGGCCCCGATGCCGGTGGCCGTGTAGTGCGTCTTCTGTCCGTACTGCGACAGGTAACGCTCGCTGCGGGCGTCGAATTTCTTGCCCTGCGTGTGCTCGAAGCTCAGGATGCCGCCCACATAGGTGTTGGGCAGCACGCGGTGCAGGTAGCGCCCCTTCACGAGGTAGCGTTTTTCGTTGTACGACCCCTCTTCGTTATACCGCCCGTCGTGGTAGCCGATGCCCCACATGTCGCGGGGCGCCGAGGCGAACATTACCGTGTAGTCGATGCGTTTGCTGTTGCGGGCGAAGATGTTGTTGCCCGTGACCCCCAGTGCATAGAACCCCGAGATCGAGACATTGGCGAAGATCGAGATGTCCGAGGGCGCCGTCACCGAGTCCGTACGGTCGATGCGGTAGAGGCCCGCGGCCAGCAGCCCGATGCCGAGGCTCGTATTCTTCGAGTAGCTCGGGCCCCCCGCGAAGGTGAAGTCGATCTTCTTTTCGAACGTGCGGTCGGTGGTCGAACCTTCGAAATATTTTACGACGCGGCGCAGGAACGGCGGGCGTTTTTCGGCCTGCGGTTCCTCTTCCTCCGGAAGCGGGGTGTATGTATAGTGCAGCGTATCGCTGCCGTTGGTGTATACCTCCTGCTCCTGTGCCCGTCCGTGCAGGGCGCAGCCCAGGGCAAAGCATACAACGGCTATCCTGCGCAGCATCCGGCTATTTGTACTTCTCGATTGTTTCGTAGAAATCGGCCTTGTCCTGCTCCGAGAGCACGCCCTTGCGCAGGAATACCAACTCGCCTTCCTTCGATACGATCATCAGCACGAACTGGTTGTTGCAGTCGCCCAGCTCCCATGCCGTGCTCAGGATGCGATCCTGGTCGGCCAGTACCAGCGCGCCGTTCTTGGCCGTGCGCTTCTTGGCCATGTTGCGGGCCATGCCGTTGGGAACCATCGGGGCGTCCTTGAGGTTCATCACCCCGAAGCCGTAGATGTTGTCCCCCTGTGCACGGTGGTTCTCCTCCAGCTCGACCGTGAAGTCGTTGTTCTGCTTGTGGCGGTCGGGATCTACATAGAATATCATCAGGTTCTTCTCTCCCCAGTACGGCAGTTTGGTCGGTTTGCCGTCGAGGTCGAGCACTTCGACATTGTTCACTTTGCGCGGCAGCCCCTGGGCCATGGCTGCGGATGCCGTGAGCGAGAGGGCCGCCAGCATCGCGATTACTTTCATCTTCATTATATTCTGTTTTTTGGTTTTAAATGAAAACAAATCGGGACAAAGTTACAATATTTCCGCCAACATACCGACCGGCAGGCGATCTAATATTGTTCTCTTCGTTCAATTTTTTCGTTTCGCAGGGAAAAGGGCCGTGTCGAATGCGTACAGCCCGCCGCCGGACATGGCCAGAAAAACATAGACCCCCAGCCAGGTGAATGCCAGCGTCCCGAAACCCGGGGCGCCCCAGAGCAGCACCCCGAGGATTCCCGCCGCCATGACGATGGCCGATGCCCGTACCCACAGACCCATGATTATCAGGGTGGCGAGCACCACTTCGACCAGCGAAACGATGACGAATACGGCCGGGCTGCCGGCGAATGCGAAAGAGGGATACGAGTTGACGATCTCGTTGTAATCCTGTATTTTGCCTATGTTGTGGAAGAACATCATGCCTCCCGCGAACAGGCGCATGTACAATACGGCCCAATCCATGTGCCTGCATTGTGCGATCCGTTCACCGATTCTTTTTTCCATGCCCCGTGCCGTGCAATTTGCATTCCAAACCCCCGCACGGCGAATATCCGGCACGCCGCACCGCCTCAATCGTCCTGCCGGGCGAAAGACCAGTGCGTATGTACGATCTCCCAACCGCCGGACGTTGCGGCCGTGTAAACTTCCGTGCAGTGCATCCTGAACACCTGCCCGTCCCTGAGGGCCTCGTAATCGTATGCCAGGACGGCAGCGCCCGGCGACAACCGCACGACGGGGTCGATCATCCGGTACGTGTCGATCCTGACTTTGCCCCTGACCGTGCCGTAGTACTCTCCGAGGGCTTTTTTGCCGATGATTTTGCGTCCGAGAGCCGGGTCGAAATAGACTACGTCGCCGGACGTGAGTTCCAGGAACCCGTCGGGGTCGCCCTGGTTCCACCGCTCCAGTGCCCGCCGTTCCAATGCGATGATTGCGGCTTCGGGATCCCCGCCGCAGGGGGTGTGGTTCGTGTGTCGGTTCTAAAATTAAATAAATTTAGGATGTATGCCGTGTCGGACTTGTTATACCGCGGGTTGCCGGCACAGGCTCCGCCTTTTGGACGGGCAGCGGCACGGCACGACCCGATAAATTTGGCACTCCTCGCGTCTTGTACTATCTTTGCAGCCATGGAAACAAAGATACTTTTCGTTTGTTTGGGGAATATTTGCCGCTCCCCGGCTGCCGACGGAATCATGCGGCACATCGTCCGCGAACGCGGGCTCGGGGCGGAGGTTGCGGTCGACTCGGCCGGGACATATGCCGGGCACACGGGCGAACTGCCCGATGCCCGCATGCGGCGGGCTGCGTCGCGCCGCGGTTACGAACTGACGCACCGTGCCCGGCAGATCCGCGAGGAGGACTTCGGGAAATTCGACATGATCGTGGTGATGGACGACCGCAACTACGAGCACGTACACCGGCTGGCGCCGTCGCGTGCAGATGCCGCCAGGATCTTCCGTATGCGGGAGTTTTTCAGCCGCCATCCCGGCTGGGATCATGTTCCCGATCCCTATTACGAAGGGGCCGAGGGCTTCGAGCTGGTGCTCGACATGCTGGAAGACGGCTGTGAGGGAATCCTCGCGCACCTCGGGAAATAGGCTGCCGGAATACCGGGCGGACGGGTGCAGGTGTCATTTGTCGGAAAACCCTGCCGGCACCGCGGCTCGGAATGCGAAACACCGGCCCGGAAGTACCCGGGCCGGTGTTTTCATGTTCCGGAAATCCCTTAGAAATCGAGACCGAAGCTGATGCTGTACGTGTTGTGCAACAGCGTCTCCTTGCGTGCGATCAGGTAGGCGAAATCGAGGCGCAGGTGCAGGAACCGCACGCCGGCGCCGACCGACCCGTAGGTGGGGTAGTAATTCCGCCGTTCGCCATAGTGGTAGCCTGCCCGCAGCTGGATGAGCTGCATGAGGTTGTATTCGGCGCCTACGGACATCTGGAACCCGCGCACCCGTGCCGGGGAGAAATAGTAGCCCCAGTCCGCCCCGACGGTTATTTCGTGGGCATCGGAGAGGAACGTATCCAGCGCCACGCCTGCCGTGAGATCCATCGGCAGCGTATAGTCCGTTTTCCCGAGGTATCCGCCCAGGTTGCCCAGCTTGCCCCCGACGCGCAGCGTGGAGTAGCTGCCGACGTTCTCCAGCGGCATCGACCATGCCGCGCTCAGGTCGACGGCCAGTGCGTCGGCCGTGTCGTCGGGGCGTTTGAGGTGCATGTAGCGCCCCACGATGCCGACGGCCCACCTGTCGCCCAGGCGGCGCGAATAGCCCAGGTCGACGGCCATGTCGTTGTTGCCCCGTTCGCGCAGGTATTGCCGCCAGCCGATCTGTGCCAGGTTGACGTTGTCGAACCGGCAGAACCCGGTCACGGCATAATAATCGAATTCGCCCTGCCCGTAGTAGGACGAGGAGACCTGCGAGGGCATCTGCGAAAAGATGGCCGTCGCCGAGTTATTATAGATGGCGTGTGAACCCGACAGGGTCGTCATGGCTACGCCGCCCATGCCGAGCGCCTTGGCGTCGGGTGTCGGGAGCGTAGCCTCTTGCGCCGTCGCATACAGCGCGGCGGCGAGGAGTGCCAGGGTGGTTGTCAGACGTTTCATACGGCAAATATAGCAAAAAAGATGCAACTTGTATTCCGGGGCGTCGGCTGCGCCCGTTCCGCGGGCATGAGAGCCGCTTCAGGAGCGCTGCGACCGGCTCGAAGAAGTGCGAAAAGGCTTCTGCCGACGGAGCGTAAGCGTGCGGAACTCCCGGTAGGGTACGCATATAAGAAAAGTGCCCGCCGGATTTGTCCGGACGGGCACTTTTTCTTTTCGGCCGGTGTCTCGCGGCGCGGTTTTTCGTATTTCTATGGTCTGTACCGTCTTTTAGCAGTTCATCGCGCCGCAGCAGTGGATCACCTGCCCGCTGACATACGACGAGAGATCCGACGCGAGGAACAGCGCGACCTTGGCCACATCCTCGGGCGTACCGCCGCGGCGGAGCGGGATCTGCTTGTACCAGCCTTCTTTCACCTCGTCGGGCAGCTTGTCGGTCATCTCGGTCATGATGAAGCCCGGGGCGATGGCGTTGGCGCGGATGCCGCGAGGGCCCATCTCCTTGGCGATCGACTTGGCCAGGCCGATCATGCCGGCCTTCGAGGCTGAATAGTTGCACTGGCCCGCGTTGCCGCTGACGCCCACCACCGACGACATGTTGATGATCGAACCGCTCTTCTGGCGGGCCATAATGGGCGTCACGGCATGGATGAAGTTGAACGCCGACTTGAGGTTTACGGTCAGCACGGCGTCCCACTGCGCCTCGGACATGCGCATCATCAGGCCGTCCTTGGTGATGCCGGCGTTGTTCACCAGGATGTCTATGCGGCCGAAGTCCTTCACGATCCGGTCGATGACCTCATGCGTCTCTTCGAAATTCGCCGCATTCGAGGCATAGCCTTTGGCCTTGACGCCCAGCGCTGCGATCTCGGCCTCGGTGGCCTTGCCGTTCTCGTCGATCGCCAGGTCGGTGAACGCCACATCGGCGCCTTCCTTGGCGAATTCAAGTGCGATGGCTTTGCCGATGCCGCGGGCTGCACCCGTTACGACAGCCACTTTTCCTTCGAGTAATTTCATAACTTTCAACGTATTAAGAGTTTCGGTAAAATATTCTGTTTTTCCTTTTTTCGTCCAAAAGACGAACAAAGTTAAGAAAAATATTTTGAAACGTCCCGCCGCCGCCGGATTTTCGCCAAATATTACTAACTTTACCGTCCGTAAACGGAATTTCGTAAAACCCTTAACGATATGAAAAGAGACACCCAGATTTTCGATCTGATCGCCGCCGAGCGCAGCCGTCAGATGCATGGCATCGAATTGATCGCCTCGGAGAATTTCGTCAGCGACCAGGTCATGGAAGCCATGGGCTCCGTGCTGACCAACAAATATGCCGAGGGCTATCCCGGGGCCCGCTATTACGGCGGCTGCGAGGTCGTGGACAAGGTCGAGACACTCGCCATCGAACGCATCTGCCGCCTCTACGGCGCCGAATACGCCAACGTGCAGCCCCACTCGGGCGCACAGGCCAACATGGCGGTATTCTTCGCCTGCATGCAGCCGGGCGATACCTTCATGGGGCTCGACCTGGCGCACGGAGGCCACCTTTCGCACGGTTCGCCGGTCAACATGTCGGGCAAGTATTTCAACGCCGTGGGTTACCAGTTGGACGAGGCCACGGGTGTCATCGACTACGACGCCATGGAACGCAAGGCGCTGGAGTGCAAGCCCAAGGTGATCGTCGGAGGCGCCTCGGCCTATTCGCGCGAATGGGATTACAAACGTATGCGCGCCATCGCAGACAAGGTGGGGGCGTTGCTGCTCGTGGACATGGCGCACACGGCCGGCCTGATCGCCGCCGGGCTGCTGGACAACCCCGTGAAATACGCGCATATCGTCACCTCGACGACGCACAAGACCCTGCGCGGCCCGCGCGGCGGTATTATCCTGATGGGCAAGGATTTCGAGAACCCCTGGGGGCTCACCACGCCCAAGGGTGCCGTGAAGATGATGTCGCAAATCCTCAATTCGGCCGTATTCCCCGGCATCCAGGGCGGGCCGCTCGAACACGTCATCGCCGCCAAGGCCGTGGCGTTCGGCGAGGCGCTCGAGCCCTCGTACAAGGAGTACCAGGCGCAGGTGCAGAAGAACGCCAGGGCGATGGCCGAAGCGTTCGTTAAACGCGGTTACAAGATCGTTTCGGGCGGCACGGACAACCACCTGATGCTGGTCGATCTGCGCACGAAGTTCCCCGAGCTGACGGGCAAGCTGGCCGAGAAGTGCCTCGTGGCGGCCGACATCACCACCAACAAGAACATGGTGCCGTTCGACAGCCGCTCGCCGTTCCAGACTTCGGGGCTGCGCTTCGGGACGCCGGCCATCACCACCCGCGGCCTGAAGGAGGACAGGATGGACTACATCGTCGGCCTGATCGACCGGGTGCTGCACGACCCCGAAAACGAAGCCAATATCGCCGCCGTACGCAAGGACGTGAACGCCCTGATGGCCGGCTATCCGCTTTTCGCGTGGTAAAATTCCGGTAGGATGAAAGAGGTCATCGACTTTTTCCGCCGCCTGCACGACAACAACGACCGTGCATGGTTCGACGCCCACCGCGCCGAATGGGCGCACGTGAAGGGACGCTTCGCGGCCTTCACGGAACGGTTGATCGAGGGCATCTCCGAGTTCGATCCTACGGTGCGCGGCCTCAGGGTGCAGGACTGCACCTACCGCATCGCCCGCGACACGCGGTTCAGTCCCGACAAGTCGCCCTATAAAACATATATAGGTGCGTATATCGCGCCCAAGGGCAAGAAGTCGGGGTTTGCAGGCTACTATTTCCACATCGAACCCTGCTGCGACAGCCTCGTATGGAGCAACCTGCTTTCGGCGGGGCTCTATTGCCCCGAGCCGGTCGTGCTGCGCAGCGTGCGCGAGGAGATCCTCGACAACGGTGCGGAAATCGCGGCGGCCATCCGCAAGGCCAAGGGGTTCGGCATCGTCGAAGAGAACAAGCTCAAGCGGGTGCCTACGGGATTCCCTGCCGACAGCGAGTATGCCGAGATGCTGAAGCTCAAGGATTTCTATATCGCCAAGAAGATCACCGAGGAGTTCCTGCTCTCGGACGACCTGCTGGAGCGAACCCTCGCGGAGTTCCGCCGCACGCAGCCGTTCATCGCCATTCTGAACCGGGCGATCCGCTACGCCCACGAAGAGATGCAGTGACATGAGACGTCTGTTTCTGATCGCTGCACTGTTTCTGTGGACGCCGGCCGGAGCGCAGAACGACGATGCGACGCCGCGGAAGATCGAAAAAGAGACCTTCGTCTATGCCGTGCGGGATGCCGACACGCTGCGGCTGGACCGTTATGCGCTCCTCTCGCCCGACAGCCGGGCGAAACCCTGCCTGATGTTCCTTTTCGGCGGCGGCTTTATGACCGGAACGCGGGACAACCGGCGTTTCCGCCCCTTCTTCGACTACTACGCCCGCAAGGGGTTCGTCGTCGTGTCGATCGACTACCGGCTGGGGATGAAGCGGGCCAGCTCGACGAGGAGCATTTCACGCAGGCGTTGGACATGACGCTTTCGATGGCGACGGAGGACCTCTACGACGCCACGGCCTATATCTGCCGGCATATGCCGGACGTCGATCCTTCGCGGATCGTGACGTGCGGGTCGAGCGCCGGGGCCATCACGGTGCTGATGGGCGAGTACTGGCTTTGCAACGGGCATCCGCTGACCGCCGGGAAGTTCACGCAGGACTTTAGCTACGCCGGGGTAATCGCCTTTGCGGGAGCCGTTTGCGATACGCAGGACAGCCTGCGCTGGGCGCGCGATCCCGCGCCGATGCTGCTTT
>ENA-ORTP01001491-ORTP01001491.1-human-gut-metagenome-genome-assembly--contig:-NODE-1491-length-23395-cov-4.740189_pt1 | contig 23395 bp, 17 predicted proteins | sample MGYA00241913_ERZ509190 | MGnify/ENA primary metagenome ERZ509190 (study PRJEB26280, sample SAMEA2338839) | human gut metagenome | biome: human gut; feature: human-associated habitat; material: faeces...
GTACCAAATCCGGATCAAAAGGAGCTTTCTTATACAAGAAACATAGATTGCGGGCTACAAACGAAAGCTGAACATCTTTCAGTACCTTCGTTTTCTGTATCCACCTCCTGGAGAAATTATAGCTCAATGATACTTCACGCAACCGTAAATTGGTAGCATCATACATATAATACTCCGTCACCCCGGCACGCCCGCCTACTATTTTATAGAATCCCTTCACATCGTCTATACGCTGACCGTCGAGCATTACATATCCCCTGTCACGCGCATCAGCCGTTATTTCGGATACCCCATAAAGATCCATTTCCGCCTGCGTCTGCGAAAGGACTTCGCCTCCGTAACGCCAATCAAGCAGAAAATAAAGGGTGAAGCCTTTGTAAGAGAATGTATGGTCCCATCCCATCATAAAGACAGGGTTGGCATTGCCTACTTTCACCGTATTCCCATCACCCTCTACCAATGGAAGTCCTTTATTATCACCCTCTGTTTCGTAGACGATATTGCCTGCATCATCACGCACAAAAGCCTTACCATAAATATCACCGATAGAACCGCCTTTAATAAGCTTCATGGCATAGCTGGAAGAAAAACTGGTAGGCCCGTAAATCATTTCTTTCAGATCTTCGTGCAACTTCACTATCTTATTCTTATTGGTAGAGAAGTTTACAGAAGTTTTCCAGTTGAAATCAGGAGTTAATACGGGAGTTCCATTCAATGTCAATTCCCATCCCCGATTCTGGATATTCCCGGCATTTACATATCGGTAAGCATACTTATCACCTGCAAGTGCGGGAAGTTTGAAGAACTGATTATAAGTATTGGTACGATAATAAGTCAGATTAACCCCTAAACGGTGTTGAAAGAATCGCCATTCAGTTCCAAATTCGATGGCATGAGTCATTTCCGGCTCCATTTCCTTGAAAGGTGCGGCGTCATTCGCCTGTATCTCGCCACCGGCATTGATCTGCGAAGAGGGATTAGTGATAAATGGAGGAATATCATTCCCTACTTTACTATAAGCGCCACGCAATTTTGCGAAAGAAACCCATTCGGGTAACTTCACCCATTTATCAAGTAGCATGGAAAGCCCTACAGAAGGATAAGCGAATCCGGATTTTTCATGGCTGGTATAAGACAAGGTTGACGCCCAGTCATTACGGGCCGTCAAATCAAGAAACAATTTTTCCTTATAACCGATCTGTGCCGTACCGAATATAGATTGCAACTGACGGCGTTGATCTATTCGCTGGTCAATACTGGCAGAACTGTTCATGACGATATTGGCAATATTAAACACATTAGCAAACTTCAAAGATGCATTTTTCGAATCATATCGGGTAGAATTAACGACTTTATCATTTATACTACCACCAATCGCCGCATCCAGTGTAAAATCCCCCCAGGTTTTCTTCACCATCGCCATGACATCACCATACATCTGGGTTTCCTGATAATCCATCTCGATATATCGTCCGTTCGCTCCACACAGGGCGGTGGCAGTAGACGCATAGAATTTCTGGCGTAACTTGTCCGCCCAATAATCCATGTTTCCACGGGCTTGAATCGTCAGCCAATCATTTACCTTAAAGTTTGCTGAAAGAGAAAGGATAATGCGTGTACGTGTTTCTTTACTTTGTATGCGGTTCGTTATCCAGTATGGATTCTGTTCGAAGTCTTCGGTAAACGTATGCCAATTCTGCACACCCAGTTTCCGTTCTTCGTCATAGGTTTCAAAATGATCTTTATAATAAGACAAATCCTCCCCACGAGGAAAACGATAGAGCCCTACCAACGGATTCATATAGAAACCTCCCGACACCGGCTTATTCTCGACGGTCTGTTTCATCACATTCACACTACCGTCCAGTTTCAGACGTTTGTCGAACATGGTAGCCGTCTCACGCAAGTTTATATTATGCTTTTTCAGTTTATTCTTGTCGATAATCCCCTTTCCGGTAGTATTGGCATAGGAGAAATAAGTTTGCAGGTTTTCATTTCCATAACTGATAGATACGGAAGTCATCGATGTCAATCCGGTACGGAAAAAATCATCCAGATTATCATAAGCCATCAGATTCTCTTTCTCTCCCCAGCTGTCTACCACATCACTGACACCATAACGATTCTGCATTTTAGGCATACTGAATGCTTTCTCGAAAGTGAGTCCTGTAGAGAAATTAATATTCCTTTGTCCGACAGAGTTGCCTTTTTTAGTCGTAATAAGAATCACTCCGTTAGCAGCCATGCTACCATATAAAGCGGCAGCAGGAGCACCTTTCAGGATACTGATGCTTTCTACATCTTCCGGATTCAGATTAGAGATTCCGTCTCCTCCATCACGATTCCCTGCATTCGCCGTACCACCAATAGCCGAATAAGCCTGTTCGGAAGAGGTGTTCGACATCGGCACTCCATCTATTACATAAAGCGGTTGATTATCACCGGATACCGAACGGATTCCCCGGAGACTAACTTTTGCGGAACCGCCCATACCGGAAGAGTTTTTGTTGATTTGCACACCGGCAGCTTTTCCTGCCAGGGCAGCAATCATATTTACTTCTTTGACACGGTTCAGTTCTTCTCCCTTGATTTTTTGCACAGAATAGGCCAATGTAGCTTCATCCTTTTCAAGTCCCAAGGCCGTTACGATGACATGTTCAAGCATCACCGCATCTTCCTGAAGACGTATTTCAAGCACATTCCGACCTGCCACATTGACTTCTACAGTCTTATAACCCACAAAAGAAACTTGTAAGACAGCACTATCCGGCACAGACAAAAAGAATTTTCCATCAATATCGGTCACAGTACCATTGGCTCCCCCCTTTTCGCGTATTGTAGCACCGATCAGTGGTTCACCATAGATATCAATTACACGCCCTCTCACGGTATTATGATCAGAAGGAACTTCTATCGTCCCTCTTAACACTTGTTGCTCCGAAGCATAACAATTTCCTCCCTCCAGAAAAAACAGGCCTATTAAGAAGCAACTCACAAAAACTTCTTTTTTCAATGATATAATAAAATATTGTTTGTTCATCACGCCGCAAAAATAACTAATTATTTTAAATCTAGCATTTTTTCTCATTGATTTTGAAGGAAATAAACATTATCACTATTTTTGTACGAAATTAAAATGAAAGAAATTATGGAAATCGAAATACATCCGTTAGAACCGTTTCTCCCAGCGAAATCAAAATTACTTATGCTGGGAAGTTTTCCGCCACAGAAAAAACGTTGGTCTATGGAGTTTTACTACCCGAACCTAAACAACGACATGTGGCGTATATATGGAATCTTATTCTTTAATGATAAGAATCACTTTCTGAATTCGACACTAAAATCGTTCTGCCGCGAGCAAATCATAGACTTTTTAAACGAAAAGGGGATTGCCCTATTTGATACCGCTTCATCCATTCGTCGGTTGCAGGATAATGCATCGGACAAGTTTCTTGAAGTAGTGGAAGCCACCGATGTTGCAGCATTACTGCGGCAGCTTCCCGAATGCAAAGCAATCGTCACTACGGGCCAAAAAGCAACGGACACTCTCCGACAGCAATTCGACATAGAAGAACCCAAAGTAGGTGATTACTCCGAATTTGTTTTCGAAGGTCGTGCCTTGCGACTATACCGGATGCCCTCATCATCAAGGGCGTATCCATTAGCATTGGACAAGAAAGCAGCCGCTTACCGGATTATGTTTCAGGATTTACAGATATTGAAGTGAAGTTCAAGTATTAAGTATTAAATATCAAGTATTAAATTATAAATGAATATGGCAACATTATTTTTGCAGTACCCGGCATGCAGCACATGCCAAAAAGCCAAGAAATGGTTAACAGAAAATAACATTGAGTTTACCAACCGCTTAATCGTAGAAGAAAATCCTACGGTGGAAGAATTAAAGGCATGGATTCCGCGCAGCGGTCTGCCGGTGAAGAAATTCTTCAACACGAGCGGATTAGTATATAAAGAGCTGAAACTAAGCGAGAAGCTACCTGCAATGAGTGAGGAAGAACAGATAGCACTATTGGCAACCAACGGTAAATTGGTGAAACGCCCATTGGTAGTGACAGACAGCTTCGTTCTGGTCGGTTTTAAGCCCGATGAGTGGGAAAAATTAAAATAATTCAAAACTTATTTACCCGAATGTTTGGAGATTCAGAAGTTTCTACTACCTTTGCAGCCGCAAACACGGGAGTAGCTCAGTTGGTAGAGCACCGGTCTCCAAAACCGGGTGTCGGGAGTTCGAGCCTCTCCTCCCGTGCAGAGTTAAATAGCTGTAAACAATAAGTTTACGGCTATTTTTCGTTTCAGGTCGGACGAAATTCGGACGAAATAAATGATAGTGACGCTATCTGACAAAGATAGTGACGGTATACAACAGCGATAGCGTCACTATCCCGAACATATACCGTCACTATCATTTTCTACGATTATCCATCTGGAATTCTACGTTCATTCATATCTGCGAATCTTACGCATAGTCATATAGCGTACACTCACAATGACTCCCGCCCGATTTCCTAGTTCTTATTCGTTCTTTCCAATCCTTTGGCAGCCTCAACCAAACGGATGAACTCTCTTCTATATCCTTTATCATCATTATTCAGTCCCTGTTTGGCCAGATCAATCACTTTGTCGTAACTGGCATTTCCTTTAAAGTCAGACTCCCGGAGTAACTGTCCGAACATAGCCACTGCAGAAGCAAAGCGGAAATCGGAAGAAACATTATTTCCTTTATTATCTACGAAAGGAAGTTCCATTTTCTTGCTGACATCTTTATCCGGAGCTTTATAACGCAGTTTCACAGTCAGGAGTTCATTAGAGCCTGTCGGCTTCACGGACACTTTCTCTTTCTTCTGATATTTCAAGTCGTCTATTTTACCTACATATTCATTCTTTACTCCCGTAGGAATCACTTCGTAAAAGGCTGTCACTGTATGTCCCGCACCCATATCTCCGGCATCTTTAGCATCATTATTAAAGTCCTCGTCTTTCAACAGACGACTTTCGTAACCAACCAGACGATATGCCTGCACTTGGGAAGGATTAAATTCGACTTGCAGTTTGACGTCTTTTGCCACTGTATGCAGCGTAGCACCGAATTCGCCTACCAAAACACGGTTGGCCTCCTGCAAGTTATCTATATAAGCATGATTGCCATTTCCCTTTTCAGCCAACACCTGAATCTTCTTATCTTTATAATTACCCATGCCATACCCCAGTACAGTAAGGAATACTCCACTCTTGCGTTCTTTTTCAATCAATTGTTCCAATCCTTCAGCAGAAGAAACGCCCACATTAAAATCACCATCGGAGCAAAGTATGATACGGTTATTGCCGTTAGAGATCAGATTCTTCTTGGCTATTTTATACGCTAACAAGATACCTGCACCACCTGCCGTAGAGCCACCCGCCGTTAATTCATCTATCGCTTCGCGAATCTTCTGTTTGTCGCTACCCGGAGTTGCTTCCAGTTTCACACCGGCACTGCCTGAATAAGTCACAATCGCTACTTTATCTTTATCACGTAAGTTATTTACCAATAATTTGAGAGATGACTTCACCAAATCCAACCGGTTGGCTCCCCACATAGAACCGGAGACATCAATCAGGAATACCAGATTAGATGCAGGCAGATTATCCGTCGGGATTTCTTTTGCTTTCAGGCCGATACGTACAAGACGATGGTTTGTGTTCCAGGGACAGGCTCCGGATTCCATCGTAATTTTCACAGGATCACTTCCTGTCGGCTTCAGATAATCATAAGAAAAGTAGTTCACTAATTCTTCCGTACGGATAGCATCAACCGGAGGCAGTTCACCTTTATTGATAAAACGACGCATATTACTATAAGAAGCGGCGTCTACATCAATAGAGAAAGTAGAAAGCGGAGCATCCGACACACTCTTGAAACCATTCTCCTGAAACTCTCCGTATTCTTCCGCATTTGCAGCATCATACATGATTCCCGGAGTCGGACATACTGCCCTGTAAGCAGTAGACATTACTTTTGCAGCTCTTGTCTCATGGCCGTATCCTACCACCACACATTCTTCCAATGCCAGTTCGTCAGCTTTCATCTTCACATCCAGCGTGGCCGATTTTACCACCCTTCTCTCTTGCTTATACCCGATATACTGGAACAACAACGTTTCCCCTTTCTTAGCCTGTATCGTGTACCGGCCATTCATATTCGTTACCGTACCCTTCGTAGTACCCTTTATCTGTACCGAACAGCCAACAAGCGGAGTTCCATCCTTTGCATCCGTCACAGTACCCGACACGGTAATAGCTTGCGCGTTCACCATCCCTAAAGAAACAACTGCCATCAGCAGTACGAGCATCATTGCTCTGAATTGATTTGTTTTCATAACTTCATTATTTAAAATGTTACTAATAGTTCGCTTTTACTATAGAGATGCAGATTTCACACTGATTCCATAAATGACTTGAACTTTTTTTATCCGGCAGAAAAAAGAGTCCTTTCAAAATTCTCCCTTATTCCTTTGCCACTCATCAGATGATGTGTATATTTGCGAATCATAAACATATCACAAATATGAAAAACGAAGTCGACGGAAGGCGGGAAATAGCCTCACGAAACACGGCCTGGGCTAATAACATTGCCCGCAAACTAACTCGTTGGGGTGTCACTCCCAATCAAATTTCCATGATGAGTGTATTCTTCGCTATGGTAGGTTGCCTCCTGCTGATTGGCACAGTTATTTATCCCGGCTTCAATAAATATGTAGCCTATATTCTGTTCATCGTTTGTATGCAGTCGCGGTTGCTCTGCAACCTGTTCGATGGGATGGTTGCCATTGAAGGAGGAAAAAAAAGTGCCAACGGAGATCTTTATAACGATATGCCCGACCGTTTTGCTGATGCATTGTTCATCATTCCCGTCGGGTATGTAGCAGGTGGATTCGGAGTCGAATTGGGATGGCTGGGCGCCCTTCTTGCTGTTATGACAGCTTATTTCCGCTGGATAGGAGCCTATAAAACACATCAGCATTTCTTCAATGGTCCGATGGCCAAACAACACCGCATGGCATTGCTGACACTGACCTTTGTAGTCGCCACCTGCACCATCCATTCAGGATACGACCGGATGGTATGCTTCATCGCTCTAATCATTATCAACATCGGTCTTATCGCGACACTGATACATCGCCTGTACCTCATGTCACACACAACAAACACTGAAATAAAATGAAAAATCTACTGGATAAAATATTCCCTACATTAAGCGATGAACTGATTATTGTCATCTCGCTTATCATCGGACTGCTTGTTACGGCAAGCCTTATTCTTTTCCTTGTAAAAAAGATATCTCCGAAAACAAATATCAGCGAACTCGCCGCACGCACGCGCTCATGGTGGATCATGGCGGGTATGTTTATCGGTGCTGTATTTATCAGCTATAACATCTCTTATTTCTTCCTTGCCTTTCTCTCTTTCATTGCTTTCAGAGAACTTTATTCTGTATTGGGATTCAGAGAGGCAGATCGCGGAGCACTGTTTTGGGGCATACTGGCTATCCCCATTCAATATTATCTGGCTTACCTTGCCTGGTATGGAGCATTCATCATCTTCATTCCGGTAGTCATGTTCCTCGTATTGCCTTTACGGCTCGTTTTAAAGGGAGATACACACGGAATCACCAAGTCGATGGCACTGTTGCAATGGATTCTGATGCTTTCGGTATTCGGTATCAGCCACCTCGCTTATCTCCTGTCACTTCCCGAACTACCGGGATTCAGTTCCGGAGGACGGGGTCTGCTGTTGTTCCTTGTATTCCTTACGGAAATCAATGATATCATGCAATTTATCTGGGGCAAACTTCTCGGACGGCATAAGATTCTTCCGAAAGTAAGTCCGAACAAGACATGGGAAGGTTTCCTGGGCGGTGTCATCAGTACCACTGTCATTGGTTACTTTCTCGGTTTCCTGACTCCCCTCTCCGCTCCCAACGTTATTCTGGTTAGCGCCCTCCTTGCGATTGCCGGATTCTCGGGAGACGTAGTCATCTCCGCTATCAAGAGAGATAAAGGAATTAAAGATATGGGGAACAGTATTCCCGGTCATGGAGGAGTATTCGACCGGATAGATTCGCTGTCCTACACTGCTCCTGTATTTTTTCATTTAGTTTATTACATTGCATATTAAACGGAGAGAATGGAAAAAAGATTCATGCAAGCTGCTGCCATGCAGATTATATATAAAGGTGTTTTCCAATGGTTCCTGAAATTAATCGTAGGGGTTCAGTTCACCGATTGCCGCTTCCTTAAAAAAGAAAAGCAATTCATTATCCTTGCCAACCATAACAGCCACCTGGACGCCCTAAGCCTATTGGCTTCCCTGCCCGGCGAACTCTTGTGGAAAGTCAAACCCGTAGCAGCAGAAGACTATTTCGGGAAAACCCGCTTTCAGGCTTCCATCAGCAACTTTTTCATCAATACGCTTCTTATCAGAAGAAAAGGGGAAAAAGATTCGGAGCACGATCCGATCCGTAAGATGCTTGAAGCCATCGATGCCGGGTATTCACTGATTCTTTTTCCGGAAGGAACCAGAGGAAAACCGGAACAGATGGGAAAAATAAAATCCGGCATTGCCCGTATCCTGTCGCTACGGCCTGAAGTGAAATATATTCCTGTATTCATGACCGGTATGGGACGCTCTTTACCCAAAGGAAAGATGATCCTGTTGCCATACAAAGCATCTATCTATTATGGTATGCCCGCTTTGGTAAAGAGTACGGATACACATGAAATATTAGAGCAGATAACAGGTGATTTTGAAAGAATGAAAGAAAAATATCAAGTTGTTATCGACGAAGAAGAGGAATAGATGTTGTTTTTCAAAAGAAACATATCGAAACTATCGGACGAGGAATTACTGATACACTATACGAAGTCCGGCGATACGGAATATTTCGGTGAACTATACAACCGATATATCCCGTTACTGTACGGACTTTGCCTGAAATACTTGCATGATGAAGACCGGGCACAGGAAGCAGTCATGCAGTTGTTTGAAGATTTATTGCCTAAACTGGGAAATTATGAGATAAAAGTTTTCAAGCCATGGCTCTACCGGGTGGCGAAGAATCATTGCCTGCAACTTTTACGGAAGGAAAATAAAGAAATTCCGTTAGATTATACGGTTAATATTATGGAATCTGACGAATTTCTGCATCTATTAAGTGAAGAGGAAAGTTCGGAGGAACAACTGAAGGCATTACATCACTGTCTCGAAAAGTTGCCCGAAGAACAACGGACCAGCATTACGCGTTTCTTCCTCGAAGAGATGTCGTATGCCGACATTGTGGAACAGACCGGATTTACTCTGAACAATGTGAAAAGCTATATCCAGAACGGAAAGCGAAATTTAAAAATTTGTATCAAGAAACAAGCCCTATGAAACTATTGGACTACATACGAGGACTCCGCAAAGGAAAAGAGGCGCATCGACTGGAAAAAGAGTCGATGAAAGACCCTTTTCTGGCTGACGCGATGGATGGGTACCACCAAGTAGAAGGGGACCACGAAGAACAGATTAATAAATTGCGGATGAAGGTAAACGCCCATTCGGCAAAGAAAAGAAATACGTATGCCGTCACCTGGAGCATTGCCGCCTGCCTGATTATAGGAATCGGAATCAGCAGTTACTTCCTGTTTCTGAAACAGAATGTTGGAGAGGATGTGTTCATAGCTAAAGAGCAGCCCGCCGCCACTGCAACTGTTCCTGCTCACAAAGAAGACACTTCCCTATCCGCTCCAAAGATGGAACCGGATTCCGGTCGTCCTTCTGCCACAAAGGAAACGGTCGGAAAAGATATAATCGCCAAGACAAGGCAGGATTCTCCATCCCAAAGTACACCTTCGGGGGCTCCTTCCGCAACGGTTCCTAAAGCAGTGGCTTCTAAAGCAGCGACTCCCCAAGCAACGCCTGCCGGAACTCCGATAATGGAAGAAATGGTTGCTCCGGCAGAAGAGCTGGAAGAAGCGGCTATCACAACGGTTACAGATACTTCTTTCCTGGATGCCAACAGGAAAAAGATGAAAGCAGCTCAATTGACCACCCAAATGAACAACATGATCAAAGGGAAAGTGACGGACGACAAAGGAGAACCACTCATCGGAGCTAACGTCACTTATAAAGGAGCAACTTATGGAGCGATAACGGATATCAACGGAGAATTCTCCTTGCCCAAAAAGGAAGGTAATGAAATATTAACTGCACATTATATTGGCTATAATCCGGTTAGTATACCGGCAGACACCAGTAAGAATATGCTTATAGCCATGAGTGAAAATAAAACAACACTGGATGAAGTCGTAGTAACAGGATATGGCGCACAGAAAAAGGTAGCTGTGACAGGAGCCATTTCTGCCGTATCCATCAAAGATTTGAAAAAAGCTTCGGGTGCATTGCAGAAATCAGATACATTAAAAGACGCTGTTATCTCCCAAAAGGCCGATAGTTTACAGGGTCCTGTCGTTCCGGAACCCGTAACAGGAATGAAGCAATATAAAAAGTATCTGAAAAAGAATCTGGCATACCCTGCGGACGATGCTTGCGCAGAAGTCAAAGGCAAAGTTACCTTGACTTTCTTTGTTAACAAAGAAGGGCGTCCCTTCGACATTAAAGTCAAGGAAAGTCTTTGCAAGTCTCTGGATAAGGAGGCCATACGCCTGATTCAAGAAGGTCCGGACTGGACTTACGGAAACCAATCGGCAGAAATCACAGTGAAATTCCACAAGTAATGTGGCCGGCAGAGCTCTTATGAGAGCTGACTTTTTATGAATTAGCTTTCTTATGAATGATGAATACAACAAGAATTATACTCACTTTAATAAGAAAAAGTTCTCAAGCCCATGAGAAAAGATTCTCATAGGCTTGAGAATTATTTCTCATCGCAATGAGTATTTTTTCTCATAGCCTTGAGAATTTTTTCTCATTGCGATGAGAATGGTTTGAGAATAATAAGCGCCCGTCAGTCGTTATAAGATTCTAAATCCAAGTTCCTTTACGCCACAGGAATTCCAACGGTCCTTGTTTATGACGGGCAAGCCACCAGCGGCTGAATATCAACTGAATAGTGAAGATAAGTAATGCAATCAGCAGGCTTCCCGTTGCTCCCGCATACTTGTACATTGACAGTCCGAATCCGTAATAGATGGTTACTCCCATGATTGACTGGGAGATATAATTTGTCAGACTCATGCGACCGTAAGGAATCAGCAGACTTTGCCAGCTATATCCTGTATCCTTCTTAAACCAAAGCAAGGTAAAGACAGAAACAAGAATGACCATAAAAGCAAAGTTGGCATAAGACGGAACAGCAATCTTATACGGAACCATTATAGACGGGTTTGTAATCAAAGCGGGTATAAAAGTTTTCAAGCAATAGAGAGGGATAAATGCAAGGGTGGCACCTGTCAGCATCTTCTTCCAAAAACGCAGAGACTCTTCGCTTTTCATAAAATACTTCCGGCGTCCTAAAAGCATTCCGAACATGAATAAAGCTGCCGTCTGGAACAGGCGACCGTTTTCTACTTGCCAGATATTGCTATACATCTGCCCGTCAGTGATATTGGAACGGAGTACTTCAAAGAAACTGCCATCAGATGTCACTTCCTGAGCAAGTTTATAATAAGGAATAAAATGCCCTGTTGACGGTACATACTCCGGATTGATCATTGCATAGATGGCACGCCCCCATTCGTAAGGTTGCAAAAGTAAGATGGCAGCAATCCAAAAGACCGTCTTATCTTTGAGCTTGCAAACAGGAATCAAGGCAAAGCCGACTACTGCATAAAGCAAAAGAATATCCCCGTTGTAGAACAAGGCATGTAACTGTGCAAACAGGAAAAGCAGGCACATCCGCCACGCAAATCGTCCACGGAAATCTGTTCCGCGCTTTTCCGCATTATGAAACTGGATATAGAAACTAAATCCGAACAACAAAGAGAACGTAGCGTATGCCTTCCCTGCAAACAGGAAGAACATGGTATCCCACGCATACTTATCTATGGTCTGCAACCATGCCGGCAACGTATAATCCAGCGGTAAAAACAGATTATAGTGTTCAAGGTTGTGCAACAATACAATAGCCAGCAGGGCAAATCCGCGCAGAGCATCTACTACTCCGAGCCGTTCAGTCGTTTTAAGTGTTTGAGTCATCAGATATGTTTATTCATGATTACTAATTAGGCAGTAAAAATAGTAGAAATATCTGAAGTACAAAAGTTTATAAATATTAATTATATCAACTCATAGCTTGCCATTTGTATCGGCATATCCAGATTATGAAGCACTTTTTCCAGCAGAATACCTTCCCGATTGTCATACTCATAGCCAAAGGTTGCCCGAATTCCTTGCAGAATAAACTGGGTAGCACGGTCCAACGCCATCGGAAGACTGTCTCCCTGCATCAAGGAGCCGGTGATCACACTTGTGAATGTATCCCCTGTGCCCGGATAGTGGGCAGGCAGATAAGGGCAAGTCACTTTCCAGTAGCGGTTTCCCTGACGATTGTAGGCATATACGGAAGTCTTATGAGGCTCATCGTGCACCGGAACACTGGTGATAATAACCACCTGTGGACCTTTGTCGGACAGGAGACGGAGATATTCTTTCAGTTCCTCATCCGTACTATCCGCTTTATACGGTTCGTCCAGCAAATAAAACAGTTCTGTCAGATTCGGTGTGATCACATCCGCTTTGGTTATCAGATGACGCATTTCTTTCACCATCTCCATATCAAAGTTGGTATAAAGCCGGCCGTTATCACCCAGCACCGGATCGGCTACTATCAGACTATCCGGCTGACGGAAATCCTTGATGAAATCGGAAACAATCTGAATCTGCCGCGGGGAACCCAGATAACCGGTATAAATAGCGTCAAACTGAACTTCCAGCTTCTTCCATTCGGCTATGATCTTCGGCATTTCATCCGTCAGGTCCAGAAAGGAGAAGCCGGGATACTGCGTATGGTTGGACAATACCGCCGTAGGAAGCGGACAAACCTGAAAACCCATAGAGGATAAGATAGGAATAACGACTGTCAGAGAAACACGTCCCATCCCCGAAAGGTCATGAACGGCAGCTATCTTCTTTACTTTATTTGCATACATACTGTTTTTATTATTTAGACGATTATAGTTCTTTCCATGGATGAGACAGAAAACAGAGGCTCTATATATCAACAACAAAGGCTCTGTTTCCTATCAACAGAGCCTTTGTTTATCTTATACAGAAGCTCCATTTTTCTTTGTCCTAACAAAACTAAGCTTCTATTGTTTTAAATCCAAATTTATTTTAGAATAATAAAGCGGAGTTACGTCAATATGACCAAAACCTCCCGTGCTCCATGCGCTCCCATGACCAATGCCTGTTCGATGTCCGCCGTCTTTGACGGGCCGGAAATAAAGGTACCGAACTGATATTCCTGTCCGTCCAGTTTGCGATAAGCATCGTACATGGTATCCACAATCTTATTCCGGTCGATCAGAATCACCAGTTTCTCCGAAATAAAATAAATCGCTTTATACTTCACGGTTTGCGGTATCCAGACAGCGCCGTTCTCCGCTACTCCGATCTCTCCCTGAATAACGGCTACCTCGGTTCCGTCCAGTTCTTTCGGGTCGTCCACCATATCCGGATTGAAAGTTGCGCAAGATATATCCGGCAATACGGAAGCAATGCGCATCGCATCCGGATACGTCCGGCGAATGACGGCATTCACATCTTCGCCTTCGCCCAATACCACTGCCGTACCGCCTACCGCACGGCTGATAGCGCAAAATTGCTCCATTTTGTCCGGATACGTCAAACGTTTCATATCTGCTATATCCGGCTTTTCGTAGCGTGTCTGCGTATGCTTACGGATGCTCGCCAATATTTCTTCTCTGCTGCTCATTTTGATTCCTCCTTTCCCTGTACCTCATTTTTCTTCCACATTTCGTTGAATGACTCTTTGGCAAATTCCGGCAGTTCGCGTCCTTTGCCCCAATCGTCAAAGTCATTGTATTTCATAAAGCGTGGCAGGCCGTTTACCAGCGGAGCCGCCCACAAAGCCGCATTGAACAATGCAGGACGCTCCATCAGAAACTTCATGCCACCGGACATTATCTTCTTTCCGGTATTCGCCTTTCCCAATCCGTCAAGGTCTTGACGCCACTTGTAAATCTGTTCTGCCAAATCCACTTTTACCGGACAGACATCGGAACAGGACATACACAAGGAGCAGGCGGAAAGATTATCATAATACTTCTCCGGATCATGAGCCATCCCCAGATTGATACCGATAGGGCCGGGTATAAAGTAAGTGTAGGAGTATCCCCCACTCCGGCGATAGACCGGACAGGTATTCATACAGGCACCGCAACGGATACAGTTTAATGTCTTGATATGGTCGGGCTTGGAAAGGATCGTACTCCGGCCGTTATCCACAATAATAATATGATATTCGCCACCTTCACGCGGACGGCGGTAATGAGAAGTATAGGTAGTCACCGGCTGTCCGGTTGCCGAACGTGCCAGCAGACGGGTGAACACACCCAGCGCATCCAGATCCGGCACGATCTTCTCCATGCCGAAAGCGGCTATATTCAACTTCGGATAAGAAGTACCCATATCGGCATTCCCTTCATTGGTGCAGACTACAATGTCTCCGGTAGAGGCTACGGCAAAGTTGGCGCCCGTCATGGCGGCTTCCGCATTCAGAAAGAGGTGGCGCAGATTCTTGCGTGCGGCATGAGTAAGATAGGTCGGGTCGAAGTTTCCTTTTTCCGTCCCCATTTCCTTTTCAAACAGTTCTCCCACTTGCTCCCGTTTGATGTGGATAGCAGGAAGAACGATATGGCTCGGTTCGAGATGCATCAATTGCAGAATACGTTCGCCCAAGTCGGACTCTACCACGTCTATTCCGCGTTCCATCAAGAAAGGATTCAACCCGCACTCTTCGGCAAGCATCGACTTGCTCTTGATGAGATTCCGCCCGCCGTGCTCCTGCACCAGGCGCCACACCGTGGCGTTCATCTCGTCGGCATCGGCGGCCCAGTGCACCGCTATGCCGTTGGCCGTGGCGTTGCGTTCGAACTCTTCGAGGTAATGCCCCAGATGGCTCAGCGTATGGCGCTTGATCTCGGACGACATGCGCCGCAGGTCTTCCCATTCGGGCACCGTGCGTGCCATCTTGTCGCGCTTTTCGCGTACGGCGTAAAGCGCCTTGTCGTGCCACGCCGTGCGTTCGGCGTCGGCGATGAATTTCGCGGCGGCTTTGGAGTGGGTGCTCATAACTTCGAATTGAGGATTTCAACGGCATGGATGGTGCGGATCGGGAGTTTGTCGTGGTCGATAACCCCCTGCATGTGCATCAGGCACGAAGAGTCGGCGCCCGTAATGTATTCGGCACCCGTAGCCATGTGGTCGCGCACCTTGTCGCGCCCCATGCAGACCGACACGGCGTTCTCCTCGACGGAGAACATGCCGCCGAAACCACAGCATTCGTCGCGGCGCGACGGCTCGGCGATGTCGATGTCCCCGACCAGCGAGAGCAGGTCGCGCAGCTTCGACATATAGGGCACGTTCAGCTCGCTGGGCGATGACAGCCCCATTTTGCGCACCCCGTGGCAGGAGTTGTGCACGCTCACCCGGTGCGGGAAACGTGCATCCAGCTTCGCGGGCCGCACCACGTCGTGGATGAACTCGCAGATCTCCCAGATACGCGAATCGACGCAGGCATGCTCGCGGTAATTGTCCAACAACCGCGGATAGCCCTCGCGCACGAAAACCACGTAGCTGGCCGAAGGCCCGACCACGTAGTCGTACTGCGCAAAAAGCGCATCCATGTGTTCTGCCAGCGCCCGGGCGTCCTTCTCGAACCCGGCATTGGCCATCGGCTGCCCGCAGCAGGTCTGTCCGAGGGGATAATCCACCTCGCAGCCCAGCCGCCCGAGCAATTCGTACGACGCACGCCCCACCCCGGGGTAGACGGCGTTGATATAACAGGGTATGAACAATCCTACTTTCATGTTCGTCGGTTTAGTCTGCTGTCGCGTATGCACCCCAAAGATAGCGGATTTATGGATGTCTTGTCCGCCTGTGGCCGTTTTTATGTATAAAAGGGTTATTATTATGCCGGGATATGCCACAAAAAAAGGAGTACCCGTTGACGGTACTCCCCCTCCCACTTGGGCTATGCATGCCTCTATTTCACTTCGATCTGGCGCGTGGCGGCGGCGAGTTCCTCGACCTTCTTCTTGGGGATGTCGATGGTCATCACGCCGTTTTCGACCTTGGCCGAAATTTTCTCGCGCTCGATGTTGTCGGGCAGCAGCAGGCTCTGCTGGAACTGCGTATAGGAAAATTCGCGGCGCAGGTAGGTACCCTTGCGTTTCTTGTCTTCCTCCTTCTCCTCGGATTTCTTCTCCAGGGAGATGATCAGCTCGTTGTCCTCGTTGATGTGGACTTTGAAATCCTCACGGGTCATGCCCGGAGCGGCGACCTCCACTTTGTACTCGTCTTCGTCTTCGATGATGTTGACGGCAGGAGCCGTGGCGTTGCGGCGCTCGGCGAGCCAGTTGTTATCCAGAAATTCGTTGAAAATGCTCGGCAGCCAGTTCTGATTCGTTCTTGCAGGTGTCATAATCTTGTCCTCCTTGTTTTATTTTGGTTTAACTTTGTTTTCTTTCGCTGCCCCTTCCGGAGCGGTTTCACCCGTAAAAGGTCAAATCCTGTGCCAGCCGCATGAAAATGAAAAAATGTCATAAATTGTCACAAACCCTGTAATTCCGACATGACAAACCGGCAAAAAAATCTTCCGCCAGCAACGGAACAGGCGGCTTTTTCGCAATTGCCGAAAAAAGCGTACCTTTGCCGCATGGATTTCGCACGGATATTGACCGAACGCTACGCACTCTCGGACGAGGGCACGGGTCTGCTCATGCAATCCGCCACGCTGACGCAACACGCCCGCAAGGAGGTCATCATCGAGGAGGGGCAGCGCGACCCGGACGTCTGCTTCGTGGCCGAGGGTTCGGTGCGCACGTATGTCATGCGCGAGGACAAATGCGTCATCGTCTCCTTCTCGTTCGAAGGCGACCCTGCAACGGCGACACTCGGCACACAGCCCGGCGGGCTATCGCGCCAGACGATCGAAACGATGGAGCCCACGACCCTGGTACGCATCCCGCGTGCCCGCATGGACGCCCTCTTCGCCGGGAATGTCGAGCTGGCCGACTGGGGACGGCGCATGGCCGAGGAGCAGTTGCGCCGCCACGAGGACTATTTCGCCGACTATGCCTGGCGCGACAAACGCGAACAGTACGGCCTCATGTTGCGCAAATATCCCCAGCTGATGCAGCGCATCGCCCTGAAAGACCTCGCGGCCTACCTCTTTCTCACGCCCCAAAGCCTGAGCCGCATCCGCGCCGGGGTCAAATGACACGGAAATTACCATAAGATAACTTTTCCCGGCGCAGAATGCCTTACTTTTGCACCACCTCAAAAAAAAGAGGTGCAACTATGTTACGCGACAGTATCGATTACAAAGGCACGGCGGTCGGCAAACTCTTCCGCCGCTTTCTTTTCCCCACGGTCATGGGGATGGTCTTCTCGGCGGTGTTCGTCATCACCGACGGGATATTCGTAGGCCGCGGCATCGGCAGCGACGCACTGGCGGCAGTCAACCTCACCGCCCCGCTCTTCACGCTCGGCACGGGGCTCGGGCTGATGTTCGGCATGGGCGGCTCGGTGGTGGCGTCGGTGAACCTGGCACAGGGCAAACGCCGCGTGGCCCAGATCAACATCACGCAGTCGCTGGTCATACCGGCCCTGCTGATCGCGCTGCTCAGCGCCCTGCTGATCCATTGCCACAAACCGTTGCTGCTGCTGTTGGGCACGCCGCCCGAGCTGATGGTTCCCGCGCGCGAATACCTCGTGTGGTTCACGCTCTTCCTCGCGCCGCTGGCCGTCTTCAACATCCTGATGTTCATCGTGCGGCTCGACGGCGCGCCCCGGTTCGCCATGGCGTGCAACATCATGGCGGCCTGCATAAACATCGTACTCGACTACCTCTTCATCTTCGAATTCGGGTGGGGGCTCGCAGGCGCGGCCATCGCAACGGGCATCGGCTATATCGTAGGCTCGGGCGTGATGCTGCGGTACATGCTGCGCAGCAGCCGCACGCTGCATTTCGTGAAGCTCAAAACCAGCTACAAGAGCCTGCGCCTCACGGCCCGCAACCTGGGCTACATGACCTACATCGGGTTCCCGGCGCTGCTGAGCGAACTGGCGATCTCGTGCCTGATGATCGTGGGCAACTATACGTTCATCCGCTACATCGGCAAGGACGGCGTGGCGGCGTACAGCATCGCCTGCTATATCTTCCCGATCATCTTCATGGTCTACAACGGCATCATCCAGTCGGCACAGCCGATCATCAGCTACAACTACGGCGCAGGGTTGATGCGGCGCGGCAGGGATGCGTTCAGGATGGCCCTCGGCTCGGCGTTCGCCTGCGGGCTGGCGGTATTCGGGTTCACATGGCTGTTCAGCCCGTGGATCGTGGGGCTGTTCCTGACGCCCGACGCCCCGGCCTATGCAATCGCCGTGCGCGGCCTGCCGCTCTTCGCCGCCGGGTATCCCTTTTTCGGGATCAACGTCGCCACGATCGGCTACTACCAGAGCATCGAGCGGGGACGGCTTGCGACGGGCCTCACCGTGCTGCGGGGCATCGTGCTGATGGCCTTCTGTTTCCTCGTACTGCCGCGGCTGGCGGGCGTGGCGGGGATCTGGCTCGCGGTACCGGCGGCCGAACTGGCCACGACCCTGCTCCTGCTCGTACTGCTGCGCATCGGCTACGGGATGAGGCGGTAAATGGAGAAACGCGAACAATCCCGGCCCGCATTTGAATAGATGCAGGCCGGGATTGCCGTTTCACGCCCCGAACCCTTGCAGGCGGCAGGCACCTGTCCCGGGCGTACGCACTGCGCCCCGCGAAAACAACCGTAACATCAGGATCACTCCCGGCGGTATTTCTCCATGAATTCGGTGGGCAGCATCCCGAACTGCGCATGGAAGCACTTGGCGAAATAGGAGGTCGAAGTGAAGCCCACCATATAGCATATCTCCGTGACGCGCAGGTCGTTGGGTTTAGAAAGCAGCTCGGCGGCCACCCTGAGGCGCGTGGAACGCAGGAACTCGTTGGGCGTAGTGCCCGTCAGCGACTTGATGCGCGAGAAAAAGAGCGTACGGCTGACATTCACGGCTGCGGCGATGTCCTCGACCGAAAGATTCGAATTGGAGATGTTATCCATGACATACTGGTTCACCTGCGCCATGAAACGGTTGCCCGAAGGGCTCGCCGCATCCCCGTCCATGACCAGGTAGGGCATCTTCGAGAATTTCAGGCGCAGCCGGCCGCGGATGCCGATAAGCGCCCGTATCTGGCAGTCGAGGTAGTCCACCGACAACGGCTTTTCGAGGTAGGCGTCGGCACCCGCCTCCAGCGCACGCACCTTCGCCGCCGAAGAGGAGTCCACCGAAACCAGCACCACGGGGAGGTGATCCAGCGCCGGGTCGTTGCGGATCGCCGCGCAGAGCGCCACGCCGTCCATCCCTTTCATCGCCACGTCGCTCACGACGGCCGCGATGCTCCGGCTTCGGAGCAGGTCGAGCGCCTGCCGCCCGTCCGTCGCACAATGGATCGTATAGCTGCCGGAGAGATGCCGCACGAAAAAGTCCGCGAAGTCGGCATTATCCTCGGCCAGCAGGATGTCGGGCAGCCGCTTCTGCACCTCGGGCTGCACGGCCGCCACGGCCGGCTGCCCGGCAGGCACTCCGGAATCGCCATCCGTCCCGGGGACGGGACGGGGTGCACCGAGCGGAACCGTCACCGTAAACTCCGTCCACTGTCCCACGGCACTTTCGACCCCGAGCACGGCGCCCATCCGGGTCGCCAGGCTCTTCGCCACGGCGAGCCCCAGCCCCAACCCGCTGCCGGAGACACACTTGTCGGACGTATAGAAAGGTTCGAATATCCGTGCCTTCTCCGCCCGGTCTATCCCCGCGCCGTCGTCGCGGACACGCACCCGGAACACATCGCCGGGCACCTCCCCGCCGGGGCCTTCGAGCGTCACGTCGATGCGGCTCTCGGCGAACTGGTAGGCATTACCGAGTATCTGGCCCACGATCTTCGAGAAGTGGTCGCAGCACATCTCGGCCGTGAGGGCTTCGCCGGGCAGCCCGAGGTGCACCGCGATACCCCGCCGCGGGACGGCATCCCCCACCGCCGCGACCACCGTCCGCAATACTTCCCGTACGTCGACGCGCTCCGGAACGCAGGAGGCGGCATGCTCGCCCTCCTCCGCGCTTTTCAGGTTCAGGATCTGGTCGACCAGCGTCCGCAGCCGCTCGCAGTTCTTGCGGATGATGTCCACGTCGTCGCAAAGCCCGGGCAAATCCCCGGCGCGCTTGGCGATCTCCTCGACGGGCGCGGCAATCAGCGCGACGGGCGTACGTATTTCGTTGGCCACCTCCGTGAAGAGGCTGACCTTGGCTTCGAGCAGGTCGAGCTTGTTCTTGCGGGTGATCGAGGCGATCTGCTCGCGGTGCGCGCGGCCGATCCTGCGGCGCAGCCACAGGCCGCCGCCCGCCACGGCCAGCAGAGCCAGCACGCCGTAGGCCACGACCATGGCGCGAGCCATCCACCACGGCGGCAGCACGAGGATCTCGACCACGGCCTCCTCGCCGAACTGCTCGCCGCCGGTCGAGGCGCTCACGACGAAGCGGTAACGGTTCGGCGGCAGGTTGGTGTAGGAGACATGCTGCACCCCGGCCCCTTCGTCCAGGCCGGTGGTGATCCATTTGTCGTCGAAGTTCTCCAGCCGGTAACGGTAGACCGTCCTCAGCGGCGAGGAGAAGTTGAGCGCAATGAAATCGAGGCTGAACGACATCTTCCGTCCGCGCAGACGCACCGAGCGCTGGCAGTCGATGGTATTGGACAACAGTCGTCCGTCTACGGGCACGCTGCGGTTGAAGAGCTTGAAATCGGGGAAGACGACGCTGAGCTTGGCCGAATTCTCGCGGCGCGTGAAATCATAGGGATAGAACTTGTTGATGCCGTTGTTGCAGCCGATGTAGATATGCCCGGTCGAGGACTTGATGCCCGAATTGGCGTTGAAGATATTGGCCAGCAGTCCGTCGTCGGAGGTGAACTTGTAGATCGACTGCGGGCCGTTCCCGGGGCTGTATTTCAGCAGCCCGCGGTTGGTCGTGAGCCACAGTTCGCCGCCGTTCTGCACGATCTGGAACACGGCGCAGTTGCCGTAGGGCAGCATGTCGAACTCCCTGGAGAGCGTGTCGGCCGCGATGTCGTAACGGCAAAGCCCGCAGCCGTGGGTGCCGATCCACAGGTTGTCCCCCTCGACGGCCAGGCAGCTCACGAAATCGGAAAGCCCGCCCCCGGAATCGTGCGAACAGAGGGCGAACCGGCCGTCGTCGAACCCGTAGCGGATCAACCCCTTGCCCAGCGACGCGAACCACAGGTGCCCGCGGGCATCCTCGCAGATGTCCACCACGTCGCTGTTATGTCCCAGGCCGAATGCGCACGTGATGGTCTGCGAAACGTCGTCGTAACGGCAGATGCCCATTTTGGTGCCGATCCACAACTGCCCCCGCGAATCGCGGAAAACCGAATAGACGTCGAGATTGTCGAGTCCCGTGCCGGCCTGCGTGAAGTGCTTCATCTGCCGCGTGCGCAGGTCGATGCGGTAAAGCCCGTCGCCATACGTCCCGACCCACAGCCATCCGCCGTCGATGGTGAGCGCATGGATGTTGAGCGCCCGGTCACGCGGGTCGACCGCCACGGGCGTATAGCTGCCCGTACGCGGATTGTAAAGGCTCAGCCCCCCGTCGTCGCTGCCGATCCAGATATTCCCCTCGGGATCCTCGCAGAATTTGCTGATGATATGCCCGCACCCCTCGCCGGCTTCGATGAGCGTGAAGAGCGAACTGAGCGGCGAGAGGTAGTTGATGCCGCCGAAATAGGTTCCGATCCACACGCCGCCGTCACGATCCTTGAGGATGGAGTGGATGAATTTGTCGTTGAGCCGTCCGTTCCGGTTGGTCGTGCCGTTGTCGACATGCTCGAAACTGCGGTTCTTGGTATTGAAATTCACCAGGCCGTGATCCGTCCCGAGCATGATTATCCCCGGGGTGTATTCGATCATGCTCCGCACGCGGCCATACGCCTCGCCGTCCTCCGGGCGGTTGCAGGTGAACGTCAGCCGCGAAAGTTCGAACTTGTAGAGCTCGCAGGCATACCCCGCGATCCAGATGTCGCCGAAGGAATCCTGGCACATGGTACTGATACGCGAGATCGGCTCGCGCGTGAGCGTGTCCTCGACCCGGAAGGTCGAAAAACGGTTGTTCTCGGGGTTGTAGCGGCTCAGCAGCGAACCGCCGCCCGAAGCCACCCAGATGTTGTTGTCGTGGTCGAGCAGGATCTTCACGATGACGTCGGACGAGAAGGCCTCGGGGTATTTCGCGGCGTTATAGTGTTCGAACGTGCCGCTCTTGAGGCTGTAACGGTAGAGGCCGTCGCCGAGCGTCCCGATCCACATGTTGCCCGCGACGTCCGCCGCAAGCGAATAGACCAGCAGGTTGCGGCGCTCCCGGCCATCGCTGCCCAGGATGGGCAGGTGGACGAACGACTCGTCCTTCGAGTCGAAGATATAGACCCCGTCGCTGGTTCCGACCCATATGCGGTCGCCGTTGGGGAACCCTTCGCCGCAAAGGCTGTAAATGCAGTTGTTTTCGAGCGTATTGCGGCGGCGGTAATCGGAGCGGTAGTTGGTGAAATCGTAGGAGTTGAACCGGTCGAGGCCGTCGGCCGTGCCGACCCAGACATACCCCTTGTCATCCTGATAGAGGCACTGGATGGTGTTCGACGACAACCCGCTGTTGTCGGTATAATACCTGAATTTGTGCTCCATACCGCTCCCGGCACGCAACACCAGACACATCGCGACCGCACATACCGCACATTTCACCCTCAATTCCATAGCGCCGACCCTTTAGAGAACTTTATAATCTTTATCATTCCATCCCGCAAAACCGACGCAACCTTTCCCGGGGCGGAAGCATCCGATGGGAAAAATACTTTCTTTCCTTAATATATACAAATACAAGGCGCCATTATACCTATTTCGGGCAGCAGAAATGCGCCGTCCGGCTCCGAAGCGGAAGGCATTATCCGTCGGGGCACCGCCCTTACGCGCCGCAGTCCGCCGCCCCGCCCCGAAGACATGACGCCCCCGGGCGCCGAAAGGCGACCTCAAGACCATGCCGCAGAACTCTACGGCACTGGACTTTGCCT
>ENA-ORTP01001492-ORTP01001492.1-human-gut-metagenome-genome-assembly--contig:-NODE-1492-length-23379-cov-2.909707_pt1 | contig 23379 bp, 21 predicted proteins | sample MGYA00241913_ERZ509190 | MGnify/ENA primary metagenome ERZ509190 (study PRJEB26280, sample SAMEA2338839) | human gut metagenome | biome: human gut; feature: human-associated habitat; material: faeces...
AACAACGAGCATTTTCACAGAAGGGCGGAACAAAGCGAAGGAAAAGGCAATGTGGTGTTCTTTGAATCGAGCATGGAAGCTGCGGAAGTCAGAAAGGAAGCAGATAAAATCCTGGATGTCTGTGATGGCATCTGTGTGGTATTATCCGGAGAAGATGGTCAGGGTTATAAATATGCCATCGGCTGCCGGGAAGGAGATATTCGTCCTGTCTTAAAAGAAATGAATATGGCGCTTTCCGGTCGTGGCGGAGGAAAACCGTTCTTTGCCCAGGGAAGCTTGCAGGCAGAGAAAAAACAGATCGAGACATTTTTTCAGGAAAGAAAATTCAACATTCTTTAATCATCCTTTAATCAAAGCGTAAGAAAGAATTTATTTACATTTGGCGCATTATGGAGTAAGATTTTATGCAAAGAAATTCAAAGAAAGAAGGGAAAAAAGATGTACTTTAATCAATTAAAACGATGGGGAGCAGTACTCCTGGCAGGAGTTATGGTATTATCTCTGGCAGGCTGCGGGAACAAAATGGCACAAAGGAACCATCTGAGAAAACAACAACAGAAAGTGCATCCAATACAGATAAGGGTGACCAGCCGGAATATGTAGAGGACGATGTGGAATTACCGGATGATTTCGGCGATATGATTTATCCGCTGGAAGCATTGATGGTAGAAGCCTCCTCAAAAGGACTTCCATATTACAGTGAGGAATCCAGTGAAGAAGAAGCAGATTCCTTCTGGTTTTCCATGGCGGTACTTAGTTCTCTGATGAACGATTATGTGAAAGATGTTACCGTAGATACGGACGATGAATATCTCTATCTCAGCGAAGATACGGTAGATATGTATGCTTCGGCATTATATCATGCCTATAGCCAGGGAAATCTGGAATTTCCTGAGCTGACGGAAGACAACACCTATGCCACATATAGAGAAGATGATAATACCTACGGATTTCTCAGTGGCGATGTTGGTTTGATGGAAGCCCGCATTACGGACTGTGAAAAAGATGGAGAAGATTATCTGCTGATGGCAGAACTGGTAGATGAAGAATCGGACGAACCATATGGTAAATACGAAATTACCATCACGCCAAACCTCTACGATGGAGAAGATAATGCCTTTGCCTATTCTGTTTCCTCCTTTGAAGAAGTGGAAAGCGACGACCTGAAAGACGATGCGCCGGAAGCGGCTTCCACCGAAGATATGGAAGAAGATACCGAAGAAACGGAAGATACCGAGGAAACGGAGGCAACCACAGAAACTGAAGAAGAAGATGATGAACAGGCATCCATCTCCCAGGATGACGCTTTGGATCTGGCAAAAGGCTACTATGGCGAAGAGGCAGAATATACCTATAAAGGAACAGTTACCGTAGGGGATTATGAATATTATGACTTTGGCGTTAAAGGAGATAATATTTCTTCCACCGATGTATTGGTTTCTGCCAATGGACAGGATGTCATCGGCGGTATCCAAAATGACGACGGAAGCTGGTCTTTTGATCAGTAGAAGGATAATTTAATCGCAAAAAGATACAAGAGAGAAACGAAAACACACTGGAAAAAAGAATACAGGAAATAAAAAGGCTGTTATGATTTATACCCTGCTTTGCTGCCGATAGGCAGAAGCGGAGCAGGGATAAAGATAACGGCCTTTCTTGTTTCTGTGAATGGAATCATCAAATCATCAATCTCCGTAAAAATGAAAACCTTCTTCCCGTTGTTTTGCCCGCAGATTTCTTCGGGTTTCGGCTCGTTCCCATTCTGCCCGGTCTTCTTCGGATTCCAGGATAAGCCGAGGCAGGGTGGCGGGATGATTATGTTCATCCAGACCAATCAGAGTTAAAAACGCACGATTGATCAGCGCCCGATGTCCTTCGGTGTTTTCTACGTAAGTTTCAACTTTCACTTCCATGGAGGTGTTGCCTACGTGGGTAACTTTCCCGATAATTACAATAATATCTCGCTGAAAAGCGCCGCGCAGGAAGCGGAGATTGTCCACGGAAGCGGTGGTTACGTTCATCTGGGAATGGCGTTTGGCCACCAGAGCGGCTACCTCATCAATCCATTGCATTAATACGCCTCCGAATAGACGTCCGGCATCATTTAAGTGTGTGGGGCGAATGATATGCACTGTTTCAACAACAGATTCTGCTACGGTTTTTGCACGAAATCCCATGGGGCTCCTCCTTAACGATTTTGTCAAAAAATATAATGTTAAAATGATATTGCTCAAAATAAATGCAGTGTTAAAAACGACATTGTTTAAAATAAATGCAGTGTTAATACCGCGCCTGTTTAAAGACGGTAATAGTAAAAATATAATACAGTGTACGGAAGTTGTCAATTTTCTCAGGAACTATTGTATTTTCTGTTCCTTTCTCCTATAGTAAAGTTAAGAAAATCAACAGCAGAAAATTAACTTGTGAAAAAGACCTGAAGGATAAGGCAGAAAAAGAAAGAAAAAAGTGGAAAATGAGGCAGGGGTTATGTATATTTCAAAAGAAACGGCACAGGAGATTGTAGAAGAAATCGGGAGAGAGATCGGGGCGCATATTAACCTGATGGATGAACATGGAAAGATTATTGCCAGTACGGACGCTTCTCGGATTGGAAATCCTCATGAAGGCGCGAAAAAAATAATCCGGGAAGGACTCGGGGAATTATATATTACCAGAGAGATGGAAAATGCTACGACGAAACAGGGGATCAATCTGCCGCTGGTGGTCGATGGCAAGATGACCGGGGTCGTGGGAATAACCGGCGACCGGGAAAAAGTGTATGGGTATGGAAATATCGTACGGAGAATGACGGAGATTCTGATTTCGGATAGTATGCAAAAAGATGCCAAGCGTTATGTGCGAAGACAACGTTACTATTTATTGGAAGAATGGCTGGAGAATAACGGGACTGCTTACCGCAGAGATTTTCTCAAGCGGGCAGAAAAGATGGGGATAGACCTGACCATTTCTTACCGTGTGATGGTTTTGCTGTTTGCAGAGTACAGAGAACTTTCCGATACCTTTGAAGGACAGCGGCTGTTAGAGCAGATGGAAGCCACCATTCGCCATGAGACAGAACGGCAGCAGATTCTTTATCTTCGGGAGCCTACCCGGCAGATCTGCATTCTTCCCTGGTGTTCTTCAGAACATATGGCCGCCGTTGCAGAGAAATTCAGTAAGATGATCAGACAAAAATATCATAAAAATCTGGCGGTGGGTTACGATAGTGGGAAAAAAAGAGAAACACCCATGAAAAGATGCGTTTATGAAGCGGAAAAAGCAGCCGATCAGGCTCTGCTGTCGATAAAGAATATCATTGGATATGACGAGATGGGAATGGAATTGTTTTTAAATGAAATTTCTTATAATACGATGGAAGACTACCTTACTCAGTTGTTTGGAGAAACAGAAGGGGAAAAACTCAGTGACTATATGAAATTAATTGAAATGTATTTTCTCTGCGAAGGATCCCTCCAACAGATGGCAAGCCGTCTTTTCATTCATAAAAATACAGTGCAGTATAAACTGAATAAATTATGGGAAATCACCGGAAAAAATATTCGGGTACCGTCCGGGGCGGCCGTGTTTGCCATGGCATGGAAATTTTATCAGTATATGCAGTGAAATCCAGGCGATGAAATATGTTATGAAGACTATAAAATAAGGATAAAATATAGTTTCAATAACATATTATTTTGCCCGTTTTTATTGTAGGATAGAGGTACAAGAACATAAGCACCGCATTGTGCTGAAGGATTTTATGAAGGAGGTTATCTTATGCCTGTATTTAAAACTAACGATAATGTAGAGATTTATTATGAAGTGAAAGGACAGGGACGTCCATTATTTCTGTTACCGGGATGGACATGTACGACAAAATTCTGGAAATATAATATTGATGAACTGGCAAAAACCTGTAAAGTAATCGCTATGGATATGCGTGGACACGGAGAATCGGAAAAAGTGATGCACAGCCACAGAATTTCCCGCTATGCCATGGATGTAAAAAATCTGCTGGATCATCTGGAAGTAGAAGACGTGACCGTACTGGGATGGTCCATGGGTGCGTCCATACTCTGGAGTTATATTGAATTATTCGGTCATCACCGCATCAGCGGCCTGGTTTGTGTAGACCAGTCTCCGGCACAGTATACCGGACCGGACTGGATGTGGGGACAGAAAGGCTGCTACGATATGGAAATGTTTATTCGCACCTGCTACGATATTAAATATGATCCAAGGGGAGCGGCAGAAGGACTGGCTTATGCCTGCCTGCACCATACTCCGTCAGAAGAAGAAGTAAAATTCATTGCCGATGAGATTTCCAAATGTCCGCCATATGTTCGCATTGAGATCATGAGAGACCATACTAATCTGGATTGGAGAGACTTCATTCCGCACATCGACCTGCCTACGCTGGTTTGTGTTGCCCGTAACAGCAATGTCTTTGACTGGCACGGCAGCGCATGGGTTGGTGAAAATGTACCGGGAGCAAAAACCGTATTCTTTGAAAATTCCGGTCATATGCTTTTCTGGGAAGAACCAGATAAATTTAATGCAACAGTAGCAGATTTCGTACAGAATCATTAAACAACTTTCGGACAACGAAAAATGGAGGCATGTGGGCGCTGTCCTGCATGCCTTCAAAAATACAGACCGATGTACCGGAAGAAATAAAAAAGGAAATCAGTAGAAAGAAGGAAGAGAAATGTCCGTCAGATTACGTCAGGATGCAGAACAGATCATCAGAGAGTCCATTGCCCGGGTACTCCCCGATGCAGCGGTAATCAAAGCGCTGGAAAACAAAGAATTTTCCGGCGGAAAAGTTTATCTTGCCGCCGTAGGAAAAGCAGCATGGCAGATGGCGCGGGCAGCAACGGCGCAGTTGGGAGAAAAACTGGAACGGGGTATTGTGGTAACGAAGTACGGACATGCAAAGGGAAGGCTTGACCGGGTGCAGTGCTATGAAGGGGGACATCCCGTTCCCGATGAAAATTCTTTCCGGGGAACAGAAGCGATTCTGGAGATGACAGCAGAGCTGACACAGGAGGATACGGTGCTGTTTCTCCTTTCCGGCGGCGGTTCAGCGCTGTTTGAGCAGCCTCTGGTACCTCTGGAAGAACTTCAGGATATTACCGCCCAGCTTCTTGCCAGCGGCGCAGATATTGTGGAAATGAACACGATTCGAAAACGCCTTTCCGGAGTAAAAGGTGGAAAATTTGCCCTGCATTGCGCGCCTGCCAGGATATTTTCTGTCGTTCTCAGCGATATTATCGGTGATCCTCTGGATATGATCGCATCGGGACCAGCCTGTCCGGACAGCAGCTCATCTGCCGAGGCGCTGGCCATTGCAGATAAATATCATTTGCGGCTGAGTCAGCAGACACGGAAACTTCTGGAACAGGAAACACCGAAGATCATCGAGAATACAGAAACCATCATCAGTGGAAGCGTACGGGAACTTTGTGCGTCAGCAGCCGAAGAATGCCGTAATCTTGGTTATGAACCATTGATTCTGACCGAGCAGTTAAACTGTGAAGCCAGAGAAGCCGGCGTTTTTCTTTCTTCCATAGCCAAAACCTACGAAGGAACAGGGAAAAAACTGGCATTTATTGCCGGTGGAGAAACTGTGGTGCATGTAAAAGGTAAAGGAAAAGGCGGACGCAACCAGGAGATGGCCCTGGCGGCGGCAGATGGTCTTTCCGGTTTGAAACATGCAGCCTTTTTCAGCGTGGGCAGCGACGGAACCGACGGTCCGACGGATGCAGCCGGCGGCTATGTCGATGGCAGTACGAAAACGCAGCTGGCCCAAAAGGGAGCCGATCTTTATACTTTTCTGGAAGAGAATAATGCCTATGAGGCATTAAAACTGTGCGATGGCCTGATTATCACCGGACCGACAGGAACCAATGTCAACGACCTGTCCGTACTGCTGCTGCAGGGGCAGGACTGATTAGCCGGTAAAAATACCGAAAACCAGTCCGCTGAATCTGCGTTTATTTTAATAATTCCTCCGCCGTAGGAGCGTCAATATAGAGGCTGTCCGCCAGCCCTCCTTTGAGGGCTGCCCGGATGACCTCTGTTTTTGCTTTCCCCGAAACCACCAGAAGTTTATTGGGGATTTTTTTTATGGTATCAAGAGACGCTCCGACTACACGGTTGTCCATTTCCTGGTCAAACACCCTGCCATCCCGGTTGAGAAAATGTGAGCAGCAATCGCCGATGGCGCCGCGATAAATCATATCCTCATATTCTTCAGAGGTAATCATCCCCATCTCATATAAAACAGAAGGCCTCTCCAGATTCCCCACAGAAAAGATCGCCGTATCACAGACTTCCGCCATGGAAAGAACATGGGCAATCTGAGAATCCTGTTTTAAAGCGTCCACAATGAACGGCTTTTCCACCATGGCAGGAGCAGGAATCTGATAGGCAGTTCCGCCCACACATTCCGCAAAGCTGCTCAGGATGGACAGCGCATTGGACTCGTACACAGCCCGGGAAAATCCTCCGGCAAGCTGAATGACGGACACCCCTTTTCGTTTAAGTTTAGGCAGTTGTCTGGTGAGCGTCGTCAGCGTATGCCCGTAAAATACGCCGAGAATACTGTCATTTTTAATATAACGCGGAAGATCTTCAATGAGTGCGGCACAGACATCCTGCAGAAGAATCTGCGGATTACCTACCAGATCAGGGACGATTACCGCCCGTTTAATCGGGTAGGCAGAAATCAATTCTTTTTCCAGAGAAGTATCGTTTAAAATCGAATCTTTAATGCGAACCTCTATGATTCCCATATCCATGGCCGCTTTTAAAATCCGACTGACGGTAGCTTTACTTATCCCTTCCCGACTGGCAATTTCCAGTTGTGTGTAGTTCATTTCATAATGCATCTTGGCGATGCGTATCATCTGATTTAATTTATTGGTATCCATAATTTCCCTCTTTTTGTAAAAGATTTTTTCAGTGCAGTACGAATATTTTAGTACGCATATTTTTCCTGTTATCTACTATATCATATTTTATGCAGATTCTTCATCTCTTCTTCACTGGAAATTCTCCGGTTTTTTTCACAAAAAAACTGGATGAAATTTGTTTCATGTGTCAATTGATTTTTCTCATACAAAAATCTATACTTAGTGCATGAGATAATTCTCAAAAAGCATGAAATAATTCTCTATATACAGGACAGGAGGTCTTTTTGATGAGTGTAGTAACATTAATTGGAGCAGGACAGATGGCAGCGGCCCTCACCTTTCCTCTGTTTGAAAATGGACATGAAGTTCGTCTGGTAGGCAGTCCTCTGGATGATGAAGTGATTGACCGGCTTCGGGAAGACAATTACCACATTAATTTATTGAGGACATTACATGATGGAATAAAGTACAGAAAATGCGCTGAGGTCAAAGAGGCGATCAAGGGAGCAGATCTGATTGTCTGTGGTATATCCAGTTTTGGTGTAGACTGGTTTGCCGACGAGATTTTGCCGATTCTGGATGAAACTGTACCAGTGATTTCCGTGACAAAAGGAATGCTTGATTATGCAGATGGAACTATGCAGACCTATCCGGAATACTGGCAGACCAAACTGCCGGTAGGAAGTAAACTGAGACTTTATGCTATTGGAGGTCCATGCACAGCCAGAGATCTGGCCGACCATGATCCATCCTTTGTGGCTTATTGTGGAGAGGATTTTGAAACACTGGAATGGATTCGCAGCCTGTTTTCCACAGACTACTATATCATCAGCCTGACCAAAGATGTGGTTGGTCTGGAGTGCGCGGTAGCGCTGAAAAACGGTTACGCTCTGGGTACAGCCATGGCCATTGGAATAAAAGAAAAACTGGGGGATGATGGAATCAACCATAATAACATGAAAGCCGCGCTTTTCCAGCAGAGCGTAAAAGAAATGCTGGAACTGTTGCGTCTCGTGGGCGGCAGCGTGGATAATATTATGTATGCTGCGGGAGATCTGGATGTGACGGTGTCTGCCGGAAGAAGCCGCACGGTAGGCCTGCTGCTGGGAAAAGGTTACAGCATTGAAGAAACTCTGGAGCAGCTGCAGGGACAGACCCTGGAAGCGGTGGTTATCGCCACAAGAACAGCCAGAGCAGTAAAAGCGCTGGCCGCTGCCGGAAAAATCAGTCTGGACGATTTTCCGCTGCTTATGCATGTCAATGCGCTGCTCAATGAACATGCCACATTAAATATCCCATGGAAAAAATTTGAGCGGTACATGTAAAGAAAAAGGAAAGCAACACAATCGGAGTGATAAAAAAAGATTAAGGTGAACCACAGACAAAAGAAGGAAAAGGTAAGGGGAACGAAAGGGGTATACCATGAATTATTATCTGGGATTAGATTTGGGAACAGGAAGTTTAAAAACCGTATTATTTGATAAGGATGGAAGAGAAATCGCCGCATCGGCTATAGAATATCCACTCTATCAGCCGCATAACGGATGGTCGGAACAGGATCCGGAAGACTGGTATCAGGCGGCGGTAAGAACGGTAAGCGATGTTATGGAACGTTCCGGTGTGGCGGCAGAATGTGTAAAAGGTCTGGGAATATCCGGACAGATGATGGGCGCGGTGATGCTGGATAAAAACGGAGAAGTTCTGCGCCGGGCTATCCTCTGGAATGACGGACGGACGTCTGAGTCCTGTGAACATGTCCGCCATATCGTGGGCGACGATCTGTTTATGAAATATTCGCTTACACCGGCCAGACCGGGGCTTACGGCGGCAAAGATTCAGTGGGTAAAAGAAAATCAGCCAAAACTCTACAGCGAAGTGGCCCATATTCTCCTGCCAAAGGATTATCTGCGTTATCGGCTGACTGGTGAGTATGCCACAGAAGTTTCCGATGCTTCTGCCACACAGATTCTGGATATTCCGAATCGTAAATGGTCGGATGAAATCATGGCAGCCATGGGGCTGAATGAGGCAATGCTGGGTAAGGTGTATGAATCGCAGGAAATCACCGGCTACGTTCTGCCGGAAGTGGCAAAGGCCATGGGAATCACAACGAAATGTGCGGTAGTCGGAGGGGCCAGTGATAATTCCGCCGGCGGCGTAGGCACCGGCGTCGTAGCGCCGGGACGTGCCATGACCACCATCGGCACCAGCGGAACGGTATTTGCTTTTTCCGAAAAACCGGTGCTGGATGTCAACCAGTCGGTATACACTTTCTGTATGCCTGTACCGGGCGCATGGCATTTCATGGGCAGTGTTAATTCCTGCGGAGCTTCCCTGAAATGGTGGAGGAATAACTTCTATCCGGATGATCTGGAATATGAGCAGATCAATAAAGACGCAGCATCTTCCACACCGAGCGCCAACCGTCTCATTTATCTGCCATACTTAAACGGAGAGCAGTCTCCTCATTTTAACTTAAACTGCCGGGGGTCTTTCGTCGGACTGGCGGCAATCCACACCAGAGCAGATATGAGCCGTGCGGTCATGGAAGGAGCAACTTATGCTCTGCGGGATATTCTTACCGGTATCCGTAACTGTGGAATCCGTCCGGAAACCATGCGGATGTGCGGCGGTGGTTCCAAGAGTCCGTTCTGGCGTCAGCTCATGGCGGATATTTATAATATGCCGGTGACTCTTCCGGATATGAATTCAGAAAACAGCGCGGCTTTGGGCGTAGCGATTCTGGCGGCAGTGGGAACCGGCGAATACCCGAGCGTAGTGGATGCCTGCGATAAGATCATCAAGATGCGTCAGGAGGTTTATCAGCCGGACGAAGAGATGGCATTCATTTATGACAAAGTCTATAAAGAATTTGACGCGCTCTATCCAAAGTTAAAAGAAAACTGGAAATCAATTCTGGATCTGGATTTCAGATACTAGGAAGACCGGAGCTCCGTTAACAAACAGAACAAATCTGCCATAGATAAATAGAAAAGGAAGCAAAAGTCGTCTTCTCAACGGTTGATGTGCCTGCCCAAAGACAGGATTTCCATCAATGAAGCAGAGGATGGCTTTTGTTTTTTTGTTTTTTGTGTAATTTTCAGTGGAAATGATGAGAAAAAAGGCATATAATATATATAAAAATATGCATATAAGAATCAAATATATTGCAATACCGTTAACCATCAGTATAATGAAAGAAGAGAGGAAGGGAATATGGCCAATAAAAATTCATTTAAAAAAGGGACAATCGAATTATTGTTATTAGCTCTCCTGACCAAAGAAGACTGCTACGGATACCAGATTACCCAGAGTATCAAAAAGCAGTCGGATGGCTTGATAACGGTGACAGAAGGGGCGCTTTATCCTATATTATACAAACTTTTGGATAAAGGGTATGTGACGGATTATAAAAGGCCGGCAGGGAAACGTCTTATGCGGGTGTATTATCATCTGGAAAAAGAAGGAGTGGATTATTTTTATTCGCTGCTGGAAGATTATCAGAAGGTGCAGACCGGGGTGCAGAATATTCTGCAGGCCAATGATGTTTTTCAGGCGAAGGAAGAAAGAAAAGAAGAAAGCTGTTGTACTAAAGGGTGAGCAAAAGTACAACAGCTTTTTCCTTTAATTCGGTTTTTTCTCCCTTTCCAATGAAAAGTACCGGCGTATTCTCTTCTCCGATATTTACGATCTGATAATATTTTTTCCTTCCCACATGTTTCTTCAAATATTGCCGATAGATTTTCTAAGGGGATGTTGTTTTTGCCATGCCCGAAATAGGAATCATCAAAAACTCAGCCCTTATCTTTTTATTATAATCCGTCCTTTAAATCCGGCTTTCCTGATCTGATTACGAACCCGGGAGTTTACCACATAAACCTTGCAGGTATTTGGCAGACCCCAGGCGTGGATGGCTTTCAGTTTTGGCGCTTTAATATAAAGGGTTTTTAATTTGCACAGTGATTTTCCGCCGAAACGTCCCCAGAGGATGCGTACGCTTTTTGGGAAAGTGAGGGATTTTAATTTAGTACTTCGGCGGAAAGCCGATTCCCCAATTTCTTTTACATTTTTTCCTATTTTAACGGATTTTAAATTTTTCATATCGCCGAAGGCAGATCCGTATATCCGTTTTACAGAAGAAGGAATTTTGATGTGCCGGATGGTGGTATTGCCATAAAAGGCAGCATGTCTAATAAATTTTACCGATTTTTTAATGGTATAGTTTTTGGAACCTTTCGGTACGTTATATAGCCATTTGCCGTCCTTACTGTAGACGTCGCCGTCGATGGTCTTATACTTTGGATGATCCGGCGCGAAAGTGACGTTCGTATCCGGGCAGCCTCTTAAAATAGGCACATAGTCTACATCGGCAGGAACATAAATATCCTTGAGCTTTGGGCAGTTATAAAAAGGTATGGTTTTAGGACTAAGATCTGCCGGATTTTCCAGAACCACTTCTTCCAGATTCTGATAATTGGCAAAAGCGAGACCGAGATGGTTTATACCTGCCTCAATGGTCAGTTTACGTAAATGCTTCTGATAGTAGTCGGGATGTTTTAAATGAGAAGGATGTCCTGACACTACCTCCTTCATATTTCCGGCATACTCGTCAAAAAATCGTACCTTATAGGTTTTTCCCTCATAAGTAATCTCGTCGTGGATGGTGACTTCCGTTCTTGGTTTACCGTCGATATTCGGTTCGTAAGGGAGGTATTCCAGCGACGCTTCCGCTGTTTCGCCGGGTTCCAAATCATAGCGAACCCCGTCAATCATGACGGTTTTTATCTCTTCTGCCTGAGAAAAAACTGGCAGGAGAAGAATGAGGAAACATATGGCTAACAGACCGAAACAAAGGGAGTGAACAGGTTTTTTGTTTTGATTCATAGTAACACCTCCTGATGAAAATTTAATATAGATTAAAAATAATATGGTCAGTAAGTTAGTTTTTGCTTCTCGTTACCAAGGGAAACACCGTCCTTTCTGTAAAATAAACAATAAAAATGAAATGTAACAGGGGTATTTTGGCTACTATTTATAAAATGATAATAAAATAAAAATCATATTATGTCAATGATATATTTGATTAAAATGTATTGAAATCATATTTTGTTATGGTTATAATATGATTAAAAAGAAAACTGTTATAAAAATATTTTTATGCAATGGGAAACAAAATAATAATTTCTAGCATAAGGAGGAAGGGATGGAAAATAAGATTCTGCGCAAATATATAAAAGCGGTGAGAGGATTATTTCCTTTTTACGAAACTTATGAAAAACAATATACGGATAATCTGGAGGTACATTTACGAGAATATCTCGCCGATCACCCGGAGGCGGCTTATACGGATATAGTCGAGGAGTTTGGCCTTCCTTCATCTGTGGTTTCCGAATATTTCTCGGAGATAGAGGAGGAGTATCTGTTTAAACATCTGGAACAGAAGAAATATGTAAAACGGGTAATGATATTGGTTATTATAATCATCTTTGTCATTAATGGATATAATTTTCACCGTGCTTATCTTAATTATTTACAGGCGTTAGAACAAAATATCGCTTATGAAACGATTATTATTGAAGAGGAATAAGGATGAAAAAAAGATAATGAAATTGTTTACCATGATCTGTGTGCTGATATGTATGATTTTGCCGTTTTCCGTTCGAGCTGAGGAGACGGGGCAGATTGTCAGTGTGGAATATCTGGAGGATGGTTCTTCTTTTGTGACGATTCTGGAAGAGTTGCCGATGGCGGCCAGAGTATCGGGAACGAAGAGCGGAAAGAAAACTGTGCAATACCGAAATGAAAGTGGGACTGTATTATGGAGTGTAACGGTACATGGCGATTTTTCCTATAATAGAAAGACAGCTACCTGTACCAGAGCAACCAAATCGACCACCTGTCCCGCCTCGAATTGGAAAATCACTGCCTCATCGGCGGGGAAAAGTGGAAATCGTGCGACGGCAAAAGCAACAGCGAAGAAGTATGTAAATGGTAAGGTGTCACGAACCGTATCAAAATCTGTGACGTTAACATGCAGTCCTTCAGGAAGCCTGTCATAATGGAATTGTCAGGTAAGGTTTACAGGATTTGAATGAAAAAAGGGAAAGAAAAGGGATAGCGATGAAAAAGAAAACGGAAACCGAATATCTGAAAAAAATACGGGAATTATTCCCCTTTTATGGTAAGTATGAGAAGAATCTTTGTGCAAACCTGAAGCGTCATATCCGGGATTATCTTGCCGGTCATCCCGACGCCGTTTATGAGGATCTGGTGGAAGAGTGCGGCGAACCTTCAGTGGTCATTTCGGAATATTTTGCAGCCATGGAGGAAGAGTATCTGTTTCGGCATCTGAAGACGAAGAGATACAGGAAATATATCGTAATATTTATAATTGTATCTTTGTTGGCTTTTGAGGGTTTTTGTTCTTTTTTAGCATATCGGGATTATGTGGAAGGAAACAAACAGGAAATCACCAGAGAAATCATTGATCTGACAAAATAGCACAGAGTGGAAAGTGAAAATGGCATATAGTTAAAATAATTGTAATAATTCCTTAAAAATGTTATAATAACCTCCGGGGAGGATTCCTTTGGCAACAGGATTCTCTGCCGGAGGTATTTTTATTTTTGGAGAGTGATTTCCTGAAAAATAAAAAATATTCCGCAGAGATCGCGCTGCAGTGCAGAAATCTTTTTTCTGTGAAAGAAAAACAAAAGAGAAGAGGAGAGTATGATGATGGTCAGGTGTGAAAGCAGAAGGAAAAGGAGAAAGAAAAAGCTGTTGACGGCTGCCGCTGTGCTTTTGTTTTCGTTTTCGTTGTTTGGAGTGAAAGTGGAGGCAAAGCGCATTTATACCGGAAATGTCCGGGTGGATGCGGCGGCGGAAAAAATTATCCGTAAGTGTACCCGGCCGGAGATGAGCCGGAAGAAAAAGCTGCGTTCGGTGTATACCTATCTGGTGAAACACATGCGCTATTCCCGAAGACCGGGAAGAGTTCGGGTGAAGGTGACGCCACAGCAGAAAAAACGCTGGAAAGCGCAGGAAAAACAGTTGCGCCGGAAGGGAAAGGTCAGATACAGTGGAAAATTTTCTTCTGTATATAATAATCTGCTGACCTTGCAGGGAACCTGTAAGGATATGTCCGGGGTAATGTGTATCATGGCAAATCATCTGGGCTATAAAGCCGGTTACCATGTGGGACGCTATGTCAGAAGTAACGGACATTCTTCGCCGCATTGGTGGAATTATGTGATCGTGAATGGACAGCGGCGGTATTTTGATGTGCAGGCAGCCAATCACAGCTGGAGTAAACATCATTCCATGGCGGCGGTGCGAAGTTTTGGTTTGCGCCGGGGAAACAGTCGTGGCTGGCGCAGACATCATCGGGGATAATTTTGTACAAAATAAAATACCAGATTTCGGCCGTTTTGCGGGAAAAACCATTTGCCTTATAAGAAGGAGAATGTTAAAATATAAACGATATAACCTTTGATGATTGAAGAGAGAATGGATTTAGGAGGATGAGTATGGTTACGAATGATGCAACGATTTTAAAGATTAAGCATGATGTTCTTTACCGTGTTGCCAAGCTGGCCTATGCCGGAGAGTTTAATGAAAAGAAGGAGCAGATCCCTTATGAGATGATTCCGGGACCGAAGGCACAGTTTCGATGCTGCATTTATAAGGAAAGAGAAGTAATCAGACAGAGAATTAATTTGGCGGAGGGCAAAACGCCAACAGGAGAAAAACCGGATATGGCGAAAGGGCATAAGATTGTGTATGTGATTCCTTCAGCCTGTGAGGAATGTCCGATTGCCAGATATACGGTGACCAATAACTGTCAGAACTGTATGGGTAAGGCATGTTATAATTCCTGTAATTTTGGCGCAATTTCCATTGGCGTAAATCAGGCATATATTGATCCGTCCAAATGTAAAGAATGTGGTAAATGTGCGGCGGCATGTCCATATAATGCCATTGCCGATCTGATGCGTCCGTGCCGGAAGAGCTGTCCGGTAGACGCGCTGAAGGTAGATCCTGAGACGGGAATCGCCATGATTGATGATGAAAAATGTATCTCCTGCGGGCAGTGCGTACATAGTTGTCCGTTCGGCGCTATTGGAACGATTACCTTTGTGGTAGACGTGATTAATGCCATTCGTTCCAATAAGAGAGTGGTTGCCATGGTGGCGCCTGCGCTGGAAGGACAGTTTGGAGACGATATTACCATGGCCAGTCTGCGAAAAGCCATCATGGAACTGGGCTTTGACGATATGATCGAAGTTGGTCTTGGCGGAGATCTGACGGCGCTTTATGAATCAAGAGAATGGGCGGAAGCTTATAAAGAAGGAAAGAAACTGACCACATCCTGCTGTCCGGCCTTTGTCAATCTGGTAAAGAAACATTATCCAAAGCTTGTGGATAACATTTCCACAACAGTTTCTCCGATGTGTGCGGTTTCCCGTATGGTGAAAGCACAGGATCCGGAGACGGTGGCTGTCTTTATCGGACCGTGCGTGGCAAAGAAAAGCGAAGCTATGGATAAGGATATTAAGGACAATGCGGATTACGTGCTTACGGTCGGTGAACTTCGCGCCATGCTCAAAGCAAAGGATGTAAAAGTAGAGCCGGCAGAAAATGACTATCAGCGCGCTTCCGTATTCGGAAAACGTTTTGGAAACAGCGGCGGCGTGACCAATGCGGTATTGCAGTCTCTGAAAGAGGAAAACCAGAATGAGGATATTACCGTTACCGTATGTAATGGCGCGCAGGAATGCAAGAAAGCGCTGCTGATGATGCAGGCAGGCAAACTGAAAACAGACTTTATCGAAGGTATGGCCTGTGTGGGCGGCTGTGTAGGCGGTCCAAGCAAACATAAGTCGGAGATTGAGACCAAACGTTTCCGTGACAAGCTGATCAAAGAGGCAGATGGAAGAAATATTCTGGAAAATCTTGCGGATGTGGATCTGGATTCCTTCTCCATGCACAGAGATTAAGATAGTTCTTGCATTTTTTCGCAGGGTTTGTTAAAATAACTAAGCACGATTAAAACACAGGAAGGCGGAGCTTCCGCTTTCCTGTATTTTTGGAGATGTACCCAAGTGGCTGAAGGGTCCGCACTCGAAATGCGGTAGGTCGGGCAACCGGCGCGAGGGTTCAAATCCCTCCATTTCCGTAGTGATGAGGAAGTCATTGCATGGGAAGACCGGAGTACCGGTGTTCTTATGCGATGGCTTCTTTTTTTGTAATAGGAATATTACGATATAGAATTTTTATTTGTGGCGTGTTCACAAAAAACAGGATAAGAAACAGGATGAGGAATGGAAATAGATGAAGAAGATAGCAATGGGAATCCTTGCCCATGTGGATGCAGGTAAGACGACGTTGTCCGAGGCGGTATTGTATCAGGCCGGAGGACTGCGGAAAATGGGAAGGGTAGATCATGGGAATACGTTTCTGGATAATTTTGCTCTGGAAAAAAGCAGAGGCATTACGATTTTTTCCAAGCAGGCAGTTTTTCCGCTGGGAGAAAAAGAAATCACCCTTTTAGATACGCCGGGACATGTGGATTTTTCGGCGGAAATGGAACGGTGTCTGTGGGTGATGGACTATGCCGTACTGGTGGTCAGCGGCGCCGACGGGATTCAGGCGCATACGGAAACTCTCTGGAATCTGCTGAAAGAATATCGGATACCAACGTTTATTTTTGTCAATAAGATGGATCAGAAAGGAGCAGACCGGGAAGCGCGTCTGGCAGAACTGCAGAATAATTTCGGCGACGGCTGCATTGCCTTTACGCAGGGAAACGACCGGGAAGAGATGCTGGAAGCCATTGCCATGGAAGAGGAAGAAGTCCTGGAGGAATATATGGATACCGGTACGATTCGTCAGGAGGAAATCCGCCGGCTTATCCGGGAGAGAAAGATTTTCCCCTGCTTTTTTGGTTCGGCGCTGAAACTGACCGGTGTGGAAGAACTTCTTGCCGGTATGGAAACGTATATGGAGGCGCCGCAGTATCCGGAAGCATTCGGCGCAAAAATTTATAAGATTTCCCGGGATGAGCAGGGCAACCGCCTGACCCATTTAAAGATAACCGGGGGAAAGTTAAAGGTAAAGACGCCTTTTGCCAATGGAGACAAAGTCGATCAGATCCGGCGGTATTCCGGAGCAAAGTACCAGACTCTTGCCCAGGCAGAACCGGGCGAAGTCTGTGCGGTGACAGGATTAACCGATACCCGGGCCGGACAGGGACTGGGAAAAGAAAAAGATTTAACAGAGCCGCTGCTGGAACCGGTAATGACCTGTCGTATGTTTTTACCGGAAGGCGTGGACGCTGCGGCTGTGATGGATAAACTTATGCAGCTGGAGGAAGAAGATCCCCTGCTTCATCTGCTCTGGAACAGTCATTTGCAGGAGATGCATGTTCAGCTTATGGGCGAAGTGCAGACGGAGATTTTAAAAAGTATGATTGAAGAGCGTTTTGGGCTTTCTGTGGAATTTGGCCCGGGGCGCATTTTGTATAAAGAAACCATCGAAAAACCGGCGGCTGGCGTCGGCCATTATGAACCGCTAAGACATTATGCGGAAGTTCATCTCATGCTGGAGCCGGGGGAACCGGGAAGCGGTCTTGTTTTTTCTTCTGCCTGCAGTGAAGACGAGCTGGATGGCAACTGGCAGAGGCTGATTCTTACCCATTTGAAGGAAAAAGAACATCCCGGGGTGCTGGCGGGGATGCCAATTACAGATATGAAGATTACCCTTACTGCCGGAAAAGCCCATAAAAAACATACGGAGGGCGGGGACTTCCGTCAGGCTACGTACCGGGCGGTACGGCAGGGGCTGATGTCTGCTTCTTCGGTTTTACTGGAACCGTGGTATGCGTTTCGTCTGGAAATTCCGGCAGAACAGCTTGGCCGTGGAATGACGGATATTCAGAAAATGAGCGGTTCCTTTGCTTCTCCGCAAATGGAAGGGGAAAAAGCGATTCTCCGTGGCCGTGCTCCGGTGTCGGAGATGATGAATTACCAAAGAGAGGTGCAGACCTATACGGGAGGAAGGGGAAAGCTGTTTCTCCATGTGGAAGGCTATGAACCCTGCCATAATGCCGATGCGGTGGTGCCGGAGATCGGGTATGACTGTGAAAAAGATACGGAAAATCCTGCCGGCTCCATCTTTTGCAGCCATGGAGCAGGGTATTATGTACCGTGGCAGGAAGTGCCGGAGCATATGCACATTAAAGATATTCCCTATGAGAAAAAGGCGCTGGGATTATCCGGCGGGCAAGAAAAGGCAGAAGAAAGAAACAACCGGCCAAAGACTGGGGAGAATCGCGGCGGTTCCGGATGGGCGGAAGATAAGGAACTGGAGGAAATTTTTCTGCGGGAGTTCGGGCGAAGTAAAAAACAGGAGGATCGTCGCTGGCGTTATGGAAAAACAATGACGGCACAGAGCAAAGCGGGAGCGACGCGGACAGGAAAAGGCATCCCGGAAAAAGAGGCGGTACAAAAGCAAAGAGAATATCGAAAGCAACCGGAAAAGCAGTATCTGCTTGTGGATGGCTATAATATTATTTTTGCCTGGGATTTTCTGAAAGATCTGGCGCAGGTTAATCTGGAGGCGGCCAGAAATAAGCTGATGGATATTCTCTGTAATTATCAGGGATTTACTCAAAAAACGGTGATTCTGGTTTTTGACGCTTATCGGGTAAAGGGAAACCCCGGAGAAATTTTCCGTTACCATAACATTCATGTGGTGTATACCCGGGAGGCGGAGACGGCCGATCAGTATATTGAGAAGACCACCCATGAGCTGGGGCGGCGTTATCAGGTGACGGTGGCGACCTCCGACGCTCTGGAGCAGGTGATCGTTATGGGACAGGGAGCCAGACGGTTGTCGGCCACGGATTTTCTGGAAGAAATCCGTTGGACAGAGGAAGAAATTCGCCGGGTAAAGGAAGAAAAAAGGCAGAACGGTAAAAATTATCTTTTTCATCATATGGACGGGGATACGGCAGAACTTCTGGAAGATGTCCGGCTGGGAAAAGCAAGCTTTGAGGAATCTTGACTTTTCAGGTAGGGTATGATATACATTAAATTTGGATATATTGAACATTTATGAGGAGAAGAAGATGCTTGAATTAAAGAATATCAGCTATATCGTTGAGGGCGATAAAGAGATTTTAAATAATGTCAGCCTGTCTTTCGATGAGAAATTTGTGGCGATTACCGGACCGAATGGCAGCGGTAAATCCACACTGGCCAAACTGGTGGCGGGGATTATTCATCCGACAGCCGGTCGGATTTATCTGGATGGCGAAGATATTACCGATTTGAATATTACGGAAAGAGCAAAGAAGGGAATCAGCTATGCTTTTCAGCAGCCGGTACATTTTAAAGGCTTGAAGGTCAGAGACCTCATTTCCGTTGCTTCCGGAAAAACCATGAAATTCAGTGAGATCTGCGACGTTCTTTCCGAGGTGGGACTCTGTGCCAGAGATTATGTGGACAGAGAGTTAAACGGGAGTCTTTCCGGTGGAGAGTTGAAACGTATCGAGATCGCCATGATCCGTGCGCGGGCAACGAAGCTTTCCGTATTCGACGAACCGGAAGCCGGTATCGACCTGTGGAGTTTTAACAGCCTGATCCATGTTTTCGAGGAACTCCATGAGAAAACGGAGGGAACGATTCTCATTATTTCCCATCAGGAGCGTATCCTGGAAATCGCCGATAAGATCATTGTGGTCAACGGAGGAGAAGTGGAGAAGATTGGTAAGGGAGAAGACGTGATCCCTGGATTACTTTATAAATCATCTGCAGCCTGCCAGAAGGTAAGCGCAAAATTATAACAGAGGTGGAGACAATGGATTTAATACAAAAAGAGCTGCTGGAGCAGGTGGCAGACCTGCATGACGTTCCGGCCGGAGCTTATAATATCCGTACAAATGGAAAATCAGCAGCAAGAAATACGACAGCGAATATTGATATTGTGTCCAAGGAAGATAAAGACGGTATAGATATTATCATTAAACCGGGGACAAAAAAAGAGAGTGTACACATTCCGGTGGTACTCAGCCAGAGCGGACTGACGGAACTTGTCTACAATGATTTTTATATTGGCGATGACTGCGATGTGACCATCGTAGCCGGATGCGGCATCCACAACAGTGGCAACGACATGTCCAAACATGACGGTATCCATACATTTTATGTGGGAAAAAATGCCAGGGTTCGTTATGTGGAGAAACATTACGGCAGCGGCGACGGTATGGGAGGTCGTGTCATGAATCCGGGGACAGAGATTCATCTGGATGAAAATGCTTATTTTTATATGGATACTGTGCAGATCAAAGGTATCGACAGTACGGACCGTGTAACCAATGCCGATCTGAAGGCCGGGGCAAAACTGGAGATTTCTGAGAAATTGATGACCCATGGAGAACAGACGGCCAAAACGACATTTTCTGTGGACTTAAATGGGGAGGGCAGCAGCGCCAATGTGGTTTCCCGTTCCGTAGCCAGAGGAAAATCTTTTCAGGATTTTCGGGCGAAGATCTGCGGAAATACGGCCTGTGCAGGACACAGTGAGTGTGATGCCATCATTATGGATGATGCCAGAGTGATTGCTGTTCCGGAGCTGGAAGCCAATAATATTGATGCAGAGCTGATCCATGAGGCGGCCATTGGAAAGATCGCCGGGGAACAGTTAATTAAACTGATGACTCTGGGACTGACAGAGGCAGAGGCAGAAGAAATGATCATCTCCGGTTTCCTGAAGTAAACCGGAGGCAGCAGGATAAAGGAATAGAAGGGGATACCAATGAGGCAGTGTATGGACGCAAAAAATCTTCATCAGAGACTGAACCGCATCAGCGGGCAGATCAATGCCATTGATAAGATGGTGGATCAGGACGTTCCCTGTGAAGATATTCTTATTCAGGTAAATGCAGCAAAGTCTGCTTTGCATAAAGTCGGACAGATTATTCTGGAAGGTCATCTGAATCACTGTGTAAAAGAAGGGATTGAGCATGGCGACGCAGAGAAAACCATTGCTGACTTTGCCAGAGCTGTGGAGTATTTTTCCAGATTATAGGAGGAAACTATGGGAACTGATGAGCAGCAGATAAAACAGTATGAACAGAAAATCTGCGGATGTGAGACCATGACGGATCTGCTGGTGGCAATGTCTGCCTGGCAGAGTTTTGCCGATGCCCATGGGCTGACAGCGGAACAGAGGAAAAAGGTTGACGAGGCTTATGTGAAAGCCGAAGCGCGGCTGATCACACAGGTAAAACCAAGTCTGTGGTAAAATAAAAATACAAAGGCTGTAAAAACAGAAAACTGGACAGGTCATGCAAAAGGTGCATGAAGATACGGAGAATTTCTGTTTTTGCAGCCTTATTTTTTAGCGGTTTGCTTTGGTCTATTCCATGACTTCGCCGGAGATGATCCATGGAGCCGGTTTGGCTTCAAATACGTTTTTGCGGTTTAATTTGGACATGGAAATCTGGATGACTTCACTGCGGGCAATGTGGTATTCATCAAATACCCGGAGAATGTCGGAGAGCACGTCAAGCTCCAGCGTATAGACCACGAATTTCATCTGTGGATTAATTTTCAGCAGATTACGGATTTCTTCTTCAAATTTATCGGTGGCAACGATAAAAGAAAGAGAAGGAACCGGAAGGTTACGCAGGGACGCCCTGCTGGTATCTTCAACGATGGTAACGTTGGTCAGCCCGAACTTTGTGATATTTTCCTCCATGGAAAAACGATCGTGTTTATTGTATTCCACAGCGATAATCTGTCCGTCGCTGGCAATCATGGCCGATTCCACGGCGATACTTTCCCCACTGATGATACAGATGGTGTCCTGATCGTCCAGATGCAATTTATTGACGATGATGGAGCGGATTTCGCTGGCCACATAACGGACGGAGCCCTGAGAAAAATTATCATTTTGCATACCGATGCGATAGGAACTTCTGGAGTTTGGATTGAAAATCAGCATGACGGAAGGTTCCTGAATTTCGGTGTTGATCATTTCCGCCAGCTTGCAGATTTTCACGCTGCCTTCTGGTTCCAGTCCGGTTTTAAACCATATATCACAGTCGCCAAGTCCGTAATTCCACAGATTAAAAAAGAAATCCGGGTCGCCGGCATCGGTAAAAACCAGTACCCGCTTATGGGTTTCGATGGTCGGAATCAGATTTTTTTTCTTTTTACTGATGTCGATCAATTTGATTTTTTCAATATCCAGACCAGATTTTTTAGAAAAATATTCAAGCCAGGATAAAATCTGTGGGTTGGTGAAAGAAGATTTGTTATTGTTCATGGTGCCCCCTCCTTTTCTTTTACGACAGATGTTTAGTTTATTTTAGTACATCAGCGTGGAAAACGCAAGATTTCCGTAGGGGTTCTCCCTATATTTTGCCTTGTCATATCCCGGAAAAAGAGGTAAAATTGAAGCTCAGGATTCTCTGTGATCTAATAAAAAAACAGGGGATTTTTGGAGTTTTTCGATTATATTGCAAAAAAAGATAAAAGAAAGAGTGAGAAAATGATAGGGCAGTACAGTGTGTACCAGTGGATTTTATTTTTTTATGTATATAGTTTTTTGGGGTGGATATTTGAATCGGCATATGTTTCTCTTCTGAAAAGAAAATGGGTCAACCGGGGATTTTTGCGGGGACCATTTCTGCCAATCTATGGCGGTGGAGCGGTCATGATGCTTTTTGTCTCTTATCCTTTTAAATCCAATCTGCTCCTTACCTATTTTGCCGGTGTGGCCGGAGCCACTTTGCTGGAGCTGGTGACCGGAATATTGATGGAAAGTATTTTTAAAATCCGTTACTGGGATTATTCAAAACAGCCGTTTAACTATAAAGGCTATATCTGCCTGTCTTCATCCGCAGCCTGGGGATTTTTTACGATCGGAATGAATGAAGTACTCCATCCGTGGGTACTTCGGGGAATTTCTCTGGTTCCGTCTTTTCTTCTCCATATCCTTATGGGACTGGTGAGCGTCTGTTTTCTTATAGACATCATTATTTCTGTAGAAGAAGCCCTGGATTTACGAAATATGCTGGAAAAAATGGAAGAAATCCATGGAGAAATGCTGCGGCTGCGAAAGAGAGCCGATGTGGTTATTGCCTGTCTGGATGATTCCTGGAAAGAGTTCATGGAAAACAGTCCGGCCATTGACCGGCTGGAGGAAGTGTATAAAGAAATCGAACTGCGCTACCACAAAATCAGACAGAGTATTCTTGACAAAGAGATTGAGACAGATTCTCATAAAACCGAGCTGGGCGAGTTAAAAGAGAAGTTCGTTCAGTTATTTGCGCAGGTGGAACAGTATAGAGAGGAAAGAAGAAAAAAAGCGCGAAAACTGAAGGGCAGGATCATGGCCAATCCAACCATGACTTCTTCCCGGTATCAGCATGCGCTGGAGTCTTTAAAAGACGTGT
>ENA-ORTP01001495-ORTP01001495.1-human-gut-metagenome-genome-assembly--contig:-NODE-1495-length-23368-cov-2.824261_pt1 | contig 23368 bp, 21 predicted proteins | sample MGYA00241913_ERZ509190 | MGnify/ENA primary metagenome ERZ509190 (study PRJEB26280, sample SAMEA2338839) | human gut metagenome | biome: human gut; feature: human-associated habitat; material: faeces...
GGTGGGATGGATGCGGCCGTCGACGACCAGTTTTTCGAGCGACAGACGGGCGATCTCGCGGCGCACGGGGTCGAAGCAGCTCAGCGTCACCGCTTCCGGCGTATCGTCGACGATCAGGTCGACGCCGGTGGCCGTCTCGAAGGCGCGGATGTTGCGCCCCTCGCGTCCGATGATGCGCCCTTTCATCTCGTCGTTCGGCAAGGACACGGTGCTGACGGCGACGTCCGAGGATTTTTCCACGGCGCAGCGCTGCACGGCGGTGACGATGATCTCGCGGGCTTTCTTGTTCGCGTCGCGCTGGGCCTGCGCTTCCATTTCCGCCAGCCGCAGGCCGATCGCGTGCTGAGCGCTGTCTTCGACTTCGTGAAGCAGCTGCGCGCGGGCCTGGTCGCTGGTCATCTGGGCGATCTGTTCGAGATCGGTGACGCGTCTCTTGCAGAGCTCGTCGGCTTCCTGGATCTTCTTTTCCAGATCGTCCTGACGGGTCTTCATCTCGTCCTCGCGGTGCTGGAGTTTTTCCAGCTTGCGGTCGAGTTTCTCTTCTTTCTGTTCCAGAAGGCGTTCGGTGCGCTGCAGTTCCACGCGGCGCTCCTTCGCGTCGCGTTCGGCTTCGAGACGGACTTTGGAAGCTTCGTCGCGCGCCTCCGAGACCAGCAGCTTGCTGTCGCGCTCAGCGCTGGACCGCGCTTCCTTGACGATGTCCTCCGCCTGAGAGCGCGCTTCCGCCACCTTGCGCGCGGCTACGCCCTTGGCGATGAACATCCCCGCTCCCGTGCCCCCGATGATGCCGAGGAACACTCCAAGTACCAGATACATACTCAAAAGTTCTCACTCCTTACGAATTTGTCAATATAAAATCGCCCCGCCCATTTTCAGGCGGCAGCGGAAGCCGGCATTCCTTCGAAAATAAATGAAAACATATGTTTGAGGGGAACGCGGGCTTGACAAAAATCTGCCTGTAACGTTTTTTATTTTACAGTTATCTGCGAAACTTCACAAGGGGAAAACGTAAAAATTTCCCCATAAAAAGGCCGGAAAAATCTTCGTGCGTTTTCGGATATCCATCGTTTACAACAACGGAAGCCCATGAGAAAAAATTTCCCATGGGCTTCCGCGGATTGTTCCGTGCCGTTATTCATCACCGTCGTCGGATTCTTCGCCGAGGCTGTGAAAATTTCCAAATTCCTCACGTAACTGCGCGAACGCCTCGCGGACGGCGGCCGGCGAAAAACCGCGGCGGCGCAGGCGAGCGTCGAGTTTTTGCGGCGTCATGCCGCGCTGATTTCCCCACTGGCGCGCCAGGCGCAGCGCCCGCTCGGCCTCGTCGATCCCGCTCTCCGCAAGGGCGTCGTCGATATCGGCATGGCTGACGCCGCGCGCCCTCAGCTCGTCGCGCAGGCGGCGCAGGCCGAAGTCGCGCTTGGAATCGACGTAGAGCAGCGCGTAGGCGCGGTCGTCGATCATGCCGATCTCCTCGAAACGGTCCAGCAGCTCCGCCGCTTTCTCCTCGGGGCAGCGGCGCTCGCGCAGTTTCCACGCCAGCTCTTTGCGCGTGCGCGGGGTTGAAACGAGGCGGATCAGTACGGACTCCCACTTCATGTCTTCGTCGTCGGGCAGCGCGGGAAACGGCAGGGCTCGCTCCTCTTTCATCAGGCGGTCCTCGCGATGTCGAGCATGCGCCCGTAGCGGCTCAACACGGCCTGCATGAGCAGCGGGAAGCTCTCGTAGGGATCGCCCTGCGCGATCAGAGCGAAGGCTTCCTGGCGCGCGACTTCCATGACGGCGCCGTCGCGGATCAGGTCGGCGACGCGAAAGTCCGTCAGGCCATGCTGACGCACGCCGCAGAACTCGCCCGGGCCGCGCAGCTGCATGTCCGCTTCGGCGATCGCGAAGCCGTCGCTGAGGGAGCAGAATTGATCGAGGCGGTGCTCCGCTTCGGAATTTTTCGGATCGGCGTAGAGGATGCACCATGATTTGGTGGGGCCGCGGCCGACGCGGCCCCGCAGCTGATGGAGCTGCGAGAGCCCGAAGCGCTCGGCGTTTTCCACGACCATCACCGTCGCGTTGGGGACGTCGACGCCGACTTCGATGACGGTCGTGGAAGCGAGCAGGTCGATGTGCCCCGCCGAAAATTCGGTCATGACGGCGTTTTTTTCTTTTTCGCCCATGCGTCCGTGGAGCATGGCCAAACGCCGGTTCGGGAATTCGCGCCGGAGCTTCTCGAAGCGCGACTCCAGCGGCGCGGCGTCGAAGTTCTCGCTCTCCTCGATGAGCGGGCAGACCCAATAGATCTGACGTCCGGCGGCCATTTCGCCCTCGAGGAAGCGCAGCATTTTCGGCAGGCGGTTGTCGCCGATCCACACGGATTTGATGGGCTGGCGGCCGGACGGCAGCTGGCGGATCGTGGACACGGCCAGGTCGCCGTAGACCGAAAGGGCCAGCGTGCGCGGGATCGGCGTGGCCGTCATCACCAGCGTGTGCGGCGCTTCGGCGCCGGCTTTGCTGTTCAGGGCCTTGCGCTGGAGCACGCCGAAGCGGTGCTGCTCGTCGATGACGATCAGGCCGAGACGCTTGAAGCTGACGGCCTCCTGGATCAGCGCATGGGTGCCGACGACGACGCGCAGCGTGCCGTCGGACAATTGTTCGTGGATTTTTTTCTTCTCGGCGGGCGCGACGCCGCCGGTCAGCAAGCCGACTTCGACGCCCAACGGCGCGAGCCACCGGTTCAGCGTCAGCGCGTGCTGCTGGGCAAGCACGGCCGTCGGCGCCATCATGGCGGCCTGCACGCCCGAGTCGAGCGCCTGCAGGAGCGCCATCACGGCGACGACGGTTTTTCCCGAACCGACGTCGCCCTGCAGCAGGCGGTTCATGGGCACGGAGCGGCGCATGTCGTCGGCGATTTCCTGCGCGACGCGGCGCTGATCGTCGGTGAGTTCGAAAGGAAGTTCGGCGAGGAACTTCCGCGTCAGATCCGCCTGCCCAGCCAGCGCCGGGGCTTTCTTTTCGAGGCAGCCGCGGCGGTGGCGCAGCGCCAGGCCGACCTGGAGCAGAAAGAATTCCTCGAAGACGAGGCGCTGCCGCGCGGCGCGGAAGAGCGCTTCGTCGGTGGGCTGGTGCATCTGGCGCACGGCGGAAGCGGCGTCGATAAAATGGAACTTCTCGACGATCGGCGGCGGCAGGATATCGGCGATCGTCGGGGCCAGCGTTTCGAGCACCGTGTCGATGACGCGGCGCAGCCATTTTTCGTTCAGCCCGGCCGTCGCGGAATAAACGGGCACGATGCGCCCCACGCTGCGCGGGTCGCTGCCGTCGAGGATCTCGAACTCGGGATTGAGCAGCTCCGGCACGGGGCGGCGCGGCTCCAGCGAGCCGTAAAGCGCCAGTTCCATGCCTTCCCGTAAAATCCTGCTCAGGTTCCAGCGGTTGAACCACAGGGCCCAGGCCACGTTTTTGCCGTCGCTGAGGCAGACGCGCGTGATCTGCATGCGGCGGTTGCTGCGGGCCACGCGCTGTTCGATAGAAACAACCCGGGCCCGGAAGGCCTGAGGCGGCCCGCCGGGCGCAAGATCCTGGATCGTCACAACCTGCCGCCGGTCCTCGTAGCGCCGGGGGAAAAAATACACGAGATCTTCCGCCGTCGCGATGCCGAGACGCTGAAGCAGCAGGGCCTTCGCCTCGCCGATGCCGCGGATCGCCGTCACCGGGTCGTCAAGGCGGAGGAAGCCCCGGTTCATTGATCTTTCTTCTCCTGCAGGCCGTCGAGCAGCATGTTGTACCGCAGCACCGCGGCCTTGGCGTCGGCGACGAAATGCTCTTTCGAGCGGCGCAGTTCCTCGATCTCGCCGAGAAGCTGCGTTTTCTGCGCGACGGCGTCGGCCAGGATTCCTTCGGCTCTCGCTTTCGCCTGCGCGAGCACGGCTTCGCTTTCTTTCTGGGACGAGGCGAGGAAGTCCTCGGAAGTTTTTTTCGCCATGGTCAGCGCGTTCTGCAGCGACACCTTGAGCTCGTCGTTCTCTCTGATGGTCGTCTCCAGCTCGCGGATGCGCATCTGGTCGGTGGCGTGGAGTTCGGAATATCGCTGCAGCGTGTCGGCGACGCGGTCGAGAAACTCGTCGACTTCGTCGGCCGCATAGCCGCGCAGGCCCCGCGAGAAAACGACGCCCTCCACGTCAACGACCTTCAGCAAGTCCAGGTCGTTTGCCATCCTCTATCGCTCCTGCCCGTTTCCTTCAGGCAGCCATTCGATCACGGAGTTCTTGTTCAGCGAAAGCAGCAGGCTCGTGCTCGTCACCGTGTAAAACGCGCCGTCGTGCATGCGCACGAAATCCGCCACGCGACGAACGATATCGGCGGCCGCCTTGCGGTCTTCCTTTTCGAAATCGAGCATCACCGTCTGCCCCTGTACGAGAGCGTCTTCGATGTCGTCGAGCATGGCGGCGGCGCCTTTTTTGACCAGCACCAGCGGCTGCGCCGTATCGTCCTGACGGCGCAGCGACTCGCCGAAGCGGCGCAGGCGGCTGGAAAAGGAGCCGGAAAAACCGGTCGCCTGACGCCCGCCGTCGCTCTCGAACTCCGCGGCTTCCTCGGATTCGCCGTTTTCTTTGACAGCGTCCGCGGCGGCGGCAAAAGCCCGTTCGTCTTCCACCGCAGCGGGAGCCGCTTCGTTTCCCGCCGCGGGGACTTCCGTTTCTTCCTCATCGTCGGGGACGACAAGGCGCTGGATCTTCTTCATATAGTCGGTACGACGCCTCTTGTTCCGGTGAGATTCCACCACTACGTCGCCGCTGTCGGCAAGACCGAGAAATGACAAAAGCTTGTTGGCCATGGGGATTTCCTCCTAACGATGTCCAAAGATTGCGGTGCCCACGCGAACTTCGGTGCTGCCCTGTTCGATCGCCCACTCGAAATCGCCGCTCATGCCCATGGAAAGGCACGGCAGATCGTCCGCGCTCAGACGCAGACGGTCGCGCAGCTCGCGCGTGGCGTCGAAGGCGCCGCGGACCGCTCTTTCGTCGCCGCCGAGCGGACCGATGGTCATCAGCCCCTGAAGTTTCAGATGCGGGCATTGTCCTCTGACGAAATCCGCCAACGCGGGGACTTCCGCCGCCGGCGTTCCCGTTTTCGACGCTTCGCCGGAGCTGTTGACCTCAATCAGCACGTCCAGGCGCTTGTCCTTTTCGGCGCAGACGCGCTCGACCGCCGCGGCGATTCCCTCGCCGTCGATGCTTTCGATCACGTCGAAGAGCTCCACCGCCTTGCGCGCTTTGTTGCGCTGCAGGTGGCCGATCAGATGCCACACGGCGCCGAGCTCCGCGGGGAATCCGGGGATCTTGGCCTGTCCTTCCTGGACGCGATTTTCGCCAAAATGAGTCACCAGTCCGGTACGGGCCGCCGCGACCACGGTTTCCAGCGGTTTGGTCTTGCTCACCGCCAGCAGCGTCACCTCCGCCGCCTTGCGGCCGCTCCGCCGCGCCGCCGCTTCCATACGGTCCAGAATCGACCGGATCGACGCGAATATTTCAGACTCTACCATAACCGCACCCTCTTTTCTTCGGCATTTGCCGCTTCAAGTATAACAGGATTTCCGGCAGAAAGCCCCGAGGCGATAAAAAAACGGCCATCCTCGATGGGCTTTCCGGTGACGCTGCGGAAGACGAGCCGGTCTCCGACCAGCTCGAAAACGCCGTAGGTGCCGTGACGGATCGTCACCGCCGAGTCCGGCACCACCAGTCCCGCATCCTCGTCGGAACAGACGAGAAAGTCCACCTCGCGCGACAGCGCCATGTCCATGGGGAAATAGGGCATGTCGAGCGCCACTTTGGCACGCTCGTCGCCGTACTTCACGTACACGCGTACGCGCGCCGTCCACTTCGGCCCCTTCGACTCGCGGCGGATGGAAATGGAGCCGCGTTCCAGTCCGGCCCGCAGCCGGTCGGTCAGCTCAAGGTAAAAGATCGCGCGCGGCTCCTGAGGCAGATAGATCAGCTTGCCCACCGCGCGGACGGCCGTGTCGAGCGGCTTCAGATCCTCGATCCAGCGCAGCTCCGGCGCTTTGGGGAGCAAGCCGGAACCGAGCCACAGCGTCGGATAATCCCAGCGGTCTTCCGCGCCGTCGATGGCCGGCAAAAAGTATCCCCGCGCCGGCGTGCGGATCGTGATCGTGCGTCCGCGCGCCAGCACGGTCGCCACCACCTCGTCGTCGGCCACGGCCGCCAGCTTGCCGCCGTAAGCCAGCTGCACCGTGCCGGGCGACGGAGCGGTGAGCACTTTTTCGTGCCACAGCAGCAGCGCGTGAACCGGCTGCTCTTCTTCGTAAAAATAAGGCTGGGGCATGAACAGAGGCGGCATGGCTTCCTCCGCGCCCTGTCTCGCCCACAAAAAATAGAATCCGGCGGCCAGCGCACAGATGCCGGCGGCAAGGATGACGCGCAGAAAGCGGACGGGCCACGGTTCTTTCTTTTCAGGCGATTTTTCGGGGCGCGACGCGGAAACGTTTTCCCGCGGTTCCGGCGCGGCCGGACGAGGCTTTTCGCGTTCCGTTTTCGAAAACGGGACGCTTTTCGCCTCCGCCCCTTTTACGCGCTCCGCCCTGTCCGGCGTCTTTTCCTCCGCGGGACGGGGGCGACGGCTGATCTGCTCGCTCCGCTCCGCCCCGCCGCCTTCGCGCAGGTCCGGCAGCCTTGCGGAACGCTGCGGTCGCGGCCGTACGGGCCATTTGAGCTTTCCGCGGCCAGACGGGCTCGGATCGGCGGAAATGTCCTGCGCCGGCGCGTCCGACGCCATACTTTTCCCCGGCACAATGTCGTTCAGGCCGGGGCTTCGCCGCGGACGCCGCGGCCACGTTACGGAGCCTCCCGTCGATGCCGGCGGGGCGTTTTTCTCCCCCGCTGCCGGCGCAAGCGGAAGCTCGGCCAGACGCTTGCGTTCCGTTTTCTCGCGTGTCCGTTTCGTCGATTTTACGTCATGTCGTCCCATTGCCGCGCCTCCGTACTAAACTGTCGCTCCAATCAATTTTTCATTGTAACGCAAAACGTCAAAAATTTGGAGATGGCAATGAGACGCCGCATCGTTTTCGCGGCGGAAGATCGCTTTTTTTCGCGAACATCCCCGCTTCACGGCGGCTGTTCTTATGCTATAGTATGGAAAATTCTCGAGAAGAAAAGGAGACTTCGCCGTGGAATCGCACGATGCTTCACCGCTGGACGCCGCGCCGGAGGCTGCGCCCGAAGCGAGGGATTCTTTCCGCAGCGCGCTGTTCTTTCTGCTCTTTGCGGTCAGTCTGACGCTGCCGAATCTGGTGTATTCAGGGACGTCGTTCTTTCAGACGCTGCACCTGATGAAGTGGTGCTTCGCGCTGGTCCCCGTCGGCCTGCTGGCGCTCTGCGCGGGCGGCCCGGCGCTGCTCGACGGGGAACGCGGCCCGCTGCGCCTCGACGTCATGGGGCTTTACTGGCTGCTCTACCTGGTTTTCGTGACGCTGCAGCCGTTGTGGGTCCCGCTTCGCTCCGTGCCCGGCTGGCGGCGCGAATGGTTCTTTTTCGCCGGCTGCGTCGTTTTTTATTTGACGGCGTTCTCCTTTTTCAGGGAAAGCTGGCTGCGCCCGATCCTCTGGCTGGCGGCGCTGAACGCCGCGATCAACGGCATTTTCGCCGAGCTGCAGGTGCGCGATATCGTCGCGCCGCTCTGGGGCATGAAGCTGGTCATGCAGACGCCGGGGCACTACATCGGCAACACGGGGCAGCAGAACATGTTCGCGCTGTGGCTGGCGCTGGCGCTGTTCTCGTCGCTGTTCCTCTTCGTCTGCTACGGCGGTCTTTTCGCCAAAAATCTCCGGAACAGGATCATGATCGCCGGCAATCTGCTCTTCTACGTGGTCATGTCCTGGTGCCTGATCCGTTCCACGAGCCGCTCGGGGATTCTCGCCTTCTGGGTGGGAGCGCTGACGATGGCGCTGATGATCTTCTTCACCTCGCGGGACCGCGGTCAGCTCAAACGCGCCGCCCTCGGCATCGTCTTGTTCTTCGGCGTGCTGGGCGCGTTCGTTCTCGCCGACACGGGGCGGGGTTTTGACTTTTTGCTGAAGACGCGCGACATGATCAAAAATATCGCCGACGTCGCCGCCCGCCGGGAAATCTGGCAGACGTCGTGGCAGGTCGGCGCGTTTCGGCCGCTGACCGGCGTCGGCCTGGGACAGTTCAAATGGCACTACCTTCAGGGGCAGCGCGTCGCCATGACGCTTGATCCTGCCATGAAATGGCAGTTCACTTACTGGGCGCACAACGAAATCCTGCAGTGGTTCTGCGAGTTCGGCCTGGGGGGCGTTGTGTCGCTGCTGCTGGCCGCTCTGGTCTGGCTGGCGGCGCTGTGCCGCTACGTGCGCCGCCGCCGCGGCCGCCGCCTGCCCATGGAGTTCCTCTGGGGAAGCTCGTTCCTGTTCCTCGTCTGGTTCGACGCGCTTTGGACGCGCCCGTTTCACCGCATCGAAAATTCGCTTTGGGTCGCCCTCGCCTTCGCGCTCTGCAGCCGCCACCTTTTCTGGGGCGAAGAGGGCGTGTTCGCGCTGAAGAAGGTGCCTTCGCTGTTCTATCGTCTGACGGGAGCCTTCATGCTCGCCGCGGCCGTGGGCGGATTCTGGTTCGGCATCGACGGCGTCCGCGCCGACCGGCTGCTGCGCCGCGCCGAGAGCTTCACCGACGACGCGGAGGAAAAAGTCCGGCTCATCAGCGCCGCCCGGCACAGCCCGATGGTGCGCGACCTGGCGGAGCACGAGCTGGCCATGCTGCGCCTTCGCCTCGGCGAAAAGCTCGGCGACCGCGAGATCATCGCCGACGGCCTCAATCGGCTGATCGCCTGCTTCGTTCAGCAGCCCACGGCACGGGATTTCGCCACGCTGATGGACTACGCGCGCCGCTCCAACATCGCCTCGCTGCTCGAATTTCTCGAACCGTACGCGCCGCCCGCGGGCGCGGCGGCAGGTTGACCTCCCGCCGCTCGCAAAAATATTCGCACAAAAAAACCCGAGCCGGAAAAAACCGGTTCAGGATTTTTGATTGCGCAGCGGGAACCCACAGGCGTCGCCGCGGCTGACCGCCAGACGGCGCCCGATGTTTTTCAGGCGCAGGGCAAGAGAATCGCGGCATTCGGCCGCTTCTTCGCCGGTGCAGATCTTGTCGTCGTACAGGGCGTAATCCCGGCGCACGGCCTGCGGCGAAAGGTTGGGCATGACGACGTTGGCCCCGGCCAAAATGCCCAACTCGCGCCCGTCCGCCGCGATCGTGCCCAGCGCCGTCGTGGCGGGGATCAGAGCTTTGGGGAAAAACAGGCGCAGCAGCGACAGGCACAACAGCGTCAGTTCCAGCGCGCCCGCCGGCGCGTGCCCGAAGGGCGTGTCGCGCTGGGGAATGAAAGGGCCGATGCCGATCATCTGCGGCTGAAGCGCCTTGAGGAATTGAAAATCGGCGACAAGATGCTCGGGACGCTGCCCGGGCGAACCGACCATGAACCCCGAACCGACCTGATAGCCGAGGCGCTTCAGCGTCCACAGGCAACGCCTGCGGTTTTCCGGGCGCTGCCGCAACGGGTGGAGCATACGGTAATGTCCGCCGCAGGCCGTCTCGTGGCGCAGCAAATAACGTTCGGCCCCGGCTTCGAAAAACATCCGATAGGCTTCGTCGCTGCATTCTCCCACCGAAAGCGTCACGGCGCAGTCGGGAAACTCGCGGCGCACGGCGGCCACCAGCGGCGCGATGCGCTCGGGCGGATACTGCGGATCCTCGCCGCCCTGCAGCACAAACGTGCGGAACCCCAAACCGTAGCCTTGCCGGCAGCAGCCGAGGATCTCCTCCTCGCTGAGGCGGTAGCGGCGCACGGCGCCGTTGCCGCGGCGGATGCCGCAGTAATAACAATCGTTGCGGCACTCGTTGGTGAATTCGATCAGGCCGCGCGTGTACACCTCGTCGCCGTAACAGGCGCGGCACAGAGCGCCCGCCGCCTCCGCCAGCGTGCGGCGCAGTCCGGGCGAATTGTCTTCGAGCAGCGTCTGCAGATCCCGCGGCGGCAAATCGTGCTCCGCGATCAGGCGCGTTGCGATCGCCTGGATTTTTTCATTCATGGCGGAACTCTCTTCCGGCTCTCGACGGCTGCCGACTGGGGATGCCGGCCGGCGCGGCGGGGATCTCCCTTTTCCTTCCGAACCGCGCGAACGGAAAGGGCCCCGTCAGCGACGAAAGCGCCAGCGGAAAAATCCACGGTCCCGGCAGCCCCGCCCCAAAGCCGTCCTGTTGCCGTTTTTTCGCCATCGCACCTCGCCCCCCTCCCGACGAACATTATCACAAAATCCAGTCGATGTCGAACAAACCGACACAAAAGCGCCGGCGTTTTTTCCCGTAGGGTCGTTCCGTGTGGAACGATCCTACGGGAAAAAACAAACATTTCATCGTTCGGCGTCCGCGCGCCAACGGGAAAGCGTTCCGTTATTTTTGTCGTATACAAAAAATGACAAATCGTATTTTATTATTAATTTCGAACAGAAGAAATATTTCATCTCCGATTTTCTATAGTCAGAGCTAAAATTATTTTGTATAATCAAATTATGCACTAATTGCGCTAAGGTCCTGAGAACTTCTCTCCGTCGGAGCGCAAATGAATCGACTCTCACGCCGCAGGCATGAGAGCGAAATTTTTGAGGAGGTGTTTTTTCATCATGAGCAGCACTTGGAATGGCAATTTCAGCTACAAAGCGATGCACACGCGCCCTTCTCCCGTCCGTGAGATCCTGGCGGTCATCAAAAAGCCCGGCATGATCTCCTTCGCCGGCGGCATGCCCGCGCCCGAGGTTTTTCCCGTCAACGAGTTCTACGAGAGCGCCCACCTGCTCAAGGACAACGGCACCGAACTGCTCCAGTACGGCACCACCGACGGCAACCCGGCGTTGCGCGAGTTTCTGATCGACTTCACGGCCCCGCGCCTCGGCCGCAAGGTCGGCATGGACCAGATTTTCCTGACCACCGGTTCGCAGCAGGCGCTCGACCTGTTCGCCTGGGCCATGCTCGACCCCGGCGACGTCGTCATCACCGAAGATCCGTCTTACATGGCCGCCATCACCGTGTTCATGAATCACGGCGGCGTGTGCCGCGGCATCCCCTGCGACGCCGACGGCCTTCAAGTCGAAAAGTTGCCCGCCCTGATCGAGTCGCTGCGCGCCGAGGGCAAAAAGGTCAAGTTCATTTACACCATCGTCAACTTCCAAAACCCCGGCGGCATGACTATGGGCGTCGAAAAGCGCAAGAAGCTGGCGGCCATCGCCGAGGAGTACGACATCGGCATTTTCGAGGACGATCCTTACGGCTACGTGCGCTATGAAGGCGAGCACCTGCCCTCCATCTTCTCGTTCGACAAGGTCGGCAACGTGCTCTATGCCGGTTCGTTCTCCAAGATTCTGGCCCCCGGCACGCGTACGGGCTGGGTCATCGGCGACCCATCCATCGTCCGCAAGATGTGCGTCTTCAAACAGAGCACCGATCTCTGTTCCAGTTCCGTCGATCAGGCCCTGATCGCCGAGTACTGCCAGAAAGGACATCTTGTCAGACATCTGCCCAAGATCATCGACAACTACCGCAGACGCCGCGATTCCATGGAAGAGAGCATGAAGCGCCATCTGTCGCCTCTCGGCGTCACGTGGGTCAAGCCTCAGGGCGGCTTCTTCTACTGGATCAACGTCCCCGGCGTCAACACCGACGAACTGATGAAACGCGCGCTCGAGAAGAAGGTCGCCTTCATCCAAGGATCCGCCTTCGCCGTCGAGCCCGGCGCCTGCACCAACAACGCCCGTTTGAACTACACCTACTGCTCGCCCGAGGTCATCGAAGAAGGCATCGCCCGCGTCGCCGCGGCAATCCAGGAGATGAAGAGCGAAGCCGAGGGGATCAAGGCTTAGTTCTCCGCAATCGTTTGGGAGGGGAAATTCCCCTCCTTTTTTAAAAGGCGCTTGGAATTTTTCGTGAAGAGTCACCGTCGGCGCAAAGGAGATTATTCGTGAGAAAACTCTTTTTTTCGATGTTTTTAGGGATCCTGACGGGCGGGATTTTCGCGGCGTCGGCCTCCGCGTTTCATTACGAAAACGGCCGTTTCGGCTATGGCGTCGACGTGCCGGAGGGATTCGCGCCGCAGCCGGAGGCCGAAAACGGCGACGGACGCGTTTTCATCAGCCGCTCTCCGCAGGGAGAGATCGCCGTCTGGGCGCAGTACAACGCGCTCGAACAGACGCTCGCCGAGGCAGCCGACTTCGCCGCCGGAGAGCGCGTCATCGTTTACCGGCGTCTGAACGGGAAACAGAACTGGTTCGTGCTGTCATGGCTCGACGACGAAGGAAAGATCGTCTACTTGCGGCAGCAGCTCAGCGGCGACACGATCTACGCGCTCCGGTTCACCTACCCTCAAAGCGAACAAAAAGCGTTCGATACCATCATCGCGAATACGGTCACGTCGTTCAAAATTCCGCCGGCGAACCGGTAGTTCCCGTCGGGGCCGCATTCCCCCGCCGTGCGGCGGAGGAAGCTCCGAATGGAATATTTCAACTCCAGGAGGGATGCATCATGCGCAAATTTTTGACGGTGCTTTTGGCGACGGCGTTCCTGTGCGCAGCCGGTACGGCTTTCGCGGCGGCGCCGTTCCACATCGGCGTCTGCACGGAGACCGTCTCGCAGGCGGAAGACAACCTGCGCGGCGCCGAGGAACTGATCCGCCGCTACGGCGAAGTGGCCGACGGCGGCTACATCAAGCACGTGACGATGCCGGACAACTTCATGGCCGAGATGGAGACCACCATCAGCCAGATCGCGGCCTTCGCTGACGATCCGCTGATGAGGGTGGTCGTGGTCATGACGGCCGTCCCGGGCACGACCGAGGCGTTCCGCCGTATCCGCGAAAAGCGTCCCGACATTCTGCTCTTCGCCGGTCAGCCGCAGGAGGATCCCGGCGTCATCGAGAGCATCGCCGATCTCGCCACCAACGTCGATTCGATCACTCGCGGCTATCTGATCATCTACGGCGCCAAGAAGCTGGGCGCCACGGATTTCGTGCACATTTCCTTCCCGCGCCACCTCAGTTCCGAGCTGATGCTGCGCCGCTTCAACATCATGAAGGCGGCCTGCGAGGACATGGGCATCGCCTTCCATGCCGAGACGGCGCCCGACCCGATGAGCGACGTCGGCGTAGCCGGCGCGCAGCAGTTCATCCTCGAACACGTGCCCACGTGGCTTGACCGTTACGGCCAGAAGACGGCGTTCTTCTGCACCAACGACGCTCACACCGAGCCGCTGCTCAAGCAGATCGCCGCGCTCGGCGGCATTTTCGTCGAAGCCGACGTGCCTTCGCCGCTGATGGGCTATCCCGGCGCGCTGGGCCTGGATCTTTCCAGCGTGGCCGGTGATTTCCCCGCCATCCTCAAACGTATCGAAGAAGAGGTCGTCAGGCGCGGCGGCGCAAAGCGCATGGGCACCTGGGCCTATTCCTCCGGCTTCACGGCCGTGGTCGGGCTCGCCGAGTACGGCAAAAAATGCGCGGAAGCCGGCGTCAGCGCCCAGAATTTCCGCCGCCAGTTCAAGGCCGACGACCTGTTCGCCGTTTACGCGGCCAACACGCCCGGCGCCAAGTGGAACGGATCTTACTACCGCGACGCGCAGACGGGGCTGGAAAAGAAGAATCACCTGCTGGTCTATCAGGACACGTACGTGTTCGGCCAAGGCTACCTGGGCAACACCGAGCTGCCGATCCCCGAAAAATATCTCGCGATCAAATAAGATCTCTTAAAAAGATCGCGCCGCAATACTGATTCTTTACTAAAACGACGAATGTTCTCCAAGCCCCAGGGAAGATCTACAAAGCGAGTTGCGCAGGCCGCGCAGCGGTCGAGACAGTCCTGAGCGACTGGACGCCTTCGAAGAGCGAGGCAACTCGTTCGTCGTTTTCCACCAAGAGTCGGTAGAGAAACTCGGACGTTTCCTCTCGAACTCCTTCCCCGTTCCCCCTCGCCCCAGGAGACTCGGAGATTGAAAGCCCCTAGGATGTGAGATCATATGAACTCGAAGAACAAGGAAATTATCGTGATGGGTTTCGGTTTGTTTGCCATGTTTCTCGGCGCGGGCAACATTATTTTTCCTCCCTATATCGGAATTATCTCCGGCACAAAGTGGCCCACAGGCCTCTTAGGCTTCGCAGTCACGGGAATCGGAATGCCTTTGCTCGGGCTGCTTGCCACATTCAGAGCCGGGGGCAATATCGACAAATTTGCAGGGAAGGTCAGTCTGCCTTTTGCAAAGGCTTTCAATTTTGCCATCCTTCTGTGTATCGGGCCGCTGTTTGCCATTCCCCGGACGGCAGCGACGACCTTCGAGGTGGGAATCCTTCCCCTTTTGGGGGCCTTTGACCCGGGGAGTATTCTGGGCATTTCCTGGAGCGCGATCGCGGTTTCCCTAATCTTCTTCGCCGTCACGCTCTATTTTTCTCTCAATCCTTCCCAGGTGCTTGACCAGATTGGGACATACTTCACCCCTTTTTTAATTCTGATGCTGGGCTTCATCATCGTCAAGGGAATTCTCGTGCCTATCGGCAAACCGGCCGCTCCTGTGGTCGACAACGCCTTTGCTCTCGGTTTCACCGAGGGCTACCAGACCATGGACGCTCTTGCCTCAATGGCCTTTGCGAGCATCATCATGGCTGACATCATGGGCCACGGTCACGGCAATACTAAGGAAGGACTATCAATGGCCGTCAAGGTCGCTCTCGTTTCCATGCTGGGCTTCCTCTTTGTCTACGGAGGGCTTGTCTACCTGGGAGCTTCGGGGGGAGAGAGCTTCGCCAATACGAAGGACGGGCACACCGCCATCACGGTCAGACTCGTGGACGCTATCGCCGGCGACACCGGCAGATACGCCTTGGCCAGCGCCATGACCTTCGCCTGTCTGACCACAGCGATCGGTCTCACCACGGCGGTGGCGGGATATTTCGAAAAGCTCCTGGACAAACGGCTCTCCTATAGGGGCCTGGTCTGGATCATCGTCACCGCCAGCGCCGTCCTTTCGGTGTACGGGGTGAGGCACATCATCTCTTTGTCCGTACCGGTCCTGTACGCTCTTTACCCTGTGGCCATCGTCCTGATCCTCCTGAACTTGTTTGATCGGGGAATCACCCCCGGGGTCTACCGAGGAGCCGTCGTCGGAGCTTTCCTCATAGGGATCCTCTATGGCTTACAGCATGTGAGCACAGTTGCTGACCAAGCCAAAAATATGCTGGCCGCCATCCCGCTTGGGCAGGAGGGCTTTGCCTGGATCTTTACGAGCGCCCTCGGCGGAATCGCCGGAGCAGCCTGGACAAGGAGACGCCGCAAAAACGCAGCGCCCGAAAAATAATACTCGTTCTTTAGTAGAATGACTCGACTGTGAAAGCTCGGTGCCCCGCGAAGGTCCCGTCGCTCAGAACTGTCTCGACCGCTGCGCGGTCTGCGCAACTCGCTTTGCGTATTTCCTTCGGGGCGCTCTTGCTGTTTGGTATTTCGGAATAGTAGCAATCGCTCAAGACGGCGGCGTTCCTGCCTGGGACGCCGCCGTTTCCCGTCTCGTTTTCGCGCCTCGGACGCCGCCGGACGGAACGGCGCGCGGACGGCGGCAAGATCTCGCTTGAGCCTTCATGGATTTGTCGTATAATGGAGCCTGTCGGTCTCTTCGTTGTGCAAAGGACGCCGCCGTCATGTGAACGGCGGCCGGAAGTTCTCCGCGCGTTTCGCGGGCCGCCCGCGCGGGGACGGCGGCACTGAGCCTTGTGGGATCACAGCATATCGCCGGCGCGGGACCGGCGAAAGGCGCGACGTGCTTTCAGCGCGGCCGAAAAAACGGAGGAGGTTCTCGCCCATGAAAAACATGGACCGCCGCTTTCGCCAGGCCAACTTCGAAGCCCTGTGCTCCATAGTCTTGGCGCTGTCGTTCTTCGTCTGGTGGTACGCTTTCGCCTACGGGCTGGGGTCGGGGGATCCCGCGCGCTACCGCTTCGTGTTGGGGCTGCCGGAATGGTTCTTTTACAGTTCCGTCGCCGGCCCGGCGCTGTTCTGCGTTTTGGCGTGGCTGATGGTGAAGTTTTTGTTCAAAAACGTCTCGCTGGCCCCGCACGAGAAGGAGGACGCCGCCCATGATTAACTGGCCGCTGCTGACTCCCGTGCTCGCCTATCTGGCCGGCGTTTATCTGCTGGCGCTGTACAGCGGCGCGCGCATGGGCAGGAGCAAAAATTTCCTCAGCGAATACTTTATCGGCAGCCGCAGCATGGGCGGCTTTGTGCTGGCGATGACACTGGTCGCCACCTACACGTCGGCGTCGAGTTTCATCGGCGGCCCCGGCGTGGCCTACAGGACGGGGCTGGGCTGGGTGCTGCTGGCGGTGATTCAGGTGCCCACGGCCTGGCTGACGCTGGGCGTGCTCGGCAAAAAGTTCGCCATCGTCGCCCGCCGCATCGACGCGATCACGGTCAACGACTTTCTGCGCGAGCGCTACCGCAGCCCGCTGCTGGTCGTGGTCGCTTCCGTCAGCCTGATTTTGTTCTTCCTCTCGGCGATGACAGCGCAGTTCATCGGCGGCGCGCGGCTGTTCGAGACGATCACCGGCCTGCCCTATCTGTGGGGGCTGGTCATCTTCGCCGGCACGGTCATCCTCTACACGACCGTCGGCGGCTTCCGCGCCGTGGCGCTCACCGACGCGCTGCAGGGCATGGTCATGATCCTCGGCACGATCGCCATGATCTGGGGCATTTCCGTTTCCGGCGGCGGCATGAAGGCCGTCATGGGCAAGATCGCCGCGGCCGATCCGGCGCTGCTCACGCCGTTCGGCCCGGATAACTTCATCGCCAAGCCGTTCATCCTTTCCTTCTGGGTGCTGGTCTGCTTCGGCACGGTTGGCCTGCCGCACACCGTCGTGCGCTGCATGGGTTACAAAGATTCGCGGTCGATGCACGGGGCTATCGTCATCGGCACGTTCGTCGTCAGCTTCATCATGCTCGGCATGCACCTCTGCGGCGCGCTCGGCAGCGCCGTGCTGCCGGGGCTGGAGGTGCCCGATTCGATCATGCCGCAGCTGGCCGTAAAGGTCCTGCCGCCGGCCGTGGCGGGCCTGTTCCTGGCGGGGCCGCTGGCGGGCGTGATGTCCACCATCGACTCGCAGCTGATCCAGATGTCTTCGACCATCGTCAAAGACCTTTACATCAACTACGTCGATCCGGCCGCCGCCGGCGACGAACGGCGCGTCAAAAAGCTGAGCTTCTTCAGCACGGCCGTCCTCGGCGCGGTCGTGTTCCTCGCCGCCGTGCGGCCGCCCAGCCTGATCGTGTGGCTGAACCTGTTCGCCTTCGGCGGCATGGAAGCGGCCTTCCTCTGGCCGCTCGTGCTCGGGCTCTACTGGCGGCGCGCCAACGCCGCCGGCGCGCTCGCCTCCGCCGTCTGCGGCGTCGGCTGCTACTTCGTCATGGGCGCGTGGCTGAAGAATTTTTACGGCATGAACGTGATCGTTCCCAGTCTGATCATCGGGCTTTCCGCGTTCGTCGCCGTCAGTCTGCTCACTCCCCCGCCGCCGGCCGACGTGATCGACACGTTCTGGGGCGAATAGCGCCGCGAAAAAAACAAAGAGAACTGTTCCACGTGGAACTATGCACGTCGATCCCCGATGAATACCGCTTCATCGGGGATCGCGCTTTTTCACATTTGTTTTTTCCCGCGTCTTTTCATGGTGGATTTTATCGGAAAGCGCTATAATCGGTGTCGGTACGAAAATTCTTGCGATTCAGGGAGGTTTTTCCCGTGACGTTCGACGTCAAGAAGCAGTTCAGCGCCGCCGCGCTCGGCATTCGTCCCTCGCCGATCCGCGACATGTTTCATCTGCTCCGTCAGCCCGGCATGATCAGTTTCGCGGGCGGCATGCCCGCGCCGGAAGTGTTCCCCGTGGAGGAATTTTACGCCGGCGCGTCGGTCCTGCGCGAGCAAGGGCGCGACGTCCTCCAGTACGGTACCACCGAAGGCTATCCGCCGCTGCTGGACTTTCTCCGCGCCCGGATGGCGCCCCGTCTCGGGCGCGCCGTTTCGCGCGACGAGATCCTCGTCACTTCGGGCAGCTCGCAGGTCTGCGACCTGTTGATCCGCGCCACCGTCGACCGCGGCGATTACGTCGTCACCGAGGAGCCGACGTTTCTCGGCAACTCGCTGAACATGTACAATCAAGGGGCGAAGTTCATCACCGTCCCCTGCGACGGCGACGGCATGATGGTCGATCTGCTCCCGGAAAAGCTGGACCGGGCTCTCGCCGACGGCCACAAGGTGCGTTTCGTTTACACGATCCCCAACTTCCATAATCCCTCAGGTGTCACGCTCTCGCTCGGGCGCCGTCAAAAACTCGTGGAGATCGCCCACCGCTACGGCCTGATCATCATGGAGGACGACCCGTACGGCAGCGTGCGCTTCGAGGGCGAAGACTTGCCGACGCTCTGCTCGCTCGACGGCGAGGGCTGCGTGCTGTACGCCGGCTCGTTCTCCAAGATTCTCGCGCCGGGCACGCGCGTGGGCTGGTGCGTCGGCCCCGCCGAGCTGATCCGCACGCTGGCGGTCTTCAAGCAGGGGGCGGACACCAGCACCAGCGTCGTGTCGCAGGCGCTGGTCTACAAATACTGCGCGTCGGGCGCGCTCGACGCCAATCTGCCCAAGATCGTCGACAACTACCGCCGCAAGCGCGACCTCATGGAAGCGGCGCTGCGCAAATATCTGCCGCCGGGCGAAGCGGAGTGGGTCACGCCGCACGGCGGCTTCTTCTACTGGATCACGACGCCGCGCATCGACGGCCGCGAACTGTTCGAAAGGGCGATCGCGCGCAAAGTGGCCTTCGTCGTCGGCGGGCCGTTCTTCCCCAACGGCGGCGGCGAGCACAGTTTCAGGATGTGCTTCACCTTCGCCACGCCCGAGCAGACGGACGCCGGCGTCAAAGCCCTCGGCGAAGCGATGCGCGAGCTACTGCCCGCCGCGTCGCGCTGAACGAACGACAAAAACGCCTTTTCCACATCCGTGCGGTGGAAAAGGCGTTTTTCGTCATGCAAAATATTTCAGCGGCCGTAGGCCATGTCTTCGAAGCGCGTGTACTCGCGCAGGAAGACGAGCTTCACCTTGTCGGTGGGGCCGTTGCGGTTCTTGGCGATGTCGAGCGAGGCCGAGTTGTCGTTGCGGCCTTCCGGATCCTTGGCGTAGTAGCTCTCGCGGTACAGCAGGGCGACGAGATCGGCGTCCTGCTCGATGGCGCCGGAATCGCGCAGGTCGGAGAGCTGCGGCGTCTTTTCGTTGCGGCTCTCGACGGCGCGCGACAGCTGCGACAGGGCGATGACGGGCACTTCCAGCTCGCGGGCGATGGCTTTCAGCCCGCGGGAGATCTCGGCCACTTCGTTCTGTTTGCTGTCCATGGTGCGGCTGGCGTTCATCAGCTGCAGGTAATCGACGACGATCAAGCCCAGTTCGCCGTGTTTGGCCTTGAAGCGGCGGGCGCGGGCTTTCAACTCGATCGTGGAGAGGATGGAGCTGTCGTCGATGTACAACGGCGCTTCGATGAGGATCGAGGCGGCGTCCTGAAGGGCCTTCCAGTCGCCGCGCGCGAACGAGCCGTTGACCAGTTCCTGAAGGTTCATGCGCGCTTCGGCGCCCAGCAGGCGCAGGGCCAGCTGCTCGGCCCCCATTTCCAGGCTGAAGACGAGCACGGGCAGCTGCGCTTTGACGGCGACGTTGCGCGCGATGTTCATGGCCAGGGCGGTCTTTCCCATCGAGGGACGGGCGGCGATGATGTTCAGCGCGCCGCGCTGCAGGCCGCTGGTGAGCCGGTCGATGCCGATGAAGCCGCTGGTGATGCCGGTGATGCCGGTGTCCTCGCGGTTGAAGGCTTCTTCGATCTTGTTGAAGGTGGAGGGCATGACGTCGCGCAGACTTTTGAAGTTGGCCTCGTTGCGCTGGCGCGACACTTCGAAGACGAAGCGCTCGGCGTCCTCCAGCAGTTCGCTCAGGTCCTTGCTCTCGTCGTAGCCCATGCGCACGATGGCGTTGCCGGCGCTGATCAGGCGGCGGTGGATGGCCTTGTCGCGCACGATGCGGGCGTGATAGGCGGCGTTGGCCGCCGTGGGCACGCTGTCGATGACGGCGGCGAGGAACGCCTGCCCCCCCAGCTTCTCGAGCAGGCCGCGGTTCTGCAGCTCGGCGCTGAGCGTGAGCATGTCCACGGGGCGGCTGCTCTTGACCATGTCCATGATCACGTTGAAGACGTCGCGGTAGTTCAGGTCGTAAAAATCGTCGGGCGACAGAAACTCGGTGACGTCGACCAGCGCTTCGCGGTCGAGCAGGCAGGCGCCGAGGACCGCCCGTTCGGCGTCGAGATTGCTCGGCGGCAGGCGGTCGAAGATCTCGTCAGGCACGGCCTTACTGCTGTCCTTCCACGGACAGCGTCATGGCGCACTCGACGCCGGCGTAGAGCTTCAGCGTCAGCGGATAAGCTCCCAGCGCCTTGACGGCGCCGTCGATCTTGACGTTTTTCTTGTCGAGTTTCACGCCGTACTGAGCTTCCAAAGCTTCGGCCACCTGGGCGGCGGTGACGCTGCCGAACAGCCGTCCGCCTTCGCCGGCGCCGACGCTCATCTTGATGACCTTGCCGGCGATCTTCGCCTTCACGGCTTCGGCTTCGGCGGTAAGCTTCAAGTCGCGGCGCTCGGCCGCGGCGGTCTTGTCCCTGAGGATGTTGACGTTCTGCGCGGTGCCCTCCACGGCAAGCCCGCGCGGAAACAGAAAATTGCGGGCGTAGCCGTCGGAAACTTCGACGACGGCGTTCTTTTTGCCGAGCTTGCGCACATCTTCCTTGAGAATGACTTTCATGAACGATCGCCTCCAAAACGATATCTTAAATTCCAGCACATATCGATGATTCCCGCGAAGGTCGCGAGCGGCGACAAGAACGGGATAATCGTAATCATCACGAGTATGACGTTGCGGACGAAGCGGGGCAGGCCGCGCCCGTCCATGAACCACGCCGCCAGCGACATCCCTTGGATCAGAAACAGCGTGCGCACGAGCAGCTCGAGATTGAGCCCGACGCGAATGAGAAATCCGGCCTGCGCCGGATAGTTCGCGCCCGCCCACGTGCACAGCAGCCCGACGAAGAAAGCCCACATCAGGCTTGAAGGGAAGCGCCAGCGGTCAAAAGGCGGCAGCTTGGGCAGCTCGACGCGGTCGAGACGCCTCAGCACGCGCCCGGCGATCCAGTAGCAGGCGGCGCTGTCGATCACGGCCACGATAATGAAAACGGCGGGGACGATCAGCGGCATGATCTTCATGGTCGCCTCGAGCTGCGCTTTGACGGCGGCCGACTGTTCGGCGCCAATGGGCAGCTTCAGCATCATGTCCATTATCTTCTGGGCGCCGCTCATGTCGAGATTCATCGGGTTGAGCCCGGTGACGTAAAAGAGCAGAACGGCCATGATCAGCTTGCAGCCCAGCGAGACGAGCGAGCTCCACCCCAGGATCTCGACGGCGGACCGCTTCAGCTCGATGATGCGCCCCATGCTCAGCCCCAGCAGGGCAAAGCCGAGAGCATAGGACAGCGCGGCGATCGGACCGCCCCAAAGCAGCACGAGAACGAAGCCGACGATCAGCGACGCAAAGCCGAGCCGCAGGTCGTGACGTATTTCCAAGATCACCAGGGGGACCGGGCTGAGCAAAACCAAGAGCAGGCCCAGCACGGGAATGTCCGCCCCAACGTACAGAATGACCGACAGCCCCGTGAGGAGCGCCGACTCTACCAGGCTGCGCGCCTGTGTCATGTCCATTTTCCCCCTTTTATGATTGCAGGCTGAACGGGGCAGCCGCAAATTTCAACAGATGGTGTAAAAAAAGAGAGAGGAAGACAAGCATCCTCTCTCTGTGCGTGTGTACGGTTACTCGGCGGTATAGGGCAGAAGAGCCATGAAACGAGCGCGCTTCACGGCGATCGTCAGCTGACGCTGATGCTTGGCGCAGTTGCCCGTGACGCGGCGGGGAATGATCTTGCCGCGCTCGCTGACATACTTCTTCAGGCGCTCCACATCTTTGTAATCCACCTCGTCGAGCTTGTCAACGCAGAAAAAGCAAACCTTCGGACGGCGCTTGCCGCCGCCTCTCTTTCTCATCGGACCGGAAAAAGGCATCGGAATAACCTCCTTTACGAAAAACAAAACCAGGGTGCGCCCCTGTTCAATGCTTCGCAGCGCCCGCGGCGCGCGAAGCGCGGCCTTTAAAAGGGAATGTCGGCTTCGTCCTCGGGCGCCGCGATGTTGGGCGCGCCCGAATCGAGCTCGGAGATATCCATGGGGAAACTGTCGTTGGCGCCGAAGCCGCCCTCGTTTTGCGGCGGCTGGGAATCACGGTAGCTTTTCGGCGCGCCGCCGCGGGCGGATTGGTAGGAACCGCCGCCCTGGCTCTGGTAGGAACCGCTGCCGCCGTCCTGCCCGCCGTAAGGCGCCGATCCGCCCTCATCGCGGCGTCCACCCACGAACTGGAAGTTGTCGGCCACAATCTCGGTGACGTAGCGTTTCTCGCCCGTCTTCGCCTCGTAGGAACGCACGTTGATGCGTCCCTCCACCAGAATGCCGCCGCCCTTTTTCAGGTAGCGTTCGCAGACTTCGGCGCCCTTGCCCCAGACGACCACGGGGATAAAGCAGACCTCCTCGCGCATTTCGCCGTTCTGGTCTTTCCAGCTGCGGTTAACGGCCACGGAAAACGACGCCACGGCGCGCTGCGTGGCGGTGTAGCGGATCTCCGGATCACGAGCCACGTTGCCCATGATGATAGCTCTGTTATACCCTCGCATCGGACGACACCTGCCTACTTTCCGTCCGCCGCGACGTTGAGATGACGAACGACGAGCGGACGCAAGCTGAGAACGCGGCCAAGCTCCTTGAGCTGATCGGGCTCGATCTTGAACTCGATGACGACGTAAATGCCTTCGGTCAGCTTCTTGATCTCGTAAGCAAGACGGCGCTTACCCCAAACATCGGTCTTCGCGACCTCGCCGCCAAGTTTGACGACGAGCTCCTCGATAGCCTTGACTTCCACGCTGTGGTCCTCGACGGTAGGATCGATGATCACCATCATTTCGTATGAACGTACCACGCGCAACACCTCCTCCCTCTGGACTGTCGGCCCCTCATGGGGCAGGGAACTGCATTTAGTGATTATACATTACTTGACCATGCCGCGCAAGCGGATTTCTTTCGTCTCCAGGGCAATCGTGTAGTGTTACAAAAGAAGTGAGACTGAAGCAGATATACAAAAGCGGTTGGTTC
>ENA-ORTP01001496-ORTP01001496.1-human-gut-metagenome-genome-assembly--contig:-NODE-1496-length-23367-cov-4.708905_pt1 | contig 23367 bp, 16 predicted proteins | sample MGYA00241913_ERZ509190 | MGnify/ENA primary metagenome ERZ509190 (study PRJEB26280, sample SAMEA2338839) | human gut metagenome | biome: human gut; feature: human-associated habitat; material: faeces...
AAAGACCTTTCTTTGCTGCGGTACGGATAATGTAATCCATGTGATCCCAATAACCATATACGCCTTTCTGATTGATATTCTTGAAGTTGTAGCCGTCAGTCATGGAATACTGTCCGTAGATATTCATAGACGGGACATTATTCAATGTCTGAACCTGAATCACGTTATATCCGCGGCGTTTGCATTGTTCCAAATAATATTCGGCTTCGTCACGATTCAGACGCTCAGGCAGCAGCCAGCCGGTTTCTCCCAGCCAGAAGAAAGGAGTGCCGTTTTCGTGTTTCAGATAACGTCCTTCTTCAGAAACGACGAGTTTGCCGTTGCTCCATGGGATATACGTCTTTTGTGTTTTCTTTTGTGCTGCGGCAGAAGTTGCCAATGTCAACAGCAGCAATAAGAGAGGAAGAATCTTAAATTTTCTCATTGTACTTTATCGTTTTTGGAGTTCATATCTTTACATTTATTTGTCTGTCATTTTCTCATATTCGATGGCTGCCAGAATAAATGATCCTACTGATTTCGGGTCATTCTCTATAACCGGTTCGCTGATATAATATTCGAATGAACCGTCACGGTATCTTTTGGAGTCTCCGCCCAGTCCGGCTACCGCACAACAATTCGTAATGGTATAGCTGCCGTCTTCTTCAAGATGGGTAAATGTCTTGACCATTCCATCAAAAGCTTTGCGGGTAGGTTGGATGTAGTCCTTGCCGATATATCCCTTATTGACAGCTTTGGCAAGTGTATAGATAAATAAGGCGGTTGCCGAAGATTCCAGGTAATTTCCTTCACGCGCTCCCTGATCAGTTACCTGATACCAGGTGCCGGACTGAGGATCCTGATATTTCACTAAAGTCTTTGCCAATCCCTGAAGAATCTGCATTACGCTGTCTCGTCCGGTCGTTTCCTGAGGGAGATAATCCAGTACGTCTACCAAGGCTGCTCCATACCATCCGATACTGCGGCTCCAGAAATTAGGAGAACAACCGGTTTCGGGATTTGCCCATTTCTGTTCGCGGCTTTCATCCCATCCGTGATAGTAAAGTCCTGTGGTGGGGTCGTAAGTTTTGCGTGCTATCAGAAGAATCTGTTTCACAGCTTCATCGTATAGTGCCGGTTCCTGGAAAGTACTGCCGTACTGTACCAAGTAAGGAGAAGCCATGAAGATGCCATCCAGCCACATCTGATGGGGATATCTTAGCTTATGCCAGAATCCTCCTTCACTTGTGCGGGGTTGTTCTGCCATCTGTTTACGTAGGGTATCCATAGCTATTTTATAGCGTTCATCTCCTGATTGTGCATAAAGATCAAAAAGAATCTTGCCGCCATTGACGTTATCAATGTTGAATGAAAGATATTTCATCGTTTTAATATGGCCGTCCGTATCGATCAGACTGTCTGCATAGATTTTGGCATATTCATAGTAAGTGCTGTCTCCGGTATGTTTCCATTCTTCCAGCATAGACTTTACAACAAGTCCGTGGGTATATCCCCAACGGGGTACTTTTGCTTTTTCAATCATCCAGGGTTCGGGAAAACGTTTCATCTCAGAGCGTGCCATACGTTCGCTCCATTTTTCTGTTTCTGCTTTCTGAGGTGCTGTGCAGGCGATGAAGCAGACAGCTCCGCAAGCAACAATCAGTTTTAACAAGTTTCTGTTCATATAGGTAGAGTTATTATTTTCCAATCAATATATATTCTTGCCCTGCTTTGGTAGGCAGGTCATACAAGTAAGTCCTTGCAATTTCCACTTTATTCAGGCTGGCTTTTTCATTCACCAATGGCTGGGGAATCGTGGGGACTGCATAGAGAGGGTTCGGGTTCTCTCCTTTGGCACGTTTCAAGCCCTTTCCGGTCAGCGGGTTGAGTGAACGTAGACGGCAGTTACCACCTTTATGAGATTTCACGACCAGGCGATTTACTTTTCCATTCTTCCAGCTTAAATCAAGTTCGAAACCTCCACGGGCAATGATACCTGTGACAGAACCGTCCTTCCAGAGAGTCGGAAGTGCCGGAAGCAGGTAAATAAAGCCATCGTAACTTTGCATCAGCATTTCGGCTATACCTGCAGCACAACCGAAGTTTCCGTCGATTTGGAAAGGTGGGTGAGCATCGAATAGGTTAGGGTAGGTGCCTCCTTTTTTCTTTTCGTTACGTACCAAAGTCAATTGGTCGGTTATCAGTTTGTAGGCATGGTCACCATCAAGGAGGCGTGCCCACAGGCAAACCTTCCATCCCATGCTCCATCCGGTGGACGGATCTCCACGGTGAATCAGAGAAGTGCGTGCAGCGTCAAATAGTTCCGGAGTACGGTAAGGAGAAATCTGGTTGCTGGGGAATAATCCATATAGATGGGATACATGGCGGTGTACATCGTTCGGATCATCCCAGTCGAACATCCATTCCTGCAATTGTCCCCAATGTCCTACCTGCATAGGAGCCATTTCCTTGAGGCGTTGTTCCAGATGAGCGGCAAATTCTTTGTCCGTATCCAAAATTCGGGAGGCTGAAATAATAGCTGTCCAAAGGTCGAATATCAACTGATTGTCCATCGTGCATCCGGCGGCTGTAGTTGCCTTGCCGTCGCTGCCGGAATGTACATTTTCGGGTGAGTTGCTCGGGCAGACTACCAGCCAGTTGTGTACAGGTTCTTTTACCATAATCTCGTCAAAGAACAGTCCGGATCCTTTCAATATCGGATAAACGGAACGCAGGAACTCTGTGTCTCCGGTGTACAGATATCGTTCCCATAGATGACGGCACAACCATGCACCGCCGCTCGGCCACATACCCGAAGGGGCTTTGTCCAGTGCTCCTGTGATACGCCATATATCCGTGTTATGATGTAATACCCATCCGTTGGCTCCATACATGATTCTTGCCGTTTCCTTTCCGCTTTCGCTCACCTCTTTTATCAGCCGGAAAAGTGGCTCGTTCAAGTCGCTTAAATTAGTCACTTCCGATGGCCAGTAATTCATTTCCAGATTGATATTACAGGTATATTTGCTATCCCAGGAAGGGAAAAGTTTGTCATTCCAGATACCCTGTAAGTTAGCGGGTTGTCCACCCGGTTGTGACGAACAGATTAACAGATAACGGCCAAACTGGAAGTAAGTGGCAACCAGATGTGCGTCATGTGTGTCCTTAAAATTCTCTACACGCTTGTCGGTTGTCACATTTTTATATTGGTCTTCCCCTAAATCCAGAGATACTCTGGTCAGATATTGACGATAAAATTCTACGTGATTCTTTTTGGCTTCTGCGAATGGATGAACCAGCGCTTCCGACAAATAGCTCTTTGCACGTTCTGTCTGATTGCCTGTGATGTCCAGATAATTATTGAAGTTGGTGGCTATAGACACATAGATTGTGGCTTCGTCAGCTCCTTCTACAGAGAGGACGCCATCGGTACAAGCTATTTTCCCTCCTTGGTTGCGGGCGGTCAGCCTTCCCTGAAATTCTACTTTTCCCTTCAGTCCTTCATGCAAGGAAGACACCCCTGAAAGGGTTACGCAGTTTCCTTCTTCAGAGTTAATCATTGCATCCTGATGAGGGGAGGTGAGCTGTGCGTTGAAGGTAATTTGTCCCGGACGGTTGGCAGTCAGTCGTACCATAACTACCTGATCGGTAAATGAGGTGATCGTTTCACGTTGATATTGCACTCCGTCTACTTCATAACGGACGATGGCACGTGCCGAGTCCAGACTCAGTTCCCGATAATAATCGGAATAGCGGGTATGTCCGGGGAAGGCAATTCTCAGGTCGCCGAAACTCTGATAAGGCATTCCCGAATTTGTTTTTGCCATCACTTTCTCCGTAGCGAGCGTTTGTGCTTCCAGATATTTTCCGGCAAAAACAAGTTCACGTACCTTCGGAATATACTCCAGTGCGTTCGGGTTTGCGTTGTTGTTGGGGCGTCCTGCCCAAATGGTTTCTTCGTTTAGTTGTATTTGTTCTATTCCCGGCGTTCCATATACCATTGCCCCCAGACGCCCGTTTCCCAAGGGTAAAGCTTCGGTCCATACCTGTGCGGGACGGTCATACCATAGCTTATATTCCTGTGCAGATACTTTTTTCTCCTGCGCATGAATACATCCTGCAGAGACCATTACAAACAGATATCCGATTAATCTCTTTTTATTCATTTTCATCTAATCGCTTTTATACTTTTATAGGAGGACGATTAAAAAGGAATTTTGTACCCAATATACAGACAATAAGAAGCAGGGATAATCAAAAGTTATCGGGTATAAAAAAAATGAACTTCAATATCTGCTCAAAAAGGTCTTACTTTGCATACGTAAGAGCACTAGGAAGAAGTTATTTCCTGAGTGTGGATTTATTTCTTTAATCTAAAAAACAGATAATTGAAAATGTATAATTTAATCGTTAGACCGTTATTATTTCTCATTGATCCTGAAAAAGTACATCGAATGCTCTTGAACTGGTTAAAAATCTATCGTTATCTGCTTCCGGTTCGTGCATGCGTAAGAGGACACTATCAAGTGGACGAACCTTTTTCATACGGAAGTCTGCGATTCAAAAACCGGATAGGCTTGTCTGCCGGATTCGATAAAAATGCGGAAACATTTGATGAGTTGGCAGATTTTGGTTTCGGATTTCTGGAAGTGGGGACTGTAACTCCTGATTATCAACCGGGAAATCCTTCTTCCCGTATCTTCAGGCTGGTAGAAGACGAATCACTGATCTCACGTACAGGGTTCAATAATTGCGGTGTCGATGTAGCTCTGGCGCATATCAGAAGACACAGAAAACATTCTTACATACTCGGAGTAAATATCAATAAGAATCCGCTTTCTGTCGGTGAGCAGATCATCAAAGATTTTGAGCTGGTTTTCACTCGTTTATATGAAAGTGTAGATTATTTTACGTTGAACTGGGGTAGTATAGATAAAGAATCATTTGCTAAAGTTTTAGAAAACTTCACAACATTCCGTGAGGCAGTGAACAAACGGTGCAGTATTTTCATTAAGCTCCCGGCGGATATTGATGAGAAGGAATTGGATCTGGTCATTTCCCTTGCATATAAATATTCCATAGAAGGCTTTATAGCCACGGGTCCGACGATGGACCGCTCAGAATTGCATCAGACAAAAACAAAACAGTTGGAAAAGATCGGTAACGGTGGCGTCAGTGGTCGGGGTATCGGAAAGAAATCGCAGAAGGTAGTGCATTATCTGTCCGAGCACACCGACCGCCACTTTCTGATTATCGGGGCAGGAGGAATAATGACAGCAGAGGATGCAGCCGATATGATTTCCCAAGGGGCCGATATGGTACAGATTTATTCGGCATTTATTTATTCCGGTCCTTCTGTTGTTCATAAAATAGGGAAGAAACTTAAACATTAATCGATATGAAGAAATTAATTTGTATTAGCTTGTATGAGGACTTATCCATGACGACCTATGATTTGTCGAAAGTGGACAATGCCGAACTGATTGGAATCGTAGAAAATGCTTCCGAAGGAACTTTATTTGTTTTTACTTGTGACAGGCCCAATGGAAGCAGTGTTATTATGTGTCCCGGAGGTGGATTTCTGAAGACTAATCTGGAGAATGAAGGTATTGATTTTGCCGAATGGTTTACGAAGCTGGGAATTACATATATCGTCTTTAAATATAGAATGCCTCATGGTAATCCTGATGTTCCCGAACAAGATACCCGGTTGGCATTGAAGGTTGTGCGAGAAAAGTTTCCGGAGTTTTGTGATAAACTGGGAGTGATGGGGGCTTCTATCGGAGGATATCTGGCAACTTTTTCAGCTACGCTTTTGCCTGATGATGAGAAGCCGGATTTTCAGATATTGATGTATCCGGTAGTCAGTGTCGATGATCGTTTGACACATTTTCCTTGTCGTGAACGAATGTTTGGTCATTCCTATTCACCGGATAAGATGGAGCAGTATTCACCGATTGAGCATATTACTTCCGGCACACCTGCCGCTTTCATTGTAGCAGCTGCAGATGATGCTGTGGTAAGCCCTCTGAATGGTATTATGTATGCTGCCAGACTACAGAAAGCAGATATCCCCATTTCTCTGCACATCTATCCTGCGGGAGGACATGGATTCGGTTATAATGATAGTTTTGTGTATAAGCAGGAGTGGCTTCAGGAACTTGGAGAATGGTTGGCAAAATTGTAATTCTTTTCTTGTAATTCGAAATATACTTCCTATATTTGTCATTAAAATATTTAATGAAAAGAAATTATGAGAAATTCAAAGGTTACATCTATGTTGGTAGTGCTAATGTTTCTGTTGGTCACAGGAATACAGGCGCAGACCGTTACTCCCAGTAAGAAATATATCACAAAAGAACTGAATAACGTAAGCAACTTCAGCTCAATCAGCGTATTAGGCAGTCCTGATGTTGAGTATCGTCAGAGTAATGGTTCTAAAACGACAGTTTCTATATACGGTTCGGATAATTTGGTAGACTTGCTGGAAGTTTCTACAGTAAATGGAGTATTGCAGGTGAATATCAAAAAGGGTGTCAAGATTCTTAGTGGAGAGCGTCGTTTGAAAGTGATAGCCTCTTCCCCTTCATTGAATCAGGTAAATATTAAAGGTTCGGCAGATGTATATCTGAAAGGTGCAATCAAAGGGAATGACCTGAATTTGAATATAGCCGGTTCCGGAGATATCGAAGCGGAGAATCTGCAATATACTAATATATTTGCTTTGGTGAAAGGAAGCGGGGACATTGATTTGAAAAATGTGAAAGCGACTACTGTGATGTCAGAAGTTAATGGTTCCGGTGATATCAATATTAAAGGTTCTGCACAGAAGGCGACACTGACAGTAAATGGTTCCGGAGATATTAGTGCTGAAAAACTGGCTGCAACTAATGTCGTTGCTACAGTTGCAGGTTCGGGTGATATAGTATGCTACGCTTCCAGACAGTTGGATGCGAGAGTTAGTGGTAGTGGTGATATTAAATATAAAGGAAGCCCTTCAGTTGTAAATAAGCAGGGGAAGAAAAATTCGATTACCGGTAAGTAAGATACGAATCTTATTTTTTATAGAAAGCGGGCAAATATGTTATTTATCACATATTTGCCCGCTTTTATTTAGACATTCATAGATCTCTATCGAAGTATATGCAATGACAATATGTTAAAAATATAGTTAGCCAAGATACAATTAACTTGCAGATCTGTTTTATTTATATGGGCTTATCTGTATTTTCTGATATTGCACATTATGAAATATTATTCAATTAAGTCAAGTAGTATATGAATTTAGATGAAGTTTTAAATTATCGTCGCTCTGTACGGGTATATGATAAAGAAAAGGAAATAGATATAGAAAAAGTAAAGCATTGCCTGGAATTGGCAACTTTGGCTCCCAATAGTTCTGATATGCAACTATGGGAGTTTTATCACATCACACAGCCTGAATTGATGGCAAAGGTATCAAGAGCTTGTCTTGATCAAAAAGCAACTTCCACAGCTTCGCAGATTGTTGTTTTCGTCACACGTCGTGACTTGTATCGGAAGCGGGCGAAATTCGTTCTTGATTTCGAGACAGGAAATATACGGCGGAATAGTCCTATAGACAGGCAGGAGAAACGTATTAAAGACAGAAAACTGTACTATGGGATATTGATGCCGTTTGTTTATGCCCGTTTCTGCGGTATCTTAGGACTTTTCAGAGTACTACTTGCTAATGTTATCAGCATTTTCCGCCCTATGATGCTCGAAGTATCTGAAGGTGATGTGCGTGTGGTAGTACATAAATCCTGTGCGCTTGCTGCTCAAACATTTATGATTGCTATGGCGAACGAAGGATATGATACCTGTCCCTTGGAAGGCTTGGATAGCCGACGGCTCAAAAGGTTGCTTAAGTTGCCTCATGGTGCTGAAATAAATATGGTAGTTTCTTGTGGAATCCGGAATGGAAATAAAGGAATTTGGGGAGAACGGTGCAGGGTACCGTTTGAGGAAGTTTATCGTAAGATTTGATGGCACGGACGCAGTAGTAAAAACGCCTAAATATATATGTATTCGAATTCAAACTGAATGGGACTGCCGAGCAGGATTTGCAGCAGATTGATGAAAAAGGCTATCTGATTCCTTATCAGACAGCCGGACGTGAAGTCGTGAAAGTAGGAGTGGAGTTCAGTGCGGAGAAAAGGAATATTGGACGATGGTTGCTTTAACCAGATAACAATTAATATTAAAGTGAATCCTATTAGATAATCAGATGTGCGGAGATATGCTTGGCATATCTCCGTTTTAATTGACATAATCCGCCGGAGTAAAGGGATGAATGATGCTTACCGACGTGATTTAATCGTTTTTTAATAAATGAAATTTATTTTTTCCTGATTATACAAATAGTACAAAAGAATCTTCTTGTCTGGTCTTGTTTTTTATATTCCGCAACATTTCATCCTTTGTGTCATAGTATTAGTCACCTTCGAAACATTTATTGTTTGTATCCGACATGGATGGAGTTTGGCTAGTCCCCAAATATGCGGATATTTGTGAAGTGAGATTTCACTATCAAAAGTATTGGTCCTTTCGGACCGGCCGCCTGTGAAGGTAGCTCTATTGTTTGTTTTGTTTGTGTTTGGTGCATCTTTTTTCAAGCGAGAAAGAAGATGCACTATTTATATCTATCTACCCTGACTATCGGATATTGAATGAAAATTTGCCTATGAAACAGATAAAGCATACATTTGAAGAAAAAAAGAAAATGGGCGGGAAAGCATCAATGTGGAACTTATGGCACGGCTGTCACAAATGGAGTGAAGGCTGCCGCCACTGCTATGTATATCGTACGGATGGCAAATACGGAAAAGACAGTTCGGTGGTGACAAAGACGGAAAAGTTCGGTTTGCCTTTGCAGAAGAAAAAGAATGGAGAATATAAGATACCCTCGGGAAATCTGGTATATACCTGTTTTACCTCTGATTTTCTGATTGAAGATGTGGATGAATGGCGTGCCGAAGCATGGGAAATGATGCGGATACGGCAGGACCTTCATTTTATGTTTATTACGAAGCGGATAGACAGACTGCAACAGTGCCTGCCACCGGATTGGGGAGATGGATACGACAATGTGACAATTTGTTGTACAATGGAGAATCAGGACAGAGTCGATTATCGCTTACCTATTTATAAAGAAAGTCCTATTAAACATAAAATTATTATCTGTGAACCCCTTCTTAGTCAGATTGATTTCAGAGGAGAATTGGAAGGATGGGTAGAGCAGGTAGTGGCAGGAGGAGAGTCCGGTAAGGAAGCCCGCGTTTGCAATTATGACTGGGTGTTGGACATTCGCCGTCAATGTGTGGAAGCTCATGTCGGTTTCTGGTTCAAGCAGACAGGAAGTTATCTGTTGAAAGACGGACATGAGTATAAAGTCGCCCGACAGTTCCAGCACTCACAGGCGAGGAAAGCGGAACTGAATTATACTCCCGAAAAATAACGAAAGAACAAACAGGAATAAGGGAATGCAAAGGCTGTCGGACAGCTTTCACATCCCTTTATTGAGTACAAAATATGGATAATCACGTCTCTCCTTAAAGAGATAGTGTGTAAATTTTAAAATTATCCATATTAAATGAAACAGATAAAGCTGTTATTTCTTTTAGCTTCCGCCTCCGTCACGGGAGCATTTGCGCAGAGCAATGGGCTGACGGATATGAGTCAGAGCCGTTATGCAAAGATGGCAAATACCGGAATTGATGCCGTACACTGGACGAATGGATTCTGGGGAGAGCGTTTTAATGTATTTAGCGGAACTTCCTTGCAGAGTATGTGGAATACATGGAACACGCCGGAAGTTTCTCATGGTTTCCGTAATTTTGAGATTGCTGCCGGTGTATGCAAGGGAGAACATTGGGGGCCTCCGTTCCATGATGGAGATATGTACAAGTGGATGGAAGGAGTCGCTTCTGTGTATGCTGTCAATAAAGATCCGGAATTGGACAAGTTAATGGACAACTTTATTGCTTGTGTCGTAAAAGCCCAACGTGCAGATGGTTATATACATACGCCGGTTGTTATAGAAGAACTGAATAAGGGAATAGACAGCCATACGCTGGCTGATTCCCAACAACAGACAGTGATTGGTACGAAAGTAGGCTCCGAGGACGAAAAAGGTGCATTTGCCAATCGGTTGAATTTTGAAACGTATAACTTGGGACACCTGATGATGGCAGGTATCGTTCACCACCGTGCTACCGGAAAAACGACTCTTTTTGATGCTGCCGTGAAAGCTACAGATTTCCTTTGTCACTTCTATGAGACGGCTTCTGCCGAGTTGGCACGCAATGCTATTTGCCCTTCACACTATATGGGAGTGGTGGAGATGTATCGTGCTACAGGAAATCCCCGTTATCTGGAACTTTCAAAAAACCTGATTGACATTCGCGGTATGGTAGAAAGTGGTACGGATGATAATCAGGACCGTATCCCTTTCCGTGACCAATATCGTGCAATGGGACATGCCGTACGTGCCAATTACCTGTATGCAGGTGTGGCAGATGTGTATGCGGAGACGGGTGAACAACAACTGATGAAGAACCTGACTAGTATCTGGAACGATATTGTCACCCGAAAGATGTACGTGACCGGAGCTTGCGGTGCTTTGTATGACGGCACCTCACCGGATGGAACGTGCTATGAACCGGATAGCATTCAGAAAGTGCATCAGAGCTATGGTCGTCCGTATCAGTTACCGAACAGTACGGCACATAATGAAACCTGTGCCAACATAGGTAATATGCTGTTCAACTGGCGTATGCTGGAAGTGACGGGAGATGCCAAGTATGCGGAGCTTGTGGAGACTTGCCTTTATAATAGTGTATTGAGTGGCATAAGTCTGGATGGAAAGAAGTATTTCTATACGAATCCTCTTCGTATCAGTGCCGATCTGCCTTATACACTCCGTTGGCCGAAAGAACGGACGGAATATATCAGTTGTTTCTGTTGTCCGCCCAATACATTGCGTACGCTTTGTCAGGCGCAGAATTATGCTTATACATTGAGTCCGGAAGGGATTTATTGCAACCTGTACGGTGCAAATACATTGACTACAAACTGGAAGGACAAGGGGGAACTTGCTTTGGTGCAGGAAACGGACTATCCTTGGGAAGGCAATGTACGTGTAACGTTGAACAAAGTGCCCCGTAAAGCAGGTGCTTTCTCCCTCTTCTTCCGTATTCCGGAATGGTGCGGGAAAGCTGCGTTGACAGTGAACGGTCAACCGGTATCCATGAATGCCAAGGCAAATACCTATGCGGAAGTGAACCGTACATGGAAGAAAGGAGATGTGGTAGAACTGGTCATGGATATGCCTGTTTGTCTGCTCGAAGCTCATCCGTTGGCAGAAGAAATCCGTAATCAGGTGGTAGTGAAACGTGGTCCGTTGGTTTACTGCTTGGAGAGTATGGACATTGCAAATGGAGAAAAGATCGATAACATCTTGATTCCTGCCGACATAAAGCTGATTCCGAAGAAAACGACGATTGAAGGCAGTTCGATAGTAGCCCTGGAAGGGAAAGCGCGTCTGGCATCGTCTGAGTCTTGGGAAGGCGTGCTTTATCGTCCGGTTGTCCAAGCAGAGAAAACTGTGGATATTCGTCTGATTCCTTATTATGCATGGGGAAACAGAGGTAAAGGAGAGATGACAGTCTGGATGCCGCTAGCAAGATAACCCATTGTAAAAAAGAAAAATGAAAAAGTTATTGGTAACAACTATATGCCTGCTGGGTGCACATCTGCTGTCAGCAGGTGAAATCTGGATTTCGCCGCAGGGGAATGATCTCAATGACGGTACACGTCCATCTCCGAAAGCGACGTTGACTTCTGCTTTGCGTCAGGCACGCGAATGGCGCCGGACAGATGATGAACGGGTGCGGGGAGGAATTACGATCTGTATGGAAGGCGGTACGTATGCACTCTATGAACCGGTGTTTATTCGTCCGGAAGACAGCGGGACGGAGGATTCTCCCACGGTGATCCGCCCGGTAGCTGATGAAAAAGTGGTATTGAGTGGCGGCATCCGGATCGGTGGATGGAAGAAGCAGGGAAAACTCTGGGTAGCGGATGTGCCCATGTTCAACGGGCGGCCACTGGATTTCCGTCAGTTATGGGTGAATGGTAAGAAAGCTGTCCGTGCCCGTGACGTAGAGGATTTTGAGAAGATGAACCGCATTTGCAGTGTGGACGAGAAGAATGAGATTCTTTATGTTCCTGCGGTTGCCATACGCAGACTGGTAGACGGAAAAGGGGCTTTGAAGGCCAAATATGCAGAGATGGTATTGCATCAGATGTGGTGTGTGGCCAATCTTCGTATTCGTTCTGTCGAACTGGCTGGAGACAGTGCCGCAATACGTTTTCATCAGCCGGAGAGCCGGATTCAGTTTGAGCATCCCTGGCCACGTCCGATGGTAACGACAGATGGGCATAATTCTGCTTTTTATCTGACGAATGCCCGTGAACTACTGGATGTAGCGGGAGAATGGTATCACGACATAGATGCCCGTAAAGTCTATTATTATCCTCGGGAAGGAGAGAAGTTGCAGGATGCCGGCACGGAAGTGATAGTGCCTGCCATAGAGACATTGATACAAGTAAAAGGGACGTTCGACCGTCCTGTTTCACATATCCGTTTTGAGAAAATCACGTTCTCTCATACGACTTGGATGCGTCCGTCTGAGAAAGGCCATGTTCCTCTTCAGGCGGGAATGTATCTGACAGACGGTTATCGTATTGACCCGAAAATGGAACGGGACTATCTGAATCATCCCTTGGATAATCAAGGATGGCTGGGACGTCCTGCCGCGGCTGTAAGCGTGGCTGCTGCCAATCAGATCGACTTTGAGCGCTGTCGGTTCGATCATTTAGGCTCAACCGGGCTGGATTATGAAGAAGCCGTGCAGGGCGGTGTCGTTCGTGGCTGTCTTTTCCGTGATATTGCGGGGAACGGACTGGTGGTCGGCAGTTTCTCTCCGGCTGCCCATGAAACACATTTACCTTATGACCCTACCGACCTTCGGGAAGTATGCGCGCATCAACAAATCAGTAATTGCTACTTTACCGAAGTGGGTAATGAAGATTGGGGATGTCTTGCAATCCTTGCGGGCTATGTGAAAGATATTAATATAGAACACAATGAAATCTGCGAAGTTCCTTATAGCGGCATCAGCCTTGGCTGGGGCTGGACGCAGACAGTGAACTGTATGCGTAACAACAGAGTGCACGCGAATCTGATTCATCACTATGCAAAGCATATGTATGACGTAGCCGGAGTTTATACACTGGGCTCGCAGCCGAAAAGTTATGTAACTGAGAATTGCGTACATAGCATTTATAAGCCAGGTTATGTACACGATCCCAATCATTGGTTTTATCTCTATACGGACGAAGGCTCTTCTTTTATCACTGTACGCGATAACTGGACGGAAGGGGAGAAGTATCTGCAAAATGCGAACGGTCCCGGAAATGTATGGGAGAACAATGGTCCGCAGGTAGATACAGTCATTCGTGAACGTGCAGGGTTGGAAGCCGAATATAGGGACTTGAAGAAATAAGAAAAATGAAAAAGAAATGCATGATACTTTTGGGTGCCTTGTCATTGGCAAGCAGCACCTTTGCCCAAACTTGGATATGGTATCCGGGGGACTATGAAATCTGGTTGGGCAACCAGATGAACAACCGACGTACGGAACGTGGTGCTTTTTTTCCTCCTTTTTGGAAAACAGACAGTCATTATGTAGTCGTAGAGTTCAGCAAAGTATTGAATCTTTCCGAACCAGAAGAAGTGTTTATTGCTGCCGAGGGAACATATAATGTGAAGCTGGACGGGAAACTTCAGTTCGGAATGCCTGAAACCTTGCTGCTTCCGGCAGGAAAACATAGCCTAAATATTAAAGTATGGAATCAGGCAACGCCTCCCACTATCTATGTGAAAGGAAAGACGGTAAACTCTGATTCGTCCTGGCGGGTAACTTATGAAGATAAGGAATGGATCGATGAAAGCGGTAAGGCTAGTGACACATCTGCCACCATCTATATGGATGCCGGATGCTGGAACTTTGACGGTGCCACTCAACGTCCTTCCCAATTCAGCCTGATGCGTGAACCTCAGCAACCTGTCGCTAAAACAGAACAACCGGAAGGAGGCATACTGTATGATTTTGGAAAAGAAACTTTCGGATTTATCACATTAAAGAACCTTTCGGGCAAGGGAAAGATTGACCTCTATTATGGTGAAAGTCCGGAAGAAGCGAAAGACAAAGCATATTGCGAAACATTGGATAAACTCCTGCTGGAGCCGGGACAGATCACTGATCTCGCTATCCGCAGCACATCTCCTTTGCATCATTCTGATAATGAATATACGCTGGAGAACAGCAAAGCATTCCGCTATGTATACATCACTCACGAACCGGAAGTACAGATTGGTGAAGTATCTATGCAATATGAATATCTTCCCGAAGAATATCGTGGTAACTTCCGTTGTAACGACGAGGAACTGAACTGTATCTGGGAGGTGGGAGCATACACGATGCATCTTACTACACGCGAGTTTTTTATAGACGGTATCAAGCGCGACCGTTGGGTATGGAGTGGCGATGCCATCCAAAGTTATCTGATGAATTATTATCTGTTCTTTGACAGTGAGTCCGTGAAGCGTACCATCTGGTTACTTCGTGGAAAAGATCCGGTGACCAGCCATAGTAACACCATTATGGATTACACTTTCTACTGGTTCTTAAGCGTATATGATTATTATATGTATAGCGGTGACCGGCATTTCGTCAACCAGCTATATCCACGTATGCAAACAATGATGGATTATGTATTGGGACGTACGAATAAGAATGGTATGGTGGAAGGAATGTCCGGCGACTGGGTATTTGTGGACTGGGCGGATGGCTATTTAGACAAAAAGGGAGAACTTTCTTTCGAACAGGTTTTGTTTTGCCGGAGTCTGGAGACGATGGCACTTTGTGCAGATTTAGTCGGAGATAAGGACGGACAACAAAAATATGAGAAGTTAGCTTCTGCGTTAAAAGCAAAATTAGAGCCGACTTTCTGGAATAATCAGAAACAGGCATTTGTGCACAATTGTGTGGATGGACGTCAGAGTGATGCCGTAACCCGATACGCTAATATGTTCTCTGTTTTCTTTGATTATCTGAATGCGGATAAGCAGCAGGCCATTAAACAGTCCGTTCTCCTGAATGATGAGATTCTGAAAATAACAACGCCTTATATGCGTTTTTACGAACTGGAAGCCCTTTGTGCTCTTGGTGAGCAGGAGACTGTAATGAAAGAAATGAAAGCTTACTGGGGTGGAATGTTGAAAGCAGGAGCAACCTCTTTTTGGGAGAAATATAATCCGGAGGAAAGCGGAACACAGCATCTTGCCATGTATGGCCGCCCATACGGAAAGAGCTTGTGCCACGCTTGGGGAGCAAGTCCTATTTATCTGCTGGGTAAATACTATTTGGGAGTCAAACCAACGAAAGAGGGTTATAAAGAGTTTGCTGTCAGTCCGGTATTGGGAGGTTTGAAATGGATGGAAGGTACCGTACCTACTCCGAACGGAGACATTCATGTCTACATGGATAATAAAACCATTAAAGTGAAGGCCACGGAAGGAAAAGGTTATCTGACCATCCAGAGTCGCCGTCAGCCAAAAGCCAATATGGGAACTGTGGAGAAGGTTTCGGAAGGTGTATGGCGCCTTTGGATTGATTCTCCGGAAGAAAGGATTGTTACCTATCGTTTGTAGTCAGAGATTCAGATTGAAATAAGGCCTCCGGTTGTATTGCTATAGCGGCAATAGGCCGGAGGTCTTTCTATCTGTGCATTATCGCACTCTTTTTGTGCGTATATGCACAAAAAGAATATATGCTGATAAATCCAAATCACTAGTATATAACGCTTTATGTTTTGGCACAGGATTTGAAGTATTCTTCTGCAAACAACAGAATATAATGAAAACACTAAAGTATGCATGGCGTTTCCTTGTGCGCTCCAAATCATATACAGTCATTAATATTGTCGGCTTGTCATTAAGTCTGGCGTGTACAATCATACTGGTACGTTATATTCATCAGGAGACACGAGTAAATACTCATTGCATAGATGCTGAAAATGTATATATACCGCTTCGGGATATTGATGGGAATGTATATGCAGGTAGTGTATCAGATGGATATAGTGGAGCAGATACAGTTTTCTATTCTCCGGAAGCTGTGAAGGAAAAGGCCCGTTTTGTAACTTTCAGCAATGATAATGTTGCCATAAATGGAAAGCCGTATACCGTACAATTATTAGCGGCAGATACCGCTTTCTTTCATTTCTTCACGTATCCCCTCAGTGGTACACCAATGAAAGCTCCCAATGATGTACTTGTTACCCGCCAGTTTGCCGAGCGTGTATTTGGAAAGGAAAATCCAATTGGAGAAAAACTAAGTTATTCCGGTGGTCATCTTCTCACTGTCTGTGGTGTATTGGATGAACCGGCATGTAAATCCTCGTTAACATTTGACATCGTTTTAAACCTCGAACTCAAGAATGGAGAAAGAGGATGGGGAAAGATGCTGGTTGAACTTATCCGTTTTATGCCGGGAGTGGATGTAGATGCTATTAACGCTATTAGTAATATCTACCGTCAAGCTGATGGCGGTTACCGTATACGTTATGATTTTATTCCTGTCAGTGAGCTTTATTGGAATAAGATATTAGCAGCAAAAGCCGATGCTCCGGAAATGTGGCATTACAGCAGTCGATTTCATTTATGGGTACTGTCCTGTGTATGCCTGTTGCTCCTTTTGGCAGGTATTCTCAATTTCGTCAATATCTATTTGGTTTTTATGCTAAAGCGTTCCAAGGAGTATGGCATCAGGAAAGTATTTGGCATGAGAGGTCGTACACTTTTTTTTCAGTTATGGACAGAGAATGTCTTGATGGTACTCATCGCTTTATTTTTCGCATGGTTCTTTATAGAGATGTTTTCAGGATATGCCAATCGTTTGCTGGAAAGCAACGTTATGTATACAGCTTTCGATTGGCAGCTCTCTTTGGCAATATTTATATTGTTGCCACTGCTGACAACGATTTATCCTTATCTTAAATACAATTATTTGCCTCCAGTCGTGTCTATAAGTACGATTGGTACTTCACGTCAGTCAGTGAAAACACGCACCCTTTTCTTATTTGTGCAATATAGTATCACTCTTTTACTGATCATCTTATCGTTGTATTTTAGTAATCATCTTCATTTCCTGCTGAATACACCTCCGGGTTTCAAAACCGAAGGAATTTTATATGCTGACCTAATGCCAAAGCTTCCTAACCAATGGTGGGAGGATAGCCAGGAAATACAAAATAAGCGGTGGCATGACAGAGAAGTTATGGAACAGAAGCTGAATGAATGCCCATATATTGAACACTGGTTTGCCGGAGATACTGGTCGCGAAGGCATTTTATCGGCTGGTAGCATGTCAAGTATGATAAATGATAAGGGAGGAAAGTTAAATATGGCAATGATGTGGGTAACAGTGGATTTCTTTAAGTTATATGGATTACATATAGTTGATGGTTCATTGCCCGATGAAGTAAATGGACATGCCGATTATCTGGTAGCTATGAACAAAGCGGCATTAAAAGCTTTTGGTTATACTCGTCGGGAAGATGCATTCGTCAAAGGTGAAAGTTCACTTTGGAGTTCTATATCTAATGGTAAAATAGTAGAAGGTGGATTGTCATTGATGCCTGTACAGGCTATTATTGAAGATTATTACTCTGGACATTTGACTGCTGGTAAAAAGCCGATTATATATATGATATCCAGCGCAGGAATTAATGCCCAGTGTCAAATATCCTGTGTGCCGGGAAAAGAAAAACAATTAGTTGATTATCTTAAGAAATGCAGGGAAGACATATATAACTCTAATGAGTTCGATTACCGTTGGCTAAAAGATGATATTAGGGTACTGTATCAGGACGACCGCCGCATTGCAACTGTCTTCACCCTTTTTGCTACTATCTCTATATTTGTTTCCGCTTTGGGATTATTTGGTCTTTCGTTATTTGATATCCGCCAGCGATATCGGGAAGTAGCCATCCGGAAAGTGAATGGTGCCCGGCTCAGGAATCTTTATTCCATCCTGTTCCGCAAATATATATGGATTATAGGCGGTGCAACATTACTTACGATGCCATTATCATACTATCTGATATACATATATACATCAGATTTTGTGGTCAAAACTCCGGTAAGCATTTCTATCTTTGTGATAGCTTTGTTGGTTGTCGTAGCTATTTCCGCAGGTACATTGTTCTGGCAAGTGAATAAGGCGGCACGAATTAATCCTGCGGAGATTATAAATACCAGACATGGCGGAATGGGTATTGTCGGCGGGGTGATGGCGGCAGTGCTGGTTCTTCTGATATTTGCCCGGGTGCGAAAACAGAAAGCGGCATTGATGCTGGATACGATGACCATGTCTTTGCTGGTGGGGCAGATCATGGGACGATGGGGAAATTTCTTTAACCGGGAAGCGTTTGGCGGTTTTACCGACGGGCTTTTTGCCATGCAGATTCCGGTAGAATACTTTGAGCAGTGCGGCAGAGTCGGAGAACTGGCGCAGGCCGGCTTGCTGGAACATCTGGTGAACGTACAGGCGGGGGGACAGGGCGTAGCCTGCATTCAGGTTCATCCCACCTTCCTCTACGAAGGGTTATGGAATTGTCTGGTGCTGCTGTGCATCTTCTTTTACCGCAAACGGAAAAAATTTGACGGCGAGCTTTTGTGTATTTATCTGATGGGTTATGGCGCCGGACGCTTTTTTATTGAAGGATTGCGGGTTGACCAGCTGCAGATCGGGCATACGGGCATTGCGGTGACGCAGGTTGTCTGCGTGCTGATGCTGGTTGGCGGACTGACGGCGATGATCCTGGGACATCGAAGAGCAGCGGATAAGGATAAGAGCAGACAGACGTAGGAGAAAAGGTAAAACAGCAACACAACCTTGATAATCGCTATTTTTTGTGCTATAATGCTGTAAGTTTTGCAAACCTTCCGTGAAGAAGCATTGCAGAGAGGGAAAAAATACGAGCAAGCCATTTGGCCGGAGGAAATTATGAAGCGTTTTTGGAAAGATTTAACGGGACATTATCATTATGCCCTATATGCAGCCAAGTCTGAGCTGAAATCTGAGGTGGCCAACTCTTATCTGAACTGGATATGGTGGGTGTTGGAACCGTTTTGCTTTATGTTGATTTACACATTTATTTTTGGAGTAATTTTTAATTCAAGAGAGCCGTTTTTCAGCGCCTTTGTCTTCATCGGACTGACCGCCTGGGACTTCTTTAACCGATGCCTTACCCAGAGCGTCAAGATCATGAGGAATAATAAATCCATTGTAACCAAAGTGTATATTCCGAAGTTTATTCTTCTTATTTCCAAAATGTTTTTTAACGGTTATAAGATGATGATTTCGTTTGTGATTATCGTCGGCATGGTCATCTTTTTTAAGATTCCGCTGACCTGGAACATTCTTTATATCATACCGATCATGATTACCCTGTTTGCGTTGACCTTTGCCTGCATGACGCATCTGCTGCATTATGGTGTGTTTGTACAGGATCTGACCAATGTGGTTACCATTGTTCTTCGTATGATTTTTTATATGACCGGTATCTTTTACAATATCGAAACGAAACTGCCGGAACATTATGTGGGACTGTTGATGAAGGGCAATCCCATGGCGTTGATTCTGAACAGTTTGCGTAAATGTATTTTATATGGGCAGGCGCCGGATATGAAATGGATCACCATCTGGTTTGTCGTCAGTATCATTGTGGCTGCTCTGGGTATCCGTAAGATCTATAAGAATGAAAACAGTTATGTAAAGGTGATTTAATGGAAGAACAAAAGAGTGCAATCAGCGTACGAAACGTATGTATCGATTATAAAAGTCTAAAGGCGGGTTCCATCAAACAGAGCCTGTTTAAACTGAAAAAAATGGAGCAGGAAGTATTCCATGCCGTCAGAAATGTTTCTTTTGAAGTGCCGGAGGGACAGATTCTCGGCATTACCGGAAAAAACGGAAGCGGAAAATCAACCATGCTTCGTGCCATTGCCGGAATATTTTCTGCGGACAGCGGAGAGATTGATCTGCATGGTCATACGATTTCCCTGTTATCCATCGGCGTGGGATTTAAAAATGAATTGTCTGGTCGCGAAAATATTATTTTATCCGGAATGCTTCTGGGGTTCAGCAAAGAGTTTATCATGGAAAAAATGCCGGACATCATCGATTTTGCCGGAATTGGCAGTTTTATTGACATGCCTGTCCGTACTTATTCCAGCGGTATGCATTCAAAACTGGCCTTCTCCATCACCGCGATTCTGGAGACGGAGATCATGCTCATTGACGAAGTGCTCAGCGTGGGAGATCAGAAGTTCAGAAAGAAAAGTTACAATAAAATGAAAGAACTGATCTCCAAAAAGGACAGGACTGTGGTCATTGTGTCGCACAGTATGAACACGCTGGAAGATTTGTGTGATCAGCTCATCTGGATGCATGATGGGGAGATTATCATGTACGATAAGCCGGAGATCGTTCTGCCGATATATAAAGATTTCATGCGGTAGTTATAAACAAAAAAGAAGAGAAAAAAGAGAGAATGGTGTTTTTATTTCCAGGTTTTCTGGTCATAAAAGCTTCCGTTGTCTCTTTTTTTTCGTTTATAGCAAATAAAGGAAGGAAAACGTTAAAAAATATCCACAAATTGGTATTGCATTAGCCATGGGGATGAGATAAAATAAAACTCAAGTGGAGTCAAGTGCCATAAAGTGACGTTTTTTGGAGTGAAAGAACTGGGAGAAGGTGAGCAGGTGTTTCAGGGAGAATATGAACATGGACTGGATACAAAGGGACGCCTGATTTTACCGGTGCGGATCAGAGATGAGCTGGGAGCGCAGTTTGTACTGACCAAAGGCCTGGACGGATGTCTGTTTATCTTTGCACCGTCATCCTGGGAGGAATTTTCCGGGAAACTCAATGCTTTGCCGACTTCTTCCCGGCAGGCCCGGAAGTTAAAACGTTATTTTATTGGAAGCTCCGTAGAATGCGAAACAGATAAACAGGGAAGATTTCTGATTCCGCCGGTCTTGCGTAATTTTGCCGAGATTGACAAAGAGGTCACGATCCTTGGGGTTTCTGACCGTATAGAACTTTGGAGTACAGAAAGATACGAGGCATATCAGAAGGAAGATGACGAAAGTATCGAAGAGATTGCCGGAGAATTAGATTTTTAGGAGGTTGCCATGGAGTTTTCCCATAAATCCATCATGCTGGAAGAGACAATTGAATCCTTAGCCATTAAACCGGATGGTATTTATGTGGACGGTACCCTGGGTGGAGCCGGACATTCTCTGGAGATTGCGAAACGTCTTAAAGGCGGCAGACTGATCGGGATCGATCAGGATGGAGACGCCATAGCGGCGGCAGGAGAGAGACTGACACCCTATCGGGACAGGACAACCATTGTCCGAAGTAACTATGCCCAGATGAAAAGTGTATTGCAGAATTTATCCATTTCCCATGTGGATGGTATTTTGCTGGATCTTGGGGTTTCCTCTTATCAGCTGGATAACGCTGACCGGGGATTTACCTACCGGGAAGATGTTCCTCTGGACATGCGTATGGATCTTCGTCAGGAAAAAACAGCCAGAGATATTGTCAATACCTATAGTGAAAAAGAATTATTTCACATCATCAGAGATTACGGAGAAGATAAATTTGCCAAAAATATTGCCAAACACATTGTGCAGGCAAGGCAGAAAGAACCGGTGGAGACCACCGGACAGCTGATCGCGATTATCAAAGGGGCGATTCCCATGAAGGTTCGGGCGACAGGAGGCCATCCGGCGAAAAAGACGTTTCAGGCCATTCGTATAGAGTTAAATCATGAGCTGGACGTGCTGAAAAATCATCTGGAAGAGATGGTGGATCTTCTGAACGATGGCGGTCGTCTGTGTGTGATTACTTTTCATTCTCTGGAAGACCGGATTGTAAAAAATATTTTCCGTACCTGTGAAAATCCCTGTGTTTGTCCGCCGGGATTTCCGGTATGTACCTGCGGTCGTGTATCCAAGGGAAAAGTAATAACGAGGAAACCTATTGTCCCGGGAGAGAAAGAACTGGAAGAAAACAGCAGGGCGAAGAGTGCAAAATTACGAGTGTTTGAAAGAAGAGTTTTGACTGACTGAAACAAATGTTGGAGGATTTGATTATGGCGTTTCATGATACAACAGAACGTTACCGGTACATATACGGAAGTAACGTAACCAGATTAGACGGAGTAGAAGAATATGGTTCGGCTGCGGTAGAACCGAAGCCAAAACGAGAAGGAAATGTCCGTAAAAGCGCTGCGAAGGAAAGTCCTCTGAAAAAAAATAAACCGGCAGACACCAAAAAACAGGCGGCTATACGTCGAAACAGGGAACGTTTACTGGAGTTTGACTGGAAATATACTATAATGACTGCGGCAGCGGTTGTGATCTGTGCAGCGGCGGCGCTGGTTTACGTGGGGGGAACTGTGCGATTGAATCACTTATCTGCGCAGATTTCTTCCCTGAAAACAGAGAAGGCAGAATTGCTGAGTAAACAGATTGCTCTGCAGACCGAGATAGATAAAAACATTAATCTGGATGAAATACGTACATTTGCAGAAGAAAAATTACAGATGACGTATCCGGTTCAGGATCGTGTGATTTATTATAACGACAGTACAAGTGATTATTTCCGGCAGTACGAAAGTGTTGATGCAGTTAAATAAAAAGCAGGTGGTAGTATGACGAAGAAAAAGAAAACTGTACGGCGTCTTACTACAGAAATGAGAGGCAAATTAGGTATCGTATTTTTTGTGATCGTTTGCCTCTTTTTCGTGTTGGTAATTCGCCTTGGATATTGGACCATAAAAAATGGAGATGAATTTGAAACGATCGTCCTCGGGCAGCAGAATCATGGAAGTTCTACGATTGCCTACGAACGGGGAAAGATTTTTGACCGGAATGGAAATATCCTTGCTTCCAATGAAAAAATCTATACGCTGGTTCTTGAACCTAAAAATATTCTGGGAAATAACAAGAAGAATGAGAAAGGCGTCAATGAAAATCTGGAGGCGACCATCACCGCCCTGCATGGTTATTTTGGCTTTTCTCAGGATGATCTGCGAAAGGTCATTGAAAAAAACAAGTCATCGTATTATGTGGTTTACAAAAAAGAACTGAATTATGATGAGGTATCCGCATTTAAAGAGTTTACGGCCAAAGGGAATCTGTCCTGGGATGAAAATACGCCG
>ENA-ORTP01001507-ORTP01001507.1-human-gut-metagenome-genome-assembly--contig:-NODE-1507-length-23197-cov-2.852822_pt1 | contig 23197 bp, 19 predicted proteins | sample MGYA00241913_ERZ509190 | MGnify/ENA primary metagenome ERZ509190 (study PRJEB26280, sample SAMEA2338839) | human gut metagenome | biome: human gut; feature: human-associated habitat; material: faeces...
CGTCGGAAGCGGCGGGAAAATCTATGGCTTTTCCAAAATGGAATGGGCTGATCGGGATTATTCTGGTCATTCCGCTGGCCGTGGGAACAGGAGTATTCTTTTACGGCATCGCGTTGTTTACGACAAAGGTCTGGCTTGTTTTTGGTATTTTACTGGGAACCTTCGTCTTCCATGGAATAGTCCAGAGCATCATGCAGGCGGATCTTCGCAGTTTTTTGTCTCGCCAGAAACAGATGTTTACGGCGCTGGCGCTTACCTTCGGAATCGTGGCGATTTTTTATTTCGATGTTTTTGGTTATGACGCCTGGGTACCTCAGGCAGATCAGGTGAAGGATATTCAGATCAACGCCTACGCGCTCATGGATAGAGAAAAGATTTTCTGGGGAAAAGAACAGGAAATGTCCCAGGCAGAGAAGACAGAGATTTTGTCTATGCTCGAGGAGACCATGCAGTATCTGGATGAAGGGAAAACTTCGTCCGACGGAATAAGCGTTACGTATAAAATGAAAAATGGCGGGGAAGCTCGACGGGATTATCGTATTCCGGAGAAAAAAGCAAAAGAAATCATGAATGAATTATTCCAGTCAGAAGAATACAAAAAAAGATTCTATTCTCTGTATACCAGCAACTGGGACAACATCAGGGAAATCTGTCTGGATAATCTGCAGATAAGCGCCATGAGCAGGCAGGAAAGAGATACCTTTTTACAAACTTATCTCAGGGAACTGGATACCCTGACCTATGAAGAGATGAGAACGAAGATTCCTCTGGGAGAAATCGTGCTTACCCACTCCGAAAAAAATGATGAAGTAAATTATCGGGAAGACTATTATTTTATTTATGATGATTTTAAAGAAACCATTGCCTTCCTTGAAGGAAAAGGATATAAAGTCCAAAATACCTTTGCGGATATTTATGTGAAAAATATCACGGTGGAAAAGTATAATGAAGGGAGAATGGACAGCAGTTGGGTCGTTACGGACAGAGCGGTGATTGATGCCGTGAAGGGACGTTTATACAAAGATTTTTCTTCCTATCCGGTGGGGTATGCGGGGTATGAAAGCAAAACAAACCAGTATACGGTGACCGTAAATTATAGGGATCAGTACGGGGTACGTGATGAGACCGTCATCACCGACATGGATGTCATCAGAATGTTGGAGTAAGGGACGGGAAGCATTGCGGTTCCGGTGAACATACCGTCGGAAACACCAGAGAAAGAAAGACCAGGCAGAAAACAGGAAAGCGGCATTGTCCGTTGGCTTTCGTTATATCTGCCCGGTCTTTTTTCTTATGCTCTGGTCTCCTCTTCCCAGAATAATTCATCCAGAGATTTATGGAGAACATGACAGATGGAAAGACAGAGTTTGATCGTAGGGTTATAGTCTCCCTTTTCTATGGCGCAGATGGTCTGACGGGAGACATGAACGGCGTTGGCCAGGTCAGCCTGCGACATATCCAGGGCGGCTCGTGCCGCTTTTATCCTGAGATTTTTCATTCTTCTTCACCATCCCTGCGGCCAACGGTCATCCAGCGGAAGAAAATCATACAGGCAATCCCTGTAAGCAAAATACCGGTCACCAGAGTGATGTTGTTGAATTTCTCCTGAATACCATAAACCCAGTTATGGTAGAGGGATTTAATGCCGCTGCCCAGATTAAGGATGCCGATCAGTCCGGGAAGAGCGATGGACAGCCATGGAGACTGGGTGTCGGTAATATAGGAGTCTTTAAAAATACAGACGCCGGCAAAAACCAGAAGGCCGATACAAAGCAGTACCATGGTTTCTCCTATCCGCGTACCCCAGGTAAACTGGAGTGCGGTCTCCAAAACAGCGTTGGCGGAGAAGGCAAGGATCAGCGTGTAAAAGCCGGCCTTATAGGCGTCGCCCCGGATACTGGTCTGTCGCTCATCGTACTGCGGCTTCTGATTTTTATAAAGGGTTTTTTGCAGGAAAAACCAGAGAAGAAGAAAAACAACGAGAAATAAAAGAACGTGTAAAAGTCCGGTCATGATAAGCCCTCCTTTAAAAAAAGAAAACATGTAAAATCTGTTGGCGATAAAAAAGAATTCTTCAGAATATCTTCTACCTGCACTATAACATTTACATGACAAAAAGTCAAATATATTTTACATAAAAACGTATAAAACATACTTTTTGTGGTGGGTAGACATACAATCCGGAAAGTACCGAAAAAAGAAAGGCCGGATCTTGATCAGATCAGGCCGGAAATTCCAAGGCATAAAGACAATACGGCGACAGCTGACGCAATGGCGATTTTTCCCCAGGCAAAATGGTAAAGACGGCCAGGATACGCCGTGTCGTAACGGACGGTGATCTTTGTCCCGATCTGGGCGTCGGCGGGAACCGGAATCGGTGCAGAAGTGATGTATTTCTTTCCATTTACCTTATAAGAGACTTTGGCCCATTTACCGGTGTGAAGAGAGAACTTTTTCGGGCTGATCAGAGAAAGGGAACAGATTGTCCCCTCGACAATGGCCGTTCTGCTTCGTTGTAAAAGGGCGGCATAGCCGTTTCCTGCGGCAAAGGCAGCAGAGATGGCAGCAATGGCATAAAAAAACATACGATAATTATTCATAAATATACCTCCGGGAAAAATAATCTTGAATGATAATGCTTTCTTCTATACTATAAGGGAAAAAGCGTTGACCGAAAAAGTGTTTCCATGGAATTTTGTAAAAAACAGGGTGACTGCCTGCGGAAAAATGTGATAAGCTGAAACTGCAAAAAGTTTTACAGGAAATACAAAAAAAACAGGAAGAAAAAAGCGTTATCCGGAAAGGAAGAAGAAGCCAATGAAACAGGGTAAATTAAAAATGATCATTTCTCCGGCGAAAAAAATGAAAGAAAAAGAGATTCTGGCAGCGACAGGACAGCCACGTTATCTGGAAGAGACAAAGAAGCTGCTGGCAGTCATGCAGACCATGTCGGAAAAGGAATTACAGACGGTATGGAAGTGTAACGACGCTATCGCAGAAGAAAATTACCGGCGTATACAGCAGATGGATCTTCAGCATGCGTACACGCCGGCAATTCTGGCTTACGAGGGCATCCAGTATAAATATATGGCGCCGGCAGTTTTTGAAGAAAAGGCTTATGCCTATCTGCAGGAACACCTTTACATTTTATCCGGCTTTTATGGCGCGCTGAAACCCTTCGACGGAGTCAGACCATATCGTCTGGAGATGCAGGCCAGATTCCGCCGGGAAAACCTGGATTCCCTTTATCGTTACTGGGGAGAAAAAATTGCCGCCGCTGTACTGGAGGAGGGAAGCGGCCTGGTCAACCTGGCGTCCAGAGAGTACAGCAAAACCGTTTTGCCTTACCTGCCGGAAGGGATGCCCTGTGTAACCTGCGTCTTTGGAGAGATAATAGAAGGAAAAGTAAAAGAAAAAGGAACGTATGCCAAGATGGCGCGAGGAGAAATGGTACGGTTTATGGCGGAGAATCAGATTGAAGAAACGGAAAGGCTGAAAGACTTCGACCGTCATGGTTATCATTTTGCACCGGAATGGTCTACCGGGGAAAAAATGGTTTTTCTCCGGTGACCGGAAAGCGGGAATAGGGCGGATTCCTCCGGGTATACTAAGACAAACCGATGCAGGAGGAAGAAAGATGAGCACAGAACAAAAGCTGGACCTGATCCGGGTTCTGGTTGATAACGTAACCGAAGATTTTGACGAGGAGGATATTCTGCATATGATGCTGGAAAAAAAGGTATCCGTTGATGTGGAGCGTTCTCTGGGAGAAAAACCTACACTGGGAGAAAGAACCGCTGACAAAATCGCCAGATTTGCCGGAAGCTGGGGATTTATTTTTTCCTTTATCGCGCTGTTGCTGGCGTGGATGTTTGGCAATAATCTTATGGCCGGCAAGGCCTTTGATGCGTATCCCTATATTTTGCTGAATCTGGTACTTTCCTGTGTGGCGGCCGTTCAGGCGCCGCTGATCATGATGAGTCAGAACCGGCGGGAGGAAAAAGATCGCGTTCGTGCGCAAAATGATTACAAGGTTAATCTGAAAGCGGAATTTATCGTAGAAGATCTGCACAAGAAAATGGATCGGATACTGGAAAATCAACAAAAGATGGCACGAAAGGAATCCGGGGAAACGGAGAATTTCTCTGAAAATTTGCAGGACAATTCTTGAGGAGCGTCGGGGGAGTGTGCTATACTGTCCTTTGTCTGGGAAAAGAAGAATCCGGACAGAAGAGAAAAATGTTGAAACAGGAAAGAGCAGAAAAGAGAGAAAAACAATGTCACAATCAAAACGAATTTTACGGGGAACGATCCTGACCCTGGTTGGCGGTGCGGCATGGGGCTTTTCCGGAGCCTGCGGTCAGTACATTTTTGCCAACAGCCGGATGGATTCCGGGATGCTCGCTTCTTTACGCATGTTGGGCGCGGGTATTCTTCTGTTATTATTTTGTCTGATCACCAGAAAAAAAGAGATGTTTAGGATCTGGAAACATCCGGTGGACGCTTTCCGGCTGGTGTTATTTGCCGTCGGGGGACTGATGTTCACGCAGTACGCTTACCTGACGGCCATCGGGCATTCCAATTCGGGAACCGCCACAGTATTTCAGAATACCGGCGTAGTGCTGGTGATGGTGGTTTCCTGTATTCTGGCCAGACGGCTGCCCCGGGGAAAAGAAGTACTGGCGGCAATTTTGACCATTGCCGGAGTATTTTTGCTGGCCACCCATGGAAAACCGGGAGAGCTGGTGATTGCAGAAGACGCTTTTTTATGGGGCGCGTTGGCGGCCCTTGCGCTGGTGACCTACACCATGCTGCCCATGGGACTTCTGGAAAAGTGGGGTACGCCTGTCGTTAACGGTTTTGCCATGTTGATTGGCGGCATGGTTCTGTTCGTGGGATTCAGGGTGTGGGAAATGTCCTGGGATTTTTCCATGAATATTTTACTGGCGCTTGCCGTGATCATCCTTTTTGGCACGTTAATGGCCTTCACCTTTTATTTGCAGGGAGTATCGGACATTGGCCCGATGAAAGCCAGTATGCTGGCCTGCGTGGAACCGGTGGTGGCGACCATCGTCTCGGCGCTCTGGCTGGGAACGGAATTTGCCTGGATTGACCTTGTTGGTTTCGTCCTGATCATTGGCGGCTGCCTGCTGGTATCCCTGAGCGGACAGGATCAGGAAAACAAAAAGGGAAAACGTTCACAGAAGGAAGTTTCCGCAAAAGAAAGAAAAAATGAAGAGCATGCAGCCCGTTACGGGGAAAACAGCAGGGGGTACATATGAGAAAAAAAGAAAAAGCAGCCATCGTCATTGCACGACTGAAGGACGAATATCCGGATGCCGGCTGTACGCTGGATTATAATGAAGCATGGAAATTACTGGTCAGCGTTCGACTGGCCGCCCAGTGTACTGATGAAAGAGTGAACGTGATCGTAAAAGATCTCTTTGCAAAATATCCCGGCGTGGAAGAACTGGCGGCGGCAGAACCGGAAGAAATCGAAGAAATCGTTCGTCCCTGCGGTCTGGGACGGAGCAAGGCCAGAGACATCAGTAAATGTATGCGGATGCTCCGGGATGAATTTGACGGCAGGGTTCCCGATAATTTTGACGATCTTATGAAACTGCCGGGAGTCGGAAGAAAGAGCGCCAATCTGATCATGGGAGATGTTTTCGGCAAACCGGCCATTGTCACCGATACCCACTGTATCCGTCTGTGCAACCGCATTGGTCTTGTGGATAAGGAAAAGGATCCCAAAAAAGTGGAGATGGCTTTATGGAAGATCATTCCACCGGAAGAAGGCAGTGATTTTTGCCATCGTCTTGTTTTCCATGGGAGAGAAGTCTGCACTGCCCGGACAACGCCTTATTGTGAAAGATGTTGTCTTAACGATGTCTGCCGGGAATATCCAAACTATCTTAAAAAAGCAGAAAAAGCAGCCGAAAGCAAGAAAAAACAAAAAAATGTCAGGGGAAAATGAGGAAAGGAATTGTTTTCATCAGTACTTTGTAGTACAATGAGCCGGTAAAACCAAGTTAATCATCAGTGAATTTCTTTTTTCATGTACATTTAACAGTAAGAAAAGGATGGGCGAAATGAAAGAATTTAAACCAATGAAGGAAGGAAAAGTACGTGAGGTTTATGATAACGGGGACAGCCTGATTATTGTTGCCACAGACAGAATTTCCGCATTTGACGTTATTTTAAAGAATAAGATCACAGACAAAGGCGCAGTGCTTACCCAGATGTCCAGATTCTGGTTTGATTATACCAAAGATGTGATTCCAAACCATATGATTTCCACGGATGTAAAAGACATGCCGGAATATTTTCAGCAGGAAGACTATAAAGGCAAAAGCATGATGTGCAAAAAACTGGAGATGTTCCCGGTAGAATGTATCGTCCGCGGCTACATCACCGGAAGCGGATGGGCAAGCTATCAGGAAGACGGTACAGTGTGCGGCATCAAACTGCCGGAAGGCTTACAGGAGTCCCAGCAGCTGCCGGAACCGATTTACACCCCGTCAACGAAAGCCGATCTGGGCGATCATGATGAAAACGTATCCTTTGAACAGACCGTAGAGATTCTGGAGAAAATCTATCCGGGCAAAGGAGAATATTACGCTGAACAGTTAAAGGAAAAAACCATTACGCTGTATAAAAAATGTGCAGAATATGCGCTGAGTAAAGGCATCATCATTGCTGATACCAAATTTGAGTTTGGTCTGGATGAAAATGGAAATGTTGTTCTGGGCGATGAGATGCTCACGCCGGACAGTTCCAGATTCTGGCCAAAAGAAGGTTATAAACCAGGACAGGGACAGCCTTCCTATGACAAACAGTTTGTAAGGGACTGGCTGAAAGCCAATCCGGACAGTGACTACGATCTGCCGGAAGAAGTCATCGCCAAAACCATTGCCAAATATAAAGAGGCATATGAACTGTTGACCGGAACGCCGCTGGACGCATAAATAACGGGAAAAGATACATCGGGCTGCCGCATAAAGAAAATGTTTACCGGAAAAGTGTTTACATTTTTATGTGGCAGTCTTTTCTTATGACTTTGGAAAGGAGAAAAAATGATCAGAGAAATGATAAAAAAATACAGGGAAATCATACTGTATGTTGTTTTCGGCGGGCTGACCACCATTGTGAGTATCGGTTCATTTGCCTGGTGCGAGATGGGGCTGGGGATGGATCCGCTGATTGCCAATGTGATTTCGTGGATACTGGCGGTGACCTTTGCTTATATCACCAATAAAATCTGGGTATTTCAGGCAAAAACCAGTGGGTTGAAAGAAGGGTTTATGCAGATGATCGGGTTTTATGGCGGAAGACTGCTGACCCTTGGTATAGAAGAATTTATCCTGCTGCTCTTTATTAACGGGCTGGGATTTCCGGGAATCCTTGTAAAAATCGCAGCCCAGGTGATTGTGCTGGTGGCCAATTATATCATCAGTAAATGTTTTATTTTTCGCAGGAAAAAAGAAGAGGAATAAAACTTACCGGCCGGGCAGGATTTCTCTGACGTACAGATCCTGACCGTCCACCGTAAAACGAATCGTAAACTGGTCAAAACTCATGCCGTAAATCCGGGCAGGGTCGGACTGATAGGCCGGCCTTGGATCAAGGGAGAGCACTTCCAGCAGAGCTTCCTGCCGCTTCGGGCTGAGCAAAGAAAGAAAAGCCTGGTCGCAATGTACGGACAACGTGTGGCGAAGCGCCTGCGCCGTAAAAGAGGCGGAAGCATCCGGGTGACTGTCCGTGAAGGCAAGATAAGGTTTAATATCATAAATCGGCGTACCATCCATGAGATCGGCGCCGGAAATATAGAGGACAGGTCCACGGGGATCCTGAAGATCCACCCGGTCCAGACGGACAGAAGAAAGTCCCAGCGGATTAGGACGGAAAGGGGAACGGGAAGCGAATACCCCCGTGTGGACATTCCCTCCCAGTCTCGGTGGACGGACGGTGGGGGACCATCCGGATTTCTTATGGGCAGAAAATCCCCAGATGAGCCACAGATGAGAAAAAGCCTGAAGATCCCGGATACAGTCGGGATTTTTGCATTCTCCTTCAAAGGTAATGGAGGCCTGCAGGGAAGAGACCAGTCCGCTTTGTCGTGGAATACCGAATTTTTCCGGAAAAGCGGTGTGAATGTGTGCAATGGGCGTCAGGGTTAATGTATCGGGAGCAGAAATCGTGTGTTTTTTCATAGAACTTTTCCTTTCAATCTGTTTTTATACAGTATAACACAGATTATCCACAGAGTGCTTTATCTCCAGTGCATTCTGTATTATAATACAGGGGATAAAAAGGAAAAACAAAAGGAGAAAAAGGATGAAAATATATGCTGCGCCCATGGAAGGAATCACCGGATACATTTACCGTAATGCCCATGCCCGTTATTTTCCGGGGGTGGATAAATATTTCACCCCTTTTCTGACGCCGAAAAAAGGAAAGGGCTGGACAAGCAGAGAAAGAAATGACGTGATGCGGGAACATAATCAGGGAATCCATCTGGTGCCGCAGATTCTGACCCGGCAGGCCGATGATTTTATCCGTATGGCCGAACAGCTGAAGGATTGTGGATATGAAGAAGTGAATCTGAATCTGGGATGTCCTTCCGGAACCGTGGTGGCCAAAGGAAAAGGCTGCGGTTTTCTGGCAGACCGGGAAGAGCTGCAGCGGTTCTTTACGCAGGTGTTTTCCCGTGTGCAGATGAAAGTTTCCGTAAAAACCCGTCTGGGCGTTGACGACCCGGAAGAGATCATTCCGCTGATGGAAATCTATAATCAGTTTCCTTTGGAGGAAGTAATTGTTCATGCAAGAATCCATAAGGATTTTTACCGCAAGCCGGTAAATCGGAGCGCTTTTGGCAAAGGTTTCTTGCTGTGCGGGCATCCGGTGTGTTACAATGGAGACATCTATACCAAAGAAGATGTCAAACAGTTGCAGGAAGAATTTCCACAGGTGGACAGCGTGATGATCGGCCGGGGCATGATTGCCAATCCGCAGCTTCCACAAGCGGTGTGCGGCATGGCAAAAGAAGAGCCGGACTGGCGTCGATGGAAAGATTTTCATGATGAGCTTCGCAGCGGTTATGAGGAAGTCATGTCCGGAGAGAGGAACGTCTTATTTAAGATGAAGGAAATCTGGGGCTATATGCTTCCGATGTTTGGCGAGGCAGAAAAAGCCGGGAAAAAAATCAGAAAGGCCGTCAGACTGGCGGAATACCAGGAAGTGGTCGACGCGTTGTTTGAGGAAAAAATGGAAGGCTGAAGACGGGTTCGTGCAGGGAGAAAGTCCTGACGGAAGATTCCGGAAAGGTGAAGGGAAGAAAGATGAAAAAGGATTGGAAAAAAGAACGGAGACGTTGGTTGAGCGGAAGTCTGGCCGTGATGCTTGGTTTCATGAGCGCGGCTTACGGTATGCCTGTACAGGCGGCGGGATCGGTGCGTCCGGATGACACGCTGAGTACAATGGAGATGGCAGAACTGGTTTCCGACACATGGGACGAAGAGTATTTCGGAAAAATCGTGGTGGATCCGGATTCCGGCACGGTGGAAAAAGACGGGGAAGAGCAGCCCAATATGTACAGTCTGCGTCGTTCATCAGAAAAACAGAAAAAAAGTGAAAAAAAAATCATCAACGATTACCTGGAGGTTTTACCGGAGGATTCCCTGTATGACGTGGAAAAAAATGACGAGGGCGAATATGAGATCACCGCGCCGTTTCAGACCAGACGTCTGATCGTGGAAGAGGATACTCTGGATAAAAGCTATGGGGCGGAAGAAATTTATGCCAATGAAGAACTGAAAGAGACCATTTTACAGTTTGACACCGAGGAAGAAACCAAACAGGCTTATGAAGAGCTGTGCGAACGGTATGGAAAAGAAAATTGCTATCCCGATGAGATTTATCATGTGGATGAGCTGCTGACCGCACTGCCGGCAGCCGGCGGAAGTTATTCCTGGGGAACCGCTTATATGGGGATGGATCAGCTGAAATCCAGAGCGGCGTCCGCAGGGTATACGGCTCCGGTTACGGTGGCTGTGCTGGATACCGGTATCGATAAAGCGAATTTTATGTTCCGCGGGCGATCCATTTCCGCGAAAAGCCATAACTTTATTGACAATAATAAAAATGTGGCGGATACTCACGGCCATGGCACCCATGTATCGGGCATCATTGCCGATTCCACTCCGTCCAATGTGCAGATTCTGATGCTGAAGATTTCCAACAGCAGCGGGTATTCTTCTTTGCTGACCATCAAATCGGCGCTGCAATATGCCTTAAATCAGGACATTACCGTCATCAATATGAGCGTGGGCTTTGTGGGAGCAAGGGCAATCACCTGCACTTATCTTGATGACCTGATTGATAAAGCCTACAAACGGGGAATCCCTATCTGCGCGGCAGCCGGAAATAACGGCGTGGATGTGGCGTTTTGTTATCCGGCCTGCAACCAGAAAACCATCGCCGTATCGGCCATTGATACCAGTGAGAAGCTGGCTTATTATTCCAACCGGGGAAGTCTCATTGACTTTTGTGCGCCGGGAAGCCGGATCACCAGCGCAGGAGCCGGGGGAACCCTGGTGGGAATGTCCGGAACATCCATGTCCGCACCGCACATTGCGGCAGCGGCGGCTTACCTGAAGATGATGCAGAACAATCTTTCCGTGCAGGGAATCTATGAAGAACTGAAGCTGCGTTGTAAGGATCTGGGAGCGTATGGCAAAGATCCTTACTATGGCTGGGGCTGTCCGGTTATGAGCGATCTTTTTGACCGGGGAATTGTCAACAAATCCAGGGTGGTCACCGGAGTGGTGAAAACGCCGACGCTGAAAGCCGTGAAAAACACAGACAAAGGCATACGGATAACCTGGAAAAAAATAAAAAAAGCAAAGAAATACTATCTTTACCGGAAAACCGGTAATGGCGGCTATAAAAAGATCAAAGTCATTTCCGGAAATACCGGCAGCTATCTGGACAGGAAAGTAAAGCAGGGAAAACAATATACCTATGCGTTAAAAGCCGTCCGGGGGAAAAAGATCAGTTTTCTCAGCAAAGGAAAGAAAACGGTCCGGCTGAAAACACCGACCAGAGTCAGAGCCGGAAAAGCGAAAGGCAAAAGCATACTGGTTCGCTGGAAAAAACAATCGGGCGTATCGGGCTACCAGATCCGTCTTTCCGGGCAAAAGAAGATGAAGAAAGCCAAAATGATCAGGGTCACCGGAAAAACCGGACGAAAAAAAATCGGACATCTGAAAAAGAAAACCTGGTATTATCAAGTGCGTGGATATAAAATCATCGGAGGAAAAACCTATGTCTCTCCGTGGTCAGCAACCGGAAAAGTAAGAGTAAAATAAATTGGTGGGACTGAAATTGAAAGAGAAAATAGAAAAGATAGAAAAGCAAGAGAATGATAAACGTACAGAAGACAGAAATCATAATCAGGAAACGCCGATGCTGCATATGTCCGTAACCAATCTGGACATTGTGGTGGAAGAGGGAAGAGTTTATAAGGATTCTTTCTGTATTGAAAGTGAAAACCATGTGCCGTTTAAGGGAATTGTCCGTTCCACAAACGATAAGATCGGAGTGGAGACAGAGGAATTCAGCGGTACCCGGGTGGAGATTCCTTTTTATTTCAAAGGGAAACTGGCAGTGGCCGGAAGCGAATTTGAAGGAGATTTTCTTTTGATTACCGACGGTGGGGAATTTAATATTCCCTACCGGTTTTCTGTTGTTCCCAAATCGGCGGAAACATCGATCGGTGTGATTACGGATATGGAAGGATTTACAAAACTTTACCTGACCAGTCGCCAGGAAGCCATGGAATTGTTTTTCCTGCCAAATTTTGCCGAGGTATTTCTGAAAGATCTGCCGGAACAAAAGGCCATGTATCACAGCCTGATGAAAAGTCGTTCCAGAAGCATGATTCTGGAGGAATTTCTGTCTGCCGCCGGATATAAAGAACCGGCCCGGTTACTGGTGGATAAAACGCAGATTGTTTTAGACGCCGGCAAAGATAAGGAAGTGCTCACGCTGAAACTGGAGCCGGAAGGCTATGTGGAAGGCTGGATTGTGGCAAAGAAAGGGCAGGTGCAGCTTTCCCGGCAGAAATTTACCAGCAACGATTTTGTGAACGGCTGCCTGGAGGTGGAGATAGAGAAAAATCACAGCTATCTCATGGGAAACGACACCATACATATTCGTACCATGCGCCAGCGGTTTACCCTCTCTGTGGAATGGTGGGGAACTCTGCCGGTTTTCAGCCGGGAGAGGGAAAACAGAAACCGGATCCGGAAACAACAGGCGGAACTGATGCATAATTATCTGTATTTTCGAACCGGAAGTATAGAATTTGACGATTTTGCAGAGGAATCCCGCCTGGTTCTGGATAATCTTTTTTATGCGACCAGAGAAGTAAGATGGCAGTTGTATCAGTTACAGCTTCTTATGATGGAAAATTTCCGACAGGAAGCGGAAGAACGGTTAAAGGAACTGGAAGAAAAGCAAAAAACGGAACAATTTACTCCATTGGAAGAGAACTATTTCCTCTATCTTAAAGCCATGTTTTTCCGTACGCCGGAAGCCATTTCAACGGCGGTGCTTTCCATACGGGAGTTTTACGCCATAGCAGAAAAGAAAGCGGAAGCCCTCTGGATGCTGATTTATCTGGACAGGGAATACGTTTATAATAAACGATTGCAGTATGATACGATCAAACAGTTGTTTCAGGAAGGGGAAAACAGCAGTCTCCTGTATTTTGAAGCCTGTGAGATTCTCAACGATAACCCGAATTATATGGAAGAACTGGGCGCCTTTGAAATCAGCATTTTCCGCTGGGGCGTCCGCTACGGCTATATTTCCATGGCTCTGGCCTATCAGTTTGCCCGCCTGGCGCTGCGCATCAAGTTCTACAGCAGCTCCATCTTTCATATTGCGGAAAAACTGTATCAGGTGGAACCGGATGACCGTTTCTTACAGGTCATTTGCTCTCTGCTGATTAAAGGCAATCGCTGCGGAAGGGAGTATCATGAATATTTTAAAAGCGCAGTTAACGCAAACCTGAAGATTATTGGCCTCAATGAATTTTTCGTTCGCAGCATGGACTTTACGCAATATGAGGTGATTCCTCATAAGGTACTCATTTATTTTACCTACAGCAACAGTCTGGACTCCATGGAAAAAGCCTATTTTTATTCCAATGTTCTGGAAAACAGGGAAGTCTATGACGAGGTATTTGGCGCTTACTATGCCAAAATGGTTCCTTTTGTGGAAGAACAGCTGGTAAAAGGAAAGATGAATGAACATCTTGCCTATCTGTATCATTATTTCCAGAAAGAGATTCTGGAAAAACCAGATTACACAAAGGCGGTCTGTGATATTCTTTTTTATGAAAAACTGACCTGTAAAAATCGAAACATGATCGGAGTGTATGTGTCCAGACCGGAAACGGGAATGGAAACCTATTATCCATTTTCCGGTGGCGTCTGTTATGCGGAAATTCCCAACAGCAGAACGGTACTGTACTTTGTGGACAGCAAGGAACAGCGTTATGTGATCGACGTGCCATGCGAGCGGGAGCCGTTTCTTTCCGCCGGACAGTTCCCGAAAGAATGGATACAGAAAAATATGGCCAACCGCCGAATCCTTCTTTCGTTGTCAGACAGAATCGATGACGAGATAAAAGCCGAAGATTTACCGGTTTTACAGAAAATTGCTTTTGATGAAGAGTACCAGCCATGGATTAAGGCTCGGGCCATAGAAAAATTACTGGATTACTATGAGAGACATCAAAATAAAGAAGAACTGGCCAGATGGCTGGAGAGAATCGATTATTCTAACGTATCGGGAAGTTTCCGGAAGCGGCTGATGGATTACTATATGGAAGTAGGGATGATTGAAAATGCCTATTTTGGAATAGAATTATACGGCTGCGGTATCATGGGCGCGGTAAAACGATTACGGCTGGCCGTGTTTGGCGTGCGATATGGCGAGGGAGCGAAGGAGGACACGACCCTTTATCTGGCTTACTCTGCTTTCATGAATAAAAAATATAACCGGGATACCCTGCGTTATCTCATGGAACATTTCCGGGGAGAGATGGAAGATCTGCTGCTGATCTGGGAAAGAAGCAGGAAATTTGGCTTAAAGACGTCCGGATTTGAGAAAAAAATGCTGGAACAGAGTATGTTCACCGGAAATGACGCCGATGGTCTCTTTCCAGTTTTCGAGATATTTTATCAGGAAAATCAGGGAGATCCTCTGGTGGAACGTTATCTGTCCTATGTGGCGGAGAAGGAAAGAAAAGGCAGTCTGGAACTGCCGGAATCCATACATGTGATCATTGGACAGGAGATTCTGGCGGAAAGGATCACCGACAGAGAAAGTAAGATTTGTTTTCTCTATTACTTTGCCGGCCGGGATCAGTGGGAGGAACAGAGCAAAGACGCTGCAGGAAAAATCATCAGGGAGATGCTGGAAGACGAAGAGTATCTGCCGGTCTTTCACCGCTATGCACAGTGGGTAAACCTGCCGACAGAGTATCTGGAAAGAACCTTTCTGACGTACCATGGTACACCGGGCAAAACGGTGATTCTTTACTATCAGGTAGAAGAAGAAAAAGGGCAGATCAGAAAAAAATATCTGCAGGAAATCCTTCCGGGTCTGTACTGTGGTTCCATGTATTTTTACCAGAGCGATCATGTGAATTATCGACTGGAAGAAGAGGGAGAACTGGTGGAGGATGAGACCAGACTTCGTTTTGAAACCTTTGCCTGTGAGGGAGAAAACAGCCGTTTCTTCGCACTGAATCAGTTCAGCGCAGAGGAAGCTGACGGTGAAGAAATACAACAATATCTGATCAGAACATTTTTTACCGATCAGTATATGAAACTGTTATAAAGGGGATAGTTATGGGAGAACTGGAGACAAGGAAGTTTGTCGGAATCGATATGGGAAAACAATCTGTTCAGCTGAGTATTTATGATGAAGCCGGAACAGAGATGACAGAAGAAAGTTTTCCGCTGACGCCGGAAGAACAGGAAGATTATATCGCCGCCGGGCTGGCGCAGGTCAACCGGTATCTGGAAACCAATCAGCTAAACTGGACGCAGTATCATGAAGTTAATTTTACGCTGGAAGATACGGCAAAGGAGTGCCGGGAACATCTGACCGAACTGTTGGGAGATGCGTTTAAACAAAGGCATCCCGTCAGGATCATGACCAGATTCCGTGCGTTTGCGGAATATGTTTTCCATCAGGAAAAAGCGGTATGGGACAGAAACACGCTGCTTTTTGATTATGCAGAAAATCGTCTGCATTATATTCTGATCGAACAGATTCGGCAGGTAAAGCAAAAAGCGTATCGTGCCACCATAAAAGAAATTAATTTGGAAGAATATGGAATTTATGAAGAAAGTGAAAATAAAGATTATAATTTCAGCCGAATGGTGAAGCAGTTTATGGTGAAAAACCCGGCGCACATTATTTTTCTGACCGGAAAAGGATTCGAGGGAAACTGGATGAAAAAAACGCTGACCTATCTTTGTGCCGGCCGTCGGGTATTTATGGGACAGAATCTGTATGCCAATGGCGCCTGTCTGCTCGGAACCGGCAGCATATCTTTCATGGATGAAGGGATGCTTCTGATGCAGGGGCCGGAGATGGTTTATCATACCATCGGTATTGTCAGTCAGGAAGGGGGAAAAGCCAGATATACCCCGATTACTTCCATTGGAAGAGAGTGGTACAATACCGGCGGCAGCATAGACATTATTCTGGATAAAAGCCAGAAGGTGGAGTTTTTCTATCATAATTCCCGGGAAAATGAGATGGAGTGCGTAAGCTGTGAGATCAAAGATCTTCCGGCCAGACCGCCGAAAACCACAAGAATGCACATTCAGGTGCAGTTTACTTCACAGACGGAAGGCGTCATTTTGCTGACGGATCAGGGGTTTGGTTCGCTGTTTCCGGGAACAGGGAAAGTGACCGTCTTTCCATTTACACTAATATCATGACAGGAGGGAAACTATGCGGGAATCAATAGTCTGTATCGGACGAACAGGGAGCAAACCCTATCGTTTTTCAGAAACGGGAGTCTGTATTTCCTCCTATGAAGAACTGTGCTATTATCTGCGCGGACATATGCTCTGCTATCTTTACACGCTTCCGGAAGAAGAATTGCTGACTTACCTGCGGGATGAACTGGGGTTATATAAGCTGTATCATCAGCTGATCAAATTTACGGATCCGGTCAGAGACCAGATGAAGTATTTTTCCACATTGTTCAGGGAAGGAAATTATTTTTCGGAGGAAGAAATTCATCAGATTCTGGACGAGTACCGTTATCTGAAAAATCTTCCCTACGCCCTGCAGTGCAAGATGACCGGGGATATGTATTTGCAGGCAGGAAGAGCTGCCATGGCGATTTATTATTATAAAGAAGCCCTGAAAGGGGAGGTGCTGACGGCGGCGGAAACCGGGGCGGTTTATCATAACCGGGGGATAGCCAGAGCAAGACTTTTCCGTATCCGCGAAGCAGAAAAAGATTTTGTCCATGCCTACCGCTACAGTGGGGAGGAGGAATCTTTATTTTACTATTATTGCCTGATTGCACTCACCGAAAACCTGGAAAAGGCGGAAAAAGAACTGGAAACCTTTAAGGTATCTGACCTTATGCGGGAATCCTTTGAAAATCGCTTTGCCGGAATCCACGACGAGTACCGTTATACGGCGGAAGCGGCGCGGGAGGAAAAAATCAGCTATTTAAAAGAACATGAGAAAGAAGAGGAAGCAAAGGCCATGTATGCTCGCTTCATGGCCGGATTACGTAAGCGTTTTCGACCGGAACTGGAAATGGAAGACCGCCTTTCGAATACCAGTCTTCCGGTTGGGGGAGAAACCAGAAGCTCTTCCCCGGACGCTTCTTAAAAAACAGGATAAAATTCCCCACAATTCGCCGGAGTTGTGTTATAATCGGCGTTAGGACTTTTTTATTGTATGGGAAATCATATTCTGTGCGATAAAAAATAAATGTAAGGACAATAGATTTCAGGAGGACATAAATCCATGGCAAAAGAGATGAATAAAACCTACAATCCTGCGGAGATTGAGGATCGTCTGTATCAGAAATGGCTGGATAAAAAATATTTCCATGCCGAAGTAGACCGCAGCAAAAAACCATTTACCATTGTGATGCCGCCGCCAAATATCACCGGACAGCTTCACATGGGACATGCTTTAGATAATACCCTGCAGGATATTCTCATTCGCTTTAAAAGAATGCAGGGCTATAATACCCTCTGGCAGCCGGGTACAGACCATGCCAGCATCGCCACAGAGGTCAAGGTCATTAATAAATTAAAAGAAGAAGGAATCGATAAAGAGGAACTGGGAAGAGAAGGTTTCCTGAAACGTACCTGGGAATGGAAAGAAGAATATGGCGGCCGGATCGTCAGCCAGTTAAAGAAGCTGGGTTCTTCTGCCGACTGGGACAGAGAACGCTTCACCCTTGATGAAGGCTGCTCAAAAGCCGTAGAGGAAGTCTTTATTCGTCTGTATGAAAAAGGATATATTTACCGTGGTTCCCGTATCATCAACTGGTGTCCGGTATGCCAGACTTCCATTTCTGACGCTGAGGTGGAATATGAAGATCAGGCAGGATCTTTCTGGCATATCAATTATCCGATTGCCGGAACCGATCAGTGTATTGAGATCGCAACCACCCGTCCGGAAACCATGCTGGGAGATACGGCCATCGCCGTACACCCGGAAGATGAGCGTTATCAGGATCTTATCGGAAAAATGGTGATTCTGCCTATCGTAAATAAAGAAATTCCTATCGTTGCCGACGACTATGTGGATAAAGAATTTGGAACAGGTGCAGTGAAGATTACGCCTGCCCACGACCCGAATGACTTCGAGGTGGGAAGAAGACATAATCTGGAAGAAATCAACATCATGAATGATGATGGAACCATCAATGAAAACGGTGGAAAATTCGCCGGCATGGATCGGTATGAAGCCAGAAAAGCCATTGTAAAAGAATTAGAAGAAGAAGGCTATCTGGTAAAAATTGAGCCGCATAATCATAATGTAGGAACCCATGACCGTTGTCACACTACCGTAGAACCTATGGTGAAAAAACAGTGGTTTGTTCGTATGGATGAACTGGCAAAGCCGGCCATTGAAGCCGTGAAAAACGGAGATCTTCGTTTTGTGCCGGAACATTTTGACCGTACTTATCTGCATTGGCTGGAAAATATTCGCGACTGGTGTATTTCCCGACAGCTCTGGTGGGGACACCGTATCCCGGCATATTACTGTGCGGAGTGCGGAGAGATTGTTGTTGCCCACGAAAAGCCGGAAGTATGTCCAAAATGTGGATGTACGCATCTTACGCAGGATGAGGACACGCTGGATACCTGGTTCAGTTCAGCGCTGTGGCCATTTTCCACACTGGGCTGGCCGGAAAAGACAGAAGAACTTGATTATTTCTATCCAACCAGCGTACTGGTTACCGGATATGACATTATTTTCTTCTGGGTTATCCGTATGGTCTTCTCCGGTTATGAATATACAGGACAGTCCCCGTTTAAAGATGTGCTGATCCACGGTCTGGTTCGTGACGAACAGGGACGGAAAATGAGTAAATCTCTGGGAAATGGTATCGATCCTCTGGAAGTGATCGATCAGTATGGAGCAGATGCGCTGAGACTTACCCTGGTTACCGGAAATGCGCCGGGCAATGATATGCGTTTTTCCGAAAATAAAATTCTGGCCAGCCGTAATTTTGCCAATAAAGTATGGAATGCGTCCCGTTTCATGCTGATGAATATTGAAAAGGCTGACCTGAGCGGTGTGACTACCGCCGATCTGACGCCGGCAGATAAATGGATTTTATCCAAGGCAAACACGCTGGTCAAAGAAGTAACCGAAAATATGGAAAACTATGATCTGGGTATCGCTGTGGCAAAACTCTATGATTTCATCTGGGAAGAGTTCTGTGACTGGTATATCGAGATGGTAAAACCAAGATTATATCATGATGAAGACGAAACCAAGGCAGCAGCGCTTTACACCCTGAAAACGGTGCTGGCAACAGCGCTGAAACTGCTTCACCCATTTATGCCGTTCCTGACGGAAGAAATCTTTTGCAGTATGCAGGACGAGGAAGAATCCATCATGGTTTCTGCATGGCCTGAATTTAAGGAAGAGTTTAATTTTAAAGCAGAAGAAAATGAAGTGGAAGTGATCAAGGCTGCTGTTCGTAATATTCGAAATCTCCGTGCAGAGATGAACGTACCGCCGAGCAAAAAAGCCAGCGTGTATGTGGTTTCCGAAAAAGAAGACATCAGAAATATTTTTGAGGAGTCAAAAGTCTTCTTTGCCACACTGGGCTATGCCAGCGAGGTGATGGTGCAGGCGGATAAAACCGGTATTGCAGAAGACGCAGTATCTACCGTGATTCCGGACGCAGTGATTTATATTCCGTTTGCAGAGCTGGTGGATGTGGAAAAAGAAATTGCCCGTCTGCAAAAAGAAGCCGATCGTCTGGCCGGGGAAATCAAACGTGCCAATGGTATGTTAAATAATGAGAGATTTGTCAGCAAAGCGCCTGCAGCGAAGGTGGAAGCAGAGAAAGAAAAGCTGGCGAAGTATACGGCGATGGCGGCGCAGGTAGAAGAACGTTTGCAGCAGTTAAGTTGCTAAAATCGTGAACACAGTAATATTCTGTGGAAGCAGGAGAACGAAATGACGATAGAACAACTGGAAGAAGAAATTTCCGCGATTCCCCGGTTTGGCGCGCAGGCAAGCCTCGAAAATCTCGGAAAATATCTTGAAGTATTAGGTCACCCGGAGAGTAATCTCCGGGTTCTCCATGTGGCGGGAACCAACGGAAAAGGTTCGGTATGCGCTTATCTGGAAGCAATTCTGCGCACAGCCGGTTATCGGACGGCATTGTTTACTTCGCCGCATCTTGTTCATTTTAACGAAAGATTTCGTATTAATTTTCAGGTCTGTGAAGATAATAAATTAACGGAGGCCTGGCAGAAGATCAAAGCGCTGATGGAAGGGCAGAAATATCCGCAGCTGAAACCGCTGACTTATTTTGAGATTCTCTTTCTGATGAGCCTTCTCATTTTTTCAAAAGAAAATGTGGATTACTGCATTATGGAAACGGGTCTGGGCGGCCGTCTGGATGCAACGGTGCTGACCAGACCGGTACTTTCGGTACTGACCTCCATCAGTCTGGATCATGTCGGGATTTTGGGCGATACGATTCCTGCCATCGCCGCAGAAAAAGCAGGAATCATAAAACCGGGCGTTCCGGTGGTGGCGATCAATGAGAATAATGGAGCCTTTCCGGTCTTCAGAAAAAAAGCAGAAGAGGAACAGACATCTCTTTACGAAATTCGTTCTGAAAACATAAGATTTTCAAAAAAAAGTAAGAATAACATTGATTTTTCCATGGAGAGTAGTTATTATAAGAATAGTCATCTGACCGTGCGCGGTCAGGCGGATTATCAGGCCTGTAATGGCGCTCTGGCTGCGCTGGCAGTCAAGGTATTGCTTCCCCGGATCGAAGATGAGATCATTCAGAAAGGTCTTCTGGCCATGTACTGGCCGGGCAGGATGGAAGAGATCAGGTCGGGAGTTTATGTGGATGGCGCCCATAACCCGGGGGCTGTTCGACAGATCTGTCATACGATCAGACGAATGGGTGGAAAATGGCATCTGTTATTTGCGGTCTGTCAGGATAAAGCGTATGAAGAGATGATACGGATGCTGGCAGATATTCCATGGAAAGATATTCGGGTTACGGCGATAGAAGAAGCAAGGGGAATGGAAGCTGCAGAAGTGATGCGGTGTTTCCAAAAAAATACAGAAGTTCCCCTTTATCAATATAAAGATGTGGGAGAGGCGCTTTTGGCAGCTCTCCGTCATAAAGAGGAAGATGAACGGCTGCTCTGTCTCGGTTCCCTCTATCTGGTGGGGGAGATTCGGCGGCGTGAACCATATAGTTTGGAAAGTGAGGATATATCATGATTGATTTTAATCTGGAGTTAAAGAAATTTAAACCGGCAGTGGGTGTGGAAGTAGGAGAAAGCGATCTGTTTGACGACGATATTAAAGACATCACCGATCTTGTGGAAGAAATGGTGCAGGAACAGAGTAAGACAGATAAAAAATAAACGGTTCCCTGGGAGCATGAGGACAAAGACAGAAACAGCGATTCTGTCCATTTACGATATGTAGGAGGAAATACATGAAATGCGTAAAATGCAGCCGTAATGTGGGAGCCGATGGATTTTGTACCTGCTGCGGCTTTGAAAATAAGCATATAGCTAAGGCCTGTAACACGGCCAATTATTATTATAATCTGGGTCTGGAAAAAGTGCAGATGCGCGATTTGAGCGGTGCGGTAACGCAGCTTAAGAAAGCGCTGACTTATAATAAAGAGCATAAAGACGCCAGAAATCTTCTGGGACTGGTTTATTATGAGATGGGTGAAGGCGGCAAGGCATACATCCAGTGGAGGATCAGTTCCCGTTTAAATAATGTGGAGGAAAACCTCGCTAACCGCTACATTAAGGAGATGGAAGAGCATCCGGCCATTTTCGAAGAAATCAATGAGACGGCGAAAAAATATAATCAGGCGCTGACTTATGCCCGTCAGGGCAGCGACGATCTGGCCATGATTCAGATTAAAAAGGTATTGAGCATTACCCCGAATTTTGTGATGGGACATCTGCTGTTTGCTCTGCTTCATCTGCGGGCCGGAGATCAGGCGGCGGCAAAGATAGATTTGAACAATGCGCTGGCGGTAGATAATTATAATACGACTGCCAGACGTTTCCTCATGGAGATGGGTGAAAACCCTCTCGCTGCCGCAGAGAAAACGCCGGTAGAAGCCTTAAAACAGGATAACGATAATCTGCGGAACGTCCGTCCGGTGGATCATTATGAAGATCCAAGCAAAGAAACGTGGAAACAGTTTGTCTATATGCTGATCGGTCTGGCCATCGGTGTGGTTTCCATGTTCGTTCTGGTTATCCCAAGTGTGAAAGCTGGAGTGAGTATTGATTATAATCGGTTAAAGAAAGAATATAAACAGACCGTAGAACAAAAAGACGGAGAAATCGGCCAGTTGCAGGACGATAAAAAATCTCTGGAAGACGACAATAAAAAGCTGACCAAACGTCTGCGGGTTTATGAAGGAGCAGACGGAGAAGACAGTATGTATGATTCTCTGATTAAGGCCAGCCAGGCATATTCAGAAAGAGATTATGTGGAATGTGCCGCAGAGATCAGCAAGATCGATCAGGATTCTCTGCCGTCCAAGATGTCCAAGGAACTTTATGCGTCCATGAAGAAGACGGCTTATCCGCAGGCTTCCAGCCAGCTTTATAACAGTGGAAAAGCTCTTTACGATCGATATAAATACGAAGATGCCAAAGACGATCTGGTTGACGCATATAAATACAGCGATCATGATTACGAAACCCTTTATCTTCTGGCCATGTGCTATAAGAGAACAGGTGATGAGGAGAAAGCTACTCCTTATTTCTACGATATTATCAATAATTCCGGTAATGAAGACCTGATTCGTAAATCAGCCAACTATGGTCTGGGAATGCTGATCAACAACGCCAAGGAAGCGGCGGCAGCCAGCAAAAAAGGCGGTGCGAAGACAACAGACGACGATCAGAAGACCACAACGCAAAAGAGCACATCAACCACAAAGAAAACGACAGAAAAAGAAAGCGGTACAACGAAAAAATCCACGACGACCGCAGCAAAAAAATCAACAAAATCCACTACGGAAGAAGAGTAAAAAAGTTAATCCGGGATTGGAAATGGCAGGCATGATCATTTCCAATCCCGGATTTTTAATATTTTTTATTTCCTCTGTTCAAGTTTCCATCAGTCATTTGATATACCGTGTCGCACAGACAATGGATGTCATCCATATCATGACTGGCAAGAAGAATAGTTTTTCCATTTTGCTTTAATTGAAGAAAAAGTTTCCGCATAAGAATTACGCCTTGCTCATCTAAACTGTTCATAGGTTCATCCAGTAAAAGAATATCAGGATCTTCCATAATTGCCTGTGCAATTCCCAGACGTTGACGCATGCCCATGGAATATTTTTTTACTTTTTTCTGGTCGTCAGGGTTAAGAT
>ENA-ORTP01001513-ORTP01001513.1-human-gut-metagenome-genome-assembly--contig:-NODE-1513-length-23141-cov-3.161137_pt1 | contig 23141 bp, 26 predicted proteins | sample MGYA00241913_ERZ509190 | MGnify/ENA primary metagenome ERZ509190 (study PRJEB26280, sample SAMEA2338839) | human gut metagenome | biome: human gut; feature: human-associated habitat; material: faeces...
AAAAGCTGTGATTGTTTGACGCGAGAATTATGCTCCAGCTTACATCCCGCCAAGGCTAATACAACAAGAAGTAAAATAATTACTGAACATTTTTTCATTTTTCCTCCCCTCCGGTCAAAGGGCGCATAGAACCTCTTCCCTGTACTCCGAGGTGCTTTCTTCCCTTGTTATAGATGAGGCTATCATGGCATATGCCGTTCCAAAAATCCACCGCGGCCTTCCACCGCCCCGAAAGGGGCTTTTCTTTTGCCCTATGCGAACCTTGTTCACGGTGTGCTCACCTCCTCCCATACTGCATCATCTCTAAAATTCTATGGAGGTGCAGCGATGAAAAGTTCCCCTTTGGCTTTTTTCGAGCATGAAAAGTTCGGTTCCCTTCGCGTCGTCAGAAGAGATCAGGGTGAGCCGTGGTTTGTGGCAAGCGACGTAGCGAAAGCGTTGGGGTATGAAAAGCCCAATAACGCCGTTAATGATCACTGTAAAAAAGTGAATAAATTTAGTTACCCTAATTCGGGGCAGTTGCAGCCCTATAACATTATCCCCGAGTCGGACGTGTACCGTCTCGTCATGCGGTCGAACCTGCCCGGAGCGGTGGAGTTTCAGGATTGGGTCTGTGAAGAGGTCATCCCCTCCATCCGCAAGACGGGCGGCTACCTGATGGCCAAGCCGGACGATACGCCCGAAGCCATCCTTGCCCGCGCCGTGCTGGTCGCGCAGGACACCATCAGGCGCATCGAAGCCGAGCGCGACGAGGCGATCCGCACCAAGGCCGAAATCGGTTCACGCCGCGAGGCCACCGCAATGGCAACCGCCTCCGCAGCCGTACGCAAGGCTGCGGCTCTTGAGAACGAACTTGGGCGGGGCAGGGACTACAAGTCCGTGAAGGGCATCCCGTGGTTCCTTGACGTCTTCGCAGATACGCCAGCCGCGTACTCCGTCGCAGGACGCAAGCTTTCCGATATGTCCCGCCGTATGGATTACGAAATCCGGGAAATCGAGGACAGCCGTTTCGGGAGCGTGAAGGCGTACCACGTCGACGTGATCGAAGCCTTCCGGCTGTCCCTGAAAAACGACCTGAACATGCTGGGCAAGTACCGCCTTCGCCGTGCCGCATAGCCGAACTTTGTTCACGGTGATTTCGTCCCGGCTCTTTTGCCATGATGACCAAAACAACGGAGGGATACAGAGATATGGCCAGACCCAAAAAGAATACCGCCCCGGAAACAACGCAGGCGACGAAGACGGATACAGTGATGGTTGCCCTGAACCGGACGACCGGGATCACGTTCCCCATGCCCGACGGACGCAAGGTGCTCATCGAAGGCAACGCCGCCAGCCTGCGCGGAAAGGAAAAGGGCGTGCTGCCCGTGGGCGCGTTCGGGCTGACGCGGGTGAACGCCGACGATTGGGCGTACATTGAAAAGACCTATGGGCCGCACATGGAAATCTTCAAGTCCGGGCTTATCTTCGCGCAGGCGCGCAAGGCCGACGCCGTGGACGAGGCCGACGAAAGGGCGGAACTGCGCAACGGGCTGGAGCCCGTGGATGTGGAGAACGACCCCAAGGCGCAGACCGAACCGCTCCAGAGCAAGGCGGGGTTCTAAACCGTGGCTGTTGTTGTCTTTGACCCGCAGGAGTTCCGGGAGGCCTATCCGCGCTTCGTCGATACGAAGACCGGGCAGCCCCTCCTGACCGATGCACAGCTTCGGCAGGCATTCGACGTCGCCTGTCTGCTCTTGGACAACACAAACTCATCCCCGGTTCCTTATGATCCGGCCCACGGCGTCATGATCCGCAAGACGCTTCTGTATCTCCTCGTTTGCCATCTGGCGACGCTGGCCTTGTGGCCGATGGGGCAGGCCGGGCCAGTGGCCTCGGCGACGGAAGGAACTGTCAGCATCAGCTTCTCCGTGCCCCAGAACACCGGGAAAGCCTTTTACGCGCAGACGCCGTGCGGACAGACGTTTTGGCAGGCCATCCAGCCCTATGCCGTGGGCGGTCGCTACTATGCCGCCCGGTATTGGCATCCGTGGGGGTAATGGTGTCCGGAGAACTCGAAAAGCTGCTCAAGCGGTACATCACCCCCGATATCGTCGTGAAGGCCGGGGTGCTCGAAAATGCGACGCGGGGCGAAGGTGGTACTCCCGTCGCAGAGTATGCGGCGTACAACGAATACGGCGCAACAATCGAAATCCCTGAGCGGACGCAAACCTTGTACTTCAAGCGGAAGCGTGACGGCAGCGTCGGGAATCGGTTCGTGAAGAAGGGCAAAAGTGATTTTGCGCAGGATGCGACGGTCAAAGCCCACACCGTCACCATCCCCTCTCGGCCTTTCCTGCGCTCAACGCTCGATGCCAAGGCGGATGCATGGTGCGATAACCTCGCGGAAGCGTTGGAAGCCGGACGGACGCCGAAAGAGGCGATGCGGCTTGTGGGACGCCGCATGGCAGACGACATTCAAGCAACGATCAAGAGCAATATGCCCCCGGACAACGCCGAATCCACCAAGCGCCGCAAGAACGCCAAGGGCGCGGGAAAGGGGACGCTCATCGATTCCGGAAGCCTGCTCAAGTCCATCGATTACGAGGTAGTCAAAAGATGAATCTCCATGAACTTGTGCGTCCGCTTATCAGCATCGTGAACCCTTTCCAGTCGGTCGTGATTCTCGTCTCCACAGGCTTCACCATAACCGCGCAGTATGAGCAGGTCCCGGCATGGGCCCCCGCCGTTGAAGTCATGGCGCAGCCTCAGCCTGTCGCCGACAAGACGCTGCAATTCCTCGTGCAGCAGCGCCAGAACACGATCTGGCACGACTTTTATCTTTCAGGGGACTGGTCGGCCCTTGATCGTCCGGCGGAGCAGGGCGGCGATCTTCTCTACTGGGATGGCGCCGAGTGGCAGGTAGATCAAGTTCTGGAGCGCTGGAATCCCACGGCAGGCTGGACGAAAATCCGGTGCGTGAAGCTCCGGGAAACCGCGCCGCCGGAAGTCGGGGCCACGGAACCGCCCAAAGGGGGAGACGATGAGTGACGGCATCCTCGTGCAGGCCCTCGGCGATTTTTGTAAGCGTTACCTCGGCGATTCCGCCGTTGTTGTGCGCGGCTACGTCAACCGCGTGAGCAAGCCGAAGACGAAAAGCTACGTGCTCGTTACCCCCATGACCATGACGCGCCTCTCGACGAACCTGCATCAAACGGAGTGCGGCGGGACAGCCATCGTACAGCCGCAGCGCCGCCGGGTACAGCTCGACGTCTATGGGCCGACCGCCGCCGACCGCGCCCAAACGCTCGCAACGCTCCTGCGCGACGGCGTGGGGTGCCGCTTCCTCCAGACGTACGGGATTGCCCCCCTGTACGTCGAAGACCCGCAGGACATGACACAGGCGGAAGGTGACGAGCAGTACAACCCCCGCTTTATGCTCAATGTACTGATTCAGGCAAACCGCGTTGAACACGTTGAGATGGATACTTTTACCGACGCGGAACTTTCCGTGCATCCGCTGGCATAGCAAAAGGAGGGCGCAATGAGCGTCAATGCCGACAAACTGGTTCAAATCATCCCCCGCATTATCGAGGGCGGCACGCCGGGCCTGACCTTCGCCGGGCTCCTGCTTTCGCAGTCCGAGCTTTTGCCCGCAGGCAGAGTCGTGCAGTTCGCCAGCGCGCAGGCCGTGGCCAATTATTTCGGCTCGCTTTCGGAAGAGGCAAGCATGGCTTCCATGTACTTCTCCGGCTACGTGAACACGACGAGCCTCCCGGACAAGATTTTCTTTGCCCGGTACAACGGCGAGGCCGTGGGCGCATGGCTGCGCGGCGCGAAGTATACGGGCAATCTCGCCGTGTTGCAGGCCGTCACCAACGGCGCGATGGTCATTTCCATCGACAACACGCCGCACACGCTTTCCTCCGTGGATTTGTCCGCTGCGACCAGCTTCTCGCAGGTTGCGGAGGCGATCCAGACTGCGCTCACGACGGCGGGCGCGACCGGGGCGAAGGTGACGTACTCCAGCCAGACTGGGGCGTTCCAGATCGACAGCCCGACGACCGGGGCAAGTTCCGCCGTGGCCTTTCCGACGCCGCCGGAAGCCGGGACCGACCTCGGCGCGCTGCTTCTGCTCACCGAACAGTCCGGTGCCGTCCAGTCCGTAGGCATGGCTGGCCAGACGCTCCCCGACTGCATGACCAACGTGCTCCTGTACGCCCGCGATTGGGTGACGTTCGGGACGGTCTGGGAACCCGAACTTGACGATAAGATCGCGCTCGCACAATGGTGCGCCGGGTATGACACCCGTTTTGTCTATGTGATGTGGGATACCGACAACGCCGCGCAGGTCGCGGGCTCCACAGCCTCGGCGGGGTATCAGATTGCCAAGGTGCTCGAACTCGACGGGACGGTTCCCGTGTTCAACACGCCTGAACTCGCCGCGTGGGTCATGGGCACGGCGGCCTCCATCAACTTTGAAGAGACGAACGGACGGCTCACCTTCGCATTCAAGCAGGGCGAAGGGCTTGCCGTAACCTGCGACAACGACGAGAACTATGACGCGCTGATCGCCAACGCCTACAACTGCTATGCGGACTTCGCCACGGCCTCTAGCCAGTTCAAGTTTTTCCAGAACGGGCAGGTTTCTGGCAAATGGGGCTGGCTCGACACGTACCTTGACGCCATCGCCATTAAAGACGGCCTCCAGTTGAATCTTTTGGACCTGTTCAAGGCCGTAAAGTGCATCCCCTACAACGAGAGCGGCTACGGCATGATCCGTACGGCCTGCCTCGACACCATCACGCGTTTTCTCGACTTCGGGGCTATCCGCACGGGCGTGACCCTCTCGAACACCCAAAAGGTGCAGCTCCTCGCGGAAATCGGGCTGGACGTTTCCCAGACGCTTGAAACGCAGGGCTGGTATATGCAGGTCAAGGACCCCGGCGCGACCGTACGCGGACAACGCCAGTCCCCCGAATGCAAATTTTACTACATGGACGGCGGCAGCGTGCAGCAAATCGTCATGCCCGCCACGGCCATTCAGTGATGAGGTAAAACATGGCTGACAACTTCGGCAACATGACGATTACAGCGGCAAATTGCACGCTTTTCCTGACGGTTCCCGGGCTCTACGACAGTCCCGTGCAGATCGAGGGGTTCAGCACCGACGCGATGGTCAGCGTCGCCACGAATACCCCAGTCGTCGCGGAAAAGGGCGTTGACGGGCATACCTCTTTTGGTTGGGTCCCGACCAACAAAGAAGTTACGATTACCCTCGCTGCGGACTCGCCCAGCCGCCAGATCATGGAAGATTGGGCCACGTATCAGGAAACCGCCCGGGAAGTGATGCTCTGCAATGCCGAGTTCGCCATGCCGAGCATCAACCGGAAGATCACCGGGAAACGGGGCGGCCTCACCTCCGTACAGTCCAGCCCCAACGCCGCTCAGACCTTGCAGGCGAGCGCCTTCGTCATCACCTTTGACCAGTGGACCGCGAGTCCGCTTTAAACCGTGGAGGCCGTCATGCTCAACGAAAAGCTCATTGCCATCGACAAGGGCCGCGACGCCGGGAAGACCTTCAAGGTCAAGGAAATGCCCGTCACCAAGCTGGAAAAATGGGCCGCCCGTGCGCTGCTCGCCGTCTTCGGTTCCGAGATGCCCGCCGACATCCGAACGCTTTCAGCGTCATCGAACACCACCGCGCTGCTTTCCGCCGGGCTCCGGGGGCTCTCAGGGCTCCGGTGGGAACAGGCCGAACCGCTCTATGACGAGCTTCTCGGGCAAATTTACCGCGTCCCGAACCCCGGCAAGCCCGATGACGTCATCAGGCTTACCCCGCAAAACCTCGACGCCCATGTCGAGGATGTGGGCACGATCTACCGCCTGCGTTGGGAGGCTATCGCCGTCTGTCTGGATTTTTTGCATGGCGGCGAGGGCTTGACCTCCCGCCTGTCGCAGATCTTCAACCCCTCGGGCTCCGGGACTACGCAAACCTCCCCGGATGCGTCGGCATCCCGGTAAGCCGGAACCTCGCGACGTTGCACGAAATGCAAACAGTGTACGGCCTGTCCGATGCCTACGAGCTGATGGAAATCATCGCCGTGGACGGCCACAACCAACGCCTCTGGAGCAGATTCAATGAACGCAGGTGAACTCGTCGTTTCCCTCATCCTCTCCGCAGGGGCTTTCAAAGCTCAGGTGCAGAACGCCCAAAAAGGACTGGACGGCGTGCAGGCCGCAGCCGTTGACGCGGGGCGCGCGACATATGACGCAGGCGTCAAGGGGGCCCAAGGACTTGGCCAGTCTGCCGATGCCGCCTCTTCGTTGCAGGCCGCTTTTGAGGAAGCCGTGCAAAAAGGCCGCGAAATAAGTGAGGTTACGAAAGAGTATCAGCGGATGCGCGAGGAGCTTATCCGCACCGGAGCGGCAAAAGAACGTCTTGAGGCCCTAGATGCCGCCGCGAAAAGATTGGGCGTTTCGCTGGAAGACGCGGCGGACAAAGGCGCGTTTGGCTTTGAACGGCTCAAGAGCGTGGCAGCGCAGGCCCTCGCCGTCATCGGCGGCGTTTCCATCCTGAAAAGCTCCATAGCGCAGTATTACGAGCAGGCTCAGGCTATTGAGAAGACTTCGGACGCGCTCGGCATGAGCATTGAAGACTGGCAGGCATGGCAAAGGACGGCAGCCTCCGCCGGGGTTGACGCCGAGGAGCTTTCGACCCGGTTCATGGATCTGGGCGACTGGATGCAGGATCTCATCCTGCACGACTCGGGGCCGCTCAAAGACGCGACCAAAGACTTGGGGGTGAGCTTCACGGATGCGAAAGGGAAGGCCGTTTCCTTTGAAGAAGGACTCCTTCGTCTCTCCGACGCCACGTCAAAAATCGACCGCCAGAAAGCGACCTCAATCCTCACGCAGATAGGCTTCGACGAAAAGACCATCCCGCTCATTCTTAAAGGCCGCAAAGGGATTGAGGATCTTCTGAAAGTCCAGAAGGCTCAAGCCATCTACAGCAAGCAGGACATCGAAAACGCGAAGAAGCAACGGGAGGCGCAGCAGCGGCTCAATGACGCATGGGAGGCCATCTCAGCCCTTTTCGCCAGCACCGTCTCCCCTGCGATCACGTTTTTGACGAACCTGCTCGGCGACCTCCTCGGGTGGGTGAAAGAAAACAAGCAGTTCGTGATTCTCTTTTTTACTGGGCTGGCCGGGGTCATCACGACGCTCATGCTCCCGGCCCTGACCGCGATGGCGACTGCGGCATGGGCTGCGATTGCCCCGTTTGCGCCGTTGATTGCAATCGTAGGTGCGGTTGCGCTGGTTATCGATGATCTCATCACTTACATCCAAGGCGGTGAGTCCGCTTTTGGAGATTTTTGGAAGATGTTCGGTGAAGGGGACGAGCTTGGGGCGCGGTTCAAGTCTCTATGGGAAGGTATAAAAAGCGTTCTTGAGAGTGTCTGGGAGGCACTGAAAGCCATTTCCAAGTTTTTCATACTCATCTTTTCGTTGACCGGGGAAGGGGTCATCGCGGCAACTGATGGGATATGGAAGGGTATCACCAATCTTTATAATACGCTTGTCGAAATGCTGAATTGGGTAGCCCAGAAGCTCTACAACTTGCTTCCCGACTGGATCAAAGACTGGCTCGGCGGCGATGAGTCTTCGCGACCGGAAGAAACGAAGGCCGAGGCCAAGCCCGGCGGGGTCGCCGATTCGATGCGGGTTAGTGATGTCCGCCCGTCTATTCTGCCGCCGCAGGTGCGCGCCGGGGATGCGCGTCCGGGAAGCGTGAGCAACGTCAACAATTCGCGTCAGATGACGTCAACCACCAATGTGGGTGAGGTCAAGGTCTACACGCAGGCTACAGATGCGGAAGGGATGGCCCAAGGAGTGGTTCCGGCACTTCGTAATCAAACCGCGCAAGCAGACAGCGCATTCGGGTACTGACATGGCATTCGGCGCGCTCCCACCGGGACAGCCCGGCAACTGGTCGATTTTCGATAAAGACGGCGCCAAGGCCCTCGACTTCGACACATTCTTTTCCTGCTCGATCAAGGCCGAGAACAAAATCAGCTCCAACCCCGTCGAGAAAGGGAGTTTCGCGGATTACAACAAGGTCGCTTCTCCCACGGCGATATCGGTGGTGCTGGGCCGCACGGGGAAGAGCGACGAGCTTGCGGCGTTTCTGACGGCGCTGGACAAGCTGGCGGAAAGCACCGACCTCGTGAGCATCGTCACCCCGGAAAAAACGTTTCTCGACTACAACCTTGTCTCCTACGACTACGACCGCAAGGCCGAAAACGGTGTGGACAGGCTGCTTGTAGGGCTCATGCTGCAAGAGATCCGGCAGGTCGATCCGCAGTACAGCAACGAAACGATAAAGCCAATCAGTAAGGCGCAGGCAAAGAATCCGACCGACGCAAGCACCACGGATGCCGGGAAACAACAGGGGCAGACGACGCAAAAAAGCACACTGAAAAAGCTAGGCGAGGGGATTTTCGGATGATGACCGTACCGCTCCGACAGGAGCCGAACCAGAGCCTCCAGATTGTGCTTGGGGAACAGAACTGCACCCTCCGGTTTATCTCCCGAGGCGTGAACCTGTACTGCGACCTTGCCATTGACCAGACGGTCATCTGGTCTGGGTTCATCTGCCGTAACCTCGTCGGCTTGAAGCTGTACGACTATCTCGCCTTCCGGGGGCAGCTCTACTTTGTCGATATGCAAGGCGAAGAGGATCCGCACTGGTCGGGCCTCGGCGACCGATTCCAGCTCGTTTATGTCGAAGAAGGGGAAACGCTGTGAACACGAGCTTCACCAAAAAGCTGCTTGAAGCGCACATCACGCTCGCCGAGGGAGGCTTCAACACGGCTACCGGGCAAGGTGCGAACACCAAGATCATCCGGCTCGGCATGGATGTGGACATACAGAAGCCCGGCGGGAAAGAGAAGAACAAGGCCAAGGTCAAGATCTTCAACATGCCATTGGCGGACATGGAGACGCTGACGACGCTGGCGTTCAAGCCGTTGCAGGTGTCGAAAAACCGCATTGCCGTGTACGCGGGCGATGAAGAGCACGGGATGTCGCTGGCATTCTCCGGCGATATCGTGAGCGCCGTCCCGAACTTCAACGCGGCGCCGGACCCTTCTTTCGACGTCGAGTGCATCACGGGATACGTCGCCAGCATTACGCCCGTGCCGCCGTTGACGGCGCAGGGTGCGCAGGACGTTGCCACGCTCATGCAGGGGCTTGCGAAGCAAATGGGGCTCGCTTTCGTCAACAGGGGCGTGTCCGTTTCCATTCGCAATGTCGCCATCGTCGGGGGCCCGATGGAACAGGCGCAGCAGCTTGCCCACGATGCCCGTATTGACCTCATCGTGGATGATGGCGAGATGGTCATCTCCCCGCTTGCGACGCTTCGCAGCGATGACGGCGGCTCGACGCCCCTCTGGTCCGCGAAAAGCGGCATGATTGGCTATCCGAGCTTCGATAACGAGGGCGTGACGGTGAAAGGCATCTACGAGCCGAAGCTCCAGCTTGGCGGCCCGGTGCGCATCGAGAGCATCGTCCCTCGCGCATCAGGCCTCTGGCAGGTCGTGAGCCTGAGCCACAAATTGCAGGCAGGCTATCCCGGCGCAACGCAGTGGGTGAGTCAGGTCAAGGCAAGCTATCCCGGCGCGAAGCCGAAGAAGGACAAGAAATAATGCAGGGACAACGCGGCCTCTCGACAAATTCCAGCGAGTACAACGCGCAGGACTTCATGATCAGCCAGATGCTCGGACGCATCGCAACGGCGGAACCCGTTCGCGTGGTCGCCGTCTCCGGCTCGGGCGTCTCCCCGGTGGGCTTCGTCGACGTGCAACCCCTCATCAACTTGGTGACGGGCGAACAGAAGGCGCAGGAGCAGAGCGTGCTCTTCAAGCTTCCCTACCTGCGCATTCAGGGCGGAAAAAACGCCCTCGTCATCGACCCGCAGCCGGGGGACATCGGCCTCGCCGTCTACGCCATGCGCGACACTGAATCGCTCAAAGAGAGCCGGGGAGTGGATGGGACCGTCAATCCGGGGTCAGCCCGCGCCATGAGCAAAGGCGACGGCTTCTATCTCGGAGGCTTCTTGAACGCCGCGCCGGAACGCTATGTCATGGTCGACGACGAGGGCGTCACCATCGAAGGAGTGGCCAAACTGACGATGCACGGGGAAACTTCCGTCCTGACGGCGGAAAATGGCCTCACCATCAACGCCGACGTGCGCATCAACGGCAGCCTCACGTGGACGGGTACGGCGCAGGGCGACGGCGGCCCGGCCCGGTTCTCCGGTGGACTCACGAACGTGGGAGGGACGGTTGAGAGCAACGGTAAGGTCTTGGAAACCCATGTTCATACCGGGGTCGAGCCCGGTTCCGGCATATCCGGACAACCACAGTAACGGGGGGTGTTATGCCTGATTTTCAGTACCAGCCGCCTACAGGACCGCTGTCCGGCAGCGAATTCGAGCGACAAACCACACGGTTCTTTCAGCAAGTGCAGGGAGCCGCAGACGCAGCACAGTCTACCGCAATAGCTGCACAGATCACTGCAAACGAGGCGATCGAGCGAGCTCAAGCATCAAACCTTGTCGACGGAAAGACCACGACCGACGCGGGCGGCGTGATCACCGTGAAAGATGTGGCGATAAATGGGAATCAGGAGGATCTGGCGAGCGCGCGGGGAATATTTGACACACTGACCAAGAGTTCCGTTGATTGTAATACGCTTACTGAGCAAGGCGTTTACGCTATTGCTCTCTCGGGAAGCGTAAACGGGCCGGGATTTTCAGCTAAACTGATCGTCTTCAATGGCAAAAATAGCAAAGTTGTTAACCAGATGGCCTTAGCTACCGGTGCAGGAACTTCTGGTGCTATTCGTGTCGCATACAGAACAAAAAACCATGAAGACGTCTGGTCTTCATGGTCTGAGGGGATTTTAAGCGGGCGCATCGGCGATGGCCTCACTGTTTCCAACGGCATCATCTCCGTACCCGAGATGCAGGGCGCGACGGCATCGACCGATGGAACGTCCGGCCTTGTGCCGCCCGCAGCCGCCGGGCAAGCCAACTACGTGCTCTGTGGCGATGGAGAGTGGCGGGACATAGCGACGCTTGTCGCCGCTGCGCAGGCTCGGCTTGCTGAATCTGTAAAAGCGGAAGAAGGGGCTTCATGAATTTCCGAGCGGTTCTGAATATCCGCGCACTGTCTAATATTCGTGATGAAGTGCAATCATCTGCCGAAGTGGTAGATTCGGGGCTCCTGTCATTACGTCTTGATGAACAGTGGGATTTGACGCTCTCCGTGGGGGGCAATCTTGCTTCGGCAGGGGGGACTATGCGTATCGTGCAGGATGTCGCATCGTATGTACGCACATTCCAAGGAGAACTGTACTACGCGCAGCAAGACGGAATACCGTACTTCATGCGTGAGCTTGGGTCCCTCCCTCCCGCCGAGCTCGTGCGGGCGCGCTCGAATGCCCGCGCGCTTGAGGTCCCCGGCGTAGCGCAGGCGAATACGCAGCTTTCCCGGCTTGACCGCCGCGTTTTGACCGGAACAATCCGCATCACCACGGAAACGGGGGAAACCGCAGATGTCACAGTCTAGCATCAATTTTACCGAAAACGGCCCGGTCGTACCCGATACCGCAACCGTCCGGGATGCTGTGGAACAGGACTGGCAGGCAGCCTTTGACAATCGGCTGAACCCGGATCCGGCTACGCCGCAGGGACAGCTCATTGCCTCAGAAACGGCTATCGTGCAGGACAAGAACAGCCAACTTTTGTTCCTCGCGAATATGTTCAACCCCGAGACTGCGGAAGGCATCTATCAAGACGCGCTCGCCAAAATTTACTTTCTGACCCGTCAGCCCGCCCGTTCCACGGTCGTCCCCTGTACTTGTACGGGGCTTCCCGGCACCGTCATCCCCGGCATCGGCAGAGAAGCCCCGGCGCTTGCAAAAGATGCGGACGGGAACATTTTGGTTTGTCAGACGGGAGGGACGATCCCCCAATCCGGCAGTATTATCCTTGATTTTGCCTGTCAGGTTCCGGGGCCTATTGAAATCCGGCAGGGAACTGTGACTACGATTGTACGAACCATCCCCGGATGGGACACGATCACCAATGAAGCCGGGATTACTGGGCAAAACGTCGAGAGCCGGGCCGCGTTCGAGTCCCGGCGCTACGCCAGCGTCGCGAAGAACGCCCGGAGCGTTGCAGCCGCCGTCTATGCCAACGTCGGCGATCTGGATGGCGTGCTTGATGTTTGTGTGCGCGAGAACAAGACCAGCGCGCCTCTTGAAGTACAGGGCGTCACGCTCAAGCCGCACTCAATCTATGTTGCGGTCGTCGGCAGCGCGACGGATAGTGATATTGCTGAGTCAATTTACGCCCGTTGTTCAGCCGGATGTGATTACAACGGCAACACCAGCGTCACTGTGACTGATCCGGTAACCGGAGCGGTCGAGACGGTACTCTTTGAGCGCCCGGAATCGCTCCCGGTGGGCATTCAGGTGACTATCCGCAAAAATGCCTCAATGCCGAGCAACGTCGAAGAACTCATCAAAACTGCCGTTGTCGCCGAATTCTACGGAGAAACCGCCGACGCCTGCGGAAATACGGGTCAGCGCGTTCATATCGGGGATACCGTGTATGCCAGCCGCTTTTATTCCGCCGTGCTCGGAACTGGCGTTACCGACTTGGTGAGTATCGAAATCGCGGCGCCCGTCGGTGAAGGTTCGCCAACGTGGGGCGACTACATCACCATTAATATAGATGAAGCCCCCATGCTCGTCTCCGATAACGTCACTGTAACCATCATTGAAGCGAGGTCGGGCCGTGGATAACTGGCGCGAAACGCTCCTTTCGCAATACGACAACTCTGAACGGCTGCTGGCGCTCATCGAATCGATGAATGCCGTCATTGCGCCTACGGCGGATATTGCGGCGTTCTATGAGTCCGTCTTTGACCCAGAAACGGCATTCGGATGGGGGCTTGACGTGTGGGGACGCATCGTCGCCATTCCGCGTACGCTTGAAGTAGAGGCGACGGACATCAAGACGTTCGGTTTCTCCGGTTCAAACCTCAGCAACTTTGGGCACGGCCCGTTTACTTACGAGAGCAAGTCGAACACTTTTGTCTTGCAAGACAATGCTTATCGGCTCTTGATCTGGATGAAAGCCGCTTCAAACATCACCGATGGCAGCCTTCTCGACCTGAACCAAATCGTCCACTGGCTTTTTTCGGAGCGTGGCCACATCGCCGTCGTGCATGTCGGTACAATGAAAATCCGTTACGTCATCGGCTTCAAGCTTCAGCCATACGAGCGTGCTCTTCTCTTGCGCGATGACGTGCCCCCAAAACCTGCGGGCGTCGGTTATGACGTCTATCAGGTCATCCCTAAACATACCTTCGGTTTCGCCGGATCCGGCGGTCAGAATTTCAACAACGGCGTTTTCCAGCCGTATGGAGGCCCTGTAGATGCCTATTCCCTCGACTCCTAGCATCATGCCCAACGTCTTGGGATATGCAGCGGATACCGTGCAGATCCCTGAGACGACCCCGACAGGTCAAGGCATTCCTTCTTTTCGGGATCTCTTTCCGTTCATCACGCAGGTCGACCCCGACGCTGGCGGCGTCATGGTCGAACGTGCATGGATGAACGCGCTTTTTAATCTGCTTGGTCAACACGCCTTTTTCCAACAGTCCGGATGCGTCTACCCGTGGCAAGCTACGCTGAACTATATCGCGGGCTCTCATGTCAAAGGTAGTGATGATGTCGAGTATATCGCGTTGCAACATTCTGGGCCAGATGTGTCGGGAACTGGAGCAAAAGACCCTACTCTAGAGGCAAATCGAAATTACTGGATATCTCTCTCGTCTTTCGTCTCTGGTGACTTTGTTCCAGATTCGCGGCGGGTCATCGCCGGAACGGGGCTCACTGGCGGCGGACCGCTCTCCTCTGACGTGACGCTCGCAGCGAAGCTGACCAACAGCGTGAGTCTTACTGATTCGACGACGGCAGCGTCCGCCACTGCGGTGAAGTCTGCCTATGACCGGGGGACTGCCGGAGTCACTGCTGCAGGAGAGGCAAAAACTACAGCGGAAAACGCCTTGACTGTAGCTAACAGCAAACAGCCTAACCTTGGTTTTACGCCTGTGCAGCAGGGCGGAGGATCAGGACAAGACAACTCAAAGATTTATATTGGTCACGGAACAAACGGACTTAAAGCTCAAATAGGGACTACAGATCTTGGGTACATAGTTACAACGGCTGCAGGAACAACCAAGGCCGCTAACTCGGCTAGCGCAGATCGTGCGCAGGTTGCGGGTTCCGCAGAAACTCTCTTTGTTACGGGTTGGGGAAACACAAAGTGGGGAAGCACTCCGTATGGGCAATCCCCCTTATACGTGTGGTGTTTGCCGAGCGGCGGATCTGACATGATGCCTTGTAGTCCCGGAGTTCTCTCTGCTGGCGCAGCTAACTTCTGCACGTACACGCCTAACGTTCGCGTCGGCAACGATGGTTCAGTCCTCCCAGCCGGAGGAACTTGGAGGTGCATTACTTCAAGAAACGGCGAGGGTGAGATATTTGATCTCGCTGGAGGCTCTGCTGTACAGACTAGAGGTGGTGTATTTATGGCAATTAGGGTTGCTTAGAAGGATATGAACATGAATTACGAACAAATCATCCACCGAACCGCTGATGATTCCTATGTCATCACGAAAAACGGAATGCCCTACCACGTCTACCCATACGCCGCAGAATTCGCGGAAGAGTGGGACGCCGTGTTCGCATACGCCGAGGCGCACCCCGAATGCGTGACAGAAGAGCAACCTTACGTTGCGCCCACGCCGACACAGGAAGAACTCGCGGCGAGCATACGCGCCGAACGCGATAGGCGTATTACTGCAACAGATTATCTCGTCATGCCGGACTATCCGCTTGATACGGATAAGCTTGAAGAGATCAAGGCGTACCGCCAAGCCTTGCGCGATCTTCCTCAGCAACCGGGCTTCCCTTGGGGTGGACCTGACGATCCAGAGTGTACATGGCCTGTGTCGAACCGTGATTTGCAAAAATCTTAGGTATGGCTAGTTTCTTTAGAAACAAGGAGGAAGTCTATGCCACTACCTATGCCAGAGGAAGAGGAAAAGTTTCGCTGTCCACACGGTGAACGTAATCAGGCGTTGATGCTCTGCTCGCTTGATTGTGATTTGTCCGGTGCTCATCCCGATAGAAAGGCGAAAGCGGATGGTCGATTCATCATCACGCCGTGGTGGTGCATGAACAAGTGCAGATGGCTGCCTGAGCACAGAGATGAGATCCGATTCGTGGCGAAAAAGTCGGATTGAAGACACAAAAAAATCCCCATCCCGGTTCACGCCGGGATGGGGATTTTCGCATTCACACAGCATACCGATGCTCACTTTTTTAAGGCGTTGGGAAGACGCTTTTTGCCGTCTGCACCAAGCTGTTTGGTGCAGGATGTTCGTTAATTATTGGAATAAATTATGTATGTGCTTTTTCGCGGAAAAAGAAAACGCCCGCCGGATTCCGGTGAAACCCTTGACCTTGGAGCCCCGGGTGACCATAGTAAAGGATATTTCCCTCTAAGGAGTTTTCATGAACACGCCATCTTCAGCCCTTTCCGATGAAATGAAAGGGGCGATGTCCACTCTGCTCAATGCCGTTATTTTTGAACAATGGCTCCGTTTTTCCTGGATTGAGGAAGACGAGGAAGGGGATTTCTGCATCCAGATCCCCGCGGAGACGGTCAGCGAACTTGTGGAGGATTACCCCGAATACGAGGGGTTGATCGCCCAGCTCAACGGGACCATCGTGGATGCGGACATGGCCTGTTCCGCCGTCCTCGGCTATGCGCGGTCCTCGCTTGGGGAACAGAGCCTCGCCGTGCTGGAGCACAACGAATTCCAGAATATGGTGGGGCGTTTCCACCAGTGGCTCAACGACAACGTGGAAGCGCTGGATCAGGACCCGAAGAATTTCGATCAGTGGTGCGAGCTGTTCCTCGCCGACTTGCAGCAGGCCAAGGACGGCAGCGCGTAAGGCTTTGCCGGGCTTCGGCACCGACGGGTTCCGCTCACGGGAATGGAGTACCTTTGAAACGGTACAGCTTTCAAAGGTCCCCGAGACTATCGAGCGGGCGGTCTGTGCCGTTTTAGAGAAAGGCGGGAGCGATGTTCCCGCTTTTCTCTTTTGGGCTGCAGAAAAAAGTCAGGCCGCCCTTGCGTGGAGCGGCCCTGGCTTGGAAAACATGGCGGGGGGCCCTGTTTCAGCACGATGAGGTGTGGGGTAAGGAAAGGATACGCTTGACGGAACGGTGTTATTTGCCCCAGAGCGAAAGGCGCGGCCCGGCGTCAGCCAGCGCGTCGAGGGGGATGTCCACGACCTGCGACCCGGCGGCCCACGGAGCCACCTGATACGGCTGGAAGAAAATGCGTATGCCCTCGGGCGTGAGCGCAAAGCTGGAAAAGTTTTCGGCTTCGGGGGCGGTGCCGCTGCGGAGCATGTCGTCGTTGTACATGTCGCCGAGGGATTTGGTCAGGGCCTTGGTGCAGTAGCGGCTCATGACGTCGAGCGCCGTATCCAGATTTTCGAATACGTCATACAAATCGATGAGCGCGCCGTTCTTCATATCATAGGTCGTCGTGGTGATTTCCAGGTTGCCGTGCGCGCCGCCGGTATAGCTGGCGGTCTTCCAGACTATCGAAAGGACGGACGGCGTGGAACGGGTCGTGCTGTAGGTCGTTTCGAGTTCGTAGGGCACGCCCAGATCCGGTTCTTCGCCATAGGTATTCTGGAACGTGTCCACCGCCTGATGCGCCCAGTCGGCCACATCGGCATCCACGCGGGCATTGCCGGTTATCGGGTAATGAACCCGAATCTGAAGCTTGCCGGTTTGCCGGGAAACCACGGCGTCGCGCTCGTTCAGGGCGTTGGCGTACGTGGGTATCGCCAGCGCAACGGTACAGCACAGCAGGAGAAAACGGACGAAGTATGACATGGGAAATCCTGTTCCGAATGATTTTGCGGCAGACATGACATCCGGAAGCCGTTTTGTCTAGAGGTTAGAGATCAGATCCGGCACGCCCCGTACAGGCGGGCCAGCCACGGCCTCGAATAGATTTCCAGCCTGAGCCTGAGCCAGCTCCACCCCGCGTCGCGTACTTTGAAGCGGTGCACGGCCTCGGGCGCGGCAGGCGGGTTGGCTCCCATGCGGGTGGTGAAGAATACGGAAAATCCGGCTTTCCGCCCCTCTTCCCGCGCAACCTCGGACCCGCTTCCCCACGGCCAGCATAGCGAACGCACAGGATGCCCCAGTTCCCGGCGGAGCGTTTCCGCGCAGGTGCCCAGTTCTTCGTGCACACGGCTGCGGCGGGCCGCTTCGCTCTCCAGCGTACCCAATCGATCCGGGGAAAATCCCGCTACAAGCGTTTCCAGCGCGGCTACATTTCCCGCCGATTGAAAGAAAGTACGGGCCTCCGCCGGTTCTTGCGGCACGAGGCGCTGCACGGCGGCGACCAGATCAGGGGAAGGGATGAATGCCCGGCTGTACAGGAAGGGGCGTTCTTTGAAGCGGGGCAGGCCCCAGACTTCGGGGAAGTCGACCGCGTTGAACGTGTTCGCCCGCGTTCCGGGGACGTGGAAGCGTTGCCCGGCGGCTTCCAGTGCGGAGGCGGGCTTTTGGTGCCTGTCGTGGCGGTTCACCGGGCCCCATTCCGGACCGGCGAAAACGGCGAGGTGGCGGGCGGAGTGCGCGGCCACGGCCATGACGCCGCTGGATTCCATGTGTCGGGCTTCTTCCCAAGAAAAGAACATATCGCGGCGTACCTGATAGCCGAAGGGGGTGTCGTGCATGGGCGCATCCACGGGAGGGAGGCTGGACGGAGGCAACCCCTCCCAGACGTCGGCAAGGGTCGGGCGGCATTTTTTTTCAGCCTCCATCCGTTCGGTGACGGCAAAGACGACGCCTTTGTGCCCGTATTTCCGCAGGATGGGCCATGCGTAGACGTAATTGTCCAGGTACCCGTCGTCAAAGGTGATCAGCAGGGAACGCGGCGGCAGCGGTGCGCCCTTCAGCAGAAAGCCCTCCGCTTCATCAAGGCCGATCCCGCGCCAGCCGTGTTCGGCCATGCCTCGGCACTGGTCTTCAAAATGTTCCGGGCTGACGGCGATAGCCCCCGGAAATCGGCTGACGTAATGGTACATGAGTACAGGAAGGCTGTATGCGCTCATGGGGCATCCTTGAACTGTTTGGAGGGAATTCGGGGGAATGGTCTGGTCTGCGGCGGGGATGGGGCCTTGCCTGTTGTTCTTCCCCGCCGGAGAGGGATGGGGAAAACGCCGTACACCGTGAGGTGCGCTTCCGAACACCGTGCGTACCGCTTTTTTATGATGAAGCGCGCAAGGTTTCAACCATGCTCTGATACAGAAAAAGGGGCGGCCCCTTCATCGGAGCCGCCCCCGGAAGGGTGGATCAAAGGTTGCCGCTGCGTTTGCGCTGTTTGGTTCCTGTGTTTGATGCCCACTGGTGTTCGTGCGTGAGGAACTGCATCGGATTGATCGGCTTATCGCGGAGCCGCACTTCAAAGTGCAGGTGAGGGCCCGTAACCCGCCCGGTCCTGCCGAGATTGCCGATATACTGGCCTTGCTTGACCTTCTGGCCTTTCCGGACTCCGAGTTTGTCCAGATGGGCATAACGCAGGGTGACGCCTTTTCCGGCATCGATGTCGATGGTCAGGCCATAGGAGCCTTTGCGGCCGCTGTACACGACTTTGCCGGGCGCGGAAGCAACGACTTTTTCCCCGCGGTTTCCGGCGATATCCACGCCCGCGTGCATGAGCCGCCTGCGTTTGACGGGATGCTTGCGGGGGCCGAAGGACGACGTGACCCGGATAGTTTCCTTGATGGGCTGGATGAGCGAAAGAGCCGGGTAGAGCGACGGTTCCTTGAGCAGTTCCGGCGTGACTTCAATGTCGCCGTCGTCGAATTCTTCATCGGGGATGGGAGTGAAGCGGACGTTGGAACCGTTCTGGCTGACGGCGGCGCCGGCTGTCTGGAGTTCGCGGCGGGCCGTGTAGGAAAGCGCTTCACGTGTCGGGGGGCGATAGTCATGCAGGGCCGTCAAGGAATCCTGATAGCGGACGATGGAATACTGGTGGTGCTGCAAGCCGGATTGTTGTGGAGCGCAGGCGGTGAGGAGAAGGAGGCAAAGGAGGGGGGAGAAAAGAGCAAGCCTTTTTGCTGCGCTGAAAGACAAATACGAAGGTTTGAGCGTCATGAAGGATTCCTTGTTTACAGGGGCCGTATGCATAGCGGAGGAGAGGGGGAGTTCGCCCTGGTCGTGATGTCATTGCGGAAAGAAGGAAGCACGTTAGCATCCCGGGCAAAAGCTGTCGAGTCGTTGGATTTTTTTGAGGACGCCTCAGCCAATCAGCTACAAAAAGGAGCGGTTACGGTGGGATAGCGGATAGTTTTGTCGTTTTTCCGCTATCAGGTTTAAAAAACTGTACATATTTTTCCCTACATGATTTTTCAATGATCATGGCGGATAAGAACGGCCTGTTGGAAACCGCAAAGGGAGGAATTTTTTTCGGAAAAAGAAAACCCGTATTATCGTAAATAGGAACTTTTCTGAATGGATTAGCCGTCCAATGGAGGAGCCCTCCCTGTGGCCTCCTCACCTTCCGAGGGCAGTGCGCTTTCCATGTATGTGTGGAGGATCAAAAGTGCAGAAGGGGGGAGGACGGAACTTGGCGAATGGGCGGAACTATGGCAGAGTAGGGACACGAAACCCAAGAACCAAGAGGTGCTATGCGTACAATATCCTTCACTTTCGCCTCTTTTTGCCGTATTACCGCCCTTGCCGTTTTGTCTTTTTCCTTGGCGGGCTGCGGGCTGATGGATTACGGCGGAGGAGGGTCCGGCACGCGGGGGACGAAGACGTACACGGTGCGGGGAAAAACCTACAGGCCCTATCTGTCGGCGGACGGGTATAGGGAAGACGGGGTCGCCTCGTGGTACGGCAGGGATTTTCACGGAAAAACCACGGCCAACGGCGAACGCTATAATATGTATGCGATGACCGCCGCGCACAAACTGTTGCCGCTCGGGACCAAGGTGCGGGTCACGCATCTGAGGAACGGAAAGTCCATCGTCGTGCGCGTCAACGACCGGGGACCGTTCGTTGGGAATCGGATCATTGATCTTTCATATGCGAGCGCGAAGGAACTGGGCATGATCGGCACGGGTACGGCGCGTGTCCGTGTCGAGGCGATCGAAACCTTTGGCGGCGCGTCCCCCGGCGATATGAACGGGAGCTTCTACATCCAGATCGCCGCGCTGAGCAGCCAAGCCTCGGCTCAGGATCTTGTGCGGCGGCTGCAAAACCGGAATCTCGGCGGGCGGGCGTTCTACGCGCCTTCTCTGGGGCTCTGGCGTGTGCAGGCCGGGCCGTTCAACTCGCTGAACCGCGCTGAGGATCTCTCGGACGAGCTGAACAGGCAGTATCCCGGCAACTTTGTGGTCGCGGATTAAAGGCGGAAGCGGAAGGGGAGCCTTTTTTGAAACGGCTTCCCTTCCGCCGTGTTTTCCACGCTTCCCCTTCGGCTTTTGGGCATACGGGCTTCCCGTTCAGGGTGTTTCTCATGGCGGAAGGCCGTGAGAAGGTTTCGGGGCGGGGGTGAAACCGTTGACAACGGTGCTTGGCTGCTGTATGTTTCTTCCCACGTAAAGGGGAGTAACTGGGTTCTTGAGACCCGGGTAACGTCAACAGCATGGCTTCGGCCTGGCGTTACCATCAAGCTTTGACTTGATGAGTGAGACCTTCACGGCACATGTTGCCGGAGGGTCTTTTTTGTTTTCTCCGGCGACCAAACGCAACAAGGAGTAAAACATGATGTTCGCTCTTCTTCCCGTCCTGAAGGGGCGCGCCTGCGGAGGTTCCGATGGTCGTTGAGCATTCCGTGACGGAAGTTGTCCTTTTCTGTGTCCTCATCATCGTCTGTCTGTGGTGCGACCTGCACGCGCATCAGGCCGATAAGCCCGTTTCCGCCCGTAACGCCGCCATCTGGAGCTGTATCTGGGTGGGCCTCGCGCTCGTGTTCGCAGGGTACATCGGATATAGCTTCGGCTCTGAACAGGTTCAGCTCTTCCTGACCGGGTACCTGCTGGAAAAGTCGCTTTCAGTGGACAACCTGTTCGTCATCATGGCCATTTTCAGTTCGTTCGCGGTGAAGGACGCGTTCCAGCACCGGGTTCTGTACTACGGCGTCCTCGGCGCGCTGGTCCTGCGCCTGATCTTCGTGGCGGCGGGCAGTTCCCTGGTGGCGATGTTCGGCCCCTACGCGCTGGCGAGTTTCGGCATCTTCGTGCTCTGGACGGCGTGGAAGATGTGGCAGTCCATGCACAGCGGCGAGAAGGAAGAAATCGTCGACTACTCCGAGCACTGGGCCGTCCGGTACACCAAGCGCTTCATCCCCGTGCACAACCAGCTCAGCGGCCACGATTTCTTCGTGAAGGCCCCCGATACTACCGGCAAGCTGATCTGGAAGGCCACGCCGCTGTTCCTGTGCCTGTTTGTGGTGGAAGTGTCCGACGTGATGTTCGCGTTCGACTCGGTCCCGGCCATCATCGCCGTCACGCACGACCCCTTCCTTGTCTATACCAGCAACGTGTTCGCCATCCTCGGTCTGCGGTCCATGTATTTCCTGCTCGCCGCCGGAAAGCGTTACCTGCGCCACCTGGAAAAGTCCGTAGTGATCATCCTCGCGTACATCGGCGTGAAGATGCTTCTGGACGTGGTGGGCATCGTGCACATTTCCCCGCTGATCAGCCTTGGTGTGGTCATCGGGCTGCTGGCCATAGGCATCCTTGCCTCACTGCTGCCGGAAAAGTCCGCCAAGTAAGTTCTCATGGATGAATGACGCCCGGCCGGAGTATGCTTCTTTACGCGGGCATACTCCGGCTCCCCTTTGGGGACATTGCATTTTGTGTGGAAAAGCGTATCCCTGTTTCCATTCCATAGAGGCCGGAGGCGCAGGCTTTCGGTGATTTTTCCAAGGTTGACGCGGGGAAGGGACGATACGCTCGGATCCGTTTTCCAGAAGCGGGAGCCTTGGTTTTTAATAAGGAGCGTTGGACGCATGAATCGTACAAGAACCCTGCTTATCATTGGGGTTTTTATGCTTTCTCTCGCCGTGCTCGCGGCGTTGGAATTCCGTGTTCAGGATGAACCCCCGAGCGAAGGCCAGATGGTGACGGGCTCCCTTTCGAAGGATATGCCCGCTCTTCCGAAGCTGCCTTCCCTGGGCGATTCGGAAGGGAATAAGGGCGGAGTTCTGGTTCCTCTCGACAACGGGACGCTGCGCGGCAGTGCGGCCCCGCTTGATATGTCCGCGATCCCGCCCGATGAGGAAACTCCGGCGGGTAAGGATACGCCCGAAACGGCGGCCCCCGCAGCCGATCCCGCTGTCTCGGCGGAAAAGCCCGCACCGGCCCCGATGGGTGAAATTGCGCCTGCCGATACGTTTACGGAAAAGCCGAAGCAGCCCGTAACCGAGGAAAAGGCCCCTCAGCAGGAAAAGAAGGCTGAGAAGGCCGTGGCGGAAAAGCCCGCCGAAAAGCCGCAGTCGAAGGTTTCCGAACCGAAGCAGGAAAAGGAACAGGCGAAGGAAGGCGTGGTGGTGCTGACCACCAAGGCCCCCGCGAAGCTGGCGGCGGGGCAGACCGCGATCACCGCGACCCGGCTTGAGCTGGGCAAGAGCGTGGTCTTCCGCATGACCGGCGCGGCCCCGATCAAGACCAAGACGCTGCTCCTCAAGGACCCCAACCGCTATGTCGTGGACCTTCAAGGCAACTGGGGCATCCAGCTCCCGCGCGTGCCCAAGGATCTCTGGATTTCGGGCATCCGTCTGGGACACCATGAAGAGAGCACCCGCCTTGTATTTGAATTGACCCGCGCCCCGGTGTCGGCCAAGGTCGTCAAAATCAACAACACGACCGTGGAAGTCCGTATCCAGTAACTTGCCGGATACCAGAATGCTTGGAAAGCCCTCCGCCGGATTTGCGGGGGGCTTTTTCGTTGTCCGAATGCCGATAAAGCGGCCTTT
>ENA-ORTP01001529-ORTP01001529.1-human-gut-metagenome-genome-assembly--contig:-NODE-1529-length-22898-cov-2.844723_pt1 | contig 22898 bp, 20 predicted proteins | sample MGYA00241913_ERZ509190 | MGnify/ENA primary metagenome ERZ509190 (study PRJEB26280, sample SAMEA2338839) | human gut metagenome | biome: human gut; feature: human-associated habitat; material: faeces...
AGCTGGCCATGGAACTGAAAAAAGAATATACCATTGTCATGGTCACCCATAATATGCAGCAGGCCACCCGTGTCTCCGATAAGACGGTGTTTTTCCTTCTGGGAGAAATTATTGAGACGGGAAAGACGCAGGATATATTCTCCATGCCAAAAGATAAGAGAACAGAAGATTATATTACAGGAAGGTTCGGTTGATTATACGGATACATTTTGACGAACAGCTTGAACAGTTAAATAAAGAAATCATCAGTATGGGAACGCTGGTGGAACAGGCCATAGAAATGGCAGTGGACGCCCTGATCAAACAGGATGTGGAAAAAGCGAAAAAAGCCATGGATTTCGATGAGGAAGTGGACAGAAAAGAAAAAATCATTGAAAATCTGTGTCTGCGTCTTCTTCTTCAGCAGCAGCCGGTGGCCAAAGATCTTCGCATCATCTCCGCCGCTTTAAAAATGATCACAGACATGGAGAGAATCGGAGATCATGCCACAGATATATCCGATCTGGCCATCGCCCTTTCTTCCCTGCCGCATATTGAGCAGCTTACCCATATCGAGCAGATGGCAAAAGAAACCATGCTCATGTTGATTCAGGGACTGGAAGCTTACGTGGAGAAAGATTACGATAAGGCAGAAAAGGTTATTGCCAGAGACGATATTATTGACGGGTTGTTTACCAGGGTAAAACAGGAACTGATCGATGTGATTCAGAAAAACTCGGATTGCGCCAGTCAGGCGGCGGATCTGCTTATGGTGGCCAAGTATTTCGAACGAATTGGCGATCATGCGACGAATATTGCAGAATGGGCAATTTTTTCCATCACAGGAAAGCACGAATAATCACATAAACTTTACATAAACTTTACATAGATTCTCTTGATATTTTACATGGGTATGTTAAGTTGTTTACATACGTTGTATAATATTTTACATGAAAAACACAAAGGAGAGAAACTATGGATTTATTTGGAGTTTTGACTATGGTAGGGGGGCTTGCGTTATTCCTCTACGGAATGGATGCCATGGGGCAGGGCCTTTCCAAGCTGTCTGGCGGCAGAATGGAAAGACTGCTGGAAAAATTAACGTCAAAAAGAATTATTGCCGTGCTTCTGGGGGCTGGTGTGACTGCGGTCATTCAGTCTTCTTCTGCTACCACGGTAATGGTTGTTGGTTTTGTAAATTCAGGAATCATGAAATTATCCCAGGCTATCGGGATTATTATGGGCGCCAATGTGGGTACGACCATCACTTCCTGGCTGCTCAGTCTGACCAGTATTCAGGGCGGAAGCTTCATTTTACAGTTGTTAAAACCATCGACCTTTTCTCCGGTTCTGGCTATGATCGGCGTAGTGCTGATCATGTTCAGTAAAAAAGAGAAGAAAAAAGATGTCGGTATGATTCTGATCGGTTTTGCCATTTTGATGACGGGAATGGATACCATGAGCGCAGCTGTGGCTCCTCTTGCCGATAATGAACGATTTACCAGTATTCTTACGCTGTTCTCCAATCCGATTCTCGGTATGCTGGCTGGAACAGTACTGACGGCCGTGATTCAGAGTTCTTCTGCTTCCGTTGGTATTTTACAGGCGCTCTGTCTTACCGGCGCGGTCAGCTACGGTACAGCGCTGCCAATCATCATGGGACAGAATATCGGTACCTGTATTACTGCGATTTTATCCAGTATCGGCGCAAGTAAAAATGCAAAAAGAGCAGCGGCGGTTCATCTGTCTTTTAATGTGATTGGTACCGTGATCTTTATGTGTGGATTTTATAGTTTAAATTCTTTCATGCATTTCGCTTTTCTGGAAACAGCAGCCAGTGCGGCAGGCATTGCGGTAATTCACAGTTGCTTTAACATTGGTGCGACGATTTTGTTATTCCCGTTTGCCAATATGCTGGAAAAAGTGGCATATCTCCTTATTCCAGAGAAAAAAAGCGAAGAAGACGAACAAGTTTCCGGTGCAGATTATGCACGACTGGATGAGCGTTTTCTGGATAAACCGGGTCTTGCCATTGAAGAGTGTCAAGTTGTGGCAGTGAAAATGGCAAAAACAGCGAAGAAAGCAATGATTTTGGCCATTGAGCTGTTGACGAAATATGATGAGAAAAAAGCAGAGCGGGTCGATGAACTGGAAGACTGGGTGGACAAGTGTGAGGATGCTATGGGCACATATATGCTTAAGCTTTCCGGTCAGAATCTTTCCCAGAAAGAAAGCCGTACCGTTTCCGTGTTGCTGCATTGTATCGGTGATTTTGAGCGAATCTCTGATTATGCGGTAAACATTAAAGAAGCAGCAGAAGAAATGTATAAAAAAGAATTGAAATTCTCAGAAAAAGCCAGAGAAGAGCTGGTGGTATTCTCCAATGCCATCATTGAGATTCTGACTCTTTCTGTGGAAGTTTTTGAAACCGGAGATCTGGAAAGAGCAAAAGAGATCGAGCCGTTGGAAGAAGTAGTGGATCATCTGAATATGGAAGAAAAACGCAGACATATCAGTCGTCTGCGTCAGGGCAAATGTACCATCGAACTTGGATTTATTCTGTCTGATATTTCTACCAACTTTGAACGTGTAGCTGACCACTGTTCGAATATTGCCTTATATCTGCTGCAGATCAATGAAGGCGGTATGGAAACCCATGAATATGTTAATGAATTAAATCAAAAAGATGAAGATTTCCGGAAAGAATATCTGGAATATAAGGAGAAATATTCTCTGCCAGAAAGCAGACATTCCGGAAAACAGGATTAACGCTGTCCGGGTCAGGAAGCCGCAGTCTGCCGGCGGATCTTCGATCTGGTGACCGTCGGCAGCCATATAGGCAAGAAGGAAGAAACTATGGCAGTAATTTATGTTGTGGAAGACGATACAAACATTCAGGAGATTGAGTCGATTGCGCTGAAGAACAGCGGACATAAGGTGTATACCTTTGATAACGCGGCTCAGTTTTATAAAAAGATCAAGGAAAAGGTGCCTGACCTTGCGATTCTTGACGTGATGCTTCCCGATGAAGATGGGTATGAAATCGTCAAGAAAATCCGGCAAAATCCCATCACCAGAAAAGTCCCGGTGATCATGGTGACGGCAAAAACTTCGGAGATTGATATGATCAGAGGTCTGGATATTGGCGCCGATGATTATATTCGCAAACCTTTTTCCATCATTGAGTTTATCACCAGGGTGAAGGCAGTGCTCCGCAGAACTGTTGAACAGATGGATAATAAATATATGACCATCGGCGATGTTTTTCTCGATGATGAAAGACATCTGGCCTATGTACAAAATGAAGCGGTGGAACTGACCTATAAAGAATATGAGCTGTTAAAATTGCTGATGCGTAATGCGGGCATTGTCATGACCAGAGAAATGATCATGCAGAGAGTATGGGATACGGAGTTTGAAGGAGAATCCCGTACGGTCGATATGCATATCAAAACCCTGCGGAAAAAACTGGGGGAAAATGGAAACCACATTAAAACAGTGCGAAATGTCGGTTATGTGATGGAGTAGACGATGAAACGTAAGATTAATTTACAGCTGATCGGTATAGCGGTTTTGTCCATTTTTGTTACGATGGTTATCATGTTTACCTTTTTTTACAATGTTTATAAGGATCAGGTTAAGGGTGATCTGCGGACAACGGCAGTGATGATGAAAAATACTGAAATGTTTCAGAAAGAAAACCAGACCGGTTTTCATTTTGACATTAAAAATCTCCGTGTGACCTGGATCAATGAGGATGGAATCGTATTATATGATAATGGCGCCGATCAGGATAAGATGGAAAATCATCTGGACAGACCGGAAATTCGTCATGCGCTGAAGGAAGGTGCGGGAGAGGCCGTCAGAAAGTCGGAGACTTTAAATAAAAGTACATTTTATTATGCGCTTCGACTGGATAACGGATCGGTGCTTCGGGTGTCCAAAGAAGAAGAAAATCTTTGGAGCATTCTAAAGAGCATAGTCCCGCTGGCGGCGGCAACCATGGTAGCCATGGTTATCTTATGCATTATGCTGGCCCGCCTGATGACCAGAAGCATCATTGCGCCAATTGAAGAAATGGCAAAGAATATCGATGATTATGCCGTAGTTCCGCCTTATAAGGAACTGGTGCCTATTGCGCAGACCATCAGAAAGCAGCATACGGATATTCTGGAAGCCGCCAGAATGCGGCAGGATTTTACAGCCAACGTCTCCCATGAGTTAAAGACTCCGCTTACGGCTATATCCGGCTATGCCGAGCTGATGGAAAACGATATGATTCCCCACGAGGAAGTGGCGCAGTTTTCCTCAAAAATCCGGCAGAATGCCGAACGTTTGCTGTTGTTAATCAACGATACGATACGATTGTCGGAACTGGACAACAATGTTCAACAAGACAGTGCGGAAACCTTTGATCTCAATGAACTGGCGGAAAAATGTGTGGACAATCTGAAGATGTATGCCAGAAAAAGGGATGTGGCCATCGTTTCCATCGGGGTGTCCACTACGATCAATGCCAACAGAGAGATGATTGCCGAACTTATTGATAATCTCTGTAATAATGCCATTCGCTACAATAACGAAAATGGAAATGTAGTTGTAGAAGTAGGTACGGAACAGGGACATCCTTTTTTGCGGGTGCGGGACACCGGAATCGGTATTCCCAAAGAGCATCAGGAAAGGGTATTTGAACGTTTTTACCGGGTGGATAAAAGTCGTTCGAAGCAGACCGGAGGAACCGGACTTGGTCTGGCCATCGTCAAACATGTGGTGGCGCTTCATAATGCTTCGATTAAATTAAAAAGTGATGTGGGAAAAGGAACAGAAATTACGGTGACATTTTAATGTTACCGTTTTTTTGTCTGATGGAAAATTACGCCATTTCCTGTTAAATAAAAAACTCCGGGAGATGCACACTGGCGCAAGAAGAAGGTGTCGCTGATGCGACCGTGCTCACGTGAGTGTTCCGCAGGCAGAACGCCTTATTTTTGCCGGGAATCTCTGTGCAACAAAAAAAGGCGCTGTCATCCGCGCCTTTTTTAAGAGAGAAAAGTATGAAAAAATCTATGACGATCAAAACAAGTTCTTTGTTTTGATGAGTGTAGTATACAATGAATTTGTGTCCAGAGTGTCAAAACTTTCTCACGAAATTCTGACGATTTTTATAAGAAATCTGACGATAACCAAAGAATTTCATAAAAAAACGTGTAAAAACGTACGGACGAACAAAAAACTACAAGGGAAACAAAAGGGAAGCCGCAAAGTGGATGACCATGCAGCATAAGATGCCGAGCAAGGTCGGAAGAGCAGCGGCAAGAAAAGTCCATTTCAGGCTTCCGGTTTCTTTTTTTATGGTCAGCAGAGTGGTGGAACAGGGCCAGTGCATGAGAGAAAAAGTCATGGTACAGATGGCGGTGACCCAGGTCCAGCCGTGAGCGATAAAAAGTTGACGCATCTGTACGAGACTGGACATTTCCATGAGACTGCCTTCGGCCAGATAGGCCATGATAATGATGGGAATGACGATCTCGTTGGCCGGAAAGCCCAGGATAAATGCCATGAGAATCACACCATCCAGTCCCATTAATCGTGCAAAAGGATCAAGAAAATCTGCGCACAGATTAAGAAGACTCAGGCTGCCGACAGTGACATTGGCCATGACCCAGATCAACATACCAGCAGGAGCAGCTACCGCTATAGCTCTTTTCAGGACAAAAAGAGTACGGTCTGTAAAGGAACGAACAATGACCTGCCCGATTTGCGGCCTCCGGTAGGGCGGAAGTTCCAGCGTAAAAGAGGAAGGCATTCCTTTAAGAATCGTGGCGGAAAGCAGGCGGGTGACGAAAAAAGTCATGCCTACCCCCAGAACAATGACGCCGGTCAGTAGAAGCGCCGATAGTATGGACGAAAATACGCCATGGGAAGTTCCAAGGAAAAACATGGTGATCAGGGCAATCAGGGTAGGAAAGCGTCCGTTGCATGGCACGAAATTATTAGTAAGGATCGCCAGCAACCGTTCCCGGGGCGAATCAATGATGCGGCATCCGACAACGCCGGCCGCATTACACCCAAAGCCCATGCACATGGAGTTGATTTTCCTGTAAATCTGTGATCAGGACAGAGAACGTTGAAACAATCTCTCATGGCGTGCCATAGGAAGAACCATCCAAAAATACAATCGTTACCTGCTCTTCGTTAAGGATAATTTTTTCAACAATGGACTGTATCCATTGACGGCGGAGAGGCAGAGGCGAGTCTGTAGAAGGGCAGTCCGGGTATTTTTCCTGTTGTCGGATGCAATGCAAAACCAGAGCGTCCAGGTGAGGAATTTTCCATTTTTTATTTTTACAATGGGCGGCAGTCACATAACGACGATCGCCTCTGGTGCGGCTGCAGCAGGAGTAATTGCCGTGTTCACCGTAAAAACGCGCTCCGCAGCAGCCGCAAAAAAGAAGGCCGGACAGCAGCGTTCTGGCGCCGGAAGAAGACCGGCCGGCGTTAAGTTTTTCCTGAACCTGACGGAAAATGTCGTCTTCAATGATAGGGGAATGCCGGCCGGCATAAGATTTCCCCTGAAATTTTACCCGGCCAATGTAGACCTCATTTTTCAGTACATTGCGTACAAGCGTCTCGCTTTTCCAGTTGCCGTACTTATTCGTATATTGCTGCATATAACGCCAGCAGTCGCGAAGAGAATGGCCGTTGGCGAAACGTAGAAAAAGTTCCCGAACCTGTCTTGCTTCCTCCGGATTCACCACAAGACATCCGTGCATATGGATGTAACAAAAGAGGACTGTTTTGCAGGGGATAAAATTTATGTGGAAAGTTTGCATTGATAAATCGAACAAAGTGATATATGATAAGAAAAACGAAAATAATTTTCATGGAGGAGAAAATTATGGAAAAGCAACAGTCCGTACTGGATATTATTCAGATAAGATATGATCGCTTTTTTGAGCAGGAGAAAAAGATCGCCACTTATATTTTACAGAATTATAAAGAAGTTATCGATATGACCATTGGAGATCTGGCAGATGCAAGCGGAACAAGTGTAGCTACAGTATCCAGGTTTTGTCGGAAATGTGAAGTAGACGGATTTCACCATTTAAAAATCAGTTTGGCGAAGGAACTGGTAATGGGAGAAAAAGAAGTTACGGTTTCGAATGATATTTCAAGAAAAGACATCGGGCAGTCATTGCAGAATATTCTGGCCAATAAGATTGAAGAGCTGAGACAGACCGTTTCACTTTTTGACGAAAAACAATTGGAAATGATTTTAAATAAGATTCAGCATGCAGGCATGGTTCAGTTTGTTGCAGTTGGGAATACGATTCCGGTCGCACTGGATGGGGCGTATAAACTGAATGAGATTGGTATTCCTTCCATGGCAGGCACAATTTGGGAAACGCAGCTTTCCTTTGCGCTGACCTTAAAAAAGAAAGATGTACAAATTGCAATCTCAAATTCGGGCGAATCAAAGCAGGTGGTGAAGATGGTACGGGCAGCTAAGAAAAATGGTTGTACCACCGTTGGAATTACAAATAATCCAAATTCGACGATTGCAAAAGAGGTGGATTATCATATACAGACCGCTACCAGAGAAAAACTGTTTATGAACGAGTTTTGTTTTTCAAGAGTTTCAGCAATGACGGTAATCGAGATTCTTTACCTGTTTTTGACCGTAGGGCAGAAACAGAGTTATGCAAGACTAAGCGAATGTGAAAATCTGATGGCGGACGAAAAATTGTAAATAAAAGGATGAATTTATTGTATTGCAGTGGCCGTAACAGGAAAAAGCCGCAGAGAATATCCTATAAGTAAAGCAAAGAAGACATTGGAAGAATCAGGAAGACGAAAAAGTTTTCCTGATTTTTTTTTACAAAAAAGATTTCCGGTTTTTGTGCACTTGTTATAAAAATAATTTTCGTTATATAAAAGCATTGACGAAAATTATTTTTGTAGTATAATGCAAGACAAGAAAATAAATATCGCGATTGTTTGTTTCATGAAAAATAATTACAAAACGATGGATGGACAATGATGAGGAGAATTGTATGAAAATAAGGGAATTACTAAAAAGTCAGTCGATTGCCCTTGGAGCGAAGGCTGAAAATAAGAAGGAGTGTATTGAAAAAATGACGGTTCTTATGGAAAACGCAGGGAATCTGGCTGACCGAAAACAGTATATGCAAGGTGTGCTGAAACGGGAGGCAGAGGGGACAACAGGTATTGGAAAAGGAATTGCCATTCCACATGCGAAGAATGCGGCAGTGAAAAAAGCAGGACTTGCTGCAATGGTATTAGAACAGGCCGTTGATTTTGACTCTCTGGATGGAGAACCGGTGAAACTTATTTTTATGATCGCTGCACCGGATAACGGAGAAAATGAACATTTGGAAGCATTATCCAAATTATCCACTATGCTCATGGATGATGCATTCAGAACGCAGTTGATGCAGGCAGAAGATAAGGAACAGTTTTTGGCAATTATTGATCAGAAAGAACAGCAGTTAGAGGAAAAATCATCCGAAAAAGCAGAGATGAATGCTTCTTACAAAATTCTGGCGGTAACAGCCTGCCCGACTGGAATTGCACATACTTTCATGGCGGCGGAAAGTTTGGAGGCAAAAGGAAAAGAACTTGGAATTTCGGTTAAAGTCGAGACGCAGGGAGCGGATGGGGCAAAGAATGTATTGACCGAAGAGGAAATTGAAGCGGCTGACGGAATTATTATTGCGGCAGACAAAAATGTAGATCTTGCAAGGTTTGACGGGAAAAAGGTTCTGCTCACAAAAGTTGCGGATGGGATTCATAAACCGGAAGAACTGATACTGAAGATGGAAAACGGGAATGTTCCAATGTATCATCATGATGGACAAAATGCGCAGAAGCAGTCGGAAGGCAAAGAAAGTTTTGGCAGAAAGATTTATAAAGATCTGATGAATGGCGTATCCAATATGCTTCCTTTTGTAATTGGCGGGGGAATCCTGATTGCAATTGCATTTCTTTTGGATGATTACAGTATTGATCCGTCAAACTTTGGCAAGAACACACCGATTGCCGCCTATTTTAAAACCATCGGGGAGTTCTCGTTTGGAATGATGTTGCCGGTTCTCTCGGGATTCATTGCCATGAGTATTGCCGATCGACCGGGACTGGCCGTGGGTTTTGTTGCAGGTCTGGTGGCGAAAGCAGGAAGTACCTTTGCCAATCCGGCAGGAGGAGATATAAATGCCGGTTTTCTGGGCGCATTGTTCGCTGGTTTTGCGGCGGGCTATGTGATTCTTGCACTGAAAAAACTGACCAATAAGATTCCGCAGAGTCTGAACAGTATTCGCCCTATGATTATTTATCCGGTTGCCGGTATTTTGATTGGCGCTGTGGTGACAACGTTAATCAATCCTTTTATGGGAAGCATCAATGATGCGCTGACGGGAGTGTTAAAAAATATGAGTGGAACAAGCAGAGTTTTACTCGGAACGATTTGCGCGGGAATGCAGTCCGTGGATATGGGAGGCCCGGTCAATAAGACGTCTTATGTATTTGCTACTTCCCAGCTTGCGGAAGGAAATTTTGAGATTATGGCATCTGTTATGGCGGGAGGAATGGTGCCGCCGCTGGCAATCGCATTTTGTACCACATTTTTTAAGAATCGTTTTACAAAGAAGGAAAGAGAATCAGGACTTGTAAATTATCTGCTGGGACTATCCTTTATTTCAGAAGGCGCGATTCCATTTGCTGCAAGTGATCCGCTTCGTGTCATCCCGTCTTGTATTGTTGGTTCAGCCGTAGCAGGAGGGTTATCCATGTTCTTTGGATGTACACTTCGCGCACCGCATGGCGGAATCTTTGTACTTCCGACGATTGGACATCCGGCAATGTATGCATTGTCGATTTTGATTGGATCACTTATTGGCTGTGTGATACTGGGAATCTTAAAAAAACCATTAAAAGGAGAAAAATAAAGTGAAAAAAAGATGTGCACAAGAAGCTCTGAAGAGAATAAGTGAGGGGATGATCGTAGGCCTTGGAGGCGGAAGCACAGTTGCTTTTCTCGTCGAAGAGATTAAAAAGTCCGGGAAACAGATTCAGGTGGTTACCCCGTCCATGAATACAGAAGAGTTATGCAAAAAGAATGCGATTGCCGTGCTGCCGCTGGCACAGGTAGAAAAAATTGATGTAGCATTTGACGGATGTGATGAAGTTGACCAGAATTTTAATGCTTTAAAAAGCTGCGGTGGAATCCACACAAGAGAAAAACTGGTGGCCGATATGGCACAGAAGTATTTCCTTTTTGCGGATGAAGAAAAATACCATGCGACATTGAAGTTTGCATATCCGGTGACCGTTGAAGTGCTTCCGTGCGCAAGAAGTTATGTAAAAAGGCAGCTGCGTCTTCTGGGAGCAGAAGTCAGAGAAAGAATGTGTGAGAATAAGATCGGGATCACCATTACGGATGATGGAAATTATCTGATGGAAGCCAGCTTTACAGAAAGGCAGAATGCAGAAGAACTGAATGGTGTACTGAATGCGATGAGTGGAATTATTGACCATGGTCTGTTCTGTAAGAAAGCAACGGGTTTGATTGTGGCCGGAAAAGATAAAGTAGATGTTGTTGAAAAGTAAGTGAGCTGGATAATGAAAAAGAATAAATTTGGCAAGACAGATCAGAAAGGGGAATGGATGAAAATGAAAAAGAAAAAATTAAACTGGGGTATTCTTGGCACAGGATGGATCGCCCATGAGATGGGAGAGGCACTTAATGTAGTAAATGGAGAAATCTATGCGGTATGCGATACGACTCTGGAGGGAGCACAGAAATATGCAGAAGAATTTCAGGTGACAAAAGCCTATGCAAGTGCGGATGAGATGATTGCAGATCCGAAAGTAGATATAGTTTATATAGCAACACCCCATAACCTTCACTATCAGTTTCTGCTTCAGTCAGTAAAGGCAGGAAAGCATGTTTTTTGTGAAAAATCAATCACCGTAAACAGCCGTCAGCTGGAAGAATGTGTGAAAATTGCAGAAGAAAAAGGACTTGTGATTTGCGACGGCATGACACTGCTACATATGCCTCTTTATAAAACGCTGAAAGAGAAAATTACAGAAGGGGTGATTGGCGATGTCAAGATGGTGCAGGTGAACTTCGGAAGCTGCAAGGAATACGATGTGAAGAATCGTTTCTTTTCAAAAGAGCTGGCAGGCGGCGCATTGCTGGACATTGGGGTGTACGCAACTTCCTTTGCAAGATATTTTATGAAGAGTAAGCCGAATGTTGTGTTGACGACGGCGAATTATTTTGAAACTGGCGTGGACGAGACGAGTGGAATACTCTTAAAGAACCCGGATGGTGAAATGGCTGTTATGGCGCTTACGATGAGAGCAAAACAGCCAAAACGAGGTGTTGTTGCAGGGGAAAAAGGCTTTATCGAGATCTACGATTATCCACGTGCTGCGAAAGCGACAATTACGGATACGAAGACAGGAAAAACGGAAGTAATTGAGGCCGGCGAGTCAGCCAAGGCCCTGCAATATGAGGTGGCTGATATGCAGGACTATGTATGGAATAATGGTGGAAAAGAGAATCTTTCCATCGTTCGTGACGTAATGGAAATTCTGACTGCAGTCAGAAATCAGTGGGGGATGGTGTATCCATTTGAGTAAAAAATATTTTTTCTTTGATATTGATGGGACATTGACGGACAGGAAAACCGGGAAAATTGTACCATCTGCCCTGGAGGCGGTAAAAAAGTTACAGGAAGCAGGGCATTTTGTCGCGATTGCCACCGGACGCGCACGCTATAAAGCGGAAAAATTCAGAGTGATCAATGGATTCAAAAACATGGTATGTAATGGTGGACATGGAATTATCTGTGATGGTGAATTAAAAGAAAATCGTCCGTTAAACTATGAAGACGCCAAAGCCGTATACGATCAGGCGAGAGAACTTGGTTATGGGATTTATACTGCAATAGATGATTCGAACAAAGTATATGCCGCAGATTTTCTTTTTCATGAACAGGTGGGAATGCGGAAAGAACCAAGCGTCTATATCATCGATCCGGAATTTGATCCGGAGAAGGAGAGGAAAATTTATAAGATGTATGTATCTGTGCCGGAGGAGGAAGAAGAACGCCTGACAACGAAAGAACTGGTCGGACATCTGCGTTTCGAAAGGGAATATCTGATGTTTCAGCCAGACGCCAAGAAAGAAGGCATTTTAAGGATGCTTTCTTATGCGGGCGGAACTCCGGAAGCGGTTGTCGTATTTGGAGACGATTATAACGATTTGAATATGTTTGATGAGCGATTCTTAAAAATAGCCATGGAAAATGGATGTGACGCGTTGAAGGCCAGGGCGGATTATATTACGGATGAAAATGTAAGGGACGGCATCTATAAAGCATGTCTTCATTATGGATGGATTGAGGAATAAAAAAACTCTGGTTTCTGTACTGTGCAGAAACCAGAGTGATTTTTTTCTCCAAGAGAAACTATTGATTTTTTGTCATGGCACGAATAACCAGCAGAGTTCCGATCATCAGCAGAATACCAACAGGCAGACAGATGACGGCGGTCATGACTGTGCCGGTAAATGTCTGTACGATACCGGCAATCAGGTAAGTGATTCCCGATACGATGGCAACGGTAATGGCATAAGGAAGCTGTGTGGATACGTGGTTTACGTGGTTACACTGGGCGCCGGCAGAAGCCATGATCGTTGTGTCGGAAATTGGTGAACAATGATCGCCGCAAACTGCACCGGCCATACATGCGGAAATGGAAATGATCATCATCGTTTCGTTGGTTCCGGAGAACACGTTAACCACAATAGGAATCAGGATACCAAAAGTTCCCCAGGATGTACCCGTGGCAAAAGCCAGAAAACATCCTACGACAAAGATCAGCGCAGGGATGATGATAAGAACGCCGCCGGTTGCACCATTGACTACTCCGGCAACAAATTCTTTTGCGCCAAGGCTGTCTGTCATGGCTTTTAATGTCCAGGCGAAGGTCAGGATCAGGATGGCAGGAACCATGGCTTTAAATCCTTCCGGTACGCAGGACATGGAATCGGAAAAGCGAAGAACTTTACGAACCGCATAAAATACAATGGTAATGATGAATGCAAAGAAACTGCCCAACATCAGACCGACTGAGGCGTCACTGCCGGAGAAAGCCTCGACAAATCCTGTACCTTCAAAAAATCCACCGGTATAGATCATGCCGATGACACAGCAGATAATCAGTGCGGCTACCGGGAAGATCAGATCGATGACGCTTCCCTTGGTGTCATCAATTTCCTCTTCGGCATTGGCATATGGGCGATCCGGTGTTGTATAAAGATCTCCGGCGATGGCATTGATTTCATGGGTTTTCATGGAACCGTAGTCCATTTTCAGTACGACGATGGTAACCATCATGACGATGGTCAGGATAGCATAGTAGTTAAAAGGAATCGCACGAAGGAAAATGGAAAAACCATCTTCTCCCTCAACGAATCCGGTTACGGCTGCCGCCCAGGAAGAAATCGGCGCGATGATACATACGGGAGCGGCCGTGGCATCGATCAGGTAGGATAATTTTGCCCGGGACACATTGTGTTTATCGGTAACGGGACGCATAACGCTTCCCACCGTAAGACAGTTAAAGTAGTCATCGATAAAAATCAGAACGCCGAGCATGATGGTGGCAAGCTGAGCGCCGACGCGGCTTTTAATATGTTCGCCGGCCCAACGGCCGAAGGCAGCGGATCCCCCTGCTTTGTTCATCATACAGACCATGATGCCCAGAATAACAAGGAAAACCAGAATACCCATGTTATAGGAATCGGTCAGAGAACCGACCAGTCCATCCTGAAAGACGTGGACGATGGTTCCTTCAAACTGGAAGTTGGAGTAAAAGAATCCTCCGATAAAAATCCCGATAAACAAAGAACTGTAAACTTCTTTGGTAATCAGGGCGAGAACGATGGCTACGACCGGTGGAACAAGAGACCAGAATGTAGCATACATGTTGGGCACGTATTCCACGGTTTCTTCCGCCGCAAATACGGTCATTCCGCTTAGCATAAAAAGACTAAGCATGGTTAGCACTCCCCAGAGTGCACCTTTTTTCCTTTTCATTTTTTCTCTCCTTTTGTAGATATATTTGGTTGCCCGGAACTATCTGTCGGTAAGTTTGTTTTGCACAAATGAATTTTCTCCCGGGAAAGTGATTTCCCGTGAAAGAAAAAAATCATGAGCGGCACGCTGTCGTGTGCGCTCATGACAAAAAGTATTCTCTGTAGATATAAATAAAATATCCTGATAGCGCTCCACTGATGTGACAGTCTGCAGTATATTGTACTGCAGCCCAGAAATCTTCCGCTCCGGATGCTTCTGATTTCTTCGGCGGTCTCCCCTTTCTCACACAACCTGTTCCGGTCTGTAGTCAGGCGATACTGATGAAGCCCGCACCTCTATCTAGTTCCGTTATAATATGATTGCCGAACCCGGCAATTATACTTATTCCTTTGTATCATTTTTCTTTGGTATTGTCAATGACAGAATCGTATTTTATACGCCGGGAAGAGCCTGTTCCCGTTTACGCAGATGCCCGCCGATGACGCAGAGATAGACAATGGTGGAAAGCAGGGATGAAAGCACATCCATGACCGGTTCGGCATAGAAAACGGCTTTGGCCGTCAGAATTGCCGGGAAAAGCAGGGTAAAGAAGACATATCCCCCTTTTCGTAACAGGGAAAGAAACAAAGCAGTTTTTGTTCGTCCCAAAGCGGTCAGTCCATCCACCAGCACATACTGAAAACTTAAAGGGATAACGCCAAGCGCATAGACCTTAATGCCCCAGACTGCCAGCGTCAGCAGATCGGTCTGTGCGGTAAAGATTCTGACGAAATATGGCGCGGCCAACTGTGTGAACAGAAACATTCCCGTTGTAAACAGGATGCCAAGTTTTAAAATATGCCATTCGGCCCGTTTTACCCGTTGAATCTGTCTGGCGCCATAGTTATAACTTAAAATGGCCTGCGTTCCTCCGCTTATGCCAATGAGCGGCCCGGTGATGAGCATCATATAACTCTGGATGATGGTCGCGCCGGAAATGAACAGATCCCCCTGGGCAGCTCCGCCGTATTTTTGCAAAACGGCATTGGTGATCAGGATGATGACGCTGTCGGTAAACAGAATCATAAAAGGCGAAAAACCCACCGTAATGATTTTCAGCATGATCCGCCCATCATAGTTGCCAAAACAGATGCGGATGGGAACTTTTTTGCTGAAGAGAAATCCCATGGCAAAAAGGCAGGAAGCCATTTGCGCGATGACCGTTGCAACGGCGGCGCCGGCCACACCCAGATTAAATACAAAAATAAAAAGCGGATCCAGAAGGATATTGGTTACAGCGCCGGTCAGCACTGTGGCCATGCCAACCTGAGAAAAACCCTGGCAGGTAATAAAATAATTTAATCCAATGGACATCAGCGCAAAAAAAGTGCCGGCAGTGTAAATGGTCATGTAAGTATTGGCATAGGGAAAGGTGACCGGACTTGCGCCAAACCAGAGGAGCAGCTTATCTTTTAACAATAAAAAAGAAACGGTCAAAACGACGGCAAAAACCAGCAGCATGAAAAAGGAATTGGACATAAGTCGTTTTGCTTCTTTTTCATTTCCTTCTCCCTGTCGCATGGCCATCAGAAGAGAGCCGCCTAATCCCACCAGTGTGCCAAAGGAACTGAGCAGGGTGACAATGGGGCCGCATATACCGACTCCGGCCAGAGCCAGATCGCCGATTTTTGGAATATTTCCAATATACATACGATCAATAATGCTATATAAAATATTGACAAATTGTGCGATCATGGTCGGGATAGCCAGTCTTAATACAAGCCTCCCGACAGAATCCTTTCCCAGATCATTTTCTTTTTTCATTACAGTACCCCCCATGATACAGATTTTTCTATTTTCCATGCATTAGCATACCTTATCTGTATCCGGCAGGCAAGGAAAAATTTTTGGGAAATTTAAAGAAAATATAACGATAGACGGAGTAATTCGTGTATAATATAAAAGATAATAAAAAAGCATAAGAGAGGGGGAGGAGGAAGCGTATGAAAAAAGCAGAACGTCGGAAGAGAAAGGTCATGGTTGTGGTTGTCGTGATTTCCCTTCTGTTGATGGTACACACGTTTTATCGCTTTGATGCGAAATACTTCGCCATGGCATCGGAAGAAAAACAGCAGAAATAAAAAATGCCTCTCAGTCGGTCATCAGCGATATGCAGAAAAGATATGCGAGTATGATTTCCAATTTAAAGTTTCTGGCGGAATCATTAAGTGATCTTTCTTCTGTGGAAGACGAGACGGTAGTCAGTCAGATCAAACTGCTTTCGCAGGTGAGTAATTTTGATTACATCGGCATTGCGGATTTGGAAGGAAATTCCATCGATTCATCGGGGAATCGCACGCAGATTAAGGACAGGACTTATTTTCAGCAGGCCATAAAAGGGACTTCCACCGTTTCGGATATTCTGATGTCTAAAGTCATCAACAATAAGGAAATTCAGATTATTGCGGTACCAAAAAAAGGGGAAAAAGTCAGAGGAATTACCTTTGGCGTATTGGGGACAGATACCATTACCGATATGCTGGATAACGAGTCCGATGGAAAAATTTACACCCAGATCGTAGATTCCAAGGGAAATTATCTGGTGGAAGGGACCAGCAAGGAGGCTCTGGTTGACCATAAAAATGCATGGGACGATCTGAAACAATATACATTTCTTCAGGGAAGCATTGAACAGTTGAAAGAAGACATGGCCGAACATCGTTCCGGGCATTTTACTTTTCGTATGGGTAAGGAAGAAAGAGTTTCTTACTATGCGTCGTTGGGGCTTGAGGATTATTATATTTTCACAACGATCAATCGAAAATATATCAAGGAACAGATGGAAGAAATCAATGTGCAGGTACTGTATATGTCCGCAGAAATTGCGCTGGCATTCGTCCTCTTTATTCTGGGCCTTTCCTGGTATCATAAACGGATACAGGAAGAGCAGTTAAAGGAAAAACAACGAATTCAGGATGCGTTGAATGCCGATGCCTTTATGGCCTGGAAAACCGATCTGAAAAAAGGAATGGTGGTAGAAGAAAACGGGGTTAAGCTGAAAAAGCCGGTTACTTATCGAAAATATCTTAAAGAAAATATTTTTTCACAGATGAAAGAAAACGGGAGAAAAAATGTGATCGGTCAGTTGTCAGAAAGAAATCTTCTCAATGAATATCATCAGGGAAAAGAGTCTTTCAATATACAGTTTAAAATGCTGCAACAGGGGAAAGAGATCTGGGTATCCTGCATGATCTATCTGATGCGTGATGACCTGGAACATCATGTACAGGCGCTGATTTTCATCAATGATATTGATGAGAAAAAGAAGAAGGAGTTAGAATTACAGGAAAGAGCGGAAAAAGATGGACTGACGGGACTTTATAATGCGGAAACCGTAAAAATAAAAGTCGACACCTTTCTGGAATCCTTATGGGCCATGGAAGGAAAGCATATTTTTGCGCTGATGGATCTGGATAATTTTAAAGAAATCAACGATACATTTGGCCATCAATGTGGAGACCGGGTGCTGAAGGACGTTGCCGATACGCTGCGAAAGAAAATCCGTCGGGACGATATTATTGGCAGACTGGGCGGAGACGAGTTTGTCTTTATGCTTTTAAATGTGCAGGAATTTTCTTCGGTGGAGAATATTTTTAAAGAGCTGGGAGAGGAATTAAACAAAACATACCAGAAAGACGGGAAAGCCGTGACCATCTCCGCTTCTTTTGGTATTGCCATTGCGCCGGAGCAGGGAAGCATTTTCCAGGAACTGTACAGAAAATCTGACCAGGTGTTTTATGAAGTGAAACGAACCAGAAAAAATGGATACCGGTTGTATGACGGGCAATAAGTGGATGGCAGGAAGAAGAAAGAAGGGAAAATCGTGTTTTTTATTATGGGAATTTCGACAGGACAGCGAAAGCTGGATTTTGATCAGGTGGTCATCTGCCCGTATTGCGGTCAGTATGGACATGTGCAGGTCATCGAAATATATACCTGTCTTTCCTTATTCTTTATCCCGGTGTTAAAGTGGAACAGACATTACGTGATCCAGATGAGCTGCTGCGGGGCAACCCGTGATCTTGCCGAAGATACAGGAAGAGAAATCGCAAAAGGAAGATGTACGCAGATTGCGATGGACAGGCTGCCTTTTCGGGAGGAACCGCTCCTTGCTGGCAAAAAGTGTTGCCGGAAATGCGGATATGAGACGGACGAAGATTTTGCGTTTTGTCCCCAATGCGGAGAAAAATTAAATTGATGAGGAAAAGCTCGGTAATGTATATCGACCCCAGTCGTCAGATTTTTAGGTCTGCCTTTTGGGGGTCGGTACAATGACCGGGCTTTTTGTATGTGGAGATGCGGAAGAGCAAAAAAGCAGGGAATGAAAGAAATCCTGAATCGACAGGACTATTTATGCAGAAGAATTCATAGACATGGACAAAGAGCACAGAAAGGGAGGCAGTGGTTTATCGTGGCAAGGCAAAAACTGAAGTATCAGTTTCATAATCCCAATACGGCAGAAACTACCGCTGATTACATCCTGAAAGTTTTTATGGAAGTGAATGAGAAGAAAGTAGAACGGGCAATACTGGAGGTGGCCGGGATAAAGGCGCCGGAAAAAAGGTGACGAAAAGTGTCAAAGATGTAACAGAAAATAAAAGAGATACAGAGAGGCAATCCTATGAAGATCGCAGCCTATTGTCGTGTTTCCACCGATAAAGCCGACCAGCACAACAGTCTGGAAGCCCAAAAGGAATTTTTCTCCGCATACACCCGGCGCAGCGGAGATGTCCTGGTAAAATTGTATGCGGACGAAGGGATTTCCGGAACGAAAATTAAGAACCGCAAGGAATTTCTCCGCATGATGGCTGACGCAGAAAAGGGAATGTTTGCTATGGTTGTCGTCAAGGATATTTCTCGTTTTGCCAGAAATACCGTAGATCTTTTACAAAGTGTCCGCAAATTAAAGGCATTGGGAATCGAAACACAGTTCCTTACTGCCAATATGACCAGCATGGGAAACAGCGAGTTTGTTCTCACCATCTTTGGGGCGCTGGCACAGGAAGAAAGCGCCAATACATCCAAGCGGGTAAAATTTGGAAAGAAAGTGAATGCAGAAAAAGGGCGGGTTCCCAATATCGTGTACGGATACGATAAAACGATCGGAGATTACTTTCATCTGGAGATCAACAAAGAAGAAGCAAAGATTGTAAAACAAATTTACAAGTGGTACACCGAAGAAGGTTACGGCGCTGCCAGGATTTCCAGGATGCTGAATGAAAAAGGGCATCGGACAAAGAGAAACTGCCAATGGAGCCAGAATGCCATCTGCAGGATTTTGACCAATGAGATTTATACCGGAAAGATTATCAATGGAAAGCAGGAAATCAGTGATTTTCTGACCGGACGGCGAAGAGAAAAGGATGAGACGGAATGGATTGTGGTGGAACGACCGGAACTTCGTATGATTGAAGAGGCAGTGTTTGAAAAAGCACAGGAAATTCGTCGGGGAAGAAAGGATGCTTTTCATCAGAGCCATGAGCGGCAAAGCAATAAATATTTGTTTTCGACATTGATAAAATGTAAAGAATGTGGCTGGTCTTTTCGCAGAACCGTGCGTACGTATAAACATACGTATGTGCGTTGGGCTTGCTCTGGAAGAAACGGAAAAGGAGCAGATAGCTGTCCAGATAAAACCACTGTAGATGAAGAAGAATTAATCCGGGTTTTACAGGGATATTTTCATCGGATTCTGCAGCAAAAAAATAAAGTGATGGACTACGTGGTGAAAGAATACCAGAGAGTGTATAAAGCAAAGGATGAAAATACAGAGTATGAGAAGGAACTGAATTTGCAGATTGCCAGATTGCAGAGAATGCGACAGAAATATATGGATATGTATACCGATGATTTGATTTCCCGTGAAGAACTGAATGGGAAAATTGGTGGTATGCGTAAGGAAATCGAGCGTCTGGAAAATGAATTAAAGCGGGTATCTTCTCCTTTGACGAAAGGTGAACAACTGGAGAATATCCTGAACCATACCTTTAAAGAAATCGAGGACATTACAGACGTTCATCAGATGACAAATCAGCAATTGAAACGACTAATCCAGAAAATCGAAGTAGATAAAGAGGGAAAGGTAGACATTTACCTGCGTCTGCTGGGAGATTCAGGTTCAGACGAGACTATATTAATAGAAGATACTTCCGCAGAGCATAAGAGCAATGCAAGCAACATGAATAACAGGAACAAAACCGATCCAAATAGTAACGACCAAACACATAGTCGTAACCGGTAGGCGCCACAGGGCCTCCGTGATAATATCCGTTTTTTGCCCGGCCGATGCGTCCCATGGTGAAGCGTTCGGTAATCTGCTCTTTTTCCAATTGAGCAAAAACGGAGAGAATCCCGATCATGGCTCTGCCCAGAGGAGAGGAGGTATCAAAATTTTCGCAGACAGAAATGAAATCAATGCCTCTGGAAAGAAAGTGGTCTTCAATGAGCAACAGGGTGTCTTTCTGGCTGCGGGAGAGACGATCCAGTTTATAAACGACGACAACATCAAAATCGTCAAGGTGGCGGAGCATCTGCTGTAAAGCAGGTCTTTGCAAATGACCGCCGGAGTAGCCGGCATCATTATATATTTTCATTATGGTAAGATCTTTCGCCCGGCAAAATCCCTGAAGCCGGGCGATTTGTTCGTCTATGCTGTAGTTTTCCCGCTGATTTTCTGTGGATACCCGAACGTAGCAGGCAGTTTTTTTCATGATAATCACACTCCTTCCCTATACTATAGGAAAGACGCGCAAAGGTTATGTCAGAAAAGGGGCGGAAGAAGAGCAGAGAAACACAAAAAGAAAACCGGTCGATCGACCGGTTTTCGAGGAGAGAAAAGTATGAAAAAATCTATCAAATAAAAACTTGTTTGCTTAACTGATGACTATATTCTACCGGTATTTTGTGAACAGTCTGTGAGCAAAAAGTGAAGATTATCTGAATAAATCTTAAGGAAAAAGAACAAAAGTAAAAGACAGGAAAAGAAAAAAGATAGTTTCGTCGAAAAATGAACCAAAACAGGGAAGGAGGATATGATAAAGTACAGGGATAATCATATTCCTGCAACAGGAAAAGAAAGAAGGAAAGAAAATGACAAAATATTATCCGGATATTTCTCATTATGAAGAAGTGAGAAGATGGAAGGATGTCAGAAGGTACTGTCCCTTTTTGATCAGTAAGGCGACTCAGGGGACGACCTATGTGGATAGCACATTGGAAGAGGTTATCCGAAAATGTGAGAAAAAAGGAATTCCTTATTGGTTGTATGCCTATTTAAACCGGGGGAAGGAGAGGGAGCAGGCGGAGTTCCTGGTGCAGACCTGTAAGCATAAAATTGGAAAAAATTTTGTGGGGTATGTTCTGGATGTGGAAGATGGAAACGCACCGGCAGAAGTAAAGCGGGCATTGGAGTATCTGAGAAAACAGGAGCATAAAATGATGCTGTATACCATGTATGCCCAATATGGACGATACCGGGAAATCATCCGGCAAAGACCGCGAAAATGCGCCTGGTGGGAAGCCAGATATGGGAGAAATACCGGGCGATACGATCCGGCATATCCCTGTCATGAGGGAGCAGATCTTCAGCAGTTTACGTCAAAGGGAAGCTGTCCGGGGATAGAAGGGCCGGTGGATCTGAACCGGATTACCGGGCAGGGAAGAAAAGAAAAATGGTTTATTACTCCACGGAGAGCAGAAAACCAATAAAAGATAACGGAGAATTTGGGACAGGGGAAAGAACAGGAGAAAGCCCATGCACATGGTCAGCGCCTGTTTTCCGCAGGCTCTGCAGCATTGGAAAGGTTTATCCAGATTATAGGCAATCCGGGGCAGATAGCCGGCGTCTTCCAGCAGCGTAAACAGAGGGAAGAAAATGGCCATCGGCGGCAGCATAACAGAGACGACCCAGGCAAGAACCCGGTAAAGGCCAAGAACCAGAAGGCCGTGAAGCCAGTCGGGGGCATGCAGGGAAAAAAAAAGTGCGCTCAGGGAGTCCTGTACATGGAAGAAAAAATCGGCCAGCAGGGAGGAAGGATAATTGGCGCCGGATATGGTAATCCAGAAAATGACCGCCAGTAAAAGCAGCATGAGAGGAAACCCGGTAAGCCGGCTGGTCAGGATGCGGTCAATGGCCAGATCCTTTTGGTGATAAGAGGCCGGGGGAAGGGTGACGGTTTCCCGGCTGAGTTTCTCTGCGGTGGAAACCAGCGCGGCAACAATGGCGTCATTCCACACCTCTTTATTGGGAAATGCTCTCTTTAATTGTTTTCGGGTTAAGGTGATTCCCCCATGCAGTTCCTGATCCTGAAAAAAATCATGTCCCATGTAATCGGAAAGCTCGTGAATCAGAGAAGCATCTTCATAGAGAAGCCGAAGACTGAGCCAGCGGCTGTTCAGTTTTCCGCCGGTTTTTTCTTCTAAAAGAGGTTCCACCATGGATACAGCCTGTTCTATGGATTTGGGATAATGAATTTTCAGGGGAGAAGCGGTAAAATCTGGAGAGGTCACCTGATCCAGCGCCTGTAATAAAGGCTGCAGAGAATTTTTGTGGTGGGCGGAGCAGCCGACGACCGGCACCCCCAGACGCCGGGAAAGAAGAGGAAGATCCAGTTGGATGTTCTTTCGCTTTGCTTCATCCATCAGGTTAACACAGACGACGACCCGGTGAGAAATTTCCAGTGTTTGCAAAACCAGATTGAGATTTCTTTCCAGGCAGGTGGCGTCACAAACCACAACGATGGCGTCCGGTTC
>ENA-ORTP01001530-ORTP01001530.1-human-gut-metagenome-genome-assembly--contig:-NODE-1530-length-22897-cov-2.995228_pt1 | contig 22897 bp, 16 predicted proteins | sample MGYA00241913_ERZ509190 | MGnify/ENA primary metagenome ERZ509190 (study PRJEB26280, sample SAMEA2338839) | human gut metagenome | biome: human gut; feature: human-associated habitat; material: faeces...
TCAAGTACGAAAAAGAGCTGCCGGATGTGGTAAAAGGGTTGAACCTGACCTTATTCCAAGGAGAATTTTATGCGCTTTTGGGTGGAAACGGCACGGGAAAGACGACAACCTTATCCTTAATCAGTCGTTTGCGGAAACCCTATCGGGGAAAAATTCTTTTGGGAGAAAAAGATATTCGTAAATATAAAGATACAGAACTGTATCGTGGCCTTTTGGGTGTTTTACCACAAAATCCCCAATCCCTGTTCGTAAAAAAAACAGTTGAGCAGGAATTATTTGAAATGATTGGCGGGAGAAAGGAAAGAAAAAACGAAGATTATCATCTGGCCATGGAGAAAAGAGAAGTCGTAGACGGTATGATCGAGGTTACGCATCTGCATGGACTGTTACACCGTCATCCTTACGATTTATCGGGAGGCGAGCAACAGAGGCTGGCGCTGGCAAAAATCTTATTGCTGCGTCCCAAAATCCTGTTGATGGATGAGCCTACAAAGGGGCTGGACAGTTATTTTAAGCAGGAGTTTTCGGAGATTCTCAACCAGTTAAAAGAGCAAGGCGTGACTATTTTTATGATTTCTCATGATATTGAATTTTGTGCCGCCCATGCAGACCGGTGCGGATTGTTTTTTGACGGAAGTATTGCGGCAGATGGTTGTCCGGCAGAGTTTTTTTCCGGAAATAACTTTTATACGACAGCAGCTAATCGAATGGCAAGAAGATATTTTCCACAGGCGATTACCGGAAAGGATGTGGTGGAATGCCTGAAAGCAAAACCTTTCTGAAAAAATTTTATCAGGCGGAAGAAACCGTATGCGATGGATTAGGGCAGAAAATGGCCGCATCGATTTTACCGGAGAGCCTTTGGAAGCAAAAAGGGCATAGGCTGAAAAAGATAAAAGCCTCCGTTGATGAATTAGGCGAAGGGGGAAACGCAGAGGATCAGATTTTGGATGAGGATATGTTTGTGGTCGATACAAAGGCATATTTATCGACAGAAAAAAAGAAATTATCCAGACGGACGAAAGTGAGTTTATTTTTGTTACTGGTACTGATTCCGGCAACCATTGCCCTTGGCGTTTATGTGTTTAACGGGACGCCTTATGCGCCGCAGAATATGCTGCAGGAAATATTCGGGAGCAGAGTCTACTATTTTATCAGTATGGCAATTATGTTTTATGCATTGATTCCGTTTTTTATGGTATTTGAGGGAAGAAAGCCACAAGCCAGAGAATTGATGATTCTGGCTACCATGGCTGCACTTGCCTGTGCCGGTCGCGCCGCTTTTTTCATGCTTCCAAATTTTAAGCCAATTATTGCCGTTGTCATTGTCAGCGGAATCGCTTTTGGTGGAGAAGCAGGATTTTTAGTCGGTGCAATGACGATGCTGGTCAGTAACTTTTTATTTGGACAAGGTCCATGGACGCCATGGCAGATGTTTGCCATGGGATTTATCGGTTTTCTTTCCGGCATCCTGTATCAGAAAGGGTGGCTTCCGACCAGAAGATTCCGTTTAAGTTTTTATGGTTTTTTGGTTACGGTTTTTCTTTATGGAGGAATCATGAATCCGGCGGCCATGTTTATGAGTATGTATGAATTTACCTGGACAGGACTTTTGGCTTATTACATTTCCGGTATACCGATAGATTGTGTGCATGGAATATCCACCTTTATTTTTCTGTGGTTTGGAGCAAGACCACTTCTGGAAAAATTACAGAGAATAAAAGTGAAATACGGCTTGTTGTAAGAGGGACAGAATAATAAAGAAACAGGAGGGGGAAAATGGGAAAAAAACCGGAGTATCGTTCGACAAATTTTTCCATCTATGCAGGAAAATTAAATCAGTTTGCCGACAGTCAGGATCTTCGTCGGTTCTATGAAGATTATGGATTAAACGGGCTGGAAGTTATCCGTGCCGGAGAGTCCGATCAGGGAAAAATCCTGCCGGATATGGTCAATGGAGTACATTTATATTTTCATATTTTCTGGATGGACTGGTGGAAAGGAGATTATAGCCGGCTGGATAAAGAATTTGATTCCAGAGAGCAATGGATGGAGTATTTTGGCGGTACAGACCGAAACATTTATCTGGATAATCTTCGGGCAGATCTTCAGTATGCAGAGCAGACAGGGGCAAAATATGTGGTTTTTCACGTGGCTGAAGTAACCTTACGGGAAAGCTATCTCTACCAGTATCGTTATACGGATGAAGAAGTTATTGATGCAAGTCTGGAAATCATCAATACGTTGCTGGATGAACGGGAATATCCCTTTGATTTCCTCGTGGAAAATCTCTGGTGGAGCGGCCTTGACCTGCGGGATGTTGCGCTGACCAGAAAATTAGTGGAAGGAATACACGCAAAGAGAAAAGGAATCATGCTGGATACCGGACATTATATGAATACAAATTTTGCACTCCGCACACCGGAGGACGCCGTCGCCTATCTGAATGATTTAGCAGATACCTATGAGGCGGAGGGGATGCTGCACTGGTTTAAGGGTATGCACCTACAGATGTCTCTGGGCGGGGAATATGTAGAGCAGCAAAAAAAAGACTGGAAAGAGCATCCGCTGGATTTTGATGAGATTCCTTTTTACGATCTGTTCAGTCTGGCTTATACCCATGCCTGTAACATTGATCAGCATAAGCCGTTTATCGGCAAAGGGGTAAAAGAATTTGTCGAAAGAATGGATCCTCAGTACGTCACCCTGGAGTTTGAAAACGGTGACCGGGAGACTATTGGCAAATATCTGGAAATGCAAAGCCGGGAACTGGGATGGAAAAAAGGATAAATCAATAAGTTAATTAGTAAATAAGGTATATATGTCATAGAGATATGCATAATACCTGAATTTAAAATAAAAAAACAAAAAGAAAAGGAGTGACAAGAAATGAAGAAACAATGGAAAAAAATGATGTCATGGTTTATGACGATGTTTGCCGTATTCTTTTTCTGTGGAGGAGTATATTCTCTTCAGGCTGAAGCGGCAAATGGGGAAGGTTATCTTGGTGTAAAAACAGAGGCCAGAGTCTACGATGACTTTCAGAATGACATCTGGCTGCAGTTCCAGCAAAAAGATATGCAGGTGGGTGATACAGCCACGATTTATCCATGGCGTATGGAGCAGGTGATTACCAGCGCCATCCAAAATGATGTGGGAAGACCGAATTTCCACTTCGATATTATCAAAGGCGACAGTATATCTTTAAGTAAAACAGAAGACACCTACAAAGTGACCGCCACAGCAGAAAAAGCAGGGACAACGGTAGTAAAAGTTACCTATGACGATTTAGATTATAAAGACAAACACTGGGGCGCTATTTCTCCGGTCAATACGGCTTATGCGGTGTTTACTGTGGGAGAAGAAGGAAAAGCAACGATTACTCCTAGTGATAACTTAAAAAACTGGCGTCATTACGATACGATTTATTATTGTGAAGGCGAAACGGTTCCTTATACTTTTACTGTAAATACGGAAAATGCCGTGGCAGTAAAAGTGACTGTAAATGGTCAGGTTATCCAGGGAAACGGAAAGGAATATACGGCGAATCTGGAAAACAGAAGCAATATTATCGGAATTGAAGCTACGGACAGTGAAGGAAAAATCAAATCATTCTATCGTGTAGTGGACGCCCGTTTTATTGAAATCAATGTGGCCAATAAAACAGATCCGACGGAACAGAATATAGAGGCAGGAGATACGGCGACCGTTAGTTTCCGTGGAATTACCATGCCGGTCTATAAAATCGCAACGATTTATAATCCTGTATGGTCAAGTAAGCCAAGCCAATGGAGTCCGGAGGGACAGGATGCGGCTTATGCCGGTTACGAAAACGAACAGTTGGGTTCCTTTAAAGGACAATGCGGTCAGTGGGATCTGGCTACAAAGAATAGTTTTGATGTTACCTTTACCGAAAGTGGAAAATATGTTTTTTAAAAGCCCGAAAGGAATCTGGTGTGAATGGTGGGGTTCTCCTCTGGGAACAGACATCACACAGGAAGGTTCCGGAACCCCAAATACTAATGCGCCGGTATTAAAAGACTGGTTTTCTGTCATGCCAGAATTTACCGTTGTTGTAGAAGATAAAGTACCAGTGGAAAAAATTACTGTAGATAATGATAAAAATCCTGGTAAGCCATATACCAATGCAACAGCAGGAGATACAATAAAATTGACAGCAAATATTTCTCCGGATACAGCGAGCAATAAAAAGGTAAAATGGTCTATTGCTTATGAGACAGTAAAAGGCGGCGTAGAAATCATAGAAGTGAGTGAGGATACTTTAACGGCGACGGTTAAAACACAGGCGATAGGAAATTATAGTGTATTATGCGAATCTGCAGCAGATAATATGAAAAAGGGACAATGTAATATTATGGTGAATAGTGTTCCGGGAGAAGCAGATAGCTGGTGGGTTGCTATTGCCAAAAAAGAAAATCCGGATAATTTAAAAAAGAAAGTAGACAACGATCAGATTACTTTAGATTTGGAGAAACAGATTCAGGATCTTCGAGCAACATATGAGACATTTACGCCAGAAGTAAAAGATCTTCTTGAAGTGAAAAACTGTCTGGATATTCTTAAACAGGCAGAAGAAAAAATTACAACTCTTAAATTAGAAGCTGCTAAACAAGAGGCAGATAAAATGCTGGAAGCTTATAAAGCGCCTGAAAAATACAGACCTGCACAGCAGGAAGAATTGAAAAAAGTTATTGCAGAAGCAAAAGTGAAAATTGAGGCGGCAAAAACACAGGAAGAGCTGGATAAAATTCTGGAAGATGCCAAAACAGCTATGGATAAGGTAAAAACAGATGCGCAGTTGACGGAAGAAGAAAACAGTCAGCAAAAACCGGGAAGCATCGTTCCTCCGGTTCAGACACCGGATTCTACCCCACAGACGCCTGTTGTAAATCAGCCACAGAAAAAAGCAAAAATAGCAAAGGTCAAAGTAAAAGCAAAAGCAGGAAGAAAAACAGCAAAGCTTTCCTGGAAAAAAGTAAAGAAGGCTTCCGGTTATCGGATTTATCGTGCAACATCGAAGAACGGAGATTACCAAAGAGTAAAAACACTTTCCCGCAAAAAATATTCTTTCATAGATACAAAGGTAAAAAGAAATACAAAATATTTCTATAAAATCTGTGCATATAAGAAGGTTAACGGTAAAAAAGTGAATGGGCCATTCAGTAAGATAGTGGTAGTAAGAGTGAAATAACAAAAAAAATCATCACTTTAAAGCTAAAAAGCGTTGCATATTCATTTTATCTGTGCTAAGATAGCAGTTGAAATAAAAGAATCATAGTTCAGATCGCCCTGCGGTGTTGCTCTGTCCGGAGTTTCACGGCAGGGCAAAGCCTGAAGGGAGAATAAAAAATGGATATGCAAATGAATTTTTACAGAAAACTGCCCATACCAAAGAGTTTAAAAGAGCAGTTTCCTGCTGATGAAAGGGTAAAAAAAATTAAAAGCGAACGAGATCCGGAGATTGCCCAGATTTTTGAGGGAAAATCGGATCGTTTGCTGTTGATTATCGGTCCATGTTCTGCAGATAATGAAGATTCTGTTCTGGATTATGTGTCCCGGTTGGCCAAAGTACAGGAAAAGGTCAAGGATAAAATATGGATTGTTCCCCGGATTTATACGAATAAACCGAGGACAACCGGAGGGGGATATAAAGGGCTGATTCATCAGCCGGATCCTGAAAAAAAACCGGATATGTTACAGGGACTGATTGCTGTGCGTGAACTGCACCAGCGGGCTATTCTTGAGAGCGGACTGACCTGTGCCGATGAGATGCTGTATCCGGAGAATCATCGTTATGTTTCTGATCTTTTATCTTATGTGGCCATTGGCGCCCGCTCTGTGGAGAATCAGGAACACCGTCTTGTAGCCAGCGGAGCTGGTATTCCTGTGGGAATGAAAAATCCGACAGGAGGAGACTTATCGGTGATGATGAATTCCATTATTGCGGCGCAGGGACAGCATACGTTTATTTACCGGGGCTGGGAAGTGGAATCTCTGGGCAATCCTTATGCCCATGCAATTCTTCGGGGTTATGTAGATAAGCACGGACAGACTTTTCCGAATTATCATTACGAAGATCTGATTCAGCTCCATGATCTGTATCAGGAGGCAGGGTTAAAGAATCCTTCGGTCATTGTAGATGCCAATCATGCAAATTCAGGGAAACATTATTTAGAACAGGTGCGTATTGCCAAAGAGGTGCTGCACAGTGGTAAATTGTCTGGCGATATTCGAAAACTGGTAAAAGGATTAATGATTGAAAGTTACATTGAAGACGGTAATCAGAAAATTGGCGCCGGATGTTATGGAAAATCCATTACAGATCCATGTCTTGGCTGGGATAAATCAGAACAGTTGATTTATGAAATTGCAGATATGTTATAAGAGTATTGCATAATCATTGACGATAAAAAATAAATTCCGGGATGTGTTCATTTCGGAATTTATTTTTGTAATAAATTTTTGTATAATATGAACAAAACATTTGTACAGTCTTGTTTTTTTTGCCAGATTTCTGTAGAATGGAAACATGTACCATCGCTTTTTTATGAGTTTTTCTATACACAAAAAAGAAAATATGTTACAATATTTTTAAATAAGTCATCTTTGAGGCATTTTTATGTAATATAATTTTAACAGGTACAGAAAAGATCAGAGAAAGGAAGAGGACAGATGCTCCAAAACAGACTGATGATTTTTAATCAGAACGAAAAAGAGTGTCGTCAGATGGCAGACTATTTTGAAGAAAGCAATTATGGTGTCATTTGTTGTTCTGATATTGATGAAGTAACGGACATGCTTTCCAGGGGAAAACATAAACCGGAAGTATTTATTTTTTATATGGATGAGTCCGGGCGGAGAGGCTACGAAATCATCGATAAGGTTCGTGCGTTTTCCGATATGGGGATTATCATTATTTCTACAGACAGCCGGTTGGATACACAGTTATATGCCTATTCCAAAAAGATTGATGATTATATGACAGAACCGGTTCCGCTTCCTTTACTGGAAGCACATATTGAAGCTTTACTTCGAAGATTTTCGGAAAAAAGATTATCTGTAGAAAAGGCTGGTAAGCTGACCATTGATTATGAAAGCAGGAAGATTTATCTTTCCGGTCAGGCGCTCAAGGTGACCGCTAAAGAATTTGACCTTATGGAGTATTTTATTAAACATAAGGGCATGGTTCTTTCCAGAGATAAGATTTTGGATTCTGTCTGGGGATACGATTATATCGGGGGGTATCGCAGCGTCGATACATTGGTAAAGAAATTAAGAGCAAAACTGACGAAAGAATATCCTTACATACAGACGGTATATGGCGTGGGATACTGCTTTGATGTTCAGGAAGAGAAAGGGGACTGAAAATTAATGAAAAAATTAATGAGCTTATTGCTGGTGATGCTGTTGTGTTTCAGTATTGCAGCCCCATCGGTGCAGGTGGACGCCTCATCCACAGTGCGGATGGAGTATAAGGGTAAGGTTAAAAACTTTAAAAATAAGAAAACTTATGCTTATGTAAATAACCAGAAAATCAAACTGGCGAAACAGCCAATTTTTCTGAAATCCGGGTGTTATTCGGGTCCAGTCAATAAGCTTTTGAAGAACAGTTCTCTGAAAGTTTCGATAATCAGCAGTTCGTCTACTACCTTAACGTTAAAATATGGCTCTAAGGTTATGGTGCTGAACAACGGGAGCCGTTATGCTACGGTGAACGGTGTGCGCAGCAGGATGGGCGGACCGGCGATGTACGCAAAATATATGGCAACCGGAAAAAGAAAATGGATCGTGCCTTTAAACAGCGTGTGTACCCGTTTGGGAATCAGCTATAAAATGAAAGGCGGCGTGATCCATATTGGCGGTACGACCAACAGACCGGTGGAGACGCCGGGGATAAGCAATAATGATCCGCAGCCGGATCATAACGGACAGATTACACTGGTGCTGGATGCCGGTCACGGGGGCGTTGACTCCGGGGCAACGGGTAACGGTTACCGGGAGAAGCAGATGACGCTTTCCATCTTGCTGGGCGCTAAGAGATATTTTGATCATGACAGCCGTTTTAAGGTATATTACACAAGAACATCGGATACATATCCAAGTCTTGACGACCGTTGTAAGCTGGCTAATAACCACGATGCAGATTTATTTGTCAGCGTACATATTAATTCCGCTTCCGCATCGGCAAGAGGCACAGAAACCCTGTATAACTGGAGTCGGAATACGGTGACGGCAAAAGACGGAATGACGTCGAAGGAGCTGGCTTCTTCTGTTCAGCAGTCTGTGGTGGCTTCCACAGGATTTTCCAACAGAGGACTGAAAAACCGGACAGATTTAAGAGTATTAAATCAAACGAAAATGCCGGCATGCCTGATTGAGTATGGTTTTATCAGTAATCCGTCAGAAGCAAGAATTATGAATGCCAATCTTGACCGTTATGGTAAAGAACTCTATGAGGCCATCGTAAGATACCTGCAGTCAGAGCGCAAATTATAAAAGACAGGCAGCAGAAGCGGCATGAGGAAAGAGCGAAGAAAACCTCAGGTTATCCAATCCGTTATTCTGTGGAAACTGCCGGAATAAAAAGAAAAAATTTTAAAAAAAAGAAAAAATGAAAAGGAACTGCTGTGCAAGGTGACCAGAAAACTTCTGTGGAGCGGTTCCTTTTTTGTGTGCTTTAAACACACAATATGTTGTAGAATAATGTGTTGAAAGATACGAACTATTGTGTTACAATGGCAATGCACGCCATGGAAAAATGAACAGATTCCCTGACTGTGCAAAGAAAGATGAAAGAAAAAAGCAGAGAGTAAATCGAATAAATGCAATAAAGCGGATGTACCATGCAAAGGAGAACAGACTCTTTTTGTACATCAGCCAGCAGGCAAACCATAGACAGGAGAATGAAAAATGAAGATTATCAAACGAAGTGGAATGGAAGTAGAATTTGACCGGGAGAAAATTACCAATGCCGTTCGCCGGGCCAACGTAAGCGTAGTAGAGCAGGAGCAGATGAATGAGGAGCAGATTCAGGAGATTTCTCAGAATGTGGAGATTATCTGCGCCGGAATGGGGCGCGCCCTCAGCGTGGAGGAGATTCAGGATCTGGTGGAAAACCAGATTATGAATCAGAAGGCTTTCCGTGTCGCCAGCAACTATATTACCTACCGTTATAAACGTGCGCTGGTACGTAAATCCAATTCCACCGACAAGCAGATTTTAAGTCTGCTGGAGTGCAATAATGAAGAAGTGATTCAGGAAAATTCCAATAAAAACCCGACGGTAAACAGTGTACAAAGGGATTATATGGCAGGAGAAGTCAGTAAAGACATTACCCGTCGTTTTCTTTTGCCGGAGCATATCGTGGAGGCGCATGAACAGGGAATCATCCATTTCCATGATTCCGATTATTTTGCGCAGCATATGCATAACTGCTGTCTGGTCAATCTGGAAGATATGCTGCAAAACGGAACAGTCATCAGTGATGTGATGATTGAAAAACCAAAAAGTTTTTCCACGGCCTGCAATATTGCTACCCAGAGCGTGGCGCAGATTGCCAGTTCCCAGTATGGCGGACAGAGTATCACTCTTTCCCATTTGGTTCCTTTCGTGCAGATCAGCCGGGATAAATATCGTCTGGAAGTCCGCAAAGAGTTTGAAGAAGAGGGCATGCCTTTTGACGAGAAGAAGATTAATGAGATCGCAGAGATGCGGGTGCGTAAGGAAATCAAACAGGGTGTGCAGGTCATTCAGTATCAGGTGATCACCCTGATGACCACCAATGGCCAGGCGCCGTTTGTTACTGTCTTTATGTATCTGGATGAAGTGGAAGAAGGACCGGCCAGAGACGATCTGGCGCTGATCATCGAGGAAATGCTCAATCAGCGGATTCTTGGTGTAAAAAATGAAAAAGGAGTATATATTACCCCTGCTTTCCCGAAACTGATTTATGTTTTGGAAGAAGATAATATCCATGAGGACAGCAAGTACTGGTATCTGACGAAGCTGGCAGCGAAATGTACGGCAAAACGTCTTGTGCCGGATTACATTTCCGAAAAAATGATGAAGAAACTGAAAAAGGGAAACTGTTATCCTTGTATGGGATGCCGTTCTTTCCTGACCGTATATGAAGATGAAAACGGTAAACCGAAATTTTATGGCAGATTTAATCAGGGTGTTGTGACCTTAAATCTTGTTGACGTTGCCTGCTCGTCTGGAAAAGATATGGATCGCTTCTGGGAAATTTTTGATGAACGTCTGGAACTTTGCCATGAGGCGCTTCTGTATCGTCATAATCGTCTGAAAGGTACGCCGTCCGATGTTGCGCCAATTCTCTGGCAAAATGGCGCCCTTGCCCGCCTGAAAAAAGGCGAGAAGATTGACGAGCTGCTTTACGGCGGTTATTCCACCATATCTCTTGGTTATGCCGGTCTTTGTGAATGTACCCGGTATATGATGGGCGTCAGTCATACCGATAAAAAAGGAAAAGAATTTGCTCTTAAAGTAATGCAGCATATGAATGATGCCTGCAATAAATGGAGAGAAGAAAGTAATATTGACTTCAGTTTATACGGAACTCCGCTGGAATCCACCACGTATAAATTCTCCCGCTGTCTGCAGGAACGTTTTGGTATCATTCCGGGCGTTACGGATAAAAACTATATTACCAACAGTTATCATGTACATGTCACAGAAGAAATCGACGCTTTTGATAAGCTGAGTTTTGAAGCGCAGTTCCAGGAACTTTCCCCGGGAGGTGCAATCAGCTATGTGGAAGTACCGAATATGCAGAATAATATCGAGGCTGTTCTTGCCGTGATGAAACATATTTACGATAATATCATGTATGCTGAACTGAATACCAAAAGCGACTATTGTCAGGTGTGCGGCTATGATGGAGAAATCCAGATTGAAAGTGATGAACATGGCAAACTGATCTGGAAATGTCCAAATTGCGGAAATACCGATCAGAATAAAATGAATGTTGCCCGAAGAACCTGTGGTTACATCGGAACCCAGTTCTGGAATCAGGGAAGAACCCAGGAAATCAAAGAGAGGGTAATGCACTTATAAAACTGATAAGAAAGAAGCATCAGTCAATTTATGTTTAAAAATTGGCTGGTGCTGTTTTTTCCATTAAAAAAACCGGGAAAGCCCGGCGTAATCTTTCTCAGAAAAAGAAATAATGAAAAAATAACCGGAAAGGGGTAAAAAGATGTATTACGGTGAAATTAAAAAAAGAGATATTGCCAACGGAATTGGTGTGCGAGTATCGTTGTTCGTCAGCGGATGTACCCATCATTGTAAAGGATGTTTTAATGAAGAAACCTGGAATTTTCAGTATGGACAGATTTTTACAAAAAAAACACAGGAACAGATTTTAAAATGGCTGGAGCCGGATTATGTGAGTGGTTTAACGATTTTAGGCGGAGAGCCGATGGAGTTCGTGAATCAGCAGGAATTACTGCCATTTTTAAAAGAGGTGAAAAAAAGATACCCGGAAAAAAACATCTGGTGTTATACCGGATATGTACTGGAAAAAGATATTCTGGAAAAAATGGTGCCAAAGTGGAAGGTAACGGCGCCGCTTCTCCAGTTGATCGATGTGCTGGTAGACGGGCCGTTTATAGAAGAACAAAAGGACATCACCCTGTTATTCCGCGGGTCTTCCAACCAGAGGCTGATTAATCTGCCTGAAACGTTAAAAGAGGGAAAAACCATCCTCTGGGAGCCGGAAGAGTAATTGGTTGCTTTTTGTCGCTTTAGTGTTTTCCCGGGGCAGAAGTAGTTAAAAACTGTACCAGCATGCCAAGAAGACACAGACCAGCGGTTAAAATCACAGGATATGCGGATAAACGGGATAAAAACGGTACGTCCATATATGTGGAGGCAGTCAGTAACAATCCGGCTGCGGAGGAACCGCAGACGAGGGCGGAGGTAAGGATAATGACCGGACGGATGAATTTTAATGCCAGCATACCCACGATGAATCCGGCGACAACGGAAAGGAAGAACTGAATATCTCCCGTAAAAGGAAGCAGGGAGGCTCCCGCCATGAAGGCCAGGGCAAAACAGAGGATAAAAATCCCCGCCTGATAGATTTTATAGGCCATCAGGGAAAGAACCACGGCGCCGCCAAGGACGCAGAGCAAGGCCGCGCCACCGGATAAGTCGAAGAAATGAACGCCGAGCATTCCGCCGGCGATGGCGCCGGTAAGAAATCCGGTAAGACTCATAAAAAATCTGGAAAGTTTATACCCAAAAAAACAGCCGAAAAGAGCAACGACCAAAGATACGATGGTACCGATGATTTTATAGGTAGTATCAATATTGCTGATATAATGGCTGAGATTAGAAAGATGAGCGGCGCCGGTTTCAAAGGAATCCGGAAGAAAAGTGCCTGTCTGTGTAAGCTGCGAGGGCAGTTCGGTAATAAACGTAAGAAAATCAGAAAACATGTATCTTCCTCCTTAAATGAATGATGATGTAAGATTAACATAGTTTACTTTGTTTCGCAATTTTTTCCGCCGGGTTCACTTTATTGATTTTTTCGAAATTTCTCTTTTTGCGGTTTGTCGGAAAATCGCATTGAAAAATTTCTTTTAACCGGAGAACTCTGCTTTGTGCTTTGTCCGGGGATTGCCGGATGAAATTTTACCGGGGTTTTCTGTACTATGGCTTGTGTCGGAAGATTTTTTATACTATAATAGCGAGGAAAAGATACCCTTTATGGGGCTGATAAAAAAGAAGGGAAGAAAAGGTCATGAGTAAAATAAGAACAAGATTTGCGCCAAGTCCGACGGGAAGAATGCATGTGGGCAATCTTCGTACGGCTTTATATACGTATCTCATTGCAAAGCATGAGGGCGGGGATTTTATATTAAGAATTGAAGATACCGACCAGGAACGTTTTATGGATGAAGCCATGGATATTATCTACCGCACACTGGATGCGACAGGGCTGAAACACGATGAAGGTCCGGATAAAGACGGAGGCTATGGCCCATATATTCAGAGCGAACGTTGTGCGTCCGGTCTGTATATGGAGTATGCCAAAGAATTAATTGAAAAAGGAGAAGCTTACTACTGCTTCTGCGATCAGGAAAGACTGGATTCTCTGAAACAGGTTGTCGGAGGAAAGGAAATCAGTACCTATGACAAACATTGTCTTCACCTGTCAAAAGAAGAGATAGAAGCCAATCTGGCGGCAGGCAAACCATTTGTCATTCGTGCCAATATTCCCAATGAAGGAGAAACCTGTTTCCACGATGAAATTTATGGAGATATAGCGCAGCCAAATGAAGAGCTGGATGATATGATTCTCATCAAATCTGATGGATACCCAACCTACAATTTTGCCAATGTGGTGGACGATCATCTGATGCAGATCACCCATGTGGTCAGAGGAAATGAATATCTTTCTTCCGCACCGAAATACACCCGTTTGTATCATGCCTTTGGCTGGGAAGAACCAAAATATATCCATTGTCCGCTGATTACCAATGAAGAACATCAGAAGCTGTCCAAACGTTCCGGCCATTCCTCCTATGAAGATCTGATCGAGCAGGGATTCTTAACCGAAGCAGTCGTGAACTTTGTAGCGCTTCTCGGATGGAGTCCGTCCGATAACCGGGAGATCTTCTCTCTGGAAGAACTGGTGGAAGCATTTGATTATCATCATATCAGTAAATCTCCGGCTGTTTTTGATATGGTCAAATTAAAATGGATGAACGGAGAATATTTAAAAGCAATGAACTTTGCTCCATTTTATGAAAAAGCGGAGCCTTATCTGAAACAGGTCATCAAAAAAGATTTTGATTTAAAGAAAATTGCCGCTTTAATTAAAACAAGAATCGAAGTATTCCCGGATATTCTGGATATGGTTGATTTCTTTGAGGAAGTACCGGAATACGATGTATCCATGTATACCCATAAAAAGAATAAAACCACACCGGAAAAATCTCTGGCTGTGTTAAAAGAACTCCTGCCGGTGCTGGAGGAACAGGAAGATTACACCAATGACGCCCTGTATGAAACTCTGCGTCAGTTTGCCAAAGAGAATGAGTATAAACCGGGCTTTGTGATGTGGCCGGTTCGTACGGCTGTTTCCGGTAAACAGATGACTCCGGGCGGCGCCACAGAGATCATGGAAGTGATTGGAAAAGAAGAAACATGCAAGAGAGTGGAAGCTGCCATCGCCAAGATTGAAGCGGAAGTATAATCGACAGAGATACAAAAACAGAAAATATGTGACCCGTAAAAAACTGCCGCAGCAGAAAATGTCATCAACACATTTTCCTCTGCGGCAGTTTTTATGTTTTCGTTATGGACAGAAAAATCAGAGCGCCTGATCATCATAATAGCTGTACTGATTTTTCCCTCTGGCTTTGCTCTGGTATAAAGCAGTATCGGCTTTCCAGAGTTCTTCCTGATAAACAAAAGATTTGCCATTGACAATACTGATTCCGGCGCTGCAGGACAGGAGAGAATTTTCTGTATTGGATAATTGAGAAAATAAATCATCCAACCGTTTATTCAGTATTTCAGGATCAGAAATATTTTTGACAAAAACGAGGAACTCATCGCCGCCAAGACGGCCAACCAGATCCTGAGACCGGAAGTTTTGCTGTAAAAGGCTGCACAGGTTTTTCAGTAGTTCATCGCCTTTTAAATGACCATAAGTATCATTGATTTTTTTAAAATTATCCAGATCAAAAAGGATTAAAGCTCCATGGGCAGATTTCCCATGGGATGTCATAAAATGTACCACTCCTTCTTCAAAAATATTTCGGTTGAGCACATGGGTAAGAGGATCCGTTTGCGCGGCCAGAGCCTGCGCCAGTTCTTTCCTTTTTTCGGCATCAATATCTTGCATGTAAACCAGAGCATACATATTTTCGGTATAGCAATCCTGAAAAACGTGAAGGACAATCTTCATCCAGCACAGATGTTCATCCACCATGCAGCGAAGAGAAAACTCCCGGGAAGGAATGCCCTGCTTATACATCTTTCTCATGTAGGAAAGATTCAGATATTTTTGATAAAGAGCCTGATCCTTCGGATAAATCAAGGAGAGCGCCTGTTTTTGCATACTCTCATTAAAATGGATATTTTTTCTCTGGCAATCGGTTTGATGGAATTTCCACAAACCGCTGGAATCAACGACGTGCCCGCTTTCCACGTCAATTTCGGCATGGGCCGCCGTTTCGGATAAAAGAGCCTGATAAAAATTGGATTTTCGGATATAGGTCAGTTCGATGTTACGTTCTTCATTGGCCGGATCCATCAGGACGGCAACGACAGGAGAATTTTCTTCTCCAAAATGTCCGATTTTTAATTTGAACCATTCATAAGTTCCTTTTTTTGTCCGAAACAACATTTCTTTCCCTAAAATATGGGTATGTTTCTGAATATTTTGAAAAATGCTCCGAAATTCTTTGATAAAATGGGGATGAACAATCTGTTTTTTTATCCAGCATTCGGGAAAATGTTCTTCCTTTATTTTTTCTCCGGCAATCATTTTGCGTTTTGTATGAAAATAGATGGAATGTTTTTGTTCATTATACTCGAACATTTCTGACTGAAGGCTGCCGGGCAGAAAATCAAGACGGTCAAGATCGTTGATGATGCGATGGTAACCTTCAAGGCAGATCATGCCATTTTGATCTTTTGTCCGAAGAGCCATACAGCGTACCGAGACGTCTCCCTTTTCGGGATGCGACCAGGTGTATTCTACCTGAATCGGTTTTCCGGTCTGGATGGAGTTTTCAACGGCGAGACCGACATAGTTATAATAACCGGCATTAATTCTGCTGTACCAGTAATGGTAACATGCTGTGGGAGAAAGAGTTTCTTTCAATCCCATCAATTTGTGCATCATTTCATCCGCATACAGTTCATAACGTTGGTTTTCCATATCTATACGGATTTCCCACAATCCAAGTCTGGCGTTTTCCAAAATGGTTTGGGAATCAGATTGCAATGTGGAAAGGGAAGATGGATCCCAGGAGATGGAAGAATGCTTTGTAAAATTTTTATCTTCTTCCGTTTTTTGGCTGATGTTCATGTTTTACTCCTCCTCATAAAAAATATTCTACCATCTCTGGCTTGTCTTGTGTAAAAAAATTGTCTGCAAAAGAAAAAAACTTCAGTTGACAAAGGATTTTAAATGTGCAATTATATAGATAGTTTCAATGATTTGCCGGAAGACGAAGATTTTCGACAAGGGATTTGACATAAGTCTGGCCACTGACGGATTTGTGAGTTTACACAGTGTGGTCAGCAGGATGTGCGAGCATCTCATAACAGCCGACCGTCTGGGCAGCTTCTGATGAAGCTGCCCTTTTTTTATCGTACAGCGTTCGTACGGTAGAAATCAGTTTATTGGGTTAAAGGAGAAAGGAAAAGATGAAAACAGATATTCAAATTGCACAGGAAGCAAAAATGATCCCGATTCGTGATGTGGCAGCACAGTACGGAATCAATGAGGATGAACTGGAATTATATGGTAAATATAAAGCGAAATTTTCAGATGAATTATTAGGAAGCCTGGAAGGAAAACCGGAAGGAAAACTGGTGCTGGTTACCGCAATTAACCCGACTCCGGCCGGGGAAGGAAAAACAACAACGAGCATCGGTCTGGCGCAGGCCTTTGCCAAAATGGATAAAAAATGTCTTCTTGCTCTGCGGGAGCCTTCTCTGGGTCCTTGTTTTGGAATCAAAGGGGGAGCAGCCGGCGGCGGATATGCGCAGGTGGTACCGATGGAAGACCTGAACCTGCATTTTACCGGCGATTTTCATGCCATCACTTCTGCCAATAACTTACTGGCAGCCATGCTGGATAATCATATTCATCAGGGAAATGAACTGCGGATTGATACAAGACAGATTATCTGGAAGCGTTGTCTTGATATGAATGACCGGGCTTTACGAAATATTGTTGTGGGTCTTGGAAAAAAAGTAGATGGATTTGTACGAGAAGATCATTTTGTGATTACGGTAGCCACAGAAATTATGGCAATCCTCTGTCTGGCAGAAGATATCAACGATCTGAAAGAGCGGCTTTCCCGTATCATTGTTGCCTATGATCTGGATGGTAATCCGGTGACGGCAGGACAGTTAAATGCAGTGGGCGCCATGGCGGCGCTGCTGAAAGATGCGATCAAGCCAAATCTTATTCAGACGCTGGAAAATACCGGCGCCATCGTACATGGCGGCCCGTTTGCCAATATTGCCCATGGATGTAATAGTGTAAGAGCAACGAAAAGCGCATTAAAGCTGGCAGACATCGTCATTACGGAAGCCGGATTCGGCGCAGACCTTGGCGCAGAGAAATTCATGAATATCAAATGTCGTATGGCTGATCTGAAACCGGACGCTGTGGTTCTTGTGGCAACTGTTCGCGCATTAAAATATAACGGTGGCGTTCCAAAGGCAGAACTGGCAGAAGAAAATCTGGACGCTCTTGCCAGAGGAATCTGTAATCTGGAAAAACATATCGAAAATCTGCAGAAATTCGGCGTACCGATTGTGGTTACCCTGAACTCTTTTGTGACCGATACGCAGGCAGAATATGAATATATTAAGAACTTCTGTGAGGAAAGAGGCTGTGAATTTGCTCTGTCAGAAGTATGGGAAAAAGGTGGAGAAGGTGGCCTTGCGCTGGCAGAAAAAGTATGGAATACACTGGAAAATAAAGAAAGTGATTTCCATGTTCTCTATCCGGATGAGATGCCTTTAAAAGAGAAAATTGAAACTATCGCCAGAGAAATCTACGGTGCGGATGGTGTAAATTTTGAACCGGCAGCAGCAAAAATGCTGGATAAACTGACGGATCTTGGCTTTGGCAATCTTCCGGTATGTATGGCGAAGACCCAGTATTCGCTCTCCGATGATCAGACGAAGCTTGGTCGTCCGGAAGGATTTACCATCAGCGTAAGAGATGTTTTCGTGAATGCAGGAGCAGGATTTGTTGTGGCGCTCACCGGAGCGATCATGACGATGCCTGGTCTGCCGAAAAAACCGGCCGCTTTCGGTATCGATGTGGATAATGACGGCGTAATCACCGGCTTATTCTGACGCACAGAGTCCTGACGGCGCAGGCAGGGCATATTGTCCTGAACAGACAGGATTAAAAGAAAACCCCGGGCAGTAAGGGCAGGTACTTTTTTACCGGATCAACGGTAAGGGAGCACCCGTCCTGTGCACGGGGGTTTTTTTATCCAGAGATGTTTCAGGATGTTTCACCATAGCCGCAAAGAAGAATCTCCGCGACAGACCGATTTGCTTATTTCGCTGCGGTATTTACCCAGATAGCCGGTTTAACGGTGAAAGTATTGGTATGATAGTCATAACCGGTATCCATGACTGTTTTGTTCATGTAAGTAAAACTCATGGAATCCGGTGTGGCGCCAGGCGTTCTCAGCCACCAGCAGGATTTGGTTTCATGGAGAGTGTCCTGATATTTCTTTACCTCCTCGCTGCTTAAAAGGAATACCTGATCAACGGTATCTTTACCGCCGGAAGTATGGTAAACCGGGTTATCAGACGCAGGAACAGCAGAAGCCGGAATAGCGGCAATTTCTGCATCGGAAAAATTCTCTTCCAGAAAAGAGGTGTTTAGCCAGTTGCGGATGGAAGAGGTTTCCCACGTACAGGAAGCGTCGCCTTCCTGAAAGAAAAGATCGCCCATGGCCTTATCTTTGATCAGCAGAGTTTTGTCTTTTTGTTTATCAAGAATCCGCCAGTCCATGTTGGCGAAGGTCACGATTTCTCCCGGCTGGGTCTCTGCGATCACCTGTTGTTCCAGAGCAAGAAGATGACGGGAACTGTCTTTATAATTTTCCTGGGCAAGGGCATGAAAATCGGTAATCGCGGTCTGGATTATCTCCGGATCGTTTTTTTTTGCTTCATGCAAAGCCGCCTTATACCGTTGCTCTTTATAATGAGCAAGAGCGTCAGCGTCCCCGGTTTTATCATAAATCCGTCGATAGGACTGCCATGCGCTGCGGTGATCCTGCGTGACGGCGGCAATGGCGGCCAGCCCCCGACGGAAAGCGGTTGTTCTGGAAAAAGCCAGTAAAGCGGCAACGACAACGATAAAACATAAGGTGACCAGTAAACTGTGCTTTTTAATTTCGGCGGCTTTCTCTGCCGCTTTTTGTTCGCAGTAGATGGCCTGCTGCTCAGCGTCTGCACATTGCTGTACCCGGGCATATAATTCAGGAGAGATTCTTTTCTCCGGAAGATTATGGGTCAGTTCATGGCGGTGTATCCGGTCAAAAACCGTCTGTGCAGAATAATAATCACTGGGAGTTTTGGCCTTATCCCGGATGCGGCAGGCTTCCTCGTAAAGCGCAATCTTTCCTTCTGCACGGGCAGTGAATTTTTTATGACGAAGGTCGCGGAGAAGAGGACGTACTTCCATGTAAGGCTGAGCCAGACGAAGATATTTAATGGCTCTGTGGTAGTACTTGTCCTGATCCTCAAACTGTTTCATATGTTCTGCTATATTAATATATCGCAGGGCGGTATTATAATTTTGCTGGGCAAGTTCTTCCGCGGATAAATCATCATTGTTTTCCGCACTGAGCTGTATATCAATTTTTTCATCATTTCTCATAGAAAAGCCCTTCCTTTCTAAAATAGTAATCAGGTTATATTAACATTTTTTTGTCTGAAATACAAGGTGTATCCCCTTTCTGAAAAACATAAGCGGTTTTCGGAAAAAATCAGGGTTTTTGTTATGGAAAAAAATGTTATCACTGGGGTATAATTAAGATACCGGAAGAAAAATTTCCGGCAGGATAATATAAAATTATTTTAAAGAAAATAACAGGAAAAGTCAAGATTTTGCCGAAATTGCAGGGGGGTTCCGGCAGGGGAAAACAGAAGGCAAAAGAAGGAGGAAACGGAATGATTTATTTTGATCATGCGGCCACAACCATGCATAAACCGGAAGTGGTGGCGAAGGCTGTAGCGGAGGCCATCATGACCATGGGGAATGCTGCGAGGGGAGCTCATGAAGCTTCTCTTTCCGGTATGCGGATGATTTATGATACGAGAAGAAGACTCTGCGCGATGTTTAAGGGGGATTCCCCGGAACAGACGGTATTTACTTTAAATGCAACGATGGCGCTCAATATAGCGATTCAGGGACTGCTGCAGCCGGGAGACCATGTGATTACTACAGCGCTGGAACATAATTCGGTATTGCGTCCTTTATATCTCATGGAGAGCAGGGGCGTTACGCTGACGATTATCCCGGCGGATCGGAAAGGAAATATGGATGTCCGGGCCATAGAAAAAGCCATTGGCCCAAAGACCAGAGCGGTGGTATGTACCCATGCTTCTAATCTTACCGGAAACGTGGTTGATATTCAACGCATAGGAGAAATCTGTCAGAAAACAGGAACGGAGTTTATCGTGGATGCTTCTCAGACTGCCGGCGTGTTGCCGATCGATATGCAAAAAATGCATATTTCGGCGCTTTGTTTTACCGGACATAAGGGATTACTGGGTCCGCAGGGAACGGGCGGACTGCTGGTGAGAAAGAACCTGAGTCTTCGTCCGCTGGTGGCAGGAGGGAGCGGCGTGCATTCTTATGATAAAAGTCATCCCGAACAAATGCCTACGGCCCTGGAAGCAGGGACGCTCAACAGCCACGGAATAGCCGGTCTCCATGCCGCGTTGATTTATCTGGAAGAAAAGGGGAGAGAAAATCTTTATGCCAGAGAACATGCTCTGATGGAGCGATTTTACCGGGGGGTCAGGGAGATTCCGGGAATAAGCGTATATGGAGATTTTCAGCAGGAAAAAAGAGCGCCGATCGTGTCGCTGAACATTGAAGATTATGATTCGGGACAGGTCAGTGATGAACTGATGGAAAGATTTTCCATAGCGACAAGAGCAGGAGCGCATTGTGCGCCGCTCATGCACGAATGTCTGGGAACAAAAGAACAGGGTGCAGTCCGTTTCAGTTTCTCCCATACAAACACGGAAGAAGAAATCGACCGGGGAATAGAAGCGGTCAGGATTCTGGCACAGGAAGTCCAGGAAGCATAATCAGGGAAAAATAAAAGAACAGAAGAATAATTACTGAAGAAAAACGGTAAATTTAATAAAAAATTTATATATATTAAATAAAAAAAACCTGTTGATGGAGTATATTTTGTGTGATATGCTAGTGCTATGATACTTCAGAGCATATACTGAAAATGAAAGGAGACAAAATATGAAGAAATCAATGAAAATCTTTGCGGCGGCTTTCGCTCTTTGTCTGACATTTGCACTGGGAGCAAATGTAGATGCGGCAGAGACAAAATTAAAAGAAGAAATCGCAGTGAACGAAGCAGCAGCAGCCGTTACGCCTATGGTTTCCGATATTAGCAAAGCTAATTTCCTTACGGGATCCTATTCTACGCAGGTAAGTAGTTCCAATACGATACGGGTAGTGGGCATAGCGCCGGCAGACGCTGACAGAGTGGAAATTGGTGTTTTCGATACGAATGGAAATCTGATTGCCAGAAATGAAGCATACGTTTCCAGATATTCTAATTACCAGTTCAACGGTTATGTACAGGGGATTCCGAAGAATAAAGTGGTGATGATAAGAGTAAGAGCCATGCAGCGGATTGCCTATACCAGTACATATACTTATGGCAACTGGTCAGAGCCAAGAGCCAGCGTATTCTTGAAAATGAAAGCAAAAGAATACGAGAATTTTCGGTCCGGATACGAATCTTTACTGGTAAAAACCAAAAAAATCAAAGGAATCAAAAAATATAAAATCCAGATTTCCAAAAAAAGAGATACAGGCTATAAAACCGTGAAAACCATCAAAGCAGGAAAGTCTCTCAAAGTCGCTAAATATAAAGGAAAAGGATTAAGAGTAGGAAGAACATGGTATATCCGGGTTATCCCTATTTTAAATTCCAAGATTCCTTCTGATTTATATGCAAAATTTTTCATTTAGGAATTCCAGAGAATAGTTTATTTGTATATGAAAGAATGTATACTTATATAAGGGATAAGGTTTATAGACTGCTGTAATCTCAGGATTACAGCAGTCTTTTTCTGTTTTCATAGGAAAGTGCTTCCAATAAAATGAAAAATATGTCATAAATATGTAGTTTAAGAAAATTTAACAAAAAATAAAGATTGAAGCTTCTTTTTTTGTGTGATATTCTAAAAATACAGAAACTTCAGATCGACATAATATCAAGAAAGGAGATAATGAAAGTATTTATGACAGTTTTTGCTTTTTCTCTGGTATTTGCCGCAGGTGTTAAAGTAGATGCCGCAGAAGTGGAGATGAATGTAGAAACCGGAAAAGACCGTAATGTAGTAAAAATGATGGGTGCACCGGAGTTTGCCATCCATTATATTAATCCTGCTAAAACATCTGCCAGTTTTGCCATTGATTACAGCCATGGCATGGGCTGGACCAGAATTGGAATATTTGATGTGAAGGGAAGACTGGTAACTTACGACGACGCATTATCTTATGCAACGGTCACTGGCCTGAAGCCAAACCAGTTATACTATTATAGAGCACAGAGCATAAACAGCTCCGGTGTGCCTACATCAGGCTGGTCTTCCGCTAAGGCTTTTGTTACCCTTAAAGATAAAAAGCTTAAATTGAAAGCTGTAAAGAACAAAAGAGCGTTTACTGTTCAGGTACCGAAGCTTGCCGGAATTAAAAATTATACGGTTTATGTTTCACGCAACAGAGATAAAGGATATAAGAAAGTAGCGACAATCAAACCGGGAAAGAAAGTAACCATTAGCAAGTTCAAGAAAAAACCGCTTGGTTTTGGTAAGCAGTATTATGTAAAGATCACATTGAAAACCAAGAAAAATGTAACTTGTGGAAATA